>Ga0136612_10000591_pt1 | contig 13387 bp, 17 predicted proteins | sample AntDryUQ224A2306_2_FD_106644 | JGI IMG/M metagenome (GOLD analysis project Ga0136612, IMG submission 106644) | Polar desert sand microbial communities from Dry Valleys, Antarctica - metaG UQ224A (23.06) | ecosystem: Environmental > Terrestrial > Soil > Desert | place: Antarctica: Dry Valley... | reverse complement strand
CAACCGCGTTCGAGTGGAGGATAGGCAGTCCTGCCGGTCCCTCCTTTCCATCACGAACGGGACAGGCAGGACTGCCTGTCCTCCACCAAAGCGGCTCGCGTCAAACAACAAAAGGGCGCTCCGAAGAGCGCCCGTTCCTGAGCCATCGTCTCAAAGGTTCCGGTCGATGAACTTCTGCAGCTCGCCCTTCGGCATGGCGCCGACGACGCGGTCGACGAGCTTGCCGTCTTTGAACATCATCAGGGTAGGGATCGACGTGACGCCGTAGCGCTGCGCGATGCCGGGATTATCGTCGACATTGATCTTGGCGATGATCGCCCGTCCCTGATACGACGGAGCCAGCTCCTCTACGATTGGCCCGATGATGCGGCACGGACCGCACCACGGCGCCCAGAAATCGACCAGAGCGGGCTTGCCGCCGTTCAGAATCGACTGATCGAAATCGGCATCAGAGGTCTGGTGTACTGCTGTTGATGTTCCTGCCATCTCACGTCTCCTAACGAAAGGATCTAAGCGACCCTCATTCTCCGCTTATTCCAGCGGAATACCATCTCGGCCTCACACCTTCAGATGTATGCTCATGTCGCTGATGCGTCGCGGGAATGTCGTACTGCTGCTGGTCCTCGCCGTCTTTCTGGCGGGTCAGCCTTACGTACATCAACACCCTCTCATCCTCCAGGGGCACGACAACGGAAGCGCTTCGCCGGTCAGCCTGCCCTGCGTTGTCTGCGTCACATCGACGGCGAGCGTTCTGGTCGAGGTTCCCCGGATCCTGGCCCCCGTCCCCACCAGCGAAGCGGTTTCCGCCACGCCGAGTCCGGCCAGGCCGACCGAGCTCACCCGTCAGCTCCCCTCCCGCGCACCTCCCACGGCGTAGCGCCGCGTCCTTTCCACCTCGGACAACTGGAGGTTTTCATGGCCATTTCCGGTCATTGCATTCGCCTTTGCATCCTTTCTTTCATCCTGCTTTCTGTAGCGCTGCCTGCTTTCCCCCAGACCGACGATCGCATTCAGCAGATCGAGAAGAAACTGCAGGATCTGCTCGCGCAGGCCGCTCAGCTCCGGCAGGAGCTCGATGCGCTGAAAGGCGTCACTTCACCCCCGGCCGAAGACCTGATGGCGATCGAGATCGCCCCTCCCCCTCCGGAGGCGCTGACCGATGTTCAGACCGTTGTGAATCCTTCTACCGCCGCCTCTGGCAGAGGCTTGAACCCGGACATTGCGGTCATTGGAACGATGGTTAGCCAGGCAGGACAGCAGAATTTCGTGGAGCCTCGCGAGCCGTTCGAGTTCGAGGAGGCCGAGATCGCGTTCGAGGCGTTCATCGACCCCTACGCGAAAGGACGGTTCTTCATTTCTGCCGGTGCCCACGGAGTGGAGGTCGAGGAGGCCTACGCGCAGTTCCTCACGCTTCCCTACGGCCTCACCGCCAAGGCCGGCAAGATGAAGGCTCTCTTCGGCAAGGCCAACACCTGGCACACGCACATGCGCCCATGGGTGGACCAGCCGTTGATGGTGAGCAGTTTCTTCGGCGGCGAAGGACTGTCTGATCACGGGATCTCAGTCAGCAAGGCCATCGCGAATCCGTGGAACACCTTCATCGAAGCCACCGGCGAGGTCTACAGCGGCAACGCAGAAGGCGTCTTCGAGCGCGAGGTGTCTAATGACCTTTTCTACAACGCGCATCTGAAGCTCTTCCGCGACATCGACGAAAGTTCCAACATCGAGATTGGTACGAGCCTGGCGCGCGGAACCGTCGCCGAGGAGGGATCCAGCCGCTACGCCGGGGTCGACGTGACCTACCGGTGGAAGCCGCTGTCCCGCTCCATCTACAGATCCTTCGCCGCTCGATTTGAAGGGCTCGCGAATCGTCGTGAGGGCGCTGACGAGACGCTCTACGGCTACTACGCTTCCGCCGACTATCAGCTCGCGAGACGGTGGCTCGCCGGTGTACGGCTCGACGGCGCCGACCGAGCGGACCACCTCAGCGACCGCGGTCTTTCCGCCACGCTCACGTTCCGGCCCTCGGAGTTCAGCCAGCTTCGCGGTCAGTTCCGCCGCACTGCCTACGACAGCCTGGAGACCGTCAACGAGTTCCTCATTCAGCTGCAGTTCTCGATCGGCGCCCACGGCGCCCACACGTTCTAGGAGATCTCATGAAGACCATCATTGCTGCGATCGCACTCGCGATGGCTTTGCCGCACGGCGTTTCCGCCGCTCCGAAGTTGAAAGTCGTCACCACCACCTCCGACCTGGCATCGCTCGCTCGCGAGGTGGGCGGCGACCGGATCGAGGTGACGGCCATCGCGCGCGGGTATCAGGATCCGCACTTTGTCGAAGCGAAACCGAGCTTCCTCCTTCTTCTTCGCAACGCAGACCTGCTCGTCGCCGTCGGTGCGGAGCTGGAGCTGGGCTGGCTTCCGGCGCTGCTGGACCAGAGCCGGAACAACCGCATCCGTCCAGGGTCCAGCGGGTACCTCGACGCGTCGCAGGGCGTAGTGATCCTCGACAAACCCACCACGGCCATCAACCGCTCCATGGGTGACGTTCACCCCTCCGGGAACCCGCATTACTGGCTCGACCCGGCGAATGCCGTCCGGATCGCGATTCAGATCGAACAGCGCCTGGCGCGGCTGCGCCCCGAGGACGCCCCTCTTTTCCGTAAACGCCTGAACGATCTCAAAGTGCGGATGAACGCCGCCGACAAGCGCTGGACCGCAGCCCTTGCTCCGTACCGCGGGGCGAAGATCGTGACGTATCACAATTCCTGGCCGAACTTCGCCAGGCGTTACGGTCTCGATGTGGTCGGATACGTGGAACCGAAACCGGGCGTCCCGCCGTCGCCTTCGCACACGTTCGAGCTGATCAACATGATGAAACAGCAGAAGGTGAAGGTGATCCTGATGGAGCCCTACTTCGATCACAAGACGCCGCAGTCGATCGCTGACCGGACCGGCGCGAAACTCCTGGTGATCTACCCCTCGGTGGGCGGAGCGAAGAGTGGGACCGACGACTACTTTCAACTCTTTGACACGAACGTCGACAATCTCGTGAAAGCGCTCCGGTAATGGATCTGCTGCAATTTCTCATCGTCCCCTTCGTGGCCGGGCTGATCCTGACCGGGATTCATGCCTACCTCGGAGTGCACGTGGTCGAGCGGGGCGTCATTTTCGTCGACCTCTCGCTCGCCCAGATCGCGGCGCTCGGCACCACCATGGCCTACCTCGCGGGGCACGACCTGCATGATCCGGTCACGTACTTCTGGTCGCTCGGCTTCACGATTGCCGGCGCTGCCATCTTTGCCCTGACACGGGTCCATCACGAAACGCGGATTCCGCAGGAAGCGATCATCGGCATCGTGTACGCGGTTTCCGCCGCGGCGGCCATCCTGGCCATGAGCAAAGCGCCGGAGGGAACCGAACACCTCAAAGACATGCTGGTCGGAAACATCCTCACGGTGTCGTGGAAGACCGTGATCACGACCGCGATCCTCTACGCAGTGGTCGGCCTTTTTCACTTCGCTTTCCGCGGCAAATTCCTGGCGATCTCCCTCGGCCAGCGGATCCCCAATGAGAAGCTGTGGGACTTTCTGTTCTACGTTTCGTTCGGATTCGTGGTGACCTCGTCGGTGGCCATTGCGGGCGTCCTGCTCGTCTTCTCCTACCTGATCGTCCCTTCGGTCGCGGCCATGCTCTTCGCGCAGTCGATCGGGAGGCGCCTGGCCATCGGATGGTTGATGGGGGCCGTCGTCAGCGCCGCCGGAATTCTGGCCTCCTTCCGGCTCGACCTTCCCACCGGCGCGACCATCGTCTGCACCTTCGGCCTCGCCCTGGCCGTGATGGCGATTGTCCGACTGATCCGCCCCCCGGCATGGGCCGACCGAAGCCAGAGCTCGAGACGGACCGCCGGACACGCGTAAACTCCTCTTCTGGCACGACCTTCGCCTAGCTCATCTGGCAATGACCGATCGTCGCAAAGAGGAACGGAACTCCCCGTCAGATCGAAGATCTTTCCCCCGGCCCCCGATGTGGTTGAACCTCCTCCTGCTCATCCTTGGCGTGGCAGGGCTTCTCTACGGTCGCTACCACCGCGAGAAGGTTTCGCGGGAGTTTGCGAGCGTTCTTTCACAGGAGCAGCGCACCCCGGCGGATACGGCGAAAATCAAAGAAGAGCTTGCGGCAATGGACCTCAGCCGGCAGGAGCTGTCGAAGGAGCTCGACGGCCGGATGCAGTTCGTCAAGAGCCTCAAGTCAGAGGACTTTTACCTCTCGATCGATACCAAGGTCCGGAAACTGCGGTTCTTCTACGGGGACACCGTTCTCCGTGAAGCCGATGTCACCCTGGGCGAGTCGCAGTCGTTCAAATCGGACGATGGAAAGAGTTGGACCTTCGTTTCGGTTAAAGGGGCATTCCCCATCGAGGGGAAAGCAGTGGACCCGAACTGGAAGGTGCCGGAATGGGTCTACCTGATGAAAAAAGAGCCGGTACCGGACTCGCTGCCGGTCGTTGCAGGCGGGCTCGGCAAGTACGTACTGTTTCTGCCGAATGGATACGTGATCCACACGCCTCCAGTTGAGGCCAGCCCGCTTGATGGGGCGAAGCCGGGTTCTTTCATGGTTCCGGAAGCTGACCTCGCCGCAATCTGGGCGCGAATACAGACAAGCAAGACTCAAGTCTACGTTTTCTAGGGAGATCCGATGCGGGTACCGAGGTGGATTGGATTGCTGGGTTCGTGGGCGCTTCTCGTGCTGGGCATCAGCGTCCTTGGGTACGCCGTCGCCGCTGAAGCGATCACGATCACCGACGCGCAGAAGCTGCGGCGCGTGGAGGTAATCGACAATCTCATCGCCGAGAAAGTCCAGCTTCAACTCAAGGCACTGCAGGATGAGATCTCGACAAAGTCGGGAGATCTCGGAAAGCTCCAGTCCGACGTGGCCGGAGCGGACAAGGCCATCGTCGACATGCAGGACAGCAACTTCGTCATCACGGTGTCGACGGCGGAGAACAGGGTGTATGCGCGCCGCGGTGGTGAGCTCGTCTTCGAGGCAGTGGCCTCGACCGGCAGCAACGCCACGCTCCAGGCTCAGGGTCGGACGATGGTCTTCCGCACTCCGATCGGCCGTTTCCGGGTCCGTTCGAAAGAAGAGAATCCGAAGTGGGTTCCGCCCGACTGGCATTACATCGAAGAGGCTCAGAAGAACGGGATGGAAGTGGTGCGGCTCAACCGGGGAAACTGCATCGCCGACGTGTGTGCGCAGGGCAGCGAAGTCATGGCAGGCGGCTTTCCGGTTGCGCCCGGCTCCCTCATCGTGCGCGGCGGGGCCGTGGTGATCCCGCCAGTCGGAACCAGCGCGCGGCAGTTTCCCGACGTACTCGGAACACACCGCCTCAATCTCGGCGACGGCTACGCGCTCCACGGAACACAGGCAGTCAAGCAGCTCGGCCAGAGTGTGTCTCACGGCTGCGTGAGGCTGCATAACGACGACATCCAGCGGTTGTACTCGATGGCCAACGTCGGCGACGAAGTGATCATTTATTGAGGCGTAGCTGGTAGCTGGAGCTGGTTGGATCAACGCGACATCTCGGTTTAACCAGCTACCAGCTACCATAGCCCCATGAATCCCTGGCGCCCTCGGCTGGCCCGCTGGCTGGACGTCCCTGCTCGAGCCTGTCCCCTCTCGCCAAACGCGATCACCATCATCGCGCTCGGGATCAACGTGATGGCGGCGGTCTGCATGTATGAGGGGACCCGGCGTCCGATTCTCTTCCTGATCTCCGTCGGTCTTCTCTCTGTGGGCGGACTGGCTGACGCGTTCGACGGGATCGTGGCGCGCGCACAGGGCAAGACGTCCCGCTATGGGGACTTCCTGGACCATGTGGCCGATCGTGTGAGCGACACGGCCGTCGCGGCCGGATGGATGTTCGGCAGCGGCGTCCGCGACCTGATGCTGGTCGTGGCGCTGGTGGTCGTGGGCATGAACGGCTACATCGGCACTCAGATCGAAGCCACCTGGCGGGAACGAAATTACGAGAGCATCGGTCGCGGAGAGTTCGTGCTGGCACTGATCATCTTTCCGATCATTTCCTACATCCTGGCTGACAACGGATGGTCGGGATGGACATGGAGCGGCTTGAGCGTCGCCGAGTGGCTGACCACTTCTCTCATTGTGGCCGGCCTTGTAGGGATCGTGCAGCGGCTGATACTCGCGAAGCGGCTCGAGCGCACACAATAATGCCCGCCACCAAGCCTCATCCGATCACCGGTGATCCCATCCTGTACGCTCCGGAGCGGGCGGGCCGCGTCAACGCGTTCGGCGCAGCCGAAGCGGCCGCCTGTCCCTTCTGTCCCGGTAACGAGTCTCACACTCCCCCACCCATCACCATCCTTGGCGAGCCCTGGCGCGTGCGCGTGTTCCCGAACAAGTATCCATCGGTGGAGGGGCACGAGGTGATCGTCGAGACGCCGCTCCATGAGGACGAGCTGGACTCGATCCCGCACGCCGCAGAAGTGGTGGAGACCTACGCGGCCCGCTACGCAGCACACAAGGCAATGTCACGGTACGTGGCCGTCTTCAAGAACTCCGGCCAGCGGGGTGGCGCTTCGATTTATCACGCGCACTCTCAGGTCATGCCGCTTACTTTCATTCCGCCGCGCGTGACGCGGGAGATCGCCGGATTCGCCAGCAGCGAATCGTGTCCATTATGCATCCGCGCACCGGAGCAGCTGCTCATCGCCGAGAGTGAGCATTTCCTCCGTTACGCACCGGCCGGCTCCACCTTTGCCTACCAGCAGTGGATGGTGGGGAAACGCCACGTGTCGGGCATTGACGAACTTCGGAAAGATGAGATGGCGGACTTTACGTCGGCCCTGCAGCAGGCGGTCCGGGGAACGCGACGCATCGCGAAATCGTTCAACGTGCTCCTGATGAACTTTCCTATAGGAGCGGACGGCCACTTTTACGCCGACATCTTTCCGCGGATGACCGGCGTGGCCGGGTTCGAGCTGGCCACCGGGGCGTTTGTCGACATCATCGACCCCGCTGCTGCAGCGCGCTCCCTTCGCTGATCCTTACGCCCGGAAGTGCGCTTCCAGGTGCTCCCACGCGCGGCGGATTCCGTCGGAAGGCCTGGTCAGTTCGCGGAAGGCATCGCGGAAGATCAGGTTTACGCGCGCCAGGTTCCGCTCGCGAAGCCCGTAGAGCACCTCTCGAACGGCCTCGGCGTCGGCAGGAGACAGATCCGGGCGTGTCACCTCTCGCTCGAGCAATGCCTGGGCGGACTTCAGATGATCGTCTTCGGTGCGCCCCGCAGGAGAAGCCGTCGCAGGAATCTGCGGCGTGCGCGATTCCGCCAGCGGAGCGTGCGAACCGAGGTCCATCGCAGTCGGCAGTTCTTTGAGCTGCGGCGTGAACTTACCCATCATCAGGTAAAGCTCTTTCTCGTTTGCGAAGTTGCCGACCAGACGGGCGGTGCGGGCCAGTTCCAGATGCTCCGACTCCTGCACCATGATGAACGCCTTCGCTTTGTCTTCGAGGCTGATTCGTTTCGCGTGCACTTTCCACGCGGTCAGCGTGCCCTGAATGAAGCAGGCCTGACCGGCGCGAACGCTCACGGCTTCCACCGATACGTTTTCTTCAATGCGAATGGAGCCGTTCGTCGATTCGATCTCCGAATAGTTGCCGGAGTTCTGAATGACGAGGTTGCCGGGGGTCTTGATCGAAAGCTGACCGTGCTGGTTCAGTTTGATCTCGGTCCCACGCGGAATGATCATGGTGGGGAAATTCGCCTGGTCTGCAGCAGCGCTCACGTCACACCCTCCTTCTCCCGAGAAAAGCCGATGGCAGAGGATCGAAATTCTTGTAGTCCCTGGAAGCTCTGGACCGGATCAGAAGCGAAGCTTCATTGTCCCATTGATAGTTGAGGATGTAGATACGCGGATCGATTGGAGCAAAGACTCCCGGCTGCTCGAGGTCACTGCGGACCTCGTAGTGCAGGTGGGCGTTCGTGCTCCATCCGGTAGATCCGACGGTGGCTACGGTCTGTCCCTGCTTGACCGTGTCACCCGATTTCACGTTCACCGTGTCGCAATGCGCGTAGATGGTGATGAAGCGATTGGCGTGGTTGGTCACGACCACATTGCCGAAGCGCCACCAGTTCACGCTCTGGGCGATCGGATAGCGGCCTGCGAACGTGACCACGCCGTCGGCAGCCGCGTAGATCGACGTGCCGCGCGGAGCGGACAGATCGAGTCCCTTGTGAAAATCGGCCGCGCGCGTGAACGGTGAAACACGATTCCCGAAAGGAGAGGTCAGGACGAACTGGTCTGACGGGACGGGAAGGATCGAGGGAGTGTGGCGAACGATGTCCTGGTTGGCGTTCTCATACTCGACGATCAGGTCGAGTTGCGCGCTCAAGCGACGCATCGCTTCCTTCAGCGAGAGCTCCCGGCGGCGCGCTTCGTTGAGCTGTCCCGCGTTGGAGTCCGAAGCCATCCGGATCGGGGTGGAGAACCCACCCTGCCCGAGGGTCCGGTCCAGCCCGTAGACGGTGAGCAGTTTCCCAACGTGAATCTGCTGCTTTTCCAGGCTCCGCTCGAGAGAGGACATCTGCACGACGTTCTCGCGCAGCCGCTCCCGCTGAATTTCGCGCTCCTGGCGCATCGTATTGAGGAAATTGATCTTGTAGACCCGGCGAATCACGGTCGGCGCCACAGCCATCGATCCGATCAACCCCGTCAGGATGAGCGAAAGCGCGATGATTCCGATCAGCACACGGCGGCGGTCCAGAAAGAAGTACCGCACGCGCCGACGGATATCGCTGGGATGGATCTGGATCTCGATCATGGCAGTGACCCGGCAGCCGATCCGGGGGTCTGCCAATATAACATGCGGGGGAAGAGCCCCCTCAGCTCTCCGTTTCCGGCCCGGGCCGCACCCTTCGCCGGATAAGGGTCGACAGCAGCACCAGACCGATCATCAACGCAGCAACGATCAGGAGCCGCTTCACAGCATCGCCCTCGCTCATCGTTCCGTTGAAGAGGGAGTCGGCGCAGTAGGCGAAGACATAGACCGAGGGAGCCATCCCGAACAATGTGGCAAGTACAAAGTCGGAGAAGCGGACGCCGGCCACTCCGGCGCCGTAGTTCAGCACCGCAAACGGGATCCCGGGGATGAACCGAAGCACGAGCAGGGAGCGGAACCCGGCATGATCAACCTGCCGCCGGACGACCTGCCCGACGCGACCGAATCGATCGAGAAGCCCCTCTCCGATGAAACGGGCGGCCAGGAACGACACCACCGCGCCGAGAATCCCGCCGGCCATCGCGTAACTCCCTCCGAGCTTCCAGCCCCAGATCAATCCTGCGGAAAGAACGAAGATGCTCGCTGGAATGGCGACCAGGGCCGCCGCCGCAAAGACGCCCATGAATACGAGCGGGCCGTACCAGAGTCCTCGGAGGTGCTCTACGAACGAACGGGCCTCTTCTCGATTGAGGTGCTGGCGCAGCGGCGAGAACCAGATCGCGGCCACCCCGGTGATGAGGATCAGGAGCAGTGCCAGGCGAGCCACTGCCTTCCGGTTCATCAGTGCTTCGGCACTCCCACATTCACCATGGAGCTGGAGTACGTCCGCGCGTCGAGGCCGAGTGACCGAAGCACGACACGAAAGGCCTGGCGACAGGGAACGTCGTAAAACAGAAAAGTGCCCTTACCCCCCACGCCGGGGTCGAGGATGAGGTTTTTCACTCCGCACTGCTTCTGCATCGCCTTGAGAATGACTTTCGCCTCGGCGTCTTTGAAATCGATGGTGACGGTCCGCTCCGCCGGCCGCACTACGATCGGAGACATCGAGGTATCGAGACGCTTCGCCTTCGCGGCAAAGAGGGGTGTCGACGACGTCCCCATCAGCAGCAACGCGGCAACGGTGAGCAGCGGCCGCTTCAAGAGAGACTCTCCACGATCATGGCGATTCCCTGTCCCCCACCGATGCAGGCCGAAGCCAGACCGTAGCGCTGCTTACGACGCCGCAGCTCGTAAAGGACTGTGAGCAGAAGACGTGTACCTGAAGCGCCGAGCGGGTGACCGAGAGCGATGGCTCCCCCGTTCACATTGAACTTCTCCATGTCGATCCCGAGCTCTTTGGCCACCGACAACGCCTGAGCCGCGAATGCTTCGTTCACCTCGATGAGGTCGAGATCACCGAGATTCATACCTGCCTTCTTCAGCGCGATCTTCGTAGCCGGCACAGGCCCGATCCCCATCATTTCAGGATCGCAGCCGGCCACGCCCCACGAGACGATCCGCCCCAGCGGTGTCTTCCCTTTTTCTTTTGCTTTGGCGGCCGTGGTGACCAGCAGCATGGCCGCGCCGTCCACGATTCCGCTGGCGTTACCTGCCGTCACGAAACCGTCTTTGCCGAACGCAGGCTTCAGTTTGGCGAGGCCTTCCATGGTCGTGTCGGGACGGACGTGGTCGTCGCTGGTGATCTTCTCGCCCTTGCGACCTGCCGGCACCGCGACGATTTCATCGTCGAACCGGCCTGCTTTGGCAGCTTCGGTGGCGCACTTCTGACTGCGCAGGGCGAACTCGTCCTGCTGCTCGCGAGAGATGTCGTACTTGCGCGCCAGATTCTCGGCCGTCTGTGCCATGTAGAGATTGCAGTAAGAATCGAAGAGCGCAACCATCAGCGAGTCTTCGATCGCGCCCTGGCCGAGCTTGAATCCCTTGCGCGCTCCCCGGATCACATGGGGAGCCTGCGACATGTTTTCCATCCCGCCGGCCAGCACAGTGGTGGCCTCATTCAGCTCGATCTGTTCCGCCCCATTGATGACCGACTGAATGCCCGATCCGCACAGCCGGTTCACGGTGAGGGCAGGAACGCGATTGGGAATCCCAGCTTTGAGGCCGACGTGACGGGCACCGTAGATCGCGTCACCCGAGGTCTGCAGAGCATTGCCGACGATGACGTGATCGATCTCTTCGGCAGAGAACCCGCTTCGGGACAGCGTCTCTTTCGCCGCGATGGCGGCCAGGTCGATCGCGCTGATCTCGGTAAAGTGCCCGTTGTACTCCGCCATGGGCGTTCGAGCCCCGTCGACGATCACGATGTCTTTCATGGCTAAGCTCAACAGAGACCGCGAGCAGGTATTTCGCCACAGAGGCTTCACCACAGAGACACAGACAGTCGTCTCTGTGAATCTCTGTGTCCTCTGCGTCTCTGTGGTGAAGTTTTGTCCTTAGGTTAGCGCACATGGGCCCGCCGCCGCAGTGTGCGGCAATCAATCGGGTTTCGGCCTCAGACCCATCCAGAGAATGGCAACCCCCGCCACCGCCGTCATACAGACACTTCCCTCGATCCCGAAGGCGCCGCCGGTCAGCCAGTCCGGTCCCGAAGCGGCCGTCCGCAATACGCTCTCGCTCGGCACATAGCCGCTGACTTCGTATCCGAGGATCGGCCCCGACATCAGGTTCCATCCCAGGTGCAGCCCGATCGGAAACCAGAGTCGCCGGTAGCGCTCCCACGCCAGCGACAGGAGAATCCCGCCGAGAAATATGTTGAACAGCGCCAGCGGTGTGATGGCCATGTTGCCGGCATGCAGCGCCGCGAAGACAGCTGAGCCTGCGAAGAGTGCGAGCCAGCGATTCCAAAGCCATAGCCGCTGATAGGCGTACCCGCGGAAAAGCAGCTCTTCGTGCAGCACGGCCGGTACGAAAACGACGACGACTTCCATGATGGGAAACCCGGACCCGGATCTCCGCGCAAGGTCCGTTGTGAGGAGCACGAGCAGATCGGTTCCCCCGATCACGCCAGCGGCGACGCCCGCCCCGAAGAGGCAATCTCGCAGTGCCAGCCGGGGGCGGGTCACGAGCCCGATGCTCCGCCGCCCCCGATCCCACAACGCCATCGATCCGGCGGTGGCGACCACGACGCTCAGAAGAGCCACCCACTGCGACCACGGCGTCAGCCGGAGCGTGAGCAGGAATGTGGCAAGATAGAGAGACACGAACAGTGCGAGCGGTCCAATGATGGAGCGGTCATGAGGAAGTGGAACATCGACGGAGCTGCGCTCCTGCTGCGCGTCGGAACCGGGCTCATCTTCATTCCCCACGGTTACGCCAAAGTGTTCGGGGATGGGGGACCGGCCGCCTTCGCCGCCGACATGCCTTCCTTCGGGATTCCGATCTTCCTCGGCTATGTCGCGGCTTACGCTGAGTTCTTCGGAGGGATCGCTCTTGTGGCCGGGCTTTTCACGCGGGTCGATGCGTTCCTCCTCGCCTGCACCATGGCTGTAGCTGTGTTCCGGGTCCAGCTTCCTGATGCTATGCACGGCGTCGAGCCGGGTGCAAGCAAGTTCTTCGCAGCGATGCGCGGCATCGAGATGCCGCTGGCGCTCCTGATTGCGTGCATGGCTCTGGTCCTGATCGGCGGCGGGCGGCTGTCAGCCGATGCGCTGCTGCGGATCGACGAACGCGCAATGAGTCTCCTGGCGAAAAGAAAAGCGGCGACCGAAGTCGCCGCCATGAGCCCGCTTCAGAGTTGATGATCAGGGTGCTGGGGCCGCTGGTGCGGCGGCCGCCGGTGCTGCCGCGGCCGTCGGGGCCGCCGATCCCATCGGGTCCTCGACGATGATGCCGATGTTCTTGGCCCCGCTGGAACGAGCGAGATCGAGGAAAGCAATCGTGGATTCGTAGTCCACATCGCGACCGCCGGCGAAAAACACCATCTTGGAGGTGTTTCCGCGCAGCACTTCGCGGATGCGCGCCGGGAAGGCGGTCAGGTCCATTTCATCCTTGTTGATGAAGACCCGGTTGCCCGTAGCCAGACGAAGAACGATTTGATCCTGCACTGCGGACGGAGGCAGGTTCGCCGGCGCCTTGGGTGGTACACGGACCAGGTAGCCCATCTGAACGACGGGGGTGATGACCATGAATATGATCAGGAGAACCAGGACAACGTCAACCAGTGGAGTGACGTTGATGTTCGACTGCATTGAGCCACTGCCACCTACTTGCATGTCGGCTAAGCTCCTTCCCCGCGGCCTCGCGGCTGGGCGATCAGACCGACGTCGTTGAAGCCGACCTCGCGGCAGGCCTTCAGGACGTCGAGGATCTCGCCGTACTTGACCTGACGATCACCTTTGACGGCGATCTCGCGGTCAGGCGTCTTCTGGTGAATCTCTTCGAGCGCCGTCTGAAGCTGGTCTTTGCGCAGTACTTGCGGACCGAGATAGACGGTGTTGTCTGCCTTGACGGAAATCTGCAGCTGCTTCTCGGTGTCCGGAGTCTGCTCGGGATCGGACGTGATCGGAAGATTGACCGGCACACTTTTCTGCAGCATGGGCGTGACGACCATGAAGATGATCAGAAGGACCAGACAGACATCAACGAGT
>Ga0136612_10000590_pt1 | contig 13388 bp, 14 predicted proteins | sample AntDryUQ224A2306_2_FD_106644 | JGI IMG/M metagenome (GOLD analysis project Ga0136612, IMG submission 106644) | Polar desert sand microbial communities from Dry Valleys, Antarctica - metaG UQ224A (23.06) | ecosystem: Environmental > Terrestrial > Soil > Desert | place: Antarctica: Dry Valley... | reverse complement strand
CGCGACCTGAGGTCGGCCGAGCGCTTCGGGCTCGAGGTGGCATTGACCGTCGATGCGGTGCGAGCAGGAGCGCGGGTCCTCGAGATCGATGCGCCCATGGATCACCGCCACACCGGTCGATCCTTGGCCGGGTTCCGGCATCGGGCGGCCCAGGGCGCTGACATCGTCCGTTCCCTGTGGCCGCGGATCACGACAGCTCGCCAACGCCTGGTGATCGGTGCTGTGCTGTTCCTCGGCGTCACCGGGGGTGCGTTGTGGTCGGGGCAGGGGTGGGTGCCATCGAGCGACGACCTCGGGCGGAAGCCCTCGAAGGTGGTCGTGTTCGGGATGACGCCCCTTGGCTTCCGTGACCTGAAGCGGGGACACACGCCCACCCTCGATCGCCTGATGACCCAGGGAGCGGTCGCAGCTATGAGCGTCCGCACCGTCTCCCGACGGCCGAGCCTCACCGAGGGATACCTCAGCCTCGGGGCCGGCTATCGGCTCAGGGCCACCAACACCTCGGCAGAGGCCTATGCAGCCGGGGCCGAGCTCGGTACCGGCACCGCAGCCGAGGTGCTGCGGGCGCGGACCGGCTTCGGGTCAACCGGCGACATCGCCGTGGTCGGGGGCGCAAGCGCGCTCGACCTCAACCGGGACCGCACCATCACCTCCAAGCCGGGTGCGCTCGCCGACGTGCTCGCCGACCACGGCAAGCTCGCCGCCGTGGTCGGCAACGCCGATCAACCCGACGCCATCGGCGGACCGACGTTCGTGAACCGACCGGCGGCGCTGGCGGTGATGAACCGTTCCCTGTCGGTCGCCCACGGCACCGTGCAGCCCGCCAACCTGCTGCGCAACGATCCTCTGGCCCCGTTCGGAGTTCGGGCCGACGCGGACAAGGTGATGGCGGCCGTCCAGACCGCCAGCTCCGCGTCGGACGTGGTCGTCGTCGATCCCGGTGACCTCTCCCGCGCCGATGCCTTCGACGAGGACGCCACCGTCGGGTCGGTGCAGCGAGCCCATCAGCAGGCCCTTCGACGCACCGATGCCCTCCTCGACCGGGTCGTCGAGTGGGCCGACGACGACACGCTCATCCTCGTGGTGTCCGTCTCACCCGGGGGGGACGCATTCCGGCTCACCCCGACCGTCGCGGTGGGTCCAGGGGTGCCTCCCGGCTACATCTTCTCGCCCTCCACCAAGCGCAGCGGCATCATCGCCCTGACCGATCTGGCCCCGACGATCGTCCACGCCCTCGGCATCGACGTGCCGTCATCGATGCCCGGCCACTCCCTGCGCTACGACGCCGGGCGCGCCGACCTCGCCATGTTGGACGACCATGATCGTGACACCGCCTTCCGGGAGCGCACCTACTACCCGTGGGCGGTTTGGTTCATCGTGAGCCAGGCCGTGATCTACCTCATCGGAGCCATGGTGCTGTCCCGTCGCAGCCGGCTTCAGCGCAGCGGCCCGCTGCTGCGGGTGTTCGTGCTCGGCGCCGCTGCCTTTCCGCTGGCCACGTTCCTGTTCCGCATGATCCCCGACTCGGCCTCCCTCGGATCGTTCTCCGGCCCGGTGCTGATCGCCATCACCGGGGCCGTCGCGTTCATCGCCAGTCGCTTCCGGCGTCATCCGCTGAGCTCGCTCAACCTGGTGATGGGAGCCACGGTCGCAGTCATCGTCATCGACGCCTGTACGGGCACCTGGCTGCACGTCGACAGTTGGCTCGGGTACTCGCTTCACAGCGCCGGTCGCTTCTACGGCATCCCGAACACGACCTTCGCGGTGCTGGCCGCCTCGGCCCTGCTGCTGTGCGCAAGCCGGGTGCAGTTCGCCGCCCGACGCAACGAGGCCGTTCTCGGTGCGGCTGCCATCTTCGTGGTGGCGGTGGTGGTCGATGGTGCGCCCAGCCTCGGCGGCGACGTCGGTGGCATCATCACGCTGGTCCCCTTGTTCGGTCTCGTCGTCGTGGCCTTCGCCGGCCAGAGATTGCACCTGCGCACGGTCCTGCTGCTCGCCGCGATCACGGCGCTGGCACTGGGAGCGGCCACGCTGGTCGATGTGATGCGACCAGCCGAGGCGCAGACGCACCTGGGACGATTCGCGAGCCGCCTGGCGGAGAGTGGACCGAGCGAGCTCACCGACGCGTTCGTGCGCAAGCAGTCGGCCAACCTCCGGATACTCAAGGTTTCGATCTGGACGTGGATGATCCCCATCCTCACCGGTTTCGTGCTCTATGTGCTCGTGTGGGAACGCCAGTGGCGAAATCTCCTCCCGACCGGTTCACCGCTCCGGACTGGAGCAGTCGCAGGGGTCGCCGGTGCCCTGCTCGGCTTCCTCGCCAACGACTCCGGCCCGATCGTGATCGCCCTGTTCTTCGTGTACATCCTGCCCTACGTCGCCCTGCTGGCCCTCGACGGCCAGCACGGCTCGCCAGTGCTCCTCGCGCCGAAGCCCCTCGAGGACGACGGCGGCGATGACGGGGCGCCGGCGCTGGTTGCAGTCGATTGATGTCGACCAGCAGTGGGCTCGGGCCGTGAGCGTCGTCATCGGTCTGGTGGCGGGAGCGGTCGTGGCGTGGGGGCTCTGGCGGGTCCTGCGCGCCACGTTCGCCGGCGAGCTCTTCGCCCGCCGGAACCACCGGGGCACCTTGGTGCCGGTCGGTGTGGGCATCATCCTCCCGTTCACGCTGGTCACCCTGGCGGCAGTCGAACGCACCCTGGCCGGTCTGGGTGTCGAGCAACGGCTCCTGCGAGCCGGCGACCTCGTCCTGGTGACGGCGGTCGGTCTCGGGCTCGTCGGCCTGATCGACGACCTGGCCGGGGACGGGGGCGAGAAGGGGTTCTCCGGCCACATGCGAGCTCTCCTGGCCGGCCGCCTCACCACCGGCGGGTTGAAGCTGGTGGGTGGGGGCTGCATCGCACTTCTCGTGGCCGGCCGCGTCGGCCCTGGCCAGCCTCTCCACCTCGTGGTGGACGCATCGCTCATCGCGCTGAGCGCGAACCTGGCCAACCTGCTCGACCGGGTACCAGGCCGAACCGCCAAGATGTCGACCCTTCTCGGCGCCGTGCTCCTCGCCCCGTCCGCCTTCGACGCCCCCCCCGGCGTGGCGGTGGTGGTCGGTGGAGCCGTCGGGTTGCTGCTGTTCGATCTCCGGGAGGAGCTGATGCTGGGCGATGCGGGAGCCAACGTCCTGGGCGGGGTCCTGGGCGTCGGTCTCGTGCTCTCGGGCTCGTTCCCGACGCGGATAGGTGCTCTGGTCGTCGTGGCCGCCCTCAATGCCCTCAGCGAGGTCGTGTCCTTCTCCGCGGTCATCGATCGCGTCCGTCCCCTGCGATTCCTCGACCGCCTGGGCCGAATGCCCTGAGCATCCCGGCTCCGTGGCCGTCGGGCGCGGTAGGGTTCGGTCCCGTGACGAAACACATCTTCGTGACGGGTGGCGTGGCCTCCTCCCTCGGCAAGGGCATCACCGCATCGTCCCTCGGCCGACTGCTCAAGGCGCGAGGCCTGAGGGTGACCATCCAGAAGCTGGATCCGTACATCAACGTCGACCCCGGCACGATGAACCCCTTCGAGCACGGCGAGGTGTTCGTCACCGACGACGGCGGTGAGACCGACCTGGATCTCGGTCACTACGAACGGTTCATCGACGAGAACCTCTCGCGCAACTCGAACGCGACGACCGGATCGATCTACTCCTCCGTGCTCGCCGCCGAGCGACGGGGCGACTACCTGGGCAAGACGGTGCAGGTGATCCCGCACATCACCGACGAGATCAAGCGTCGCATCACCCGCTTGGCCACCGACGACGTCGACCTGGTGATCACCGAGGTCGGCGGTACCGTCGGCGACATCGAGATCCTCCCGTTCCTCGAGGCGATCCGTCAGTTCCGTCTCGACGTCGGCCGCGAGAACGTCTGCTATGTGCACGTCACCCTCGTGCCCTTCATCGGCCCCTCGGGGGAGCAGAAGACCAAGCCGACCCAGCACTCGGTCACGGAGCTGCGGAGCCGGGGCATCCAACCCGATGCGATCGTCTGCCGCAGCGAGGAGCCGATCAGCGACGCGCTGAAGCGCAAGATCTCGAGTCTCTGCGACGTACCCGTCGGCGCCGTCGTCAACGCCGCCGATGCCCGCAACCTGTACGAGATACCCCTGATCCTTCACGAGGAAGGCCTCGACACCGAGGTGTGCCGACTCCTGCGGTACGACGATCGTCGGGTCGACCTGACCGAGTGGGAAGCGTTGGTCGAACGGGTCGAGACCTCCGTGAAGCCCGTCCGGATCGGCCTGATCGGGAAGTACATCAGCCTCGTCGACGCCTACCTGTCCGTGGTGGAGGCGTGCAAGCACGGCGGGTTCCATCATGGCGCCGCCGTGGAGATCGACTGGATCCAGGCCGAGGACGTCGAAGGTCTGCTGGCTGCGGGTCGGCTCGCCGACCTCGACGGCATCGTCATCCCCGGCGGGTTCGGCGAGCGCGGCGTGGAAGGGATGATCGCCGCGGCCGGCTACGCCCGCGACCATGGGATCCCGTGCCTCGGCCTCTGCCTCGGCCTCCAGGCGATGACCATCGAGTACGCCCGGAACGTGCTCGGCCTGGCCGGCGCCAACTCCCGGGAGTTCGACCCCTCGACCCCGCACCCGGTGATCGACCTCATGGACAGTCAGCGCGGCGTCACCGACATGGGGGGCACCATGCGCCTCGGCGCCTACGTGGCCGAACTGGCGCCCGACTCCCGGGTCGCAGCCGCGTACGGACGCACCGTCGTCTCCGAGCGCCACCGACATCGCTACGAGTTCAACGCCCGCTACCGCTCCAAGTTCGAGGGCACCGGCTTCCGGTGCACGGGTACATCCCCGGACAACCGTCTCGTAGAGTTCATCGAGCTGGATGGTCACCCCTTCTGGGTCGGTACCCAGGCCCATCCTGAGTTCAAGAGCCGCCCGACGCGACCGGCACCCCTGTTCGCCGAGCTCGTGGCCGCATCGTTGCGCCGTGCCGAGGACCGGGCGCCCCACCTGTTCCCGGTGGACGACCGGTCTGCCCTCGATCGGCCGACGCGCGCCGCCGCCGCGAGCTGAGGTGGCCGGCTTCCGCCACCTGGGCGACGAGGAAGTGGCCCGGTTGCACCGGTTCAGGGTGGTGCGAGCGTCCTTCTCGGCTCCCGACGGATCCCGGTTCGAACGTGACGTCATCCGGGACAAGACGGTTGTCGCCATGGTGCCGGTGCTCGACGACGCCCGTTCGGTGCTCCTCGTGCGTCAGTACCGCGGGGCCGTCGATCGGCATCTCCTGGAGGTGCCGGCTGGTCTCTGCGACGTGGACGGCGAGGACGATCCCGAGGTGACGGCGGCGCGGGAACTGGTCGAGGAGGTCGGCAAGGTGGCCGAACGGCTCGAGCTGGTCGCGCACATCCACCAGAGTGCCGGCATCTCCGACGAGCACGGCTTCATCTACCTGGCCACCGGTCTGACCGATGTTCCGACCGACCTCCAGGGTGTGGAGGAGGAGCACATGACCACCGAGGTCGTGCAACTCGACGACGTGGCGGCGATGATCGCCGACGGTCGGCTGTCCGATGCGAAGACGATCATCGGTCTGCTGCTGGCACGGGACCGGTTGGCGCGCTGACCTCGCCCACCGCTCGCGACCGGCGTGGCCGCGCCGACCCCGTGGAGCACTTCGATCTGCCGCTCGAGGCCGAGGAGCTCCTCACCTGGCTCCGGGTCGAGAAGGGACGTTCGTCCGGCACGTTGATGGCGTACCGATCGGACCTACGGGCCTATTGGGCGTGGCTGACCGAGGCCGAGCGGGACCTCGGCGATGTGGCGGAGCCCGACATCGCCGCCTACGTCGCCCATCTCCGCCGTCGCGGAAGCGCCCCCGCCACCATCAAACGCTCGATGGTGGCGGTGCGTTCGCTGCACCGGTTCTGCGCCCTGGAAGGAACGACCGACACGGATCCGGCCGCAGGGGTGGCGTTGCCTCGCGTGCCCCGTGGGGTGCCCAAGGCCCTCAACGAGGACGAGGTGGCAGCCCTGATCGACGCAGTGACGGGCGACGATGCGTTCGCCCGCCGCGACCGGGCCGTCGTGGAGGTGCTCTACGGGACCGGCACGCGCATCTCGGAGCTGGTCGGCCTGTCCCTGGCCGATGTCGACCTGGCCGAAGGACTGCTCCGAGCCTTTGGCAAAGGCGCGCGGGAACGACTGGTGCCGGTGGGTCGATGTGCCGCGGCGGCGCTGGAGGCATGGCTCTCGGCCGAGGGTCGATCGGTCCTCACGCCGCCGCGTTGGGCCCGCCGCGGCGACGCCGAAGCCCTGTTCCTGAACCGACGGGGTGGTCGTCTGTCCCGGCAGGGCGCATGGGGGATCGTGCGCAAGTACGGGGACCGGATCGGGCTCGGCGATCGGATCACACCGCACGTGCTCCGTCACTCCTGTGCCACGCACATGCTCGACCACGGCGCCGACATCCGGGCTGTGCAGGAGCTGCTGGGGCACGCCTCGATCAGTACGACCCAGGTGTACACGTTGGTGTCGACCGAGCGACTGTGGTCGGTGTACCGCTCGGCCCATCCCCGAGCCCTGGCGCGGTGACCTCAGGCTGGTCTGTCCCGGCCTCCGGTGATCCGGGGGTACCCTGGCCGGATGCTGAGCGAAAAGAAGCTCGCCGCGCTGCGCGCCTCCTTGACCGAAGAGCGTGATCAGCTGCGTCGCCAATTGGAAGAACTGGGCGGCGGATCCGACGCTGGTCCGGCCTTTGACGAAAACTTCGCCGACTCAGGTCAGGTCGCCGCCGAGCAGGGTGAGAACCGGGCGCTCGCGGCCTCGCTGAGCGATCAGCTCGACGAGGTCGAACACGCCCTCGAAAAGTTCGACAGCGGCACTTACGGCGTGTGCGAGACCTCGGGCGAGCCGATCCCCGAGGCGCGCTTGGAGGCCATGCCGGCCACCCGGTTCCGGGTCGAGTTCGCATAGCGTGCCGTCGCCGGCTCGCCCGTGTCCACTGCCACCGCTGTCGCATGCTGTTCCCCGGTCTCTTGTCGTTGAGCCGGCCGATGGCGTCCCGGGTCGCTCACCTGGTCGGTCGCTTCCTCGGCTCGCTGCGGTCGGGCGGTCCGCCGCCGGTGATCTCGTCGTGGGCCGAGTCCCAACTCCTCCCCGCGGAGGTGGCGGCGTGGCGATCGATGTCCGGCCAGGACCGGAGGCATGCGGCCGGGGTGGCGCGCCGGGTCGAGGACACCTTGGGCGAGCGGGCCACCCGACCGGTCTTGGCCGCAGCCCTGCTCCATGACGTGGGCAAGGCCGAGGTGGGGTTGGGCACGTTCGGGCGGGTCGTTGCCACCCTGGCGGCCGGCCTCGTCGGGCGGGAGCGAGCCTCGGGGTGGAGCACCGGTCGGAGCGCAGGTCCCCGTTTTCTCGGCCGGATCGGCCGGTACCTGCGGCACCCTGACCTCGGCGGAGACCTGCTCGAGCGGGCCGGCAGTGATCGACTGACCGTCGCCTGGGCCCGCGAGCATCACGTTCCCCGCCACCGATGGTCGGTTCCGGTCGCCGTGGGCGATGTCCTCAAAGCCGCCGACGACGACTGACCGACGGTCGACCGGTGCGGCGGTGGGCCGGGTCGACGACGTACCAGATGACCGAAGCCACCAGCCAGGTTCCGTTCACCGCCACGCTCGACCACTGGCGCTCGACCGCCCAGCCGGTGACGATGGCGCCGACGGCAGCGGTGTGGACGGCGAACCAGGCGGTGCGCCGCTCCCGCACCACCGGCACCCATCGGGTGATCACCCCGACAGCCAGCGGGTACCCGACGACGAAGAGCGGCACCGACGCCTTCATCGGGCGCCCCTCGGGAGCAGACCGATCGCCCGCCGGGCTCGGGTCAACGTGGCGGCGGCCATGTCCTGGGCACGGTCGGCCCCCATCCGGAGGATGCGGGCGGTCTCGGGCGGGTCGCCGCGGAGCTCGGCGAACCGGGCCTGGACCGGGGCCAGCACCTCAATGAGCGCATCCGCGGTGGCAGCCTTGAGCGGTCCGTACTGCGAGTAGTCGGCGGCGACGGCCTCGGGCTTCTGATCGGTACAGGCGGCCAGGATCGACAGCAGGTTCGACACCCCTGGCTTCTCCCGGGGATCGAACCGGACCTCGGTCTCGGTATCGGTGACGGCCCGCTTGACCTTTTTCGTCACGGAGGCGGGCCCGTCGAGCAGGAGGATGGTGCCGGCCGAGGATCCCTCCGACTTCGACATCTTCCGGGTGGGGTCCTGCAGGTCCATCACCCGCGCGCCGGCCTGGCGGACCACGGCTCGAGGAACGACGAAGGTCTCGCCATACCGTGCGTTGAACCGCTCGGCCAGGTCGCGGGTCAGCTCGACGTGCTGGCGCTGGTCGTCACCGACGGGGACCTCCTCGGTGTCGTAGAGGAGGATGTCGCCGGCCATGAGCGCCGGGTAGGTGAAGAGGCCACCGGACACGAACCCGGCGTTCGCCTCGGGTCGTGACGACTTGTCCTTGAACTGTGTCATACGGCGCAGTTCCCCGATCCCGGCCGTGCACTCCATCAACCAGGCCATCTCCGCATGTTCGTGGACATGGCTCTGCACGAAGAGCGTCGAGCGATCGGGGTCGATCCCGACGGCGAGGATCAACATGGCCAGCTCGACGGTCTGGCGCTCCAACCATTCCGGGTCCTGGGGCACGGTGAGGGCGTGCAGGTCCACGACGCAGTACACGGCCTCGGGGCCCTGCGCGTCGGCCCACGGCCGCAGCGCCCCCAGCATGTTCCCGAGATGGGCGTCACCGGTCGGCTGCATGCCCGAGAACACACGCGTCATGGCCGCCGATGGTAGGGGCCGGGGCGGTTCCACCGAACACGATCGGCGCTCCGGACAGGGTCGTGCCGAAATTACACCCGTGCAACTAGCATGAGCCGCATGTCCTATGACGTGCGCACCGCCGTCTACGAAGGTCCGTTCGACCTCCTGCTCCACCTCATCCTGCGCGAACAGGTCGACCTGTACGACGTCTCGCTCACCACGATCGTCGATGCCTACCTGGCTGAGCTCGATCGGCTGGAATCGCTCGACCTCGACCGGGCCACCGAGTTCCTGCTCATCGCGGCCACGCTGGTCGAGCTGAAGACCAGACGCCTGCTGCCCGACGCCGACGACGGCGACCTGGACGACGATCTTGCCCTGTGGGAGGAGCGTGACCTGCTTCTGGCCCGCCTGCTCGAGTGCAAGACGTTCAAGGATGCGGCCCGGGTGCTGGCGGCCATGGCTGACGTCGCCGGTCGCTCCCGGCCCCGGAGAGCCGGGATGGAGGAGCGCTTCCTCGACGTCGCTCCCGATCTCCTGGCCGGTCTCACGCCGACCGACCTGCGGACCGCCTTCCTCCGGGTCACGGCGCCGAAGCCGGTGCCGCACATCGACCTCGACCACCTGGCACCGGTTCGAGCGAGTGTCACCGACGCGGTCGACGAGCTGGTCGACGAGCTGCCGCGTGTCGGGCGCATCAGCTTCCGTGACCTGACCGCCGCCCTGGTAGATCGTCTTGCGGTGGTCGTACGGTTCCTCGCCGTTCTCGAGCTGTTCAAGCAGGGCATGGTCGACCTGCACCAGACGACGACCTTTGGGGACATCGAGGTGGTGTGGCTGGGCGATGACGAGCGTGATGACCGGCCGTTGCTGGCCGACCTCGTTCGCTCCATCGACGTCTACGACGGCTGAACGGTGCCACCCGAGACGCACCGGGCCATCGAGGCGATCCTCATGGTCGCCGAGGAACCGGTCGAACCGCAGTTGCTGGCCCAGCTGCTGGAGTTGCCGATCAGCCGGGTCGAGGAGCTGTGCGTCGAACTGGCTACGGGCTACGAGGCCGACGAGCGGGGCTTCGTGCTGGCTCGGGTGGCTGGGGGCTATCGCTACCAGAGCCACGCCGACCAGGCCGCCTACGTCGAGCGGTTTGCCGTCGAGGGCCATTCGACCCGGCTCTCCAACGCGGCATTGGAGACGTTGTCGATCGTGGCCTACAAGCAGCCGATCTCGCGAGCCCAGGTGGCAGCCATCCGTGGGGTCAGCGTCGAAGGCGTGATCCGGACCCTGCAGCAGCGGGGCTTCATCGACGAGGTGGGGCGCGATCCCGGGCCGGGCCAGGCCGTGCTCTACGGGACGACCGCGATGTTCCTCGAGCGCTTGGGGATCAACTCGGTGGACGACCTGCCTGCGCTCGCCGACTTCGTCCCCGGACCTGATCTGGTCGAAGCCCTCGAACATGGACTCCGGCTCGATCCAATCGAGGCGTCGGAGTCGGAATCGGAGCCGGGGCCGACCGATCGCATCGATGACGGCGGCTGACCTTCCGGGAGGAGATCGCCTGCAGAAGGTGCTGGCCCGCTCTGGGCTCGGCTCCCGTCGGATCTGCGAGAACCTGATCGCCGACGGCCTGGTCACCGTCAACGGCGAGGTCGCCCGGCTCGGCCGGCGGATCGGGCCGGAAGACCGAGTCGAGGTCAACGGGGTTCCGGTGGTCGTCGATCCCGCCCTCGTCCACTACCTGCTCAACAAGCCGGCGGGCGTCGTGACGACGGCCGAGGATCCCCAGGGCCGTCCCACCGTGATCGAGTTCGTCCCGCCCGAGCCCCGCGTGTTCCCGGTCGGCCGTCTCGACCGCGACAGCGAGGGCCTGTTGATCCTCACCAACGACGGCGAGCTCACCCACCGCCTCACCCATCCGTCGTTCGGCGTGGAGAAGGAGTACCTGGTCGAGGTCGTCGGTCAGCCCGGCCGGGCGGCCATGCGTCGACTCCGGGAAGGGGTGGAGCTCGACGATGGTCCGACGGCGCCGGCGACGGCATCGTTGGTCGCGCCGAACCAGGTGCGGATCACCATCCACGAGGGTCGCAACCGCCAGGTTCGGCGGATGTGCGACGCCGTCGGCCATCCGGCGCGCCGCCTCGTGCGCACCCGGATCGGTCCGATCGCCGAACGCCATCTCCGTCCCGGCGCCTGGCGGATGCTCATCGCCGACGAGGTGCGGGCCCTCTACGAGGCCAGTACCCATCGGTGAGCGTCCCGGGGTGCGAATGGCGGACATGAGGTACCCATGGAGCAACCCGTGTCCGTCATTTCGGCGAGGAACGACCTGGCCTTCGGAGCCGAGCCGACAGGCGATGCGACCCATCGGCACGGCGCAAGTTGTGTGCGAAGCCGCACGGCTTTCGGAGACAACGGCCTTACCAATTCGCCCGAGCCCATAACCTGGACCCCATGTCTCCTGCCGATCCCGTTCGGGCCCTGCGGGGTGCGACCACCGTCGACGTCGACGCCACCGAGCAGATCGAGGAGCGGGTGGTGGCCCTGCTGGCCGAGATGGTCGAGCGCAACGGGGTCGACCACGAGGACATCATCAGCATCTTCTTCACAGCGACGTCGGACGTCGTGAGCACCTTTCCGGCCACGGCGGCGCGCACCTACGGGCTCGGCGACGTTCCCCTGATCTGCGCTCAGGAGCTGTCCATCACGGGCGCCACACCGAGGTGCATCCGGGTGATGATGCACCTGGCCACCGGACGGACCCGCCGCGAGCTGCACCACGTGTACCTCGAGGGGGCGAAGGGCCTTCGCGACGACCTGCCCGACTGATGGCGAGCGTCGCCGTCGAGCCTTTGGCCGATCCGCCCGACGTGGCCGTGTCGGTGCCGGGATCGAAGAGCCTGACCAACCGATCGCTGGTGGTCGCTGCCCTCGCGTTTGGGACGAGCCGCATCCAAGGCGCCCTGTTCGCCGATGACACCGAGGCCATGCTCGACTGCCTGGCCCGCCTACGCGTGCAGGTCGTCGCCGATCCGGGAGCGGCCACCATCGAGGTGGTCGGCCGCGACGGCGCCGTCCCCGACGGCTCGTACGAGCTCGACGCCCGGCTCTCGGGCACCACCAGCCGCTTCCTGCTGCCGGTGCTGGCGCTCGGTCCTGGGCGGTATCGGCTCGACGGGGCCGAGCCCCTGCGGGGCCGTCCCATGGCGGACGCTCTCGGCGCGTTGGGTGCTCTCGGAGCGACGGTGGAACACCACGGCTCACCCGGCCACCTCCCCGTCACGATCTCCGGCGGTCCGGTGCGCGGAGCCGAGGTGGCCGTACCCGGCAACGCGTCGAGCCAGTTCCTCTCCGGTCTGCTGCTGGCCGCGCCGGCCATGGGCCGGGGCCTGCGCGTCGACCTCACCACGGAGCTCGTATCGAGGCCCTATGTCGACATGACCTTGGCCACGATGGTGGCGTTCGGGGTCGACGTCGAACGCCCCGACGATGCGACCTTTGTCGTGCGGCCCGGCCGCTACCGGGGCGGCACCGTCGCCATCGAACCCGACGCCAGCTCGGCGTCGTACTTCTTCGCCGCCGCGGCCATGTGTGGTGGGCGTGTGCGCGTGAACGGACTCGGCTCGGATTCTGTCCAGGGCGATCTGGCCTTCCTGGAAGTGCTCGAGCGGATGGGAGCACGGGTCGAACGTGGGGCGGAGTCGGTGACCGTGACCGGCCACGGTCGTCTCGTCGGCGGGGAGTTCGATCTCTCGGCCATCAGCGACACCGCTCAGACCTTGGCCGTGGTCGCCGTCTTCGCATCGGGCCCGACACGTGTGACCGGCATCGGCTTCATCCGGCGGAAGGAGACCGACCGCCTCGCCGCCGTCGTCACGGAGCTGCGACGCTGCGGCATCGCAGCCGAGGAAGAGCTCGACGGGTTCGTGATCCACCCAGGCACGCCCCGCCCGACCGAGGTGCAGACCTACCACGACCATCGCATGGCCATGAGCTTCGCCCTTCTCGGCCTCCGCGTTCCCGGGATCGTGATCACCGATGCAGGTTGCGTGGCCAAGACGTTCCCCGACTTCTTCTCGACGCTCGACCAGCTCAGGCTCTGACGGCCCATTAGGGTCCGGCGCCGATGAGGGTGATCGCGATCGACGGGCCGGCTGGTTCGGGCAAGTCGACCGTTGCCCGCCGCTTGGCCGACCGCCTGGGCCTCGAGTATCTCGACACCGGCGCGATGTACCGAGCGGTCACGTTCGCCGTCATGCGCCGGGGCGTCGACCCGGCCGACGCCGACGACGTGGCGCGACTGGTACCGGCGCTCGAACTGTCCGTGGGCGAGGAGGGTGTGACCGTGGACGGGGCCGATGCGACCATCGAGATCCGAGGACCGGAGGTCACCCGAGCGGTGAGCATCGTTGCCGCCAACCCGGCGGTGCGAGCGGAACTGGTGCACCGCCAGCGGGCCTGGGCCGCTGACGTCATCGTCTCCCTCGGGCCACACCGCCAGTGACCTGGGTTTCTTGTTCGGCGCATCGCAGGTACTTCCGCTGCTGCTGATCCCGGGATCGGTCGCGACCGCGTGTTCGCATT
>Ga0136612_10000588_pt1 | contig 13401 bp, 10 predicted proteins | sample AntDryUQ224A2306_2_FD_106644 | JGI IMG/M metagenome (GOLD analysis project Ga0136612, IMG submission 106644) | Polar desert sand microbial communities from Dry Valleys, Antarctica - metaG UQ224A (23.06) | ecosystem: Environmental > Terrestrial > Soil > Desert | place: Antarctica: Dry Valley... | reverse complement strand
CTCTCCCGCGTGGCCGACGTGCCAGGTGTGGTTGTTGATGGAACGATGCTTCCCATCGCCGATCTACGCGGGAAGGCAGTGTTGTTCCGTACCGGCTGGTCTCGCCACTTTGAAACCGAGCAGTACCGCAACGGGCGTCATCCCTTTCTCACGCGCGACATTGCTGAGGCGCTCGTGAGAGCACAGCCGGCACTGGTGGGAATCGATTCGATGAACATCGACGACACCACCGACGGCGAACGCCCGGTGCATACCATCCTGCTCCGCGCCGGTGTGCCGGTGGTCGAACATCTCGCCAATCTCGATCAGTTGCCAATGACCGGCTTTCGATTCTTCGCCGCGCCCGCGAAATTCGCCGGCGTGGGAACGTTCATGGTCAGGGCGTTCGCGATCGTGTGACCAAAGAGGCTTTACCACGGAGACACGGAGACACGGAGAAGTCTTGTGTTACCTCCGTGTCTCCGTGACAGTCTAATTACGATCGTTCTTGCGGCCTTGGTGCTCCGCCTTCATTGCGGCGAACTGTGCCTTCTGCTCAGGCGTCAGAATCGCGTTGATCTGGGCCATCTCGGTCTGACGAAGCTGCTTCATCTGTTCGCGCTGGGACTGCATCTGTCCCTTGAGGGCTTCCAGCCGGGCCGTATCGTTGGCCTGCTTTGCGGCGCGAGCCTCTTGGCGGGTCTGCTTTGCTGACTCGTAAAAGGCCTGGTTCTGAGCGCGGTTGTTCTGGCGGATCTGCTGAATCTGACTTTTCTGCGCTTCGGTGAGGTTCAGCTTTTCTGCGAACTTCGCTTCGTGCCTGCCCTTTCCTTTGTCGTGGCCGCCCTTCCCGCGTCCCTCACCAGGCCCGGCCAAGGCGAGCGAAGTACCGAGTGTGATAACTGCGACTGCGGTGATCCAGTTCTGCTTCTTCATTTTGATCTCCTTGCATGAAGAGACGGGGGCTGCAGCCGTACTGATTACCCAAGGGCGCAGGCCAGACCCGGATGTCACCGAAACCACACATCCGCGTTGTAGAGGGGGTCAGGCCTTCACTTTTCACTTTGCCCACCAGATGTAGACATTTCCACTCCTGCGAGGCAAAGTGAAAGTGAAGGCCTGACCCCCTCTACACATGCGAGATCTCGACGTCGGCCAGGGCATCGTCATCCCGGCGCAGCTGCTGCGCGCTGCGACCTCGCGGGCCGGTGGTCCTGGTGGCCAGAACGTGAACAAAGTCGAGACGCGGGTGACCATCGAGCTCGACGTTGACACGCTGCCACTCGACGAACGGCAGAAGGCAGCCGTCCGCGAACAGCTGGCCGGGCGGATCAGTAAAGCGGGGACGTTCCGGGTCACCTCGCAGGCCGAGCGCAGCCAGCTCGCCAATCGCGATCGCGCGCTGGCTCGCATGGAAGAGCTGCTTCGCGATGCGTTGACGCCGAGGATTCCCCGGCGCAGGACCCGTACGCCGAGGGGCCAGAAGGTGAAGCGGCTCGAGGAGAAGAAGCGATCGGCCGAAAAGAAACGGCTACGCTCGCGATTGGACTAAGCGAGGAAGGGCTCGATGGCTGCTGTCAGCTGTTCGGGTGATGCCGGCTTCTCGATGTACGCGACAGCCCCGGCAGCGAGAGCGAGAGGCTCGTTTTCGGCGCGGTCCAGTCCGGAGATGACCAGCACCGGGATCCCCGAGAGCGCGGGAAACATCTGCAGGCGTTTGAGAACCGAGTGGCCGCCCCCGGCGGGAAGACCGAGATCGAGAATGATCAGGTCGGGTTTGTGTTTTTGCGCAAGAGAGACCGCCGCCAGGGCATCGGCGGCCATCAGAACCTCCGCGTTGTTGTTCCGCAATACCGCGTTGAGGATCTGGCGGGCAATCGGATCATCGTCGATGACCAGTACCTTCTTCAGCATCACGAACAGTTTACCTGTTCGTGCGCTCTTGTATCCTAGGAAGGCATCCGAGATTACCTGCGCGCGCTCATGACGGCGCCCGAGCCGCTTACCTCCAGCCAGCGAAAGCTGCTCGCTCTGCTATTCATCGTGGTGGCGGTCAGCCGTTTCTTCGCGCTGTCGACCACGCAGCTGGACTGGGATGAGTCTCTGTTTTCCGAAGGGGTCCGCGAGTATGACGTGGTTCCTCACCACCCTCATCCTCCCGGGTACCCGTTGTTCATCCTGGCCGCGAAGGTGATGCGGCTTTTCATCAGGGATGATTTCCGCGCGCTGCAGTCGGTGGCCACTCTCGCATCGATCCTGCTTTTTCCCGCGGTCTTTGCCCTGGCGCGCGAGCTGCGATTTCGCTTTGCCATCGCCGCGACGGCGGCGATGCTCACCGCTTTTCTGCCTACGCTCTGGTACTACGGCGGGACTGCGCTGAGTGACGTCCCTGCTCTATTCGCGGTAGTGACCGCATCCGCCCTCCTTCTGGCAGGTTGCCGCAGTGATCGGGCCTGGTTGGCGGGGATGCTGATGGTTGGTGTGGTGGCGGGGATCCGCCCGCAGCACGTGCTCATTGCCCTGATGCCGATGGCGCTCGCCGCCTGGAGTCTCCGCCGGCTGCGGACGATTGCCCTGGGTCTGCTTCTCTGCGGCTCCGTTGGATTCGTCAGTTATGCCGGCGCCGCCTTCGCGTCGAAGAATCCGCCCTGGGGATACCTCGAGCAGGTGGGGGTGATCGCGGGCCACATCGGCAACACCGACTCATTCCAGAATCCGACCCGCCCTCCGTTGCGCGAGCTTGCGCCGAGATTCTTTTTCGAAGCGCTGCGCGGCGGACGAACCGGCAGGATCCTGCTCGCGCTGAGTGCCATCGCCATCATCCACTCACTGATCAGACGGCGCCCGGCCGTATGGATCGTGCTGGCGATGTTCGTCCCCGTCGCGGTGATGAGCTGGATGCTGCTGGACACGACCGCTGTGAATCGTTACGCGCTGGCGTATCTGATCCTGTTCTCGATTTTTGCGATTGCCGGTCTCGACATCCTTGCCACGCCGCTGCGGCGCTGGCCTCTTCTCCGCGACTCCGTTACAGGCTTCGGGGGAACGGCGCTCACGGTTGCGCTGATCATCTGGGCATGGCCGGGACTGAAAGTGATTCGAGGGCATCCCTCTCCTCCCGTAGCGGCGATGCGATGGCTTCGCGCAAACGTCCCTTCCACCGGTGCGCGACTGTGGATCGATGACTCACTCGGGTACCACGCCGGTTATCAGCTTCCCGATCACCGTCCGAAATACTTCGGGCGTTACTCGCAGATTCCTGGCGAAGCCTACGCAAACGGCAACTATCTGCTCGTCGACAAGATCCCTCTACAGTCGCACGCCCGCATCTTCCGGTTCGAGCGAAAGCGTCTTGCCGAGATCGCGCGGACTTCGTACTTTGAGATCTCGCTCGTTCCCATGCACCTCATGACCCGCTTCGTCGAAGGCTGGTATCAAGATGAGTGGGACGCTGCGCACAACTGGCTCTGGATGGGACGTACGTCGAGAACGCTTCTGCCGGGAATCGGCGGTACCGGAACGCTGCTGCTCCGTTTTCACGCGCCGCTGGACACCATGCCGCACCCGCCCACGATGGATGTGAGCTGGAACGGGGAATTGCTGGAGCGATCGAAGCTGACGGAAGCGGCAGGGGAGAGAAAGTATGCTCTGCCCTCCCGCGCGGGAGTTCCAAATGAGCTGAAGATCGAGATGGATACCGTTGCGCGAACCAGCGCAGATCCGAGGGAGTTCGGCTTGCAGATGTTCGAGGTGCGATGGGAGTAACACGCGGCACTGACCCGCTCTGGCTACAACCTACGCCACCTCATCCGGCCTTCGGCCACCTTCTCCCCCGCTGCGGCGGCGGAGAAGGCTCTGACGATGAACTTTGTCCTCACGCTGACCCGCTCTGACCGACAACCGACCACTCCCTACCCCCTTCTCCGCCCGGCCATGTCGAAGCCGACTGCGGCGACGAGCACCACACCCTTGATGATGTACTGCGTGGCGTTCTCGACGCTGATGAGAGACATGCCGTTGTCGAGGCTAGCCATGATCAGTGCGCCGAGCATTGCGCCGGAGACCTTGCCGCGACCGCCCATGAGGCTGGTGCCGCCGATCACGCACGCGGCAATCGCGTCCAGTTCCATGAGGCCGCCGGCATCCGGCGACGCGCTTCCGACGCGGCCGGTGTGCAGCAGAGCAGCGAGGCCGACGAGCGGTCCGAGAATGCAGAAGGCGGCCAGGATGTACTTACGGGCGTCGATGCCGGAGAGCCGCGCCGCATCCGGATTGCTTCCGATCGCGTAGAGGTAACGGCCGAAGGTGGTGCTGCTGGTCAGGAACGCCCCTGCCACGGCGACGGTCAGAAGAACGATGACCGGAACCGGCACGCCGCCTTGAAGGTTCATCCAGTAGACGAACAGGGCGATGAGAAGCGCAGGTCCGACGATGCGGAGCGCCACAGCGGGTGCGCCGGATAGGCTGAGGCCGTGGCGCCGGCGAGCCGCATGCCGCCCGATCGTCAGCCAGGCGATCGCGGCAATGGCGATTCCTGCCAGAGCGTAGCCGGCCACGGGTGCCACGAGCGCAACGCCCAGCGAGCGGAAAACGGGATGACGAACGGGAATCGTCTCACCTTTGCTGAGGTAGAGAATCACGCCGCGCCAGGTGAGCAGACCGCCGAGAGTCACGATGAACGCCGGGATGTTTGCGTACGCCGTGAGCGCGCCCTGGATGGCTCCGATCAGAAGACCGATCAGGATAGCCGCGGCCAGCGAAGCGAAGAGCCCGTAGCCTTGTGACATCGCCGCGACTCCGCCGGCCAGACCGACCACCGATCCGACCGACAGGTCGATCTGCCGGGCCACGATGACGAGCAGCATTCCAACCGCCAGCACACCCGTGACGGACATCTGCTTGAGCAGGTTGGCAAGGTTCAGAGGATGCAGGAAGAGACCGTATGGATAGATGTCGCTGACGGTCATCCACTGGAAGTACAGCCAGATCAGGCCGAGAGCGAACAGCATCGTGTACGCGCGCAATGAATCGGCCGTGAAGCGCCGCTTCGTGGCCGCCGGCTCGGGCGTGAAGCTCTCAGCGGCCATCAGTGCAACGCCTCCATCGCGGCATGCCGCTGGCCCGTTGCGTACGCCATGACTGCTTCGGCCGTCGCTTCCGCATGCTCGAGCTCTCCGGTCAGCCGGCCCTCGTGAAGAACGAGGATCCGGTCCGCCAGCGCGAGCACTTCAGGAAGCTCGGACGAAACGAGAACGATGGCCAGTCCCTTTTCGGCCAGGCGGTTGATCAGCAGATAGATTTCCTGTTTCGCGCCGACGTCGATTCCGCGCGTTGGCTCGTCGAGAAAAAGCACCTTCGGATTGGTGAGCAGCCACTTTGCGAGAACGACCTTCTGCTGGTTCCCGCCTGAGAGGGTACCGGCATTGACGAAGACGGATGCCGCTTTGACCCGCATCTCCTTCGAAGCCTTCTCGCTCGCCGCAGTTTCGGCGTCGACGTCGGTGAGGAAACGTCCCGCCATATGCAGCTGGGCCAGGGTGATGTTGTCACGGATGATCTGATCGAGAAGAAGGCCAAAACGCTTCCTGTCTTCCGTCACAAGTCCGATGCCGCGGGCGATGGCGTCGGCCGGACTGTGGATGGTGATCGCTCTTCCATCGAGATGAAACTCGCCGCTCGACGAGCCTGGATGCGCGCCGAAGATGGCCATCAGCAGGTCGCTGCGGCCGGCGCCGACCAACCCGGCAATGCCGAGCACTTCGCCTCGCCGGACGCTGAAGCTGACGTCGCGCACCAGAAGCTTGCCGGGCACATTCGGATCTTCGACTGTGACATGGCGAGCCTCGAATACCACGTCATCGGGATGGCGAACGGCAGTCGGGAAAAGGTCGGTGAGATCGCGGCCGACCATCCGCGCAATGACTGTCGCTTTGTCGAATGCCGAGGTATCGCGCGTCTCCACGGTACGGCCGTCCCTGATGACCGTGACGCGATCCGCGAGCCGGAACACCTCGTCCAGCTTGTGGGAAATGTAGACTACTCCTGCGCCTCGCGCGCGCAACTTTTCGAGAATGCGGAACAGGCTGGCCGCCTCGGGATCAGTGAGCGCGGCGGTCGGCTCGTCCATTACCAGGATCCGGGCTTCGCGCGACAGAGCCTTGGCGATCTCGACCAGATGCTGCTGGCCGATTCCGAGATGCCCCACCGGAACGTGCGGCTCGAGCTTGAGCTGCAGTTCGTCGAGCACCGCCTGAGCGCGGCTGTAGAGCGCTTCGTTGTCGATGATGCCGAATCGATGAGGCTCCCGGCCGAGGAAGATGTTCTCGGCGATGGAGAGCTCTCGAACCAGGGAGAGCTCCTGATGGACGACCGCAATGCCAGCCGATTCTGCGTCTCGAACGCCGGTGAAGCGCCGAGGCTCACCGCTGACGTACATCGTTCCGCCGTAGGAGCCGTGCGGATAGACGCCACCGAGTATGTTCATCAGCGTCGACTTGCCGGCCCCGTTCTCGCCGACGAGGGCGTGGATCTCGCCGGGGCGGAGATCGAATGAGACCTCGTTCAGCGCGCGCACGCCCGGGAAGTCTTTGACGATGTCGCGCATCTCCAGGAGCGGCGCGACGATCCCGGGGGCGTTCATCTCAGTTCGTGCCGGCCTTGCTCCCGTAGATCGCTTCACGGCTGTGATAGCCGTCCTTGATGATGGTGTCGTCGAGGTTGGCTTTGTCGACGGCCATCGGCTCCAGCAGAATCGCCGGAACGTCTTTCTTACCGTTGTTGATCTTGTCCTTTGTCTCGACCGGCTGCTTGCGGGCCAGCTTTACCGCTGCATCCACGGCGCCGAACGCCAGCGGCTGGATCTGCTTGTAGATGGTCATCGTCTGCGTACCGTTGGCAATGCGCTGCACGGCGTCTTTCTGCGCGTCCTGTCCTGTGACGAGGACCTTGCCCGCCAGTTTGACGGCGTCCAGCGCGGAGATGGCTCCGCCTGCCGTGCCGTCATTCGAGGCCACGATGGCGTCGATCTTCTTCCCGGTGCGGATCAGCGCGTCCTCGGTGATGCGGAGCGCTTCGTCCGCGCGCCACTCCTTTGCGAACTGCTGGGAAATGATCTTGATGTCGCCACGATCGATGGCCGGCTTCAGGATGTTCATTTGCCCCTTGCGAAGCAGCAGCGCGTTGTAGTCGGTCGCCGATCCGCCGATGAGCACGTAGTTGCCCTTCGGCACCCGGTCCAGCGCGTACTGGCCCTGCATCTCGCCCATCCGCTCGACCTGATGGGAGATGTAGAGATCGACGTCGGCGTTGCGGATCAGCCGGTCGTATGCGATGACCGGAACACCCTTGCGATGCGCCGCCTCCACGATCGAGGCGGCGATCTCGCCGTTGTGCGGAGCGACGATGAGGACATCGACTCCTTTGGTGAGCATGTTCTCGGCCTGTTTGGTCTGCACGGCATCGTCGCCGTTTGCGACCTGCACGTCGAGAACCGCTCCCACTTCCTTCGCGCGCTGCTCGACGAGCGCCTTGTCGCGCTGCCAGCGCTCTTCCTTGAGCGTGTCCATGGAGAACCCGATGCGCACGGGACGTTCGCTCTGTCCCGCCTGCTGACCGGTGCTGCTCTGTACGGTCGGTGTCTCCTGCGGATTCACGCAGGCCGTAGCCATGACCAGAGTGATGGCGCTCACAACGAGAAGAGAAGATTTAGAGATGCGCATCTCTTCGTTGTATCAAAGCGGTCCGATGAAGTCGAGCGACTGAGCGGCGTGGGGTATTCTCTGGTCGCTGCCAGGTGGCCGGGAGGCCTCAGATGATGCTCATCCGTGTCGTCGCATCCGCGGTCGTGCTCCTTTTCGTCACAGTCGATTCCACGGCCCGGCCGTCTGTGATCAACCCTGAGAACTGGCCCCAGGTCGAGAGCCCGGTCCGCCGCGATCCCGCAATCGAGAAGAGGGTGACCGAGCTCCTTGCCAGGATGACTCTCGAGGAAAAGATCGGTCAGGTCATCCAGCCCAGCATCATCAACGTCACGCCCGCCGACGTGAAGAACTATCACCTCGGATCGATCCTCAACGGTGGCGGCGGATGGCCCGGCGATGTGCGCAAGGCCACTCCGGCCGACTGGCTGAACCTCGCCGATGCTTTCTTCGACGCCTCGATGGATCATGCGGACGGTGGAGTGGCCATCCCGGTCATCTGGGGCTCGGATGCCGTTCACGGCCACAGCAACATCGTCGGCGCCACCCTGTTCCCGCAGAACATCGGCCTGGGAGCCACGCGCAATCCCGCCCTGCTCCGACGCATCGGGGAGGTGACCGCGGTTGAGATGCGCACGACCGGGATCGACTGGGATTTTTCTCCCGTCGTAGCTGTCGCTCGCGATGACCGGTGGGGCCGGACTTACGAGAGCTACTCCGAGGATCCGGAGCTGGTGCGCGAGCTCGCCCGGAAGATGGTGGAAGGTCTGCAGGGTCCGCCTCGCGCGAAGGGATTTCTCGGTGGAGACAGGGTGATCGCCGCCGCCAAGCACTTCCTCGGCGATGGCGGCACGGAGGAAGGGAAGGATCAGGGAGACAACCTATCCTCCGAGGCGGCCCTGCGCGACATTCATGCCGCGGGATACATCGGCGCGCTGCAGGCCGGTGTGCAGTCGATCATGGTCTCGTTGAGCAGTTGGCGCGGGGAGAAGATGCACGGTCAAAAGACTCTTCTCACCGACATCCTCAAGAAGCGCCTCGGATTTGACGGGATCCTGGTCGGTGACTGGAACGGCCACGGCCAGGTCTCAGGATGCTCGAACGCAAGCTGCGCGAAAGCGTTCAACGCCGGCATCGACATATTCATGGTTCCGGAGGATTGGAAAGCTCTCTACGACAACACGCTCGCGCAGGTGCGCTCGGGGGAGATTCCCCAGAAGCGGCTGGACGACGCGGTGCGCCGGATCCTGCGTGTGAAGATGCGGGCAGGGCTTTTCGAGGCTGGTAAACCGTCGGCAAGGCCCCTCGGCGGTCAGTTCGCGCGGATCGGGACGCGCGAGCATCGTGACGTGGCGCGTCAGGCTGTGCGCGAATCGATCGTGTTGCTCAAGAACAACAACGCCACGCTGCCGATCGCCGGCGGGAAACACGTACTCGTGACAGGAGATGGTGCGGACAACATAGGCAAGCAGAGCGGCGGCTGGACGCTGACGTGGCAGGGTGACGGCAATACCAACGCCGATTTTCCAGGGGGCACCTCGATCTGGGCTGGGATTCGATCCGCGATCGAATCTGCCGGCGGACGAGCCACGCTCAGCGCGGACGGGTCGTTCACCGAGAAACCGGATGTTGCGGTGATCGTCTTCGGCGAAAGCCCGTACGCCGAATTTCAGGGCGACCGGAAGACGATCGTCTACGAAGGTGAGGACGATCTGGCCCTGCTGCGACGTCTGCGGAAGGCGGGCATCCCCACTGTTTCCCTCTTCCTGTCGGGCCGGCCCATGTGGGTGAATCCGTTCCTGAATGAATCGGACGCGTTCGTCGCGGCCTGGTTGCCGGGGACGGAAGGTGACGGAGTCGCCGACGTTCTCGTTGGTGACGGAGAGGGGAAACCGCGTCACGATTTCCGCGGGAAGCTGGCCTTCTCGTGGCCGAAGCTGGCCACGCAGGTCGTGCTCAATCACGGTCAGACAAAATACGACCCGCTTTTCCCTTTCGGCTTCGGGCTTACCTATAAGGATGCGAAGACACTCGCTGCGTTGCCGGTCGATACGGGCGGCGTGCAGTTGTCGCGACCAGGCATTCTCTTTTCCGGCGGGGTGGTGGCGCCATGGAAGCTGGCCGCCAGCGGCGCGGTGACGATGAAGACCGTCGATACCGATGTCCAGGAGGGCGGACGCAGCGTCGATTGGACGGGGGCCGGCGAGGTCACGATCCGGAATGAGCAGCCGGTCGATCTCACACGCGAGTCAAACGACGATCTGTCGCTGGTGATCGATTTGATGATGCGCAAAGCGCCGGCCGCACCGGTGCTTCTCAACGGTGTCGACATCACTTCGATGTTACGAGTGCTGCCCCTGGGCGAATGGAAAACGGTGAGCGTGCGGCTCCGGTGCTTCGAAGGCTTCGAAGGCGCCGGCACGAAGATGAGCCGTGTGCGAGTGCCGGTGCGCCTCGCCACTTCGGGCCAGCTGGGATTGACCTTCTCGCGAGTGCGATTCGCGCGAACTGCTCAGACGGGCTGTCCCGGCTCCTGAAAAAAGAAGCTCACCACAAAGACACAAGACATGGAGAAAAGTCTCTGTGTACCTCCGTGTCTCCGTGCCTCCGTGGTGAAGCCATTTTTCAGCGGTTGACCGTGCTCATGTCCGGATAACGCTCGCCCGCTGCGACGCCCTTCGGCGCGATCTCGTCAATGAGCCGCAGATCCGCTTCCGAAAGCTCGAGATCCCTAGCCCGAACGTTCTCCTCGAGATACTTCACCCGCTTCGTCCCCGGGATGGGAACGATGTCTTTCCCCCGATGAACGACCCACGCCAGTGCCAGCTGCGACGCCGTGCATCCTTTTTCGCGGGCGATCTGCTCGATCTTCTTCACGAGGTCCAGGTTCTTCTGGAAGTTCTCGCCTTTGAAGCGTGGAGATTTGCGGCGGTAGTCGTCGGGTTCGAGATCATCGACTGAGCGAAACCGTCCGGTTAGAAATCCGCGGCCGAGGGGACTGTAGGCAACGAAGCCGATTCCGAGCTCGCGCGTGGTCGGAAGGATCTCGTCCTCCGGGTCTCGGGTCCAGAGTGAGTATTCGGTCTGGAGCGCGCTGATGGGGTGTACTTTGTGAGCGCGGCGTATGGTTTCGGGTGCGGCCTCGGAAAGCCCCAGATAGCGGACCTTCCCCTCGCGCACCAGATCGGACATGGTTCCCACGGTGTCTTCGATCGGCGTCTTCGTGTCGACCCGATGCTGGTAGTAGAGGTCGATGACGTCTACGCGCAGACGCTGCAGCGAGGATTCGCATGATTTGCGGACGTAGTCGGGGCGGCCGTTCACGCCCAGGAAGGACCCGTCCTCGCCGCGCATGTTGCCGAACTTGGTCGCCACCACCACTTCGTTACGACGGCCCTGGATCGCCTTCCCGACCAGTTTTTCGTTCGTGTAGGGGCCGTACATGTCGGCCGTGTCCAGAAATGTCACTCCGAGGTCCAGGGCCCGGTGGATGGTGCGGATCGCCTCCGGCTCATCGGCGGAGCCGTAGAACTCCGACATCCCCATGCACCCCAGTCCGATTTCCGAGACCCGAAGGCCTTGACCGCCCAGCGTCAGTTGATTCATAAGCCGTGAGGCTCCTGAGAACTTGCCATTCTCCAGCCAAGCCATGATTCAGCGTCACGTCTGTGGCGTAAGATTGCGCCGATTCATTGGTCCATGACAGCCGATGTTTGATGCCGGAAACCGCTTTGAGATCAGCCGCCGGCTCGGCTCCGGCTCTTTCGGCGTTGTCTACGAAGCGATCGATCATTATCGACACCGCCCGGTAGCGCTGAAGGTGCTCGAGCGCGCCGCTCCCGAGACGCTCAGCCGATTCAAGCGGGAGTTCCGCTATCTCGCCGAGCTGCGGCACCCGAACCTGGCCAGCATGTACGAGCTGCTGGTTCTGGATGAGCGGTGGGTTCTCTCCATGGAGCTGGTGCGCGGATCAGAATTGCTCGAGTATCTCGCTTTCACCGAGTTGCAGAATTCATTTCACGCCGATCCGGGCAGCATGGCCATGACGGCCGGAGGATCGAGACTCACGCCCGACGATACCGGCGTCCGTCGACTGATGGCGGCGAAGCCTGTCGGTCTGAGCGCCACCTACACCGAGAACGTTCGCGAAACGTTCCGGCAGCTGGCGGTGGCGGTGGCTGTCCTTCACTCGCGCGATATCGTGCATCGCGACATCAAGCCCTCCAACATCATGATCACGTCCGAGGGGCGAGTGGTACTGCTCGACTTTGGCCTGATCGTGGAGGTCGAGCTCGACGAGACCATTGATCGCCGCAAGGTGGTCGGAACTCCCGGCTACATGAGTCCCGAACAGATGATGGCCTCGATGCCCACGCCGGCCAGCGACTGGTACAGCGTGGGCGTTCTTCTCTATCAGGCCCTGACCGGCCAGATGCCGTTCGTCACGCAGAACGCGATGGAGATGATGGAGAAGATGATGAAGGAGGAGCCCGTGCCGGCCAGTGAAGTCGTGGCCGGAGTACCGAGGGATCTCTGCGATCTGGCGGCGAACCTCCTCCGCCGGAATGCCGACGATCGAGCGGGCGACATCGAAATCCTGCAGCGCCTCGGCGTCACGGCCTTCGATCCCATTCGAGGTGTGCGGATGCGTGACCGCAACGTCGATCTGATCGGCCGCGGCGATGAAATGCGAAAAATCTTTCACACGCTCACGTCACTCGAACCGGGCCGCCCGCAGCTCCTGTTCCTTCCCGGATCGCCGGGAGCCGGGAAGACCGCTCTCGTTGATGGTTTACTCAATCGAGTGCGTGCCGAGACCGACTCGCTCATTCTGGGAGGGCGCTGCCACGCGTGGGAATCAGTGCCGCTCAACGCCGTCGACGCTCTGGTCGACTCGCTGGCCCGGGTGATCCGTCGCGAGCGTCCCGCCGCCGTTGACGAAGTGATGAGCCGCGCCGTCGCGGTGACGCGCCTCTTCCCCGGTCTTGTTTACGACGCTGTCTTCGCTCCGGGTGAGGAGACGATCGTCGTCCCTGTTTCCGGGGAGAAGCTCTTGAAACGCGCGGCGTCGGAGCTGGCCGCGATTCTTTTCGCCACCGCGGGAGACCGTCCCATCGTGATGATGCTTGACGACGCGCAGTGGGGTGATTATCAGAGCGCGATCTTTCTGCAGCGGGTCATTGCCGCCGTCACTACCCAGCGACTGATCCTGCTCATTGCCTTCCGCGGCGAAGACCAGAAAACCAGTCTCCTCCTCCAGACGCTGGCCAGCGGTCATCTCGCGCCGGTCGTGATGCCGGTTGATGAGCTTTCACCCGCGGCGATGGCCGGTCTCGTGAAACGCGTTCTGCCGGATGCCAACGACGAGACCAGCGCGGGGATCGTGGCGGAAGCAGCCGGCAATCCGGAGCTCGCGCAGATGATTGCCGCGGCGCCCGGGTACACCCTGGTAGATGCCATCCGGGTGCGGCTGGACAGGCTCTCGACGCCAGCGCGGCGGATCTTCGCCCTGCTTCTCTCATCCGAAGGTCCGCTGCCGGAAATGGACATCGAGAAGAGGCTGGAGCTGATCGAAACCGACGAGCCCCTGCGCACCCTCAGCCGCGAACGACTGATCCGCGTGCGCCGTACCGGCGACATCTACGAGGTCGACCTCTACCATCCGGCCATGAGAGAGATGCTGCGCCCCCGGTCGCGCTGACACAGGACAGGCAAGACTGCCTGT
>Ga0136612_10000587_pt1 | contig 13403 bp, 14 predicted proteins | sample AntDryUQ224A2306_2_FD_106644 | JGI IMG/M metagenome (GOLD analysis project Ga0136612, IMG submission 106644) | Polar desert sand microbial communities from Dry Valleys, Antarctica - metaG UQ224A (23.06) | ecosystem: Environmental > Terrestrial > Soil > Desert | place: Antarctica: Dry Valley... | reverse complement strand
TCGAGCGGTGGCGAGAAGGGGATGGGGATGTCCGGGGTGGCCACACGGACCACGGGGCCGTCGAGGTCCTCCCAGGCGCGCTCGGCGATCAGCGCGGCGACCTGGGCGCCCGCCGCGCAGGTCGCGTTGGCCTCGTCGAGGATCACGACCTTCGAGCATCTGCGGACGCTCTCCAGGATCGCCTCCTCGTCGAGCGGCACCAGGGACCGCAGGTCGAGCACGCGGACCGATCCCTCCTCGAGGTCGGCGGTCGCCTCGAGCGCGGTGTGGACCATCGCGCCGTAGGCGATCACCACGAGGTCCTCTCCCTCGTGCGCCACCCGGGCGGTGAACGGCGTCTCGTAGGAGCCGCTCGCCACCTCGCCCTTCACGCGACGGTAGAGGTGCTTGTGCTCCATGAAGATCACCGGGTTCGGATCGCGGATCGCGGTGGTCAGCAGGCCCTTGGCGTCCTCGGCCGTCGAGGGCGCGACCACCTTGAGGCCCGGCGAGTGCATGAACCAGGCCTCCGGGTTCTGGGAGTGGAACGGCCCGCCGGAGAAGCCGCCCCCCGACGGTAGCCGGACGGTGATGTTCACGCTCAGCCCCTGCCGGTAGAACATCTTGCCGGCGACGTTGACGAGCTGGTCGAAGCCGCAGGAGACGAAGTCGGAGAACTGCATCTCGCAGACCGGGCGCAGCCCCTCGACCGCCGCGCCGACCGCGCAGCCGACGATCGCCGACTCGGCCAGCGGCGTGTCCATCACCCGGCCGGCGCCGAACTCGTCGAGGAACCCGTCGGTCACCTTGAAGGCGCCGCCGAAGGCGCCGATGTCCTCGCCCATCACGAGGACCCGCTCGTCGGCCCGCATCTCCTCGCGCATGGCGTCGGAGATCGCCTGGAGATAGGTCATGCGGGGCATCAGGCGCCCGGTACCTTGGCACGAGCTCCGTGAGTGAAGCCGCTCCACGGCGCGCGCCCGTCGCTCATCAGGGCATCCTCCTCGGCGAAGAGCTGCCCCCGAGCGGTCGCCCCGTCGGGCATCGGCATGGCCAGCGCCTCCTCGACCCCCGCGTCGATCTCGGCGCGCACCTCGTCGCGCAGCGCGTCGACGTCCACGCCGAGCTCGACCGCGCGGGCGACCTGCCGGTCGATCGGGTCCTTGGCCTTCCACTCCTCGACCTGCTCAGAGGGCACGTACTTCATGTCGTCGTGGGCGGCGTGGCCGTGCATGCGCATGGTCACCGCCTCGATCAGCGTCGCGCCCTCGCCGGCCAGTCCGCGCTCGCGGGCCTCGCGGGTGGCCTCGAACATCGCCTCGGCGTCGTTGCCGTCGACGCTCACCCCGGGGAACCCGTACGCCGCCGCCCGCTCCACGGGGGAGACCGCGAACTGCGCGGCGGTCGGAGTGGAGTAGGCGTACTGGTTGTTCTCGAGCACGAAGATCACGGGAAGCCTCTGGAGGCCGGCCCAGTTCATGGCCTCGTGGAAGTCACCGCGCGAGGTCGAGCCGTCGCCGAACCAGGTGATCGCGCAGCGCGCCTCGCCGCGCAGCTTGAAGGCCATGGCCATCCCGGTGGCCACGAGCATCATGTCGGGGAGCATCGAGACCATCCCGACGCAGCCCAGGTTGCGGTCGCCGAAGTGGACGTTGCCCTCCCGGCCGCCAGTCACGCCGCCCGCGCGACCCATGTACTGGGCGAAGATCCGCGCCGGGGTGACCCCACGGATGAGGTGGGCGGCGAGGTCCCGGTGCAGGATGCAGAGCCGGTCCTGCGGCGCCATGGCCCACGTCGCGCCGGCGGAGACGGCCTCCTGCCCGTAGCCGTCGTAGAAGGAGCCGGGCACCTTGCCCTGGCGGTAGAGCGTCATCGCCCGCTCCTCGATGCCCCGCATGAGCAGCATCGCGCGCAGCAGGCCGACGCGGTCGGCCTCGGTCAAGTGCGCCGGTGCGACGCCGGCCGGTGCCGTCCCAGTTGAAGCCATGCTCGAAGTCTCCTCCCCTGGCGCGGCCCGGGATCTCCAGTGCCTCGCCATCGGTGTGATCGCGGGTCCGGGATCTCCGGCTCAGGCGGCGGCGAACGTTACCCTGCCCGGATGGAGCGCATGTGGGTGAGCCGCCTGCGCTGGCGGATGCGCGGGGCGTGGCAGTGGCCGTGCTTCGCGCTGCTCACGCTCATCGACGGGCTCCTGCTGCATCGCATGCCCCCCTACGGGACCGGTCCGAGCACCTTCGTCGCGGCGCTCCTCCTCGCGGGATTCGGCAACCTGTTCGTCGTCGCCGTGCTCGCTCCGCTGGTCGGTCGCCGGGTCCGAAAGCGGCGGGGCGACCTGCCGCGGATGATCGCCGACAACTACGCCGGGACCGCGCTCATCCTCAGCGCGGGGGCCGCCCTGCTCCTCGCCGGACTCGTGCACCGGCCGGCGCTGGCCGCCGAGCGCGACGACGCCGCGGCGGCCGCGGCCCGGACGCACGACTACGTGGTCGCCGAGGCGCCGCCGGAGTACCGCGCGCGCCTCGCCGAGATGGACGTCATGCGCCTCACCGAGGACGAGTTCCGCTCGTGCGTGCCGGGAACGGATCCGCGCCGCTGGTTCTGCCTGTTCGTCTCCACCGGCCAGCGCCCCGCCGGGGCGACGCGCGACTCGGACCTGGCCCCGAACACGGCCTACCAGCGTCACGGCGGTTTCCGGTAGGGCATCGCCCGCCCTTAGAGGGTTCGCCCGGCCGGATCTCGCTGCGCCTCTGACGCTCAGTCCTCCGGGCGACGTTACAGGGCCATGGCGAGCGGCTGCTCGAGCAGCTCGCGGATCCGCCCGAGGAACTGCGCCGCGTCGGCCCCGTAGAGGATGCGGTGATCGCAGCTCAGCGTGACGGCCATCATCGGCCGCACCACGACCTCGCCGTCCTGGACCACGGCACGGTCGGCGAGCTCGCCGACCGCGAGGATCGCGGCCTGCGGGGGGTTGATGACCGCGACGAAGGAGCGGATGCCGTACATCCCGAGGTTCGAGACGGTGAACGTGCCGCCCGACAGCTCGGGCGGGGTGATCGCGCCCGACCGCACCCGCTCGGCCAGCGCGCGTGAGTCGCGGGCGATCTCGCCGAGCGTCTTCGCGTCGGCGTCCGGGATGGTCGGGACCACCAGCGCGTCCTGTCCGGCGACCGCGATCCCGACGTTGATGCGCGAGTAGAGCTCGAAGCGGCCGTCGCGGTAGGCGCCGTTGGCCCGCGGGAAGTCGCGCAGCGCGAGCGCGCACGCCCGGACCACCATGTCGTTGAACGACGGCGCCGGGCGGTCGGAGCTGAGGGCCATCTCCTTGAGCTGGACGCGAAGCTCCTTCGCGGCGGTCATGTCGATCTCCGCGTTGAGGACGAACTCGGGCGCCGTGGCCTTGGACTCCGCCATGCGCCGGGCGACGACCTGCTGCAGCTTGGTCAGCTCCTGCTGCGTGACCTCGCCCTTCGCACCGCCGCCGCCGCTCCCGGCCGGCGCCGCGACGGGCGCGGGCGGCACGTCGGCCTTCGCCGGCGCCGTCTCGGGCTCGGGAGCCGGCTCGGCCGCGGGCGGCGCCTCCGCGACGCCCGTCTCGCCCGCGTCGCCTCCGTCCTGGACCGCGGCCTCGACGTCCGCCTTGACGATGCGCCCGCCGGGCCCCGATCCCGCGAGCGCCGTGAGGTCGAGCCCGAGCTCGCGGGCCATCCGCTTGGCCACCGGTGAGGCCTTCACCCGTCCGTTCGCCTCGGACCCGCCGGCGCCCGCCGGAGCGGCGCCGGTCGCCGGCTCGGGGGCCGGACGCGGCTCGGCCTCGCCGGCGCCGCCCGGGTCCGGCTGCTCCTCGGCGTCGGCCGCGGGCTCAGCGTCCTCCGGCTCCGCCCCCGACTCCGCGGGCGCCTCTCCGCCGCTCCCGAGCTTCGCGATCGTCACGCCGATCTCCAGGGTGTCCCCCTCCTGGGCGACGATCTCGAGCGTGCCGTCGGCGTCGGCCTCATAGGTCATGTTGGCCTTGTCCGTCTCGATCTCGACGAGCTCCTCGCCGCGCTTGACCTCGTCCCCGTCGGCCTTCAGCCACTTGAGGATCGTGCCCTCCTCCATGGAGTCGGACAGGCGGGGCATCGCGACGTCGGCCATGGCGCGAAGCGTACCCCGCACTCGGTGTGCGGGACTTGGCAAGGGCGGGTTCGCGCGACCGCCGTCCGGCCCCCGCTCCGGCTCCGGCTCCGGGCGACGCTACAGGTCGCGAAAGGTGGCGAGCACGGCCTCGACCACCTGGGGCTCGTGCGGGTAGGCGATCTGCTCGAGCGGCTTTGAGTACGGCATCGGCAGATCCGCGCCGGTCACCCGGCCGACCGGCGCGTCGAGGTCGTCGAACGCCTGCTCCTGGATCAGCGCCGCCAGGTTCGCGCCGACGCCGCCGTGCGGCCAGCCCTCCTCGACGATCACGCAGCGGTTGGTCTTGCGCACCGAGTCGAGGATCGTGTCGAGGTCGAGCGGGCGCAGGGTGCGCGGGTCGATGACCTCCGCCTCGACCTCGTGCTCCTCGGAGAGGACCTTCGCCGCCTTCGCCGCCGTGAGCGCCTGGCGCGAGATGCCGACGATGGTGACGTCGTCGCCCTCCCGGCGGATCGCCGCCTGGCCGAAGTCGACGACGTGGTCCTCGTCGTCGGGGACCTCGCCCTTCTGCCCGTAGAGGTACTCGTGCTCGATGAAGACCACGGGGTTGTCGTCGCGGATTGCCGCCTTGAGCAGGCCCTTGGCGTCCGCTGCCGTGGTGGGCACCGCCACGAGCAGGCCGGGCACGTGCAGGAACAGCGCCTCCCAGGAGTGCGAGTGGGTCGGGCCGAGCTGATGGCCGGCGCCCTGCGGCATGCGCACCACGAGCGGCACCTTGACCTGCCCGCCGAACATGTAGTGGATCGCGGCGGCGTGGTTGATGATCTGGTCCGTCGCCAGCAGCGAGAAGTTGATCGTCATAAGCTCAACCACCGGCCGCAGCCCGGTCATCGCCGCGCCGACGCCCATCCCGACGATGGTGTTCTCGGAGATCGGCGTGTCGCGCACCCGCTTCTCGCCGAACTCCTCGAGCAGGCCGTTGGTCACCTTGAAGGCGCCGTTGAAGACCCCGATGTCCTCGCCCATGAGCATGACCTTCTCGTCGCGCCGCAGCTCTTCGCGCAGGGCCGCGTTGAGCGCCTCGCGGTAGCGCATGGTGGTAGTCGCGGTGGTGGCCACGGCTACTCCTTTCTCATGCTGTCTCCGCCTTCGGCGGACTCAGCACGAGTGGCTTCCTCGGCGGAGTCGTCGTCCGCCTGCGCCTGGTCGGAGGCCTTGTCGAGCCCGATGTCCTCGCGGCCGGCCTGCTCGACCGCCTTGTCGTACTCGGCGAGCGGCCCGCGCGACCGCTCGTCGAGGTCGCGCTCCTCCTCCCCGCGGTGCATGCCGGCGGAGCGCTGGTCGACGGAGTACCAGGCGCGGCCGACCTGGTCGCCGAGGACGTAGATGTCGTCGTAGAGCGACTCGGGCTCGGGGAAGGGGGAGCGGTCGGCGAAGGTCACCGACTCGTCGACGCGGGCGATCATCGCCTCGTCGATCCCCTCCGGCTCGCCCGCCTCGACGACGCCCTCGTCGATCAGGCGCTGCGCGAACGTCTTCAGCGGATCGCGCTCGCGCCACCCGGCGACCTGCTCCTTGGTCCGGTACTCCTCCGGGTCGGCCATGGAGTGGCCGCGGAAGCGGTAGGTGATCGCCTCGACGAGCGTGGGCTGGCGATCCTCGCGGGCGCGGCGCAGCGCTTCGCGGATCACCTCGTAGGTGTCGACGACGTCCATCCCGTCGCACTGCAGGCCGGGCACGCCGAAGCCCTCGCCGCGACGGTGCAAGTCGGTCACCGCGGAGTGGCGCTCGAGCGCGGTGCCCATCCCGAACTGGTTGTTGGTGACCATGAAGACGACGGGCAGGGACCACAGGGCGGCGAGGTTGAGCGTCTCCCCGAAGGTGCCCTGGTTCGTGGCGCCGTCGCCGAACACGCAGAGCGTCGCCTCCTCCGTGCCCAGATAGTCCGATGCGAGCCCCATGCCGGCCGCGAGGGGGAGGTTGCCGCCGACGATCCCGTACCCGCCCATGAAGCGCTTCTCGAGGTCGAACATGTGCATGGAGCCGCCTCGGCCCTTGCTCACGCCGTCCTTGCGCCCGAACAGCTCGGCCATCACCCGGTCGGGGTTCGTCCCCCGGGAGATCGCGTGCCCGTGGGACCGGTAGGTGGAGATCAGGTAGTCCTCGTCGCGCATCGCGCGCACGGCGCCGACGATCGTCGCCTCCTCGCCGATGGCCAGGTGCAGGAAGCCGCCGACCTTGGCTTTGGCGTACATCTCGCCCGCGCGCTCCTCGAAGCGGCGGATGAGCGTCATCGTCTCGAGCCACTCGCGGGCGACATCGGGTTCCGGGAGCGCCCCGGTGCCCGACTCCCGCTCCTCGACGTCGGCCATAGCTTGCCACGGTAGCGCCCGGGTAGCGTGGGCGTCATGCGGACTTGGAGCGCCACCTCGACGGCCGCGCCGGAGGTCACATGGTCGCTGCTCAGCCGCCCGGAGTCCTGGCCGAGCTGGGCGCCGCACGTACGAGGCGCCTGGGGCCTCGGGTCACCCGAGGTGCGCCTGGGGGCGGTGGGCGCCGCGCGGCTCGGCGGCGTGGTGCCGGTGCCCGCGCGGATCGTCGGCAAGCGCGACGGCCGGTCCTGGACGTGGCGCGTCGGGTTGGGGCTCGTGGAGATGGTCCACCGCGTCGAGCCCGTGGCCGACGGAGGGTCGCTGGTGGCGATCGACGTCATCGCGCCGCGCCTGCTCGAGCGCGCCATCGGCGCCGCCTACGGCCCGGTCATCGAAGCGACGCTGGCGCGGCTGGCGCGGCAGGCGGCGTCGACGTGACCGGCCACCTGCCCGTCTGGCCGGTCGCCGCCCTCGCGCTGCCGGCGGGCTTCGCGGTCGCGCAGGCCTCCGGCGTGCGGCCGCTGGGCGGCGCGGTCATGCTGGCGCTGCTCGGGGCGTGCGCCTGGTGGCGGTGGGGCGCCTCGCGCGTGGCGCTTCTCGCGGTCGGCGGCGTGGCGGTCGCCTCCTTCGTCGCCTCCCATCTGCTCCACGACGCGCTCGGGGTGGCGGGTGCGGTCGGGCTCGCGGGAGTCGTCACCGGGTGCGCCGCGTTCGTGCTGCTCGACCGGGCCGAGGTGCCCCGCCGGACGTCAACGGCGCATTGAAGGAAGCTCGGGAGGCAGTCCAAGTGTCCCATCGGCGACGGAAGCGTCGTGTCGGTCGACCACCTCTTGGGACGCCACGGGTCGGGTCAGCGCCGGGGCGGCCGCTTCCTGCGCGCCGCCCGCGCTCGACCCGGCGACATCGGCACCGCGCGTACGCCCGGATGGGCCTCGCGAGGCGGCTCGGGCGGCGTGGGCTCCGGCGCGACCGGCGGCTCCGCCTGGCCCGGCCACCGCCCGTGCTCGAGGTAGTGCTCGCGCGCGAGCTGCTCGCGGTCGCGGTCGTTGGTCTCTCCCATCGAGAAGCGCAGCAGCGCGCCGGCCAGGGCCACGAGCACCGCCGAGCCGACGAGCACGATGCCCGCGGCGGAGGCGTCGCCTCCGCCGACGAGGATGAGCACGACGCCGAGCACGAGCATCCCGCCCGGGACGCCGTAGCGGACGAGGTTGAGCGCGGTCACGCGAGACCGCCGGTCACGCCTTGCGCGCCCGCAGCGCGCCGGCGGCCGCCTCGAGCTCGGCGTCGCCGTGGAAGACGCGGTCGCCGACCCGCACGGCGGGCACGTCGAGCACGCCGGCGGCGGCCGCCGCCGCGGTCGCCTCGTCGAGCCGCCGGGCGATCGAGCCCAGCCTCGCTCCTTTCAGCGTGGCCGTCGGGTGCATCTCGCACGCCGACGCGGAGATGAGCACCCAGTCGCGGTCGCCGAGGTCGCGACCGCCGGCGAAGGCCTGCCGGAACGCGGCCTGCGCGAAGGGCACCGTGCGTCCGATCTGCTTGGCGTAGGTGGCGACCAGCATCGCCCACCGCGTGTCGGACGGGAAGGGGGACGGCCAGCGCACGGGCTGCAGTCCGCGCGCTGACGCCTTGCGCTCGACGTCCTCGCGGTAGGCCTCGCCCTCGTACGCGCAGCGCCAGCCGTCGCCGACCGCTCCCGCCGCCAGCCCGCCGAGCCACACCGGGATCCACTCGGCGAGCTCCGGGAGGTCGTGCAGCACCCGTTCTGCGACCAGGTACGCCTCCGGCGAGGCGAGGTCGAAGTAGAAGTGCGGGTGATCAGCCGTGGATGAGCCAGCCATCGGCGTCGCGCGCGGCTTCCATGACGCCCTCGGACATCGTCGGGTGCCCGTGGACGATGCGGGCGACCTCGTGGTAGCCGCCCTCGAGCGCCCGGGCGTTGACGAGCTCCTGGATGAGGTCGGTGGCCTTGGCGCCGACGATGTGCCCGCCGATGAGCTCGCCGTACTGCTTGTCGCCGATGATCTTGATGATCCCCGTGCGGTCGCCGTAGACGGTGCCGGCCCCGACCGCGCCGTAGTTGACCTTGCCCACGGTGACGTCATAGCCCTGCTCCCGCGCCTGCGCCTCGGTGAGCCCGAAGGAGGCGACGTTGGGGGTGCAGAACGTCGCGCGCGGGATGTCGACGTACTCGAGCCCGTGGGTCTCCATCCCCGCCGCGTCCTCCACCGCGATGACGCCCTCGTCGGACGCCTTGTGCGCGAGCGCCGGACCGCGGACGAGGTCGCCGATGGCGTAGACCTTGGCCAGCGACGTGCGCTGGGCGGCGTCGACGGCGATCAGTCCCTGCTCGTCGAGCTCGATGCCCGCCTCGTCCAGCCCGAGCCCCTCGACGTCCGGCCCCCGGCCGGCGGCGATGATCACCCAGTCGACCTCCTCGGAGGCGCCGTCGGTGTGCTCGAAGGTCACCGACGACTCGCCGGAGACCACGTTGCCCGCCCGGGTGCCCGCGTGGATGGTGATGTTCTGCTTGGCCAGCGCCCGCGCGGCCGCCTTGGAGATGTCCACGTCCTCGTTGGGCAGGATCCGGTCGAGGGCCTCGAAGAGCAGGACCTCCGTGCCGAGGCGGCCGTAGGCCGAGGCGAGCTCGGCCCCTGAGGCGCCGGCCCCGAACACCGCGATCCGCTTGGGCAGCTCGGAGAGCGCCCACGCCTCCTCGGTGCCGATCACGCGACCGCCGAAGTCGATGCCCGGCAGCGGCTTGGCGATCGAGCCCGTGGCGAGGATCACCGCCTTGCGCGCCTCGATCTCGGTCCCGTCGAAGTTCCCTCCGACCCTCACGTTCGCGTCGTCGGTGACCGATCCATGGCCCTCGACGTAGTCGATCTTGTTCTTCTTAAGGAGGCCCGCCACGCCGCCGGTCAGCGTCTTGACGACCTTCTCACGCCGCTCGCCGACCTTGGCGAAGTCGACCGAGGAGCCGTTGACCTGGATGCCGAACTCCGCGGCCTCTGAGACCTCGCCCATGATGTCGGCGACGCGGAGCACCGCCTTGGCCGGGATGCAGGCCACGTTGAGGCAGCGGCCCCCGACGTCGCCCTTCTCGATCACCGCGACGCTCATCCCGAGCTGCGCTGCGCGGATCGCCGCCACGTAGCCACCCGGACCCGACCCGATCACGATGACGTCGTACGCGCTCTCAGCCATGGCGGTGACCCTATCGACGCCTCGTTTGGCCGGAAGGCGGTGGGGTAAGCCCCGCTTCACATGTCATTAAGCAGAACTACACTCTCCGTCACCTTCCCCGACCGGTCCCAGGCGGACCTCGACCAGGACGAGGAGTGGTTCGAGTTCGAGCGCGGCGACGGCACCCGCCGTCTCCGCTTCCATGACTACGGCGAGATCTACGCGGTTCCCGGCCTCTACGAGCACCTGTTCTACGACCGCCTGAAGTGCCAGTCGCCGGCCGTGGTGACCGACCTGCTGTGCGAGGCGCTCGCCGCCGCCGCCGTGGATCCGGACGGGTTGCGCACCCTGGATCTCGGCGCGGGCAACGGCATGGTGGGCGAGGCCCTGCGCGAGCGCTGCCTCGAGTCGGTGGTCGGGGTGGACATCGTGCCGGAGGCCGGCGAGGCGGTCGAGCGCGACCGACCGGGGGTCTACGACGAATATCACGTGTGCGACCTGCTCGAGCCCGGCCACGAGATCCGCGCGGATCTCGAGGAGGAGCCGTTCGACGTATTGACCTCGGTGGCCGCGCTCGGCTTCGGCGACGTCCCGCCCGAGGTCTTCACCCGAGCCCTGTCGCTCGTGCGGCCGGGCGGCTGGATCGCCTTCACGATCAAGGAGGACTTCCTCTCCGACGACGATCCGAGCGGCTTCTCGGCACTGATCGCTCGCATGCTCGCCGACGGCCGGCTGATCGAGAAGGCCCGCCGGCGCTACCGCCACCGGCTCGACGTCCACGGCCGCCCGCTGCACTACATCGCGATGGTGGGGACCTGCGCCGCGGCGTAGCCGAATGCCATATCGGCCTGGAGCGGCCTTCGCGGCGCCGTCTCGCTCGCCGGCGCGCCCGCGCTCCCGGTGGACTTCCCCGAGCGCGACCTGATCCTCTTCCTCACCCTCGCCGTCATCTTCGCCACCCTGGCCACCCAGGGCCTCACCCTCCCGGCGTTGATCCGGGGTCGTCGAGCTGCGCGATGCGGGGCGCATCTCCGACCAGGTGATGCACACGCTCGAGCTCGAGCTCGAGCTCGAGGATCAGCGGCTCGAGGTCTGAAGCAGTCGCTCGCGCAGGGGATCGGGCAGCGGCGCGGCGCGCTGGGTCTCGTACTCGTAGCCGACGAGCACCCCGTAGCCCTCGGCCAGCAGCCGCTCGCCGACCCGCATCCGGAACTCGATCCTGAAGCTCGAGCGCTTCACCTCGGCGGCCCGCAGCTCGATGGTGACCTCGTCGTCGAAGAAGCCGGGCGATCGGTAGTTGATCTTGGCCTCGGCGAAGATGAAGCCGCGCGAGCCTTCGGGATGCGCCGGGTCATGCTCCGGGAACAGCTCGCGGACGTAGCTGATCCGCGCCGTCTCGAAGTAGCGCAGGAACACGACGTTGTTGAGGTGGCGCATGGCGTCGAGGTCCCCGAAGCGGACCCGCTCGACGTGCGCGAACGGCCAGTCGCTCACGCCTGGCTGCGCCGCGGCCGGTCGGGCATCTGGATCCGGGCCATCGCCTTGACCAGGAACCAGAAGAGGGAGCCGGCGGTGATCAGGATGAAGACCGAGACGGCGATGCCGCGCAGGTCCTGCACGGTGATCAGCAGCGAGAGCAGTGCCACGGCCAGCGAGATCCCCAGCAGCGCCTGGAAGCCGAGGATCGCCCAGTACTGCAGCTTCCACATGCCGACGGCGGCGGCGATCAGCAGGCTGGAGAGGATCAGCACCCCCGGCAGCGCGGGCTGCTCCCCACGGACCTCGTACCCGGCGAGGAGGAAGACGAGGTTGAGGAGCCCGAGCAGCGTGGCGACGACCGCCGCGATGACCACCGCCCGCGGGCGCTCGCCGGGGCCGAGGGGCTCGAGCCCCTCGCGGATCCGCGCGTTGCGCGCCTCGCCGCGGGCGTAGCCGCGCTTCATGCCCGCGTTGGGCTCGGGCACCGCCTCGCTCGGGCCGGCGCCCGGGCGGTGCTTACGGCTGCGCTGCGCCAACGCGCTCCTCTCTCCCTGACCGGGGCGGGGCCGCGGTCAGCGTGGTGCGCAGGCTGCGCGCGGCGGCGCCCGGATCGGCGGCGTCGGTGATCGCGCGGACGACGACGATCCGCTGCGCGCCCGCCTCGACCACCGCCCCGACGGTCACCGGGCCCAGGCCGCCGATCGCGAACCACGGCTTCGCGTCAGCGCGACGGGTCGCGCGCGCCACGTACGCCACGTAGTCGAGGCCGACGGCGGGGCGGCCGGGCTTGGTCGGAGTGGCGTGGACCGGCCCGGCGGCGAGGTAGTCGACGTCGGGGTCGGCCAGGGCGGCGTCGGCCTGCCCGGGCGCGTGGGTCGAGCGCCCGACGATGCGCTCGGGGCCGACCCGCTCGCGCGCCTGGGAGGGCGTCGAGTCGTCCTGCCCTACGTGCACGCCGTCGGCCGCGCACGCCTCCACGAGGTCGGGCCGGTCGTTGAGGATGAAGAGCGCGCCATGGGCGTCGGCGGCGGCCCGGAAGGGGCGCGCGGCCTCGATCAGCCCGGGGTCGTCCAGGGTCTTGTCGCGCAGCTGGACCACGTCGACCCCGCCCGCCAGCGCGGCGTCGAGGAAGGCGCGCGGGCGCGCGTCGCAGACGAGGTAGAGGCGCGCGTCGCGGAGGCGGTCCCGAGGGCTCACCGTCGCTACGATAGATGCGTCGAACACGGGAGCCCGCGACGGGCTGAGAGGGCGTGAGAAGCGCGCCGACCGACGAACCTGATCCGGGTCATTCCGGCGGAGGGAGGGAGACAGGAGTGCCTCACCTAGACGTCGCCGTCGTCGGCGGCGGGACCATCGGCCTCGCCATCGGCTGGCGAGCGCGGCAACGCGGGCTGCGCACCGTCGTCCTCGACGCGGGCGAGCCGGGCGCCTGGCAGGTCGCCGCCGGCATGCTCGCGCCGGTCACCGAGACGGACTTCGGCGAGGACGCGCTGCTGCGGCTCGGGCTGGAGGGCGCCGCGCGCTTCGGCCCCTTCTGCGCCGAGCTGGCCGAGGCGAGCGGCTGCGACCCGGGCCTGCACCGGGTCGGCACCCTGGTCGTCGCGCGCGACGCCGACGAGGCGGCGACGCTCGACCGGCTGCACGCGCTGCAGACCTCGCTCGGCCTCGAGGTGGGGCGCCTGCTCCCGAGCGCCGCGCGACGTGCTGAGCCCGCGCTGGCGCCCACTGTCCGCCTGGCGCTCGACGTCCCGGGCGATCACTCGATCGAGCCGCGTGCGCTCGCCGCGGCGCTGGCCGGGGCGTTCGAGCGGGAGGGGGGGCACCTGCGTGCGCGCACGCGCGTCGACGCGATCGTCGCCGGCGGCGTCCGCCTGGCCTCCGGGGAGGAGTTGCGCGCCGATTCGGTCGTGGTCGCCGCGGGCGCCCGCTCCGCCGAGCTCGCCGGCGTCCCCGTCCGCCCGGTCAAGGGTCAGATCCTCCGTCTGCGCGATCCGCACGGCCCAGGTCTCGTGACCCGCACGATCCGCTCGCCCGGCGGCTACCTCGTGCCGCGACCCGACGGCCGCTACGTGCTGGGCGCCACGGTCGAGGAGCGGGGCTGGAGCAGCGTCCCGACCGCCGGCGGGGCGTTCGAGCTCATCCGCGACCTCTCGGAGGTGGTGCCCGGCGTGCTCGAGATGGAGGTCGAGGAGCTCACCGCCGGCCTGCGCCCCGGATCGCCCGACAACCTTCCGCTGATCGGCCCGGCCGGCCGATCAGCGGAAGGTTGTCGGG
>Ga0136612_10000586_pt1 | contig 13406 bp, 7 predicted proteins | sample AntDryUQ224A2306_2_FD_106644 | JGI IMG/M metagenome (GOLD analysis project Ga0136612, IMG submission 106644) | Polar desert sand microbial communities from Dry Valleys, Antarctica - metaG UQ224A (23.06) | ecosystem: Environmental > Terrestrial > Soil > Desert | place: Antarctica: Dry Valley... | reverse complement strand
CCCCCGCCTGGTTCTTGAGTCCAGCGTACGTCTCCGCCGTGGTGCGCGATTATAGCCGGGCGCGGCAGCAGGGGGATATGATTCGCGGCATGAGAATTCCCGCACACGCGTTGAAGCTCGGGCTGCTCGCGTCGCTGGCCGCCGGAACAGCCGTCATGGGCGGCGCGCAGCAGAACCCGGTGGTCACGAACGTGCTCGTCGTGACGATGGACGGGCTCCGGTGGCAGGAGGTGTTCGGCGGCCTTTCGCCGGAGCTTCTGACAAAGGAAGCGGGTGGGGTCACCGACGCCGCGGTCCTCGAGCAGCAGTACGGCGGCGCCGCCGCCGAGCAGCGCCGCGAAAAGCTGATGCCGTTTTTCTGGGGTACGGTCGCAAAGCAGGGCCAGATCTTCGGCGATCCGTCCCGCGGCAGCGTGGCGCGCGTGACCAATGGCCTGCGCTTCTCCTATCCCGGCTACAACGAGCTTCTGACGGGATTTCCAGACCCCCGCATCAACAGCAACGACCCTGTTGCGAATCCGAATGTCACGGTGCTCGAATGGCTGCATCGGCGTCCGGGGTTCGCCGGAAAGGTGGCGGCCTATGCCTCGTGGCACCTGCTGCCCTGGATTGTGAACGAGGCGCGCAGCGGCGTCCCCTCCAATGGGGCCGGAGCTCCCATTGTCGATCCGGTTTCCGAGCGTGAACGGACGATCAACGAGTTCGCCGCCGACCTGCCGCCGTACTGGAGCGTGGAACGATTCGACGCCGCGACAGGGTTTGGGGCAATCGAGTATCTCCGCCGCCACCGCCCGAGGGTCTTTTACGTGATGATGGGTGAGACCGACGAATGGGCACACGGGCGGCGCTACGACCTGTATCTGGACGCCGCGCGACGCAACGATCGTTTCGTCCGCCAGTTGTGGGAGACCGCGCAGTCCCTGCCCGAGTACGCGGGAAAGACCGCGCTCGTGCTCACGACGGATCATGGACGCGGCGACACAACCGTGACATGGACGGGGCATGGTGAGAAGGTGCCCGAGTCGGACCGCATCTGGATCGCGGTCATGGGCCCGGGAGTGCCGCCGCTTGGCATCCGCAGCGGCGTCAGTGCGACGCAGTCACAGGTTGCGGCGACCGTCGCCGCGCTTCTTGGCGAAGATTACCGGGCCGCGCAGCCGAAGGCGGCACCGGCACTCGAGCTTGGCAAGTGACGCGCGTCTATCGGTCGATTTTCGGGCCCATCAACAAAAAACGCCGTGCACTCGTCTAACCATTATCCATGCAGCATTTCGAAGCCTTCTTCAAGGACCTGAAGCACTCCCTGCGGATGTTCCGGCAGAGCCGCGCATTCACCGCCGCGGCGATTGCGGCCCTCACGCTTGGCATCGGCGCCAACACGGCCATCTTCTCGGTGGTCAACGCGGTCCTGCTCAGGCCGGTCTCCTTCCCGGATCCCGACAGGCTCGTGGTGTTCATGAACACCTCGCCGCAAGGCTCCGGGCCGGCGGCGTCGCCGGCCAAATTTCAACATTACCGCCAGCAAGGCAGCGTCGTGCAGGACGTCTCGGTCTACCGCACCGGGGTCGTCAACTACACCGGCGGGAGCTTCCCGGAGCAGCTTCGATCGGGACAGGTCTCCGCGGACTTCTTCCGGTTGTTCGGCGCCCGTACGGCGATCGGTCGCACGTTCTCGCAGGAGGAGGACCTGCCGGCGGGAGAGCGCGTCGCCGTGCTCAGTCATCCTTTCTGGACGTCGCGATTCAACGGCGACCCGGCCATCGTAGGGAAGACGATTTCCCTGAGCGGCGACACATACAGCGTGATCGGCGTGCTGGCCGAGTTCAGCTTCGATGAGTTCGGCCCCTCGCCCCAGGTGTGGATCCCCTTCAAGCTCGATCCGAACACGGCCGATCAGGGGCACTACTTCCAGGCAGCCGGCCGACTCCAGCCGGGGGTCACGCTCGCTCAGGCAAAGGCGCGTCTCCAGCTCTCGGCCGAGGACTACAGGCGGAAGTTCCCGAACTCTCTCGGCAACAACGCGGGGTTCACCGTCGAGCCTGTCCGGGACGTGCTGGTTCGGAACGTCCGCGCGTCGCTCTTCGTGCTGGCTGGCGCCGTGAGCTTCGTGCTCCTCATTGCGTGCGCCAACGTGGCCAATCTCCTCCTCGTGAGAGCGACGGGGCGGCGCCGGGAGATCGCGATCCGCGCAGCGGTCGGCGGAACACGCGGGCGCATCATGCGCCAGCTGCTCACCGAGAGCGTCGTCCTCTCAACGGCCGGCGGCGTCCTGGGCCTGTTGCTGGGGGTGCTGGGAATCCGTACGCTGCTGGCCGTGAATACCGCAGGCCTGCCGCGCGTCGGTCTCGACGGTGCGCTCGTGGGCGTGGACTGGCGGGTCGTCGCGTTCACAGTGGGCGTTTCGCTCGGCACCGGAATCCTCTTCGGCCTGATTCCTGCTCTGCAGAGCTCCAGGACGGATTTGACGACGACGTTGAAGGAGAGCAGCGGCCGGTCGGGGACCGGGTTCCGCCAGAACAAGGCGCGCTCCGTGCTCGTGGTCGTGGAGGTGGCGCTCGCCCTCGTGCTCCTCATCGGATCGGCGCTTCTCATTCGCACTGCCGTCGCGCTCGGCCACGTCGACCCCGGCTTCGACGCGAGCAACGTGCTCACGATGCGCATGTCCCTGACAGGGCCGCGCTTCCTGAAGTCCGAAGGAGTCGAACAGGTCGTTCGGGACGGTGTCGAACGGGTGAAGAGCATTCCCGGTGTCGTCAACGCGAGCGCCACGTGCTGCGTGCCGCTTCAGGGCGGCTACGGACTTCCGTTCACGATCATCGGACGTCCCCTCACCGACGGACCCTTTCATGGCGGCGGGAGCTGGATGACGATCTCCCCAGGATATTTCGAAGTGTTCAGGATTTCGATCAAGCGCGGTCGCTCGTTCAACGAACGCGACAATGGCACCGGCGCAGGCGTCGTGATCATCAACGAGGCGATGGCGCGGCAGTACTGGCCCAAGGGGGACCCGCTGAACGATCGCCTTGTGATCGGCCGGACCGTCATGCGCGAATTCAAGGACGAGCCCGATCGGCAGATCGTCGGCGTCGTTGCCGACAGCCGGGACGGGGGACTCAACAGCGAGCCGGGCCCGAAGATGTTCATTCCGCAGGCGCAGGTGCCGGACGCCGCCAATGCACTCAACGTGAGCCTGACCCCGATCGCGTGGGTGGTTCGAACGCAGAGCGAGCCGCACTCGCTGAGTGCCGCCATACAGGAACAGCTGCGGCAGGCCACGGGGCTGCCGGTCACCGACGTGCGGTCGATGGCCGAAGTGGTTTCCCTGTCGACGTCGCGCGAGCGCTTCAACATGTGGCTCATGACGGTGTTTGGCGTGTCCGCACTGCTGCTGGCGGCAATCGGCATCTACGGGCTGATGGCGTATTCGGTCGAGCAGCGCACGCAGGAGATCGGCATTCGCCTGGCGCTGGGGGCGCAAGGCTCGCAGGTCAAGAACATGGTGGTCCTGCAGGGCATGCGGCTCGCGGTGGTGGGAGTGATCGTCGGCGTGGGGGTATCGTTCGCCCTGGCGCGCTTCATGTCGTCGTTTGTCTTCGGCGTGACCGCCCGCGACCCTCTGGTGTTCGTCGGGGTGCCGCTTCTGCTGACCGCCGTTGCGCTCGTTGCCGTCTGGTTCCCCGCCCGTCGCGCCAGCCGGGTCGATCCCATGACCGCGCTGCGCTACGACTGAACCGACGCCCGCCGACTATGAGGCTGCGGCGAGCATCGCGCTGACGATGCTCGCCCATTCCGAATCCAGACTCTCCCGGCATTCTGCCTTCTTGGCCCGCCGGTACCAGTAGCCGGCGTTTGCAAGGTCACCCTCCTTGCGGTGCAGGTACGCGTGAATCCATGCGCCGTCGGTCCCCTCGACGTCCTGGGCGACCTGGTGGGCTGCGTTCCAGTCTCCGCGGCCGTCGTGCCAGAGGGCGAGCAATGCGGGTGTCAGGTTCGCCCGGGGCCGGAGCTCGGTCGTACTCGCCCTGAATTCATCGAATGTCACGGCTGGATTCTACCCGTCGCGTGGCGTGTCCCCTAGCGCCCGTTGAAGCGCAGCCGGAAGCCAGCGCTCCCGAACCGTGGCGCCCCGACGGTCGTGGGGAGCGTGCCCACGAAGTACTCGGCGTCCAACAAGTTCTGCAACCCGAGAAAGATTTCCACGTTCCTTCCTACGGCGCGCGAGGCGGTGAAATCCACGAGCGTATAGCCGGGCAGCCGTCGCGCCGCCAGATTCCGATCCTCATCGAACTGGGAACCCACAAACTGTACGCTGGTTGCGAGGCTGAGGCGCCTCGCGTTCGAATACGCGAGCCGCAGAGAGGCGCGGTGCGCCGGGACCTGGGGGAGAAAGCGCCCGACGAGCGCAGTGTTCGCCGGATTCTCTGTGACGCGCGCCTGATCGTAGACGTAGGCGGCCCCAAGCCTCCACGCCGCGCCGACCCGGTATTCCACGTCGTTCTGTAATCCCCAGATACGGGTCTTCCCCAGGTTCTGCCGCTGCTGGGTAACGGCCGTGGGCGTGCTTCGCGCAGGGTCCGTCACGTTCGATACAGGATCCGTGACCCGATTGTCGAACCAGGTGGATCGCAGCGTGAGCGAAGGCGCCGGCGATAGCGTGATGCCGGCTTCCCCACCGACGAGCCGCTCGGGGCCGAGGGCCGGATTGGCGAGCGTCAGGGTCGAGCCCACGCGAAACTGGCGATACAGCTCGTTCAGCGTGGGTGCGCGAAACCCCCACCCGACGTCGCCCCAGATGTCGACCGTGTCGCTGAGGTGATACAGCACCGCTGCGCGCGGGCTGACGACCACATCCTGGCGGTCCGGCAGCGCGTCGACGTTCGCACTGGTCGGCGTGCCTGTGAGCGCACTAGTTTCGAGATTGTGCCCGTCGTAGTTGCGCCATCGATCGATTCGGCTGCTGAGCGTAATCGTGAGCTGCGGCGCCGGGACGATCAGATCCTGGACGTACAGGCCGACACTTCGCTGCGCGCCTCCCGAAATGCGATTGAGGACGACCTGGGTGCCAGTCACCGCATCGAGTCCGCTCTCGCGGCTGTCGCCGTCCACCCAGCGCCAGTCGGCGCCCGCAGTCAGGAACTGGGCGCTCCCGAAGGCGCGCGACCATTGCGCCATCCCGCCGATGCTTTTCGTCGGCACCGTCTGCGTCAGCGTCATCCGCCCGATGCTCCGCGCCGGTGTCGCGGCCGGAACGGCGAGAAAGTTGCTCCGGAACCTCTCGACGTCGGTGAACAGGGTCGCCTGCACCGCGCTCTGATCCGGCGTGCGAATCCGTACGCCCGCGCTCGCGGACTTCCAGCTCGTATCGTTGGCTTCGTTGGTGCCGTCGATCGTGCTGGCCTTCCCGTTGTCGCGGGCCTCGTCGAAGTATCCGACCCGCGCGAACGCCTGCACCCGCTCGGACGGGACGTAGTCCGCCTTCAGATTGACATTCCAGAATTTTACCGCCGCGTTGTTGTCGACGCGCCCTCGTTCGCTGGCACGGACAACGGGATAGCCTTTGGTGTCGAAAATGTTCCCGTCGACCGCGAGGCCGAGCTTTCCCCGGCGGTCGCTTCCATAGAAATCAACCTTCGGCGTATTTCGGCTGCCGTATTGCGATTTCATCTCGAAGGTCCGGCGCGTCGGCGCACTCGTAATGACGTTGATGACGCCGCCCATGGCGTAGTTTCCGTACAGGCTCGAGCTCGATCCGTCCACCACCTCGATGCGCTCCGCCGTCTCGAGCGGGATGCGCGACCAGTAGACCCAGCCGCCGAACGGGTCGTTGATCGGGACTCCGTCGAGCATCACCAGCGTGCGGCTCACCCCGCTGGGACCCACGCCCCTCAGCGACACGCCCTGAGCGGTAGGATGCGAGGCCAGGCTGCTGGTGCGCCGAAACAGGCTGAACGTCGGTATCTGGCGCAGCACGTCGTCGGCGACGACGGCAGGCGACTGCCGGATGTCCTCGCGCCCGAGAATATTGACGCTCGCCGGGACGTCGCCGGTGCGGCGTGCCCCCCTGGTGGCAGTCACGGTGACGGCTTCCGTCACCCGCGCCGGCTGTACGACCACGTCCAGAGTGTTCGCCGCGCTTCCCGCCACGAGGGTTTGGCGGACCTCTGCAAATCCAGCGGCGCGAGTGAGGACGACGATGTCCGCGCCTTCCTCGACCTGCAGCGAGAACCGTCCATCGGGTCCGGTCGTCGTCTGGCGCTCGTGATTGGCCGTTCGCGCCACGACAGTCGCGCCGCTGACGACGGCACCGGCGCTGTCCCGCACGATTCCTGTAACCGTTGACGAGACCGGGCGCGGGGCGCCCTCCTGGGAATACGAAGCGCACCTGCCGCAAAGAGGCGGGGTCCAGATGATCAGACCGTGGGCAATCAGCACTGCGGCAACGAACATGAAATCTTCACCTCGGTCTGGTAGGCAGGACGGCCGCGAAGGCCGGGTCCTTCCCCATCCTGCTCCATAATGATCGCATGCCTCACTGGGCCTTTGCGCTCCTGTTTGTTCTGGGGCAGTTCAGCCAGAGCAACACCGGAGAGCTCCGCGTGGTCCTGACCGACCCCGGCGGGCTTCCCGTCTCCGCGACGGTCGAACTCTTCAGCGAAGCCAATCAGCTCCGTCAGTCGGTCGAGGCAGACGCGCAGGGACGTGCGACCGCCCGCCGGCTTCCGTTCGGCCGCTACCGTCTGACCGCGTCCCGTGCCGGGTTCGCCCCTTTCAGCGCGCTCATCGAGATTCGGTCCGCCGCGCCATCGGCGTATCCGATCGTGCTTGCGCTCGCCGGCGTCCAGGCGCAGGTGACCGTCAGCGCGGCCGACACGATGCTCGATGCGCGCCGCACGTCAGCCGCCCATCGAATCGGCGCTGAGACGCTCGAGCAGCGCACGACTGCGCTCCCTGGACGTTCGCTGTCGGAGCTTGTCAATTCCCAACCCGGCTGGTTGCTCGAGGCGAACGGCATTCTTCACCCCAGAGGGTCGGAGTACCAGACACAGTACGTCGTCGACGGTCTGCCGATGACCGAGAACAGGTCCCCGGCCTTCGCCCCTGACTTCGGCGGAGACGACGTGCACGCGATGAATATCCTGACGGGCGGATTTCCCGCGGAGTATGGACGCAAGCTCGGCGGCGTCATTGAGGTCGTCACGACGACGCAGAGCCGGCGCGGGCCGGGGGGCGTGATCGCGACGTCTGCGGGAAGCTTCGACACGAAAAGTGGGGATGCGCTCGCGCAGTACGGGTGGCCGCGCACCACCGCGAGCATCGCGGCCGCGACTGCGGTGACCGACCGGTATCTCGACCCTCCCGTTGAGGAGAATTTCACGAACCGCGGTTCGACGTCGAATGTGGGCGTGCGCGTCGAGCATGACTTCACGAGCTCGGATCGCGCCGGGCTGACTCTGCGGCGCGCGCAGGCGCGCTTCCTCGTCCCCAACGAACAGGTGCAGGAAGCGGCCGGACAGCGCCAGGATCGCAGCAGCGCTGAAACGGCTGCGCAGTTCTCGTATCAGCGTCTCGTCTCGGCAAACCTCGTTGGCGACATCCGGGGGATGGTGCGGGACGTCTCGGCCGCGCTCTGGTCGAATTCGCAGTCCACCCCCATCGAGGCGGAACAGGACCGCGGCTTCCGCGAGCTGTACTTGAAGGGCGCCGTATCGGCGACCGTCGGTGTGCACGAAATCAAGGCGGGGGGGGATGTCAGCGTCGGTACGGTGCGCGAGCGGTTCGCGTATCGCCTCTCCGACCCGGACCTGTTCGATTCCGGCACGCCTGCAGCCTTTACGTTCGATGAGCGCCGACGCAACAGCGAGCAGGCGCTGTTCCTCCAGGACCAGGTCCGCGCCGGTCCGTGGACGATCTCTGGCGGTCTCCGCTGGGATCAGTACCGGCTCGCCGTTCGGGACCGGGCTCTGAGCCCCCGCGCCGCGCTTGCCTGGTCGTGGCCGGAAGCTGATCTCGTGCTGAGAGCGTCGTACGACCGCGCCTTTCAGACCCCGGCGTTCGAGAACCTGCTGCTGGCGAGCTCGGATTCGGTCGAGACGCTCGACGACGATGTGGTTCGGCTGCCGGTGCCGGCGTCGCACGGCAATTTCTACGAGGCGGGCCTCTCGAAACTGCTGTTCGGCCGGATCCGCCTCGACGCCACCCACTTCAGCCGGCAGATGCGCGACGTTGCAGACGACGATGTGCTGCTGAATACAGGAGTGAGCTTTCCCGTGGCGTTCTCGTCCGCCGACATCAGAGGCACCGAACTGAAGGTGGATGTGCCGCCATGGCGGAACGTCTCCGGATCCCTCAGCTACTCGCATCTGCGCGCCGTCGGGGACCTGCCGGTCACCGGCGGACTGTTCCTGGAGGGGGGGACAGAGCTGCTCCAGTCACGCGAGCGGTTCACCATTTCTCAGGATCAGCGGCACACGCTTCGCGGCCGGGTGAGCTACGCGTACGCGGAGGGCGGCTGGATGGCGCTCGAGGCGGCGTACGGCAGCGGTCTCCCGTTCGAGGATTTTGACGACGAGCCCGCGGAAGCCGTCGAGCAGTTTGGAACCCGCGTTGTCGACCGAGTGAACTTCGAGACTGGGCGCGTGCGTCCCAACTTCTCGCTCGACGTGTCGGGTGGCCTGGTCGTCGCACGGAAAGGGCGCCAGCGGCTGCGGCTGCAGGCCGAGGTGCGGAACCTCACCGATCGCCTGGACGTGATCAACTTCGCGGGCCTGTTCTCCGGGACCGCCATCGCGCCTCCCCGCAGTTTCGCGCTTCGCCTTCGGGTGGATTTCTGAGCGCCTTCGCCGGATGCCGCGGTTTTGCGTTCTGGGTTGCGCAAGCTGATCCGTCATCGATCAACCGCTGTGGACGGACCGGCGGGAAGTATTTGGAATCTGATGCCGGCAAGCGGGCGATCGGCTACACTTAGCCGCCAAACTCCGGCGGCGATTCTTCAGGCGTCAGCGCCTGGCTACGCGGGACAGATCATGCCCTACACACTGAACGTCAACGGAAAAACCACCACGGTCGACGTGCCGGCAGACATGCCGCTGCTGTGGGTGCTCAGGGATGTGCTGGGCCTGAAGGGCACCAAGTACGGGTGCGGCATCGGCCAGTGCGGCGCCTGCATGGTGCATCTGCGCGGCGAAGCCGTACCGTCGTGCCTCACGGCGGTGGCAAGCGCGGCGGGCGCGCCGATCAAGACGATCGAGGGGCTCTCGGCGGACGCGTCGCACCCGGTGCAGCGCGCGTGGATGGAGATCGACGTGCCCCAGTGCGGCTATTGCCAGGCCGGGCAGATCATGTCGGCGGCGGCGCTGCTGGCCCGGTCGCCCCGGGTGACGGACGCGGACATCGACGCGGCCATGAGTGGCAACCTGTGCCGCTGTGCCACGTACCTCCGCATCCGGCAGGCCATTCACCGAGCCGCGGCGCTCGGCACCAATTCCACGACCAGTGAACCTGCCGGGACCGGCGCGGGCACGCCGCCACCGACCGGTCCTTCGTAATAGGACGCACCATGGACACACTGACTGTCAATCGTCGTGCCTTCCTGCGCGTCTCGGCACTGGCCGGGGGCGGCCTCATGCTCGCCGCGTACCTGGACCCCGTGGCCAAGGTGCTCGCTCAAGCTCCGCAATCTGCTCCACCACCGCTCGTCCCCTCGGCCTTCTTTTCGATCAGCCCCGACGGGGTCGTCACGATCATGGCGAAGAACCCGGAAGTCGGCCAGGGCATCAAGACGTCGCTGCCGATGACGATCGCCGAGGAGCTCGACGTCGACTGGAAGGATGTCAAGGTCCAGCAGGCCGATCTGGACGAGGTGAAGTACGGCCGTCAGAACGCGGGCGGCAGCACGGGCACGCCCAACAACTGGGAGGCCCTGCGGCGTGTGGGGGCGGCCGGGCGCCAGATGATGATCATGGCGGCGGCGCAGACGTGGGGCGTGCCTGAGACCGAGTGCTCCACCGCTCACGGAGTCGTGACCCACCGTGGGAGCGGGCGGACGCTGCGATACGGAGCCGTCGCGGAAAAGGCGGCGACCCTCGCGCCACCCGATCTGACCACTGTCACCCTCAAGGACCCGAAGGACTACAGGATCATCGGTACCCCGATTGGAGGCGTCGACAACCTCGCGATTGTCACGGGCAAGCCGATCTTCAGCATCGATTTCACCCTGCCGGGAATGCTGTCGGCGGTCTTCGAGAAGTGCCCGGTGTACATGGGGAAGGTGGTCAGCGCCAACGTCGACGAGATCAAGGCGCTTCCGGGCATCCGGCACGCCTTCGTGGTCGAGGGCACGACGGAGCTGCTCGGCCTGCACGCCGGCGTCGCCATCGTCGCCGACTCATGGTGGCAGGCTCGCACGGCCCGCGCAAAGTTGAAGATTACGTGGGACGAAGGCGCGACTGCCACCCAGAGCAGCGCGGGGTTTGCCGCGCGGGCGCAGGAGCTGTCGAAGCAGCCGGCCCCCATCACCGTGCGGAACGACGGCAACGCCGAACTCGCGCTGCAGTCAGCCGCCAAGGTGGTGGAAGGGGCCTACGCCTACCCGTTCATCGCGCATGCGCCCCTCGAGCCGCAGAACTGCACCGCGCATTTCCAGAACGGGAAGCTCGAGGTGTGGTCCCCGAGCCAGACGCCGAACGCAGGCAGGCAGCTCGTCGCGAAGGTGCTCGGGATGCCCGAGGCCGATATTACCGTGCACCAGCTTCGCGGGGGCGGAGGGTTCGGGCGCCGCCTGACGAATGACTACATGGTCGAGGCCGCCTGGATTGCGCGCGTCGCCGGCGCGCCGGTGAAGCTGCTCTGGACGCGCGAAGACGACATGCGCCACGATCACTACCGGCCAGGTGGATTCCATTTCCTGAAGGGTGGGATCGACGCCGCCGGCAAGCTCACGGCGTGGCAGAACCACTTCGTCAGTTTTGGCCAGGGGCAGACATTTGCGTCGCAGGCGAGTGTGCCGCCGGCGCAGTTCCCCGCGAGCTTCGTCCGGGATTTCGCCGTGGTCGCCAGCGTCATGCCGCTCGGGATCCCCACGTTCGCCCTCCGGGCGCCCGGCAGCAATGCATGGTCATGGGTCTTCCAGTCGTTCATCGACGAGCTCGCGCACGCCGCGGGGAAGGATCCGCTTCAGTACAGGCTCGACATTCTTGGCTCCGAGCGTACGAAGACTACCCAGGATGCGGACGGCTTCAACCCTGACCGCGCTCGGGGCGTGCTTCAGCTCGTCAAGGAGAAATCAGGCTGGGGCACGCGCAAGCTGCCTGCGGGGACGGCAACGGGAGTCGCGTTCCAGTACTCGCATCGGGGGTACTTCGCGGAGGTCGCCGAGGTGCGCGTCGACGCGAACAACGCGGTGCGGGTGAACAAAATCTGGGCCGCGGGAGACGTCGGCAGCCAGATCATCAATCCGAGCAACGCCGTCAACCAGGTCCAGGGCGGAATCATCGACGGCCTGAGCCAGTTGATGGGGTACGAGATCACGTTCGAGGCAGGGCGCGCCGTTCAGAGTAACTTCCACGACTTCCCGCCTGTCCGTATGGCGCAGGCGCCGCCCGAGATCGAAGTGCACTTCCTGACCACCAATAACGTGCCAACCGGACTTGGCGAACCTCCGCTGCCGCCAATCATTCCGGCCGTATGCAACGCGATCTTCAGCGCGACGGGCAAACGGATTCGCACGCTTCCGCTCGCCAAGAGCGGCTACAAGTGGGCGTGAGCGGAGACTACGCGCCAGGGGCCAGGTGCAACACGTGCAGCGAGCCACACACGAGTCTACTTCCCTGCGACGACACCCCACGGGCTGCCGCCGGTCTTGATCTGGCGGTCGACCTTGCCGGTAGCGATGTCGATCACGGAGACATCGCCTGACGGGCCGTTGGCCGTGTACAACTTCTGGCCGTCGGCGCTGATCTCAATCCCCCACGGGCGCGCACCGACGTTCTCGATGGTGCGCGTCACCTTTTGACCGGCGACGTCAATCACTGCGATCGAGCGGGCGCGGCCGAGCGACACGAACAGCTGCCGTCCGTCTGGGGAAAGAACGCCACCCATCGGCCTCGGCACCATCGGAGTGCCCTCGGTCTTCGGTACCTGCAGCGTCGCTCCGACCTTGTGGGCCGAGACGTCCACCACGCTGACCGTTCCATCGTTCTCGTTGGTGACGAACGCCACGCGCCCATCCGCACCAAAAACAACGGACCGTGGCCTGGCGCCTGTCTTCATCCTGGCGAGCAGCTTGCGCGTCGACGTATCGACGGCGACGACCTCGTTGTCTGCCTCGCACGTGACCCAGACCTCGCGGCCGTCAGGGCTGACTGTGACCCCCTCCGGTTCTTCCCCAACGGTCACCCGGCTCGTGACGGTGCCCGCCGTGAGATCCACGATCGACATCTCGGCCGCATCCTCGTTCGAGACATACAGAGTTTTGCCGTCGGGGGATAGATCGAACGCCTCGGGATCCTGGCCGCTCGGGTACGTTCGCACGACTTTGTGCGTCGCCAGATCCACGACCCCGATTCCATCGGCTGTCCTGTCCGCCGGAGGCAGCTTGGACTCGTCGACACCTGGTCCCGCAATCGGCGAGCCGGAAAGCGCGGTCAGCAGCAACTTGCCGTCCCGGGAGAGCCGGATGCCGCGCGGCCGTTTCCCGACGGGGATCGTTGCGATGACCTGCCCAATGTCGGGATCGATGACAACAACGTTGCCCCCCGTCTCGTCGGAGACGTACAGCCGGGTTCCCGAGGTCGAGCGCCCGGTTGCCGGCGCTCCTTCCGACGGGGTGGACTCGGCCCCGGGAGCGCTTGCCGAAGGCGGATCCCGTTCGGACCCTCGACATCCCGCGGCCACGACCGACAGCAGAACGGCCAAAACGGAGCACAGGGAAGTCAGGTATCGCATCGCTAGAAAGAGACTGCGTCCCGGTTCTTCGCCAGAACTTCGACATCGATGCCCGGCACCTTCGTCAGCGCTTCGAAGTCGGCGAACGGCCCATTCTCGCTGCGGTACGCCACGATCGCCTGGGCGTCCTTCTCCGAGAGCTTCAGCACCGCCCCGAGATCCTCAGGGGCAGCCCTGTTCACGTTCACCCGGCCGTAGTGGCTCATCAAGTACTCGAGGACGGCGTCGAAGTCCTCGTCGCTGCCCTGGGCGCCCCGCTCGACCATCTTGTCGATGACCTCGCCCCACTGGTCTCGCGTGCGACGGTTCGACAGGATGCGTTCAGGTTCGTGACAGGTGCTGCACACGCGTGTGTAGATGGCGGCATTCTTGTCGTCGGCTTGTGCAGACGCGGCTGGCACCGTCTGCTGCGTGGCCGGAGGGGCAGGAGTCGTGGACTGACCGGCGCTGCTAGCGATCACCGT
>Ga0136612_10000584_pt1 | contig 13418 bp, 15 predicted proteins | sample AntDryUQ224A2306_2_FD_106644 | JGI IMG/M metagenome (GOLD analysis project Ga0136612, IMG submission 106644) | Polar desert sand microbial communities from Dry Valleys, Antarctica - metaG UQ224A (23.06) | ecosystem: Environmental > Terrestrial > Soil > Desert | place: Antarctica: Dry Valley... | reverse complement strand
GGGGCGGGCCGGCCCGGGAGCTCGCCGAAGCAGGTGTGGCGGTAACGGTGGGTCTGGCTTACGCGGGACTGTTCGAGTTCAATTTCGGCGACACCGAGGTGTTCTATCTCACCCTGACCCTGTTTGCCCTGATCGTGGCCGGGATGGAGGGCGCCCGGGAGGCGGGATTGGTCCCGAATGAAGCGCCTGCGGCGGTTGTTCCGGCCCCCGCGTGAGGATCCGTAACCTTTAAGTCATGACGCCGTCGAAGGGAAGAGAAGCCGGGGAAATGAAACACCTGAGCGATCAGGAGTTGATGCGCGTCGTTCAGGCCGGTGATTACTCTCCGGCGTCAGAGATTTATGACCGTTACAGCGGTCGGATCTACAACTTCGCCTTCCGTTTTCTGAAGAACGCCGAGGCGGCTGAGGATGCGACGCAGGAAGTGTTCGTCAAGATGCTGAAGTACGCCAACCAGTTTCACGGAGACGCCAAGCTGTCCACCTGGCTGTTCTCGATTACCGCGAACTGGTGCCGCGATTACCTCCGGAAGGCAGACAACAAGCCGAAGGATTCGGATGACGTTCTGCTGACGCTGGCAGCGTCGCCGGAGTACTCGCCGGAACGGGATCTGGAACGGCGAGAGGACGAGAAAAGAGTGCGCGGTGCCCTGTCGGCACTGACGCCGGAGCAGAGAGAGGCAATTCTTCTCTCGAGGTATCAGGGGCTGTCGTATGCCGAGATCGCGCTGATCGCCGGCTGCTCCGAGGGCGCGGTGAAGACGCGGGTCTTCAGGGCGATGGAAACGTTGAAAAAGCTGCTCGCAGGGGATGCGGGCCGGGGTGATCGATGTCTGAATGCAATCTCGTAGCTGAGAACATGCCGTTGCTGCTGACCGAGTCTCTGGACCGGAACCGGCGCGAGCTGACTCATCAGCACATCGAGAGCTGCGCGGTGTGCAGCGAAGAGTGGAACGCGTACAAAGAGACGTGGAAGGTGATGGCTGAGCTGCCGGAACTGGAAGTGCCGGCCCGCGTCCGCGACCGATTCCTCGCCAGTGTGGATCACTCCCAGCAGATCCCCGCCAATGTCGTTCCGTTCCAGCGGCGTCCCGTCGCCAGGTGGCTCACTCAGGCTGCGGCAGTGGTGGTGATTGCAGGCGGCGGCTACTTTGCGGGGAACCGCACAAATGCCCGACCGCTCGTGGCTCCCACCGAGGCCACCATCCAGAGCGTGCAGCAGGCTCCGTACTCGATCGCCGAGACTCGGGTTCTCCCAGCCAGCCAGATCAGTCCCGACATTCAGGGACGCCCCAACATCCAGAACGTTCAGTTTCACGAGTCGAGCGCGGACAAGGTCGGTCTTTCGTTCGACGTCACCTCGCGCGTGACGGTGACCGGCAGCCCGGGCGACCGGAGCATGGTTCGCCTGCTCTCCTACGTGCTCGAGAGCGACCAGAGCGTTACTCCATCGCGGACAAGAACCATCGACTGGGTCAAGCAGACCTACTCGGATCCGGAGTATGCCGAGCCGGAGATCGCAAATGCGCTGGCCAAAGTGCTGCGCAACGACACGCATGAAGGCGTGCGCATCCGCGCCGCCGAAACGTTGAAGACGCTGACGCCGTCGGTCGGCTCCCACACGCGGGATGCACTGATCGAAGCACTGAAGAGTGATCCGAATCCGGCAGTGCGCATCAAGGCCATGGAAGCGCTGGCCGGTCTGGTTCAGGGCGGAGCGTCGTTCGACGCGGTCATGGTGGACACCCTGAGGCAGAAAGCCGCTCAGGATGATGAGAATCTCTATGTCCGGGCCAAGGCGGCCGAGGTCCTGGGCACCATCCGACGGCAATGAAACGAACCATTCAAGTCTCGAGGTACCTGACCGCCCTGGTCGTGGTTGCCACGGCCGCGACGGCCGGCGCGAGCGTCATCGTGACCGACCAGTGGCGGAACGAGTACGCCATCAGTGCCGGCGGGACGCTGGTCATCGACAACACCGCCGGGAACGTCGAAGTCGTTGCGGGGAACGTTACAAAGATTTTCGTGACCTGCGAGCGGACCATCCGTGCCGGCGACAACGTGGTTGCTTCGGAAGCGCGATCGCAAACGCAGCAGGCTGTCGGCGGCGATGAGAAGGTGCGCATCCTCCGGACCGTGGTTCCGCCGGGCCGCAACGCGCGATGGTCGAGCAGCGTCAGCTACGTAGTCAGGGTTCCGGGCAACATCAATGTGAAGATCGGCACAGAATTCAGCGAGAGCATCCGGGTGTCCGGGGTGCGGGGCAGTGTGGCGATCAAGAACATGAACGGCTCGATCGTTCTCGACAACATTCTGGGAACCGCCGTGGTGGACAGCACCAACGGCAGCATTCAGTACCTCTCCAACGGTCCGCTTCCGGCAAATACCCAACTCTTCACGATCAATGGAGACATCGATGTCCGCGCGGGCGTGCAGTCGAACTTCGTCTGGGAAACGCAGTCCATCACCGGCGACGTCAAGACTGCCTTCGGTGTCCATGGAGGGCGCTTCCTGAACCCGAAGCGGTTCCGCGGAAACGTCAACGTTCCCGCAGGGATCACGCTGATCACCGAGACGTTCGGCGGGAACGTGTTGCTGATTCCGCGAGGGGCCGACGTCAGCGCAGCCCGCGACGTCCGTTCCATGGCCGTGCCGCGGATCGCCCGGGTGCTGCCGCGCGCGGGCTCGGGCTCTACCGGCCCCCAGGTTCTGACGCCGCAGATGATCAGTGTCGGTTTGCGGCGGCCGAGTGTCGCGGGTTCTTTTGAGTACGTGACGTCGATCGGCGACATCGCCATCGGTGAGATCCGCGGAGATGCGAGCCTCGCCACGGGCGCCGGGCAGATTCAGCTCGGGACCGTCACCGGCCAGTGCGTCGTCAAGTCTTACGGAGGTCCCCTGACGCTGGGCGATATCGGCGGAGAGTTGATCGCCCGTACCGAGGCTGGGGACGTGGTCGTGCAATCGGCCCGTCGCGGCGGAACGATCTCGACGGGAGGCGGCACCATCCGCATCCACTACACCGGCGGAGCGACCCGCCTGGTCTCCGGCGGCGGCGACATCGTCGTTCGTCAGGCTGCCGGGCAGATCACGGCGGACGCGCGGTCGGGCGACATCAGCATCACCATCGACCCGGCACGGAAGACGGAGAAAATCTTCGCGCGAACGCTGAAGGGAAACGTCGTTCTCAACGTCCCCGCCGGCTTCGGTGCCGATGTGGAAGCAACCGTCAGCAGCGCGGATGCAACGTCCGATCTGATCCGCACCGACATCCCCGGATTGACGATCCAGCGCGAGCAGGTGAACGGAAAGACCCGCCTGCGCGCCACCGGCAAGATCAACGGAGGCGGTGAGCGGGTCGAGTTGTACGCCGACGATGGAGGCATTCTCATCAATTCCGACTCCACGCGCGTGAGCCCGATGGTTCCGGGGCAGTGAGACGTAGCTACCAGCTGCCGATAACCGACAACCGATAACCCCCTCGTTCTGCTAGGATTCGCGGCCGGATTGAGGCTGCGGTCTCGATGGAGGATCCTGTGAAGAAATTCGTTATTGGCGCACTGCTTTGCGCCCTCATTGCGTGCACGAGCAAGGAGAGCACTACGGTTACCACGGACACGACGGGCGCGGCGACCGGAACCAGCGCCACGGTCATGACCGAGACCGCAATCACCACCACCACGGAAACGGCCATGGCCACAGGCACTTCGGCGATGGCTACGGGAACGGCCCCTGCAACAACGACGTCAGCCGCGGTTCCGTCCGCAGCCAAGGAGAAACCGATGACCGAAAGCACCGAGAAAGTGGCCGAGATCAAGACCACGAAGGGCGACATCCACATCCGCTTCTTTCCCGACAAGGCCCCCAAACACGTCCAGAACTTCCTCGATCTGGCGCAGCAGGGCTATTACAACGGAACCAAGTTCCATCGCGTGATTCCGGGATTCATGATTCAGGGCGGCGATCCGAACACCAAGAACGCCGACGTGAACACCTGGGGGATGGGCGGAAATGGAAGCAACCGTCTGACCGCCGAGTTCAATCAGATTCCTCACAAGCGCGGCATCGTATCCATGGCCCGCTCGCAGGACCCCAACAGCGCTTCCTCGCAGTTCTTCATCGTGGTGGCCGACTCGCGCTTTCTCGACAACCAGTACACGGTCTTCGGAGAGGTCACCAAGGGAATGGACGTAGCCGATCAGATCGTCTCGGCCCCCAAGGGCGCGAACGATCGTCCCAATGATCCGGTTGCCATCACCGGGATCACCGTGCGGGCCGCCAAAGACAACGAAAAAGGCCCCGCGCCGAAAGGCTAGGCGACACGGCCTGCGGCGTGCACTGACCAGACGCACGTGGAGCCAGCCCCCATGACCAGCCGCTCAGTCCCCGCCGACGCCGCCGCGTTTCTCAGCGAGTGGCTCGGCGAGGACTGGTCGGTGCAACCTCTGGCTGGTGACGCCTCGGTTCGCGCGTATTACCGGATCATCGCCCCCGGCCGGACCTACATGCTGGCGTATTACCCACCCGAAGTGCGTGGTCAGCTTCGCCGGTTCCTGGATGCCTACAACGCAGTGTCGCCGCACGGGCGGGTTCCTGAAGTGGTCCCGCACAGCGAGTCGGCGGTCGTCCAGCACGACGTCGGCGATCGGACTCTCTACGATCTGCTGCACGCCGATCCTGCCGAAGGGCTGCGTCTCTATCGCTCGGCGGTGGACCTGCTGGCGGCGTTTCAGCGTACGCCGGTGCGTGACATCAACCCCCCGTTCACGCCCGGGGTGTTCCTGGCCGAGCTGGATATGGCCCGTGAGTACTTTGTGGAGAAGTTGATGGGGGTTGAAGAGTCGATCAGCGCGCGGCTCGATCCCATCTTCCGAAAGCTTGCTAATAATGTGTCACAACATCCATACGTACTATGTCATCGCGATTTTCATGGGCAAAATCTGCACGTTCTGAACGGAACGTTATTCCTGATTGATTATCAGGACATGAGGATGGGGCCGGATACGTACGACATGGCCTCTCTGCTCCGGGACCGCGGCGTGGGGCGCTTCATCATGGACGCGGAGCTCGAGCTGGTCGATTACTATGCGACCCGCTCGGGGGCGCCGGCCGGTGTGCGCCACCGCTACTTCGAAACGCTGCTGCAGCGCTCGATCAAGATCCTGGGGACCTTCGCGAAACAGCCCATCGTGAGAGGGCGCATGCATTACCTGGACTTCATCCCACCGACGCTGGAGAGCATCGAGCGCTGCCTCGAGGAGCTGCCGGAGTTCACGATCATCGCCGACCTGCTGCCCTCCGGTTTCCCGCTCGAGAAGGCCCGGCGGCGGGCCGAATCACTGAAGGAGACGTAACAGAAAGATGGCGAAACACAAGATCACCCTGCTCCCCGGGGACGGAATCGGCCCGGAAGTCACGGCCGCAGTCGTGGCCATCATCGAGTGCGCGGGCGTCGATGTGGACTGGGAAAAGTTTTTCGTGGGCGCGGAAGCGGTAGCGCGCTTCGGAGACCCGCTCCCGCAGGAAGTACTCGACTCCATCCTCCGCAACAAAGTGGCGCTCAAAGGTCCGGTCACCACGCCGGTCGGAACGGGCTTCGCGTCCATCAACGTGCGCTTGCGGAAGACGCTGGACCTGTACGCGAACCTCCGCCCGGTCAAGACGCTGCCGAACATCAAGTCACGCTACGACGACATCGACCTGGTCGTGGTCCGTGAGAACACGGAGAGCCTTTACGCCGGGCTCGAGCACGAAGTGGTGCCGGGGGTGGTGGAGTCGATCAAGATCATCACCGAGAAAGCGTCCACCCGGATCGCGAAGTTCGCTTTCGAGTACGCAAAAATCCACGGGCGCAAGCGGGTGACCTGTGTGCACAAAGCGAACATCATGAAGCTGTCCGACGGTCTGTTCCTGAAGTGCTTCCGCGACGTCTCAAAGCTGCATCCCGACATCGTTGCCGACGACAGGATCGTGGACAACCTCTGCATGCAGCTGGTCATCAATCCGAACCAGTTCGACATCCTCCTCTGCGAGAACCTCTACGGAGACATCGTTTCCGACCTGACCGCCGGTCTGGTGGGTGGTCTGGGTGTGGTGGGCGGCGCAAATATCGGCGAGAACGGGGCCGTATTCGAAGCGGTGCACGGCAGCGCCCCCGATATCGCCGGCCAGAACAAGGCCAACCCGCTGGCCCTGCTGCAGTCGGCCGTGATGATGCTGCATCACATTGAGGAGACCGGAGCAGCGAAGCGAATCCACGATGCCGCGATCAAACTGCTGGACTCGGGACCGGCCCTGCGCACGCGCGACATCGGCGGCACCGGCACGACCGCCGATTTCACCGCAGGCATCTGCGACATTCTGAGGAAGAAGTGAAGCAGTCCTCAGTCCTCAGTCGCCAGTCCTCAGTTCGTAGTGCCTCAGATCTGAGGACTGAGGACTAGGGACTGAGGACTGCTTCCCATGAGACCCGACTTTCGCACGCACTTCCTTCTCGGCGTCTCCCATTTCAACGCGCGGAAGTTCTGGGATGCGCACGAAGCATGGGAGGCGATCTGGCTGGTGGCTGAGTCGGAGGTCGAACAGTATCTTCAGGGCCTGATCCAGCTTGCAGCGGCCTACCATCACATGCAGCGTGGGACATTTCGCGGGGGCATCCGGCTTTTCGATTCAGCGGCGCGGCGGCTGCTGCACTTTCCCGATCCGTACTGCGGCCTCGATCGGAGTGAGGCAGTGGCTGCTGCCGTCAAGCACGCACGGTGGGCCTCCGATCTCCTGGAGCGCGGCGATTCCACGGAGCGAATCGGTGAGGGCGACTATCCGCGGCTGCGCCTTACAGGAAACGACGGCGATGTCAATCCACCAATCGATGCATGGTGAAATTGTTCTTGCGCATTCGAGATCACGATACAATCGGCTCCGTTCTTCACACCACTCGAACACCTCACGAACGAGGATCCAATATGCCGGATAACGATCAGCGGGACAGGGATCTCCTCGGTGCTCTGCAAGCTGAGATTCCGCTCGTTTCCACGCCGTTCGCGGTCATCGGACAGATGATCGACATGTCCGAAAAAGAGGTAATCAAAAGGGTGGAGCGGCTCAAGCGCGACGCCGTAATCAAGAGTATCAACGCCCAGTTCGACTCCCGTTCCCTCGGGTACAAGTCGTGTCTCGTAGCCGCGCGGGTGCGCGACGAGCGGGTCGATGATGCGGCGGCCGTCATCAGCGCGCATCCCGGTGTCACGCAGAACTACCGGCGCAACAATGACTTCAATCTGTGGTTCACAGTGGCAGTCGGCCCCTCCTCGAAGCTCGGCCTCAATGGCACCATCGAGTTTCTCGGCCTGCAGGCGGAATGCGAAGTAATCCGTCCGCTCCCGACCCTCAAGCTTTACAAGACCACCGCCGGAGATGGCGTTGAGAACCACTCCTCCGACAGCGAATCGCAGGTGGACAGCGCTCCCCTGACGGCCGCCGAGATCGAGACCGTGCGACTCCTGCAGCGGGATCTCCCACTGCAGCCGCGGCCGTTCGACGTTGTGGCTCGCGGCGCCGGAATCGCTACAGATGATCTGCTGGCAGCCGGCCGGATGCTACTCATGCGCGGGCAGATGCGCCGCTTCGGCGCGGCAATTCAGACCCGCAAGGCAGGGTTTCAAGCTACCGCCATGGGTGTGTGGGCGATCCCCGCGGATCGAACCGATGACTACGCCGCCACGTTGTCTCAGCATCGCGCGGTATCCCACTGCTATCTCCGCCCTGTCTACGACGACTGGCCGTACAACGTCTACACCACGGTCCATGGCCGGAGCGTCGACGAGTGCGAATCGATCATCAACGATCTGGCCATCGACACCGGACTCAGTGAGAAGAGAGCCCTCTATCCCACCCGCGAATACAAGAAAAGCCGGATCAACTTCTTCTCGCGCGAGGCGGATGAGTGGGAAGAGGACCACGCCGCTCACCGGGCCGCTGCGGCATCGTAGCGAAGTGTGTTTGAAGCGTTCGAACCCCCGACGTTGTCTGCGCGACTGCGCGCGCTGACCGTCATCCCCCTGGGAGCGTTCCTGCTCGTGCAGATGTACTTCACACTGGTCCCGCTTCTGATTCGAGTGCCGGCCTGGCTGTTCTGGACCGCCGACTTTGTGGCCCTGGCCGGCGCGGCCGCCGGTCTTGGCGGGGCGCTGCGGCTGACCCTCCGTCATCGCGCCGAGGTGCGGGGGTTGGCAATAGCCTGGCTGATGACCACGGTGGGCGCTTCGATTTTCTGTGCGCGAACGTTTCTCGGGCTTACCTTTCCCTGGCTATGAGCGAAACCTACCCGACCATTCCGTACCGCCGGGAGCATCTCTCCGCCGACGAGTCAGTTCGTCGCGCACGCGAGTTTCTGGCCACGCTGCGCGAGCGCAGGACGGTCCGAGACTTCTCCCCGCAGCCGATTCCGGACGGGGTGCTTGCGTACGCGATCGCCGCTGCGGCAACTTCGCCTTCCGGCGCGAATCTGCAACCGTGGAAGTTCGTCGTAGTGACGGACCGGGATCTGAAGCAGCAGATCCGCGCCGCCGCCGAGGAGGAGGAGCGCGAAAACTACGGCGGGCGGATGCCGGAAGAATGGCTGCGCGCGCTCGCTCCGCTTCAGACGGACTGGAAGAAGGCGTTTCTCGAAGTTGCGCCGGCGCTGATTGTCGTGTTCAAAGAAGAGTACGGCCTCACCGAAGAGGGCCGGCGCGTCACCCACTACTACGTGAACGAGTCGGTGGGGATCGCTTGTGGCTTCCTGATCGCCGCGCTCAATGCGGCCAATCTGGTCACGCTCACGCACACACCGAGTCCCATGGGCTTCCTGCGCGACATTCTCGCCCGCCCGAAGAACGAGAAACCGTACCTGCTGATCCCGGTCGGCTACCCCTCGGACGACTGTCGCGTGCCGGACATCTCGAAGAAGCCGCTGGACGAAGTGATGATCATCAGGTGAGATGGCAGAAGTTTTTGACGGGTCTTGCTGGTGTCTGTCCCTTGGGCCACCGAGGTACGCGCCTTGATTTGATCTGCAGTCGTGAAAAGGGAACAGATCGAATTTGTGGTGGATGGGGATGAAAGAGCGGGCCGGTCGCGGCCGTACCTGGATGGGTGGGAGGCGATACGGTTCGTGGTTGAAGACGACGCTGAGAAGCCGGGCTCGGCCCCGAGCCCTGCTCCTCAGTCTCGAGAACTTACGCTTTCGAATCCGGCTGGTCAGCCACTGCTGCCATCGCCGCCTGAAACCCGATCTTCGAATGCGTTCCATCGCAGAACGGTTTGATAGTCGAAGCGCCGCAGCGGCAGAGCGCCCGCTTGGTGAGGGCGATTTCCTGACCGCCTGCATCCACCAGTTTGAACTCGCCCTCGACGATGAGCGGCCCGTTGTCTTTGATCTTGATGGTCACGCTCATGTCGAAGGCCCCCCTTAGAAGATCGGGTTTTCGGCCCGATGATGGAACTTCCACTGGTGCAGGTAGCCGGGAAACTTCAGAGGGACAACGTACTGGACGTCGACGGAAATCTGATTCCCGCCCCTCCGGATCTGAATGTTCTCCTCTGTGACCGGGAGCCCAACGCGCTGAGCTGTGGCGAGGATGGTGTCGCGGATCTGCACGTCGCTGCGCATGCCAGCCTGTTTCGCTTCGTCTACCACCTCACCACGCAGCTCAGCAGCCTTGATCTTGACCGGAATCATCTTGTAGGCGATGAATCCCGCCACGATCAGAACGATCAGTCCTACCACGCAACCAAGATTCCCTTCACCCCTCTGACCGCGAAAACGGCGCATAACCCCTCCAACGTCCTGGCGACATGCGGCTTGCCTGTCGCTTGAGGGTTAGATTAGCAGGTCAGTCAATCCGTTTGAAGATACGCACCCTGCGAACACCCGAGGACCAGAGGACGAATCTGGCCCGTCCCGCCACGAGTCGTCTCGACAGCAAACCCCAGTGCCGGCTGTCGAGCGAGTCACCACGGTTGTCGCCCATGACGAATACGAAGCCCGCCGGGATCACCTGTGGAGTGATCGGACCTGATCCATCAGAGATCGCAAGGTACGGCTCCGTCAGCGCGCGACCTCCAATCCTGACGCTACCCTCCCGGGTGTCGATGAGATCCCCTGGAACCGCAATGACCCGTTTTACCGAAAGTTCCGCGCCGGCAACCGGAGACCGGAAGACGACCACATCGCCGCGTTCGGGAGACCCACCGCGGTACGGCGTCACCACGATGTGATCTCCGGCCGAAAGGGTGGGCGTCATCGACGAGGACGGAATCGAATAAATCCGCATGGTGGCTCTCACTGCGAACGCGAGCACCACCGCCACCAGGATCGGTTCTGCAACCAGTCGGAACGCGGACTTCTGGCGGCGCATCGGAGGTGAAACGAATCGGTGAGGGCGAAAGTTCCGTGAATCAGTTCGATGTGGCCTGGAGAGCGCCCGTGTCCGCATGCGCGCCCGAGGTGCCTAACACCGAGTAGACGGGCATCTTCTGCTGAAGGCCTTTGAGAGCCACCTCACCCAGGGATTCCATCTCGAAGCTGCCGACGATGCGGTCGACGGTGTTCTGCGAGATGACCAGTTGCCCGGGCTTGGCAACGCCGGACTCCAGGCGCGAGGCGATGTTCACCGCACTTCCGAGAACTGTGTAATCAACCCGTTTCTCGGTACCGACGTTGCCGACAACGGCCGGTCCGCTGTTGATGCCCACGCGGATTCGTACTGCGGAGAGTCCCTGCCGTTCCCGATCGGCATTCCATTCGCCGACCAGGCGCTGGAGCATGAGGCCGGCCAGGACGGCGCGATCTGCGTGGTCGTCCTGCGGGATTGGCGCGCCGAAAAAGGCCATTACGGCGTCGCCGATGAATTTGTCGAGCGTTCCCCCGTAGGCGAAGATCGACTCCACGGCATGTCCGAAAAAGTGAGAGAGGAACTCCGCCACTTCTTCCGGAGCCTTGGTCTCCGACACTGTGGTGAATCCGGAGATATCAGCGAAGAGAATGGAAACTTCGGCGTTCCGGATCTCGGTCTCGTCCGTGAGTGAAATGACGCCCTTGACGATCTCGTCGATGACGGCGGGAGAGTGGTAGCGCTCCATCTTCGCCCGGATCTTCCGCTCTTGTTCGATCTTCTCGGAGAGCTGGGCGCGTTCGATGGCTACGGCACCGAAGTTCGCGAGCGCCGTCAGGAGGTCCAGGTCTTCCTCGCTGAAACGGCCGATGTGGATGCGCGAATCGACCTGCACGGCACCGATGACATGGTTCCGGTTCCAGAGCGGGACGCACATCGCCGATCGGATTCCGTGAATCGCGATCGATTTGCCGCCGAGGAGGCGGGCATCCTCGAGCGCATTCGAGGTCATGAGCGAAACCTGTTGTTCCGCCACCATCTTCAGGATGGTCCGGGAGATGGGGATGTCGTGCGCATCCGCATCGTCGAGGAACTTCGTCAGCTTCGGAACGGGGTTTCCCTGTTCGTCGAACAGGATGATCAGCCCCCGCTCGACCGGAAGATACTTGAAGATCATGTCCATGACGGTCTCGAGCAGAGAATTGAGGTCTTCGCTCTGCAGCATCGCTTTGGCGACCTGCACGAGAACCTGGAAGATCTTTTCGCGGCTGACACCCGGGGTGGCCTTGTCGCCTGGCTCCGACGGCATTCTGACGGGCTGAGCGGCCTCCGCCATGTCCAGCCCGAACTCGGAGTTGAAATCCGAGATCCGGCGGATCACGGTGCCGGAAGGGTTGTCGAACATCGATTGAGCCGAGAAGTCGACGGAGGGCAGAGTCTTGACCTCGAGCTGAACGGAGCCGATGTGGATCTTGTCGCCCGCATTCACCTGAGCCTCGGATACCAGATTGCCGTTGACCTTGACCCCGTTCGTCGATTTGAGATCGATGACCCACCAGTAGTCGCCGCGTGGCTCCAGGCGGGCGTGGCGGCGCGAAACCGAGGGGTGATTGAGAATGACGTCATTTCCCTCGGTCCGGCCGATGGCCAGCGGCGCGCGGAGATCGGTGACGCGGGGCACGCCGAGATCGACGAAGTGAAGTTGAAGCTGCTCGGTCATCGAGGGGGCGATTATACCGTGCCGATGCAGCGCCCGGTTCCGGGAGTGGCGGTGCGAATCACGTATAATCGCTCCGTCCAACAACCTCCAGCGGGATCCGATCAGCCGGGTCCTGCGGTGCCATTAGAATGACTGAATCCGCGGCAATAGCGGGCGCCGTTCCCAGGCGCCGTTTGATCGTTCGTGCCGTCCTGAGAACGGACGTGGGCAAGGTCCGCTCGGAGAATCAGGACTTTGGCCTCCTCACCACTCCCGAAGAGGAGCACGGAAGCCGTCTTCTGATCGTCGCTGACGGGATGGGCGGACATCGCGGAGGAGCGACCGCCTCCCGACTGGCGGGCGAAACGGTCAAACAGCAGTTTCTGGCCGCAACCTCAGAGGACATTGCAGCGGTGTTGAAAGACTCGCTCGCGCAGGCCAACGCCCGCATTTTCGCCGACGCAGCTACCAACCCTGATCTCCGCGGCATGGGCACGACCACCTCGGCGCTGGCCGTGCGTGACGGTGAAGTCTGGTTTGCGCATGTGGGCGATTCGCGCATTTATCTCGTGCGCGGAGGAGAGATCCGCCAGCTGACCGATGACCATTCGCTGGTGGCCTCGATGGTGAGGGAAGGGCTGCTGACCCCCCTGGAAGCGGAGACCCATCCCCGCCGGAACGTGCTTCAGCGTTCCGTCGGCGTGAGCGAAGAGGTCGAGATCGACGTTCGGGGTCCGGTAACCATCGAGGAAGGAGACACCTTCGTCCTCTGCAGCGATGGTCTTCACGGTCTGGTGAAAGAGGAGGAGCTGAAGCAGATCGCTCAGCTCTCGCCGGAGCAGGCGGCCGACGAGTACGTAAAGCGTGCACTCGACCGTGGTGCTCCGGACAATGTCACCGTGATCGTCGCTCGTGTCGAGAGGGAGCGGTTCAGCGGGGACGAGACAGTCATCGACAGCGAAGCGGCGCTCTTCGACGAAACAGTACCGGAGCCATCGCCCTCCCCCGGATCGCGTTCTGCGTCCGGAGTGGGGCCGATGCTGAGGTGGGCGCTCATCTTCGTGATCGTGCTCGGCGCGGCCGGCGCCTGGCTGTTCTGGACGCAGCAGCAGGGGTTTGTACGAACGTCACAGTCTTCGAGCAGCTGACCTTATGCGGCTTCCCCCCGTCGCTCTCCTGATTGTTTCCGTGGTCGCTTCCGGGTGTGCGCGAGAGGCAGTGCGGCTCGATCAGGTGCAGAAGATGGCTTACGTGGTGAAACCGGCCGTAGTCCGCGTCAGCGCGTTCGCCACAGCGGAGTTCCGGTACAGGGGCGACATGGTCACCGGCCTGGAGTCAGCCATGCAG
>Ga0136612_10000583_pt1 | contig 13421 bp, 10 predicted proteins | sample AntDryUQ224A2306_2_FD_106644 | JGI IMG/M metagenome (GOLD analysis project Ga0136612, IMG submission 106644) | Polar desert sand microbial communities from Dry Valleys, Antarctica - metaG UQ224A (23.06) | ecosystem: Environmental > Terrestrial > Soil > Desert | place: Antarctica: Dry Valley... | reverse complement strand
TGGCCACGTCGAGAATCTTCTCGCCGGCGCGCAAGTCCACGGCTTCGCATAGCAACTCGCCCATCACGACGAGGGTCGAACCCACGATCGCGAAATCGCCGGAAGCCCACGTCAGCTTCTGCCGGTTCTTAATCGCCTTCAAATCAGTAGCCAAGTCTTGAATACCTCCTTTTGCGCCCGACTGTTGCAGGAAGAGTAGCGCGATTGTAGCAGCATCTACTCGGGCTCCGCACCAACCGCCGGCACACCGAGGGCGAGTAACGGTTCAATGTTCACAATCACAGCGTTATCTGGTAGATTGCAAGACAGTAACACACATACCACTGGCACGTCAATAGACATCGGGTGGATCGAGTGATTGTTTCAGGAAGAAAACTCCCGTGCGCTGTGGGTGTGCCCGAAAACGCTCCGTGACAATCGTGCTGATCCGAGGTCGGTGCAGTCACGATCCTCGATCCATATCGGACTCCCAATTCCGACCTTTTGGGGATCGGCGAACCGCCCGGCGCAGCACTACGCGCATCAGCTACGAGTAGGAGTGGCGGCTGGTGGACGGTACGCCCAGATTTGGTATACTATCGAACGTCGGGCGTCGCACCCCGACTCGCCCGGAGGGGTCGCATAGCGGACTAGTGCAGCCGCCTCGAAAGCGGCCAGGTGATGAGCCTCGTGGGTTCGAATCCCACCCCCTCCGCCGCCCGCGCCTGCACCGCCTTGAACGGGTTCCGCTTGGAGAGGTCGCATAGTTGGCCTAGTGCGCGCGACTGGAAATCGCGTAGGCGGTTATACCGCCTCGCGGGTTCGAATCCCGCCCTCTCCGCCCTTTTCGCAGCCGCCGCTGGGCTCAAGCCTGGCGTCGGCTGGGGAACACCTCGAACTGGTTCGCCAGCCGTAAGTACTCGGATTCGTTCCCCTCGATCATTAGCTTGTGCATCACCACCACGTCGCCGTCCGGAATCAGGTCCACCGGCTGGATGCACAAGCTCATCACGGGATGTCCGTACTCGTATACGTGTACCCGGCCTCGATACTTTGGCACCCGATAGATTCGACCGGGGATGCCGGGGCTCGCGACCTCCAGGTAGCCTCGTCTCGTGAGCTGCTGATACTCGTGCTCGGGCAGTATCTCGGCAAGGAGTCGCTCAGCACTCGCCTTGGCCTCGAGCCAATCGGAGTGCGCCTGATACGGCCGCAGGTCGTGGCGGTTCAATGGGTGAGCCAGCGACCAGCACAGCGCCCCCACCACGAGCAAACCAAAGACGACCTGCACGAGGACAAGCAGCAGGTCCGTCACGCTTAGCCTCCCGCGACGCGCGGGACCATGATTATCTGCTCAGCTTCTGGGTCGAACGTCTCGATCTTCTCGGCGGGGCCGGCGTCGCCCACCTTGAACGCGGTGGCGCCTGAGGCCCGCTCCTGCCGAAAGAGGCCCTCGGCCTGGCGAACGGCTTCCTCGGCGTCTGGGTCACCGGCGGCGGCGGCTCGCTCGTCCCAGCGTACCATCGTGTCTCCCAACTTCGAAAGTATTCGCATCTTTCCCATTACGTACCCGTTCCCTTTCAGGTCTACGTCTGTGCCAGACGGTTGCGGGACAACCCATCCCACAGTGGTTGTAAGAAACTATACACTATACACGTGATGTGTCAAGGCCGGCCAGACAAACCGTATCCGAGCGAGCCGACGGTGAGCGCGCTGCTGCGCGCGGGCGCAGACCGACTGCGCGCGGTGGGAGTCGAAAGCGCCAGGCTGGACGCCGAAGTGCTACTGGCGTTCGCGCTCGGCGTTGACCGCACTCGACTGCTGGCGTCGCTGAACGATGCGCCGGGCGTCGGCACTGTTAAGAACTTCGAGGCGCTGCTTAGCAGACGTTTGGAGCGCGAGCCGGTCGCCTACATTACCGGTGTGCGAGAGTTCTACGGGCTCACGTTCGAGGTGAACCCCGACACACTTGTGCCCCGACCCGAAACCGAGCTGCTGGTCGAACTCGCGCTGAAGTCTGCGTCGTGCACGGGGGGCTCAGCGGCGGACGTGGGCGCCGGCAGCGGCTGCATTGCGATCGCTTTCGCCGTCCACGCGCCGCACTTCACCGTCCACGCCTCAGACGTATCCGCGCCGGCGCTCGACACGGCGCGCCGCAACGCCGCCCTTCACGGAGTAAGCGACAGGGTATGCTTTCATCTGGGAGACCTACTCGCTGGACTACCCAGCCCACTGAAAATAGTGACTGCAAACCTGCCGTATGTGCGCACCGATGGGATACGGGGGCTACAGCCCGAAGTGTCCCACTGGGAGCCGCACGTTGCTCTCGACGGCGGGCCGGACGGCCTCGTACTTGTCCGGAGGCTGCTTGCCCAACTGCCGGGCAAAGCGGCGTCCGACGCGGTGTGCCTGCTCGAGCTCGACCCTCGTCAGTTCGCCCCGCTCCGGGCCGAGCTGCCTACGCTTCTCCCCGGCTGGGAGTTGGAGACTCAGCGCGACCTGGCCGGCCTCGATCGGATAGCGTTACTTCGGTCGCCGAGCTGAGGCGGCGGCGGTCGCACAGCGAGTGGGGCGGAACGGGAGGCTTCGAGACTACGCAGCGCCGCCGACGACTCCGCAGCTACCGAGACTCCAGGGATGCGGCGACGCTCCCCACCAACGACCGAGCGTAGCCGCGCAGTTCGCACTCCGCCGGGTCGAGGCCCAGCATCGTCTCCGTGCGAATCAGCTCGGCGACGGCTTCCAGGCTCTCCGTCTCATCCCAAACCTTGATCTGGCGGTCAGCGGACGTGCCCTCGTCGAGTATAGTCCAGATGTGCTCGATCTCGGCTCGGCAGTTCAGGTCGTCCACGACCGGGTCCACGAACTCCAGCAACTCGGCGATTAGCTTGCGCTCCTCGACCTCCTCACGCAGGCCGAAGTCAATGAGCTTGCCGTGTATCCCATAGCGCATCGCCCTCCACCGGTTCTCGGCGAGCGCCGCCCGAGGGTACTGCCGGAAGCCCAGGTTCTTGCGGCGCAGATCGCTGAGCGTGGCGACGATCGCCTGAGACAGCGCCGCGATCGCGAGTACGTCCTCCAACCGACTCTGCATGTCGCACACACGAAACTCGAGCGTGTCGAACGTTGGGTGCGGCCGCAGGTCCCACCAGATTTTCGTACCGTCCTCGATGCACTTCGTTCGCACCAGCAGGTCCACGAACTCTTGAAAGTCGGAGTGTGACTTGAAAGTATCGGGCATCCCCGTGCGCGGCATCTGGTTCCAAACCACGTGACGGTAGCTCTTAAGGTTCGTTCGCCGGCCGATCCAGAATGGGGAGCTAGTGGAGAGTGCGAGCAAGTGCGGTAGGAAGTAGCGAGCCTCGTTGAAGATGTCTATCGCCCGGTCGCGGCCCTCGACGTGTACGTGCACGTGTACGCCGAAGATCGTCAGCCCGCGCGCGATGTCGCCCATATCCTCGAGGAGCGCTTGATACCGTTCCTTCTCGGTAACGTCCTGGTCCTTCCAATCGCTGAATGGGTGTGTCCCGCTGCCGGCTATGCCCAGACCGGCGGGCGCACACAGTCCCGCCAGACCGCACCTCAAACGGAGCAGCTCTTCGCGCGCTTCCTTGATGTCCTTGCATATCTTGGTGCCGACCTCGACGACGCTTTGCAGCATCTCCGGCTTGATCTGGTCGCCCAGCAGCTCCTCGCCCGCCTGCAACATCTGTTGCACATGGGACCTGAGTTCCCCGGACTTCAGATCAACGATCTGAAACTCCTCTTCGATCCCGATAGTAAACTCCGAAGACATCCAAATCCCTCCCTGTTGAGCTATCCGGCCGCTCGCGGGACCGACCGATCGCGCGCTCACAAGCCGTGGGCTACTCGATCGGCGGCTCAATCTCGAAGTCGGCGTTTATGTCATAGTACTCGGCGTCCGTCGTGGTCTTGACGTTATTGCCCTGGATCGTCGCCTCGGACCGGGTCTGCACCTTGCGAGGCAGACCGTCGGCAACACCGACCCACAGTTTCTGCCGACTACTGATGTCTCCCTGCGCCACGCCCTCGCCCGTCGTGGCCGCAACGTCGTATTGATATATCCTCGTTTGAACACCGTTAACGCGCTCCGTGCCTAGCCGCTTGACGTTGCGCAGATTCTTCCGCAGCGCCTCGACGGCCTGTGGACTGTTGAACGAGTCACTGATACCGGTGAGGTTCGACTGGTCGCCGGGCAGCTTCCTCCAAGTACCTGCGGGATCCCTCAGGTACACGTCCTCCTTGATAATGATGATCTCGTTGGCCAGCGCCTCACCCTCCGTCGTGAGGTGGAAACGATCGGGTGGAATCACCTCTAACACCTGTTCGAGAACGAGCGTACCGGTCTTGACTGTCTGCCGCACTCGATACGACTTGGCCTGAGACAGCTTCTTGAACGACGCAATGAGATCGTCGGTCGGCCCACCGCTCGAACCGCCGGGGTCCGTGGACGGAGCCTCCGTCGGCGCAGGTGGTACTTCCGTCGGCGCGGCAACGTCCGTCGGAGCTGCGGGCGACGCAGTGGGGTCAGCGACCTCCGTCGGAGCTGCGGGCGGCGCAGTGGGGTCAGCGACCTCCGTCGGAGCTGCGGGCGGCGCGGTAGGCGGCCCGGGGGCCTCGGTCAGCGCGGGGACGGCCGTCGGCGCCGGCTCCTCGGACACGGGCGTGAGCATAGGCGCAGTCGGCTGAGGACCGCCGTCCGACGGCGGCTCGGTCGCCCCAACGCCGGTTCCTCCGGCGCCCTTAGTGGGCTGCCCAGCCGATGGAGCTTCAGTTGGGGCGCCTCCGCTGGGGTCGTCGCCAGGGCCGGCCTCGCCCACCGCCTCTGTGGGCGGAACCTGCGCCGCCTGGCTCGTGGGCCGATCGTCGGCGTTGTTGTTCCCACCGCCGCCGCACGCCGCAAGCACCAGCGTGGAGAGCATCAGCAATACGATAGTGAGGGTTCGTGTTTTCATCTGCCTTCTAACTCCAACATGGACTCATAAACGATACATAGTACTGGCTCGTCAAAGAGGAGTACCTAAGGGCGCCGCCCTGCGGGACGCTGGGCTACTTCAAACGTACGCTGCGGCATTAGCCAACCACGGCTGGTGGTCATACAATATACCAAACCGTCAACCTGCGATTGTCAACGCTGTTCACCAGCGGTGCACCCAGGGTCCGCGTCGGCGCCAATTCCTGTCAAGCACAATTGCGCCCACAATCCATAGTACCATGCCGACGCCGCAGCCCGCGCAAGCCGTCTCGCGCAAGATAAACCCCTGGGTCGGCGCTTACCCGAATGGTCGTCAAGCCTGAGGTAATCGCCCAGCGTGGACGACTAACCTTCGGCTTCGAGGTCTACCTGGCGACCCTGCTCGGCGGATTGCGAGATCGCGTGGAGCATCCGAACGACCTGTACACCCTGCTCTCCTGTGATGAGCGGCTCGGCGCGGCTCTCCACGACGTCCACGAAGTGCCTCACCTCGTCGGTCCACGTGTCGCCGTCGGAGGGAACGAGCGGCGTGCTGTTCGTCACAACGCCCTCCTCCTCGGTGTAGACCGTGAGCGGGTTGAGCCTGGCGCCTCCCTTCGTCCCGTATAGATCAAGGTCGAGGCTGCCGTCCGGACCGTTGACGGCCCACGCCACGGAGATTTCGAGCGACGCGCCGTTCTCGAACTGGATGTGTGCGGCCATAAAGTCGTCCACGTCGAACACCGCTTCGGCGGGCCGATCGGCCGTTGGCCATGCCCCGACGAACTCGGTCTCGTAGGGCGCGATCTCGCGGTGGAGCGAGCCCGTCACGCGGACGGGTTCGGGGCGGCCCATCAGCCACCAGGCGAGGTCGAGCGCGTGTACTCCTATGTCCATCATCGCGCCGCCGCCCGAGTATTTCTTGTCTGTGAACCACCCACCGGGATCGCCCCGACGGCGCATCCAAACCGCGCGGGCGTGGTAGATTCGTCCGAACCGGCCTGCGTCTAGGTAGCGCGCGAGCACCGTCGCCCGATTCGTGAACCGATGCGTCATACCCACCATGAGCACCCTGCCATCGGACCGAGCGGTGGCGGCTATCTCCGTAGCCTCGCTCGGCTCGAGCGCCATCGGCTTCTCGATAAGTACGTCCGCGCCGCCGCGCAACGCCTCCAACGCGAGCGGTGCGTGGACCGAGTTCGGCACGCAGATGCTCACCGCCTGGGCGCCGCCCTCGCTCAGTAGCGCTGCAATGGAAGGGTAGGCCTGCGAGCCGAACATCTCAGCGAGCGCCTCCGCCCGATGCTGCGCCGTGTCCACCACACCTACGATCTCGACGCGCGGGTCAGCCGCATACCCGGGCAGGTGCGCCAACCTCGCCACAGCGCCCGCGCCCACAACTCCAACTTTGATCTTCCCGTCAGCCACTCGCAACTCCTATTTCCATGTGCAGCCCGTCCGATACCTACGCCCGACGAACTCCAGTACCGTCCGCAACAGTATGCCTGCGCCGCAGTATATCAGAGGCGGCGCGCCGTACGTCCGGCCACGGCAAGCAGTTGCACGCGACTTGTGTGGCGGAGACTGCGTGGAAAAGTCAGGTAGGCGCGATTTAGGACGACGGCGTGGCGCGCTCGTACAGATACTTGCGCTTCGGTCGAGATCGTGCCCACCAAACCAATCGGCAGGCAAATGGGAAGGGATAGCCCGGATACGGGGGGATGCATGGGGACGGCGAGGGCGCGGGTGGAGATTGACTGCGGGTTGGATAGCGACCAACATAACCGAGCCGCGACCACATCCTGAGGGCGCCTAGACGTGTCGCAAACTCATTAGCATTCTTCGCATAAATGCTTCTGGACGGCGCAGCATTTTGCGCCGAAGTGTCGCATCCCGTATAATGATTCGTGTTCAAATCCGGACCATGTACTTGGGGGAGACGGTGCGTGCACGAACAAGACCTCGGCATCGGCCGTGACGCGAGGCTCCTGGCCATCCTCGAGCGGCTGCTGGAGATAGAAGACCTAGACCTGCCGGGCGCGCTCGGCCATGCGTGCGACCTGGTGGGTCGCGCCCTCTCCGCCGACAAATCCTGCGCGTTCCTGCTCGATACCTCCATCCGCGCTCTCGTCGCCGTAGGAATCAGCGACACCCCGATGGGTAGGCGGGAGCGGTCGATTGGCATGGACCGCCTACCGTTGGCGAACGGCGGTCCCACCGTCGAAGTGTATCGAACGGGAGTGCCCCGTGTGACGGGGAGCGCCGAGGCCGACCCCATCGAGCTCCTTGGTTTCACGCACGGGCTCGGCGTGCGCTCCATCGTCGAGTGCCCGCTTGCAATCGGCGGCGAGCGCCGGGGCGTGCTGGCGGCGATGTCCGCTGACGCCGACCGTTTCGACGGGGAGGACCTGCGGTTCCTGGTGGCGGTGGCGCGCTTCGTGGGACTGGTCGCCCACCGTACCGAGCTGTCCGAGGCGGTCGTGGCGGCCGCCGCCGAAGGTACCCGACGCGCGGCGACGGAACAGGCGCTGCTGTTCCAGGCATTTCACGACCCCCTCACAGGTCTGCCGAACCGAGCACTGTTCATGGACCGCTTCGGACACGCAGTGGCACGCATGACCCGCCGAGAGGATCTCATCGCGGTGCTTTTCCTCGACGTGGACCGCTTCAAGAACATCAACGACTCGCTCGGGCACGATGTCGGCGATCAGGTGCTCGCGGGCATCGCCGAGCGGCTACACCGGGTATTGCGTCCTGAAGATACTGCGGCACGCCTTGGCGGGGATGAGTTCGTGGTGTTGCTAGAGGACATCGGCGAAGAGAGTGACGCGGTGCGCATCACCGAGCGCATACTCGCCGAATTCGATGCGCCGTTCCGGCTCGACGCGGGGGAGGTGCGAGCGAGCGCGAGCGTCGGGATCGCCTTGGGGGAGTCGCGCAGAGAGAGGCCGACGGATCTGCTGCGCAATGCGGACATCGCAATGTACCGGGCCAAGCAGAGGGGCGGCGCGGGATACAACGTATACGACATGAGCACTGGGGTGCGGGTATCACGCCGACTGGAGCTGGAGCATGAGCTAAGCCGGGCGCTGGAGAGGGGAGAGTTCGTGCTCCACTACCAGCCGAAGGTGGATCTCACGTCGGGCCGCATCGTGGGCGTGGAGGCGCTTATCCGCTGGGCCCACCCGGAGAGAGGCCTCCTCGCGCCTGCGGAGTTTATTTACCTGGCAGAGAACTCGGGGTTGATCGTGCCGCTGGGCCGGTGGGTGTTAGCGGCGACGTGTGCTCAGGCCGCGGCGTGGCGCGCGAGCCTCGGAGACGACGGCGCCCCAAGGGTGAGTGCGAACGTCTCGTCGCGGCAGTTCCAGCAGCGCAGGCAGTTCGTCGGCGATGTGGCAAGGGCGCTAAGCGAGACTGGGCTGCCGCCGCGCCTACTGGAATTGGAGCTGACGGAAGGGGTGCTCGCGGAGCGCAGCTCGGGAATGGAGGCGACGCTCAGCGAGCTTCGGGCGCTGGGGGTGCGGGTCGCGATCGACGACTTCGGGTCGGGGTACGCCTCGCTCTCCTACCTCAAGCGCTGCCAGGTGGACGTGCTCAAGATAGACCGCTCCTTTGTCGGGGGACTCGGAGGGGACGAGAGGGACGAGGCCATCGTCCGCGCCGCGATACTCCTCGCGACGGCGCTCGGCGAGGAGGTACAGGCGGAGGGCATCGAGACACCGAAGCAACTAGGGAGGCTGCAGGTCCTCGGCTGCGGAGTGGGGCAAGGGTATCTCTTCGACCAGCCGCTCCCGCGCGACGAGGCGAGCGAGGCGTTGGCTCGGGGCTCCTACGCACTCCCGACATCATAGCGACATCCTCGCGGGACGCGGATCGCAGACACGACTCTAACGGACGGGTACGATCCGAACCTTGTCATTACTCTTCCCGTAAGACGTAGCATAGCGATGGTACGATCTGAGCGGTGAGCAGACAGCGGAGGTGAGAATGTTCACTAATGAGCAACGTGAGCACGTGCGTGCTCGCATCATAAACCTGGCGAGGACCGACCTGCGGGTCGCAGCAGGTGCGCTCACCGGCTCTATGGCGGTTGGCGCCGAGGATGAATGGTCCGACATAGATGTCTCCTTCGGAATCGAGGACGGCTTCAGCCCCGAAGCCGTCCTCGATGACTGGACCGAGGTGCTCGGCCGCGAATTCGGCGCTCTCGACCATGTCGACCTGCGCTCCGGCCCGACCGTCTTCCGTGTGTTTCTCCTTGCCGGCGGCCTCGAGCTCGACTTGGCGGTGACGCCCCAACAGGAGTTCGGCGCGCGCGGCCTGCGGTTCAGCGTTCTATTCGGCGCCGCTCGTCAGTTGGAGGCGGCGCCGCAGCCGGCTGAGCGATACCTTGTCGGGCTTTGCTGGCACCACGTCCTCCACGCCCATGCGTGCATCGAGCGCAGCAAGCCGTGGCAGGCCGAGTACTGGATCAGTGGGATCCGCGACCACACGCTCGAACTGATGTGCCTCCGGTTCGGAGAGGAGGCAGTCTACGGGCGCGGCATTGATCGAGTCCCGACGGCAGTGACCGATCCGCTCGCTGAAGCGCTCGTCCGCTCACTAGATGAGTCTGAGCTGCGCCGGGCACTGGCTGCGGCGACGGCAGGTTTTATCGGCGAATTGGATGCGTGGGATCCCTCGCTTTGCGCACGGCTGAAGCCGACACTTCAAGCTTTCGGCGCCCCGCCGGCCGCCGCCGAGTGCGAGCGTTCTCAACAAGCCTAGTCGGCGCCGTCGCCGCGCTTGACCACAAGAAGGAGGCCGCAACTTGTACGACGCCTCCTCCAACGCAGCGGCACGTGGCTTCGGAGGACGCGTTCGCGGACTGGCGCCAGCAGGGTTACACGTGATCACAGCGGGCGGACTGGAGTCCTGTTCGACCACTGACCGGCTACTCACCGGCAACACCAGTATGGGCTAGCGCGCTGATTCGAGTCTCCTGCCAAGCAAGTCAGCGCTACAACAGTGAGCCGTCCCGTCGCGGCCTGTCTGTTCGTACAGGCTGTGGCGCCGTCCTTCGGGTCGGTACATCGGCGGGCCCGCAAGGCCTAGAATGGTACAGTATTATCCGCGAGCATACTCCGGATTTCGGAGCGGAAGGGGGACCAAGCGATGGCGGCAGTCCAGACAAGCAACGTCGTACGCGTGGCCGCGCTGGCCGACGTGGTAGCGAAGGGCAGGATCGTGGTGAGCGCCGGCGGGAGGCCGATTGCGCTGTTCTACACGGACGATACGGTGAAGGCGGTGGACAATCGGTGTCCGCACATGGGCTTCCCGCTCCACCGAGGCAGCGTTGACGACGGCGTGCTCACGTGCCACTGGCACCACGCACGCTTCGACCTCTGCTCCGGCGGCACGTTCGACCAGTTCGCCGACGACCTCCGAGCCTACCCTGTGGAGGTGCGCGACGGCGACGTTTACCTCGACCTGTCCGTCCGGCGCGACCCACGCGAGTACGCGCTCTTCCGGCTGCGCGACGGTCTCGAACTCAATATCGGCCTGGTTATTGCCAAGGCGGTCGTCTCGCTGACCGACGGCGGAGACCCCGCGCGCCCGTTCGAGGCGGGACTTATCCACGGCTCGACCTACAACAGCAACGGGTGGGGCCAGGGCCTGACGATGCACACCGCGCTCATGAACATCCTGCCGGCCCTGCGCCCCGACGACCGTCCTCGTGCGCTGTACCACGGCCTCACAGCCGTCGCCAGGGACTGCGCGGGACAGGCGCCCCGGTTTCCCATCGCCCCGCTTCCCGGTGGTGGCGAGAACGACCTCGCCGCACTCAAGCGCTGGTTCCGCCAGTTCATCGAGGTACGCAACTCCGACGGAGCAGAGCGTTGCATTGCCTCCGCCGTTCGTTCCGGCGCCTCGGGACCGGAGGTGGCGGATATGCTTTTCGCCGCCGCCTCGGACCACCGCTATGTGAGCATCGGGCACCCGCTCGACTTCACGAACAAGGCCTTCGAGGCGCTCGACACAGCAGGGTGGGAGCATGCTGAACTCGTACTCACCAGCCTCGCCGGCGGCCTGGCCGGCGCCGCCCGCATGGAAGAATCCGACTCGTGGCGGCGACCTGTGGACCTCGTCGCCCTCCTGGAGCGCGCGTTCGTCGCCCTGCCGGATGCATTGGCGGAGGGCGCTGCGAAGGTCCACGACGCCGACTTCACTCGGGCCGCGCTTGCTGCGGCACTCCTGGACGACGACCCGGCTGCGTGCATCGAGGCGCTGCTCTCGGCGTTGCGGCTCGGCGCAACGCCCGAGCAGGCGGCTTCGGCGACCGCCTATGCGGCGGCCCTGCGCATCGCTCAGTTCTCAACGTCGAACGAGTTCGGCGACTGGGACACGGTACTCCACACGTTCACCTTCGCCAACGCCGTCCACCAGGGTATGAAGCGGGCGCCGTCCATCGAGCTGCTGCGCGGTGTATTCGACGCCGCGATGAGCGTCTACCTCGACCGGTTCCTCAACACCCCGCCTGCGGCGCTGCCGCGCGAGCGCAAGGTCGCCGACCCCGAAGCACTGCTCGTGGACCTCGAAGCCGTGTTCGACCGACGGCAGCAGGTGGACCAGTCGGCCGAGCTGACAGCCGCCTACCTGGCGAGCGGCGGCGACCCGGCCAAACTGCTGGCCGCACTCGGCTCTTCGCTCCTGCGCGAGGATCGCGACTTCCATACGATTCAGGCTTTCGAGGCTGCGTTTCGCCAGTTTGAAAACCTGGGCGCCGCATCCGAGGGCGCGCGAGTGCTTGTGGCCGCGACCCGCTATCTGGCTGCACACGCCGCAACACCGCGAGCGCAACTCCAAACGTACAATATCGCTGTAAGGCTTCACCACGGCGACAACCTATACGAGGCGGAGTAGCATTCGCTAACGAGGCGAGTGCAGCGCTCGCACCCACCCGTTGGGGCACAGATTATGCTGTTACGACCTCGAGGCGCACGGCGTGCTCACAGGCCTGTGGTCGTCGCCTCAATCGGAGTAAGGTACGCAGGAAAGGAGGTCCCTATGACCTATCCAGACCAGCCCTTCACCCCAATTCGGCTCAATGTCTTGGAACGGAGATTTCAGGTTGATATATTGGGCTCCTCGTAGGAGCCAGGTGCAGCACCCAATAATCAATCGGGACTAGGATTCCGATCCGCTCGTTCCCCCTAATCTGGGACTTCGAGCCAAACAACGACGGGTTTGATCTTGCGATCGGACCCGTCCACTCGTCTCCGCACCAATCCGTTCAGATGAACCTTCACGCCGCCGCCGCCACTCCGGCGCACGATGCGACCTGGCGTCTCAAGAGTGCGTCGCCTTTCCTCCCTCGCCTGGGCTACCCTCACTGCTAGCATCGAAACTACCCATTCGACGGGTGCGCGCCGTCCCCTCCACACCGTATCCTTGCCTCACAACCCAAACGATTCAGTTCAGGTACGGAGGTACACACAGATGGAACCCACGAACACAACGACGAGCAGGCTGGCGGCATTCTCGGACGACCTGGCGAACGCGGTCGAATCCGCGGGCGCCTCGGTGGTGCGCGTCGAGGCACGGCGCGGCAACCCATCGAGCGGCGTGGTGTGGTCGGAGGACGGTAGCATCCTCACGGCGGACCACGCGATTGAACGCGAGGAGGACATTACAGTTGGATTCGGCGACGGCAGAACGCTGAAGGCGACGCTGGTCGCCCGCGACTCCGGCAGCGACCTCGCGCTACTCAAGGTGGACGCCTCAGGGCTCACGCCCATCGAGCGCGGCGAGGACTCCGACACCAAGATAGGGCACCTCGTGCTCGCCATTGGCAGGCCGGGTCCTGCGGGCGTGATGGCCTCGATAGGCATAGTGAGCGCGCTTGGCGGTACTTGGCGCACTGCGCGCGGCGGCCAGCTCGACGGTTACGTGCGCACCGACGCCACCCTGTACCCAGGCTTCTCCGGGGGGCCGTTGGTGGACGCCTCGGGTCGTATGGTAGCCGTCAACTCGTGGACGCTCAGCCAGGGCGCCGGGCTGGCGGTACCTACCGGCCTCGCCGCTCGTGTGGCGACGGCGCTCGCGGGGGGAGGCGTGAAGCGGCCTTACCTGGGGGTAGGCACACAGACGGTCGCGCTTCCCGCCGCCGTCCGCTCGACGCTTGGCTCGCAGCAGGAGACAGGGCTCATGCTCGTCACCGTCGAGGCCGATGGACCGGCGGAGCGCTCCGGCCTCCTGATCGGGGACGTGCTGCTCACGATGGACGACGATTCTCTACACGAGACAAACGACCTGCTCGGCAAGCTCACGTCGGACCGCGTCGGCCAGTCCGCGTCGGTCAAGTTTATCCGCGCGGGCGAGGTACAAGAAAAGCTGGTAACCTTCGGGGAGCGAACCTAACCCACACGCACCAGGCAGCCGCGCCGCCTAACAACGGCGCGGCTGCCTGGTGCGTGTGGGTTAGGTT
>Ga0136612_10000582_pt1 | contig 13444 bp, 14 predicted proteins | sample AntDryUQ224A2306_2_FD_106644 | JGI IMG/M metagenome (GOLD analysis project Ga0136612, IMG submission 106644) | Polar desert sand microbial communities from Dry Valleys, Antarctica - metaG UQ224A (23.06) | ecosystem: Environmental > Terrestrial > Soil > Desert | place: Antarctica: Dry Valley... | reverse complement strand
GTGTCGGTCGTCATGATCGCGTCCGCGAACTCCTCGCCACCACGGGGCGCGAGCGCCTCGACGACACTTGGCAGCGCCGCGCTGAGGCGGTCGACATGCAGCGGCTCCCCGATCACGCCCGTGGAGCACGGCAGCACCTCATCGGCGTGCGCGCCGAGCAACGTCGCCGCCGACGCGGTCGTCGCCAGCGCATCGTCGATGCCCCGAGGGCCCGTCGCCGCGTTGGCCTGACCGCTGTTGACGAGCACAGCCCTGATGCGGCCGCGCCTGACTCGGTCTCTCCCAACCTGCACCGGCGCGGCCACCACGGAGCTCGTGGTGAACAAGGCCGCTGCGGTCGTGCCTGGATCGCCCACGAGCAGGCCGAGGTCGGGCTGTCCGCTCGGCTTGACGCCGGCGGTCACGCCAGATGCAGGGAACCCGAGCGGGTACGTGACGCTCACGGGTACACCGCCAGGGTCGGAAGACCCTCCGCCTCGTCGAGGCCGAGGGCAAGGTTCATGTTCTGGATCGCCTGCCCTGCGGCCCCCTTCACGAGGTTGTCGAGGGCACCGACGACGATCGCGGTGCCGGTTCGCGCGTCGGCGACCGCTTGCAGCTCGATCACGTTGGTGCCCCGCGTCCGCTTCGAGTCGATCATGCCGCCGGGCGCCATCACCCGCACGAACGCGCGCCCGGCGTAGGCGACCGTGAGCGCCTCGGTGAGCGCCTCGGTCGTCGTGCCCTCGGTGAGGGTGGCGTAGCTCGTGGTGAGCACCCCCCGCACCGCCGGCACCAGGTGCGGCACGAACAGCACGGGCGGCGCGACGCCGGTGGCGAGCTCAAGTCCCCGCTCGATCTCGGGCGTGTGCTGGTGACGCGGCACGCGGTAAGGCCGCAGGCTTTCCTCAGTCGAGGTGTACAGCGTCGACTCGTTCGCCGCCTTGCCCGCACCCGACAGGCCGGTCTTCCCGTCGACACGGATCGCGCCCGGCTCGATCAGCCCCTCACCGAGCAGCGGCGCGATGCCAAGGATCGCCGCGGTCGCGTAGCAGCCGGGGTTCGCGACGAGCTCTGCGCCCGCGATCTGGGCGCCGAACAGCTCCGGCACACCGTAGATCGCCTTCTCGAGCAGGGCGGGCGCAGGGTGCTCGAAGCCGTACCACTCGGGGTAGTCCTCGGCGTGCAGCCGGAAGTCCCCCGCCAGATCGATCACGCGGACCCCCGCCTCGAGCAGCGCCGGCACGAGCGTCGCGCTGGTGCCGTTGGGAAGCGCGCAGAACGCCACGTCGGCCGCCTCGGTCACCGCGCTCGCATCTATCGGCGCCAGCGTCTGCCCGGCGATCGGCAGCGAGGCCAGATGCGGATGCACTTCCGCGAGCGTCTTGCCGGCCGACTCCTTCGCGCCGAGCAACGTCACCTGGGCGTGGCGATGCGCCGCGAGCAGGCGCACGAGCTCCCCTCCGGCGTAGCCGGAAGCGCCAAGCACGGCAACACGAGTGGTGGCTCGCATAGTGCATAAGTATGCATACAACGGGAAACCATGTCACCTTCGCCTCCCGCGCAGCCGTTAGCGGCAGGCCACGCGCCACGGGCCGAGCGCGAACCGCTTCTGCAGGGAGTTGAAGTCGTGCGCGTTGGCGGCCGGACAGAACTCAGGGGCATCGAGCTTGTACTCCACCCCGAACACCGCCTTGCCGGCGTCGACGAACGGATCGAGGCGGTTGCACTCGTCGTACTGGTGGCATTGTTCGTTGAGCGCCGCATCGAAGTACGGCAGCAGCGTGCGGATCTGCCCGAGGTCGTTCTTCAGCAGCACGCTGAGCCCTCGTCGATGCGCCGCGTTCGCGAGGAACACGTTGTAGCCGAGCTGGTCGGCTCCGCTGAGCGGGAACCCGGTGCGGTTCGCGTATCCGTCGACGTTGTCGAATTCCACCGCGTCGAAGCCCTTCCGTGCGCACATGTCGAGGCGGCGTTCCATGATCGGGCGCAGCAGCGCGAGACGCCGCACGTCGAGCCAGCGCTCCCCCGGCCATCCGTTCGAGCGGCCGAGCACACGCTTGGGGAACCGGCCGGCGTCGGGCCGCCAGCGTTCCCACGACCCCGCGCTCAGATAGCAGACCACCATGCTGCCGTCGGCATGCAGGCCGGCCACGACGCCCTTCGGCACCTCGAACCCGTCGACGTCGTACATGTCGACGTCGAGCGACGTGTCGACCGGCCCCTGGAGCTGCCACTGCCAGCTCGTCTCGATCGCCGGCACCCAGCAGCCCGGGCACGGCACCGGCACCGGAAGACCTCCGCCCCGCGATATCGGTTCGGGCCTCGCGGCATCGGGTGACCTGGCGTGGGCCGCCCCCGATGCCGAGGCGATGGCCGCCGCCGACACGATCAGGACAACGAGCAGCCGCATGGCTGGAGGTATCGGCATCGTGCGAGTGTCCGCTTGACCGCCGCGGCTCCCGGTCACTCCGGCCGGTCCAGGCGGATCATCGAGAGCATCGCCTCGGTCTGCTCGATGGCCCCGACGAGCCATGCCCCGCTCTGGGCGCCACGGAGATCTTGACGCGGGAAGACGAACTGGTTCAGCGCCTCGTCGGAACCCATCTGCAGTCCTCGATCCGCCAGGTAATCGCCGAGCGCGAATTCCCAGCTGAAGATCGCGGTGCCGTCGTCGAGGGCGTCCACCGTGTACGTCATGAACGAGTTGGGCCGAGCCTCGTATCGCGTCGCTCCCGCCGCGCCGAACGCTCGCTGTTGGCTCGGCGCGAACCCGAGCTTCGCGAGCGCCTCGTCGAAGTCCATGTAGAAGAGCTTGGCACACCCCGGCGGAACGACCGGCGCCTCAGCGGACGACCACGAGCGACCCCGGCGGATCGTCTCCCGGCTCGATCGGATCGACGTCGTCCATCGCGGCGATCCCCGATGCACGAGCGCGTGCGATCGAGCCACGAGCCTTGCCAAGCTGCGAGCGGAACTCATCGGCCCCGTTGACGATCATCGTGCCGGCCTTCGCGAAGCGGTTCTCGACCACGGCCTCGAGCGAGTCGAGCACACCGCCGATCTCGGCGAGGCTCGCCTGCACGTCGGCGGCGTCGCCGAAGCGCTGCACGAGTGCGTACAGGAACAGCACGATCGGCAGCGCCGACGAGTACGGCACGATCACCACGCCGTGCCGGTACGCGTCGGCGTGCGCGCGCCGCAACACCTCGTAGGCGGCGTCGGGCACCGCCGCCACCGCCACCGGCGCGGTCACGGCCGGATCGAGGTACTGCGCGACCTCCTTGGCCCGCAGCGCCACGGCCTTCTCGACCGCACGGGCGCAGGCGTCACGTTCGACCCCGTCGGCTGCAGCCTCGAGCGCTTCGAGCTCGGCGAGCGCCGACCACTTCGAGTCGATCGGCAGCCGCCGGCCGTCGGACAAAAGCAGCCCGAACTCAACCACCTTGCCCCCCACCCGGAAATCGGTGACGAGCATCGACGGCGGCAACGCGGAGAGGTAATCACGCAGCACGTGCTCGCCTGCGCGGCCCTTCGACGCGCCGCCGGCGAGCACCGTCGAGAGCCGTCGGATCACCTGCCGCTGCTCGGCATCGACCTCGCGACGCTCCTGCTCGCGAACCGTGAGCTCGTGCAACGCTCTGCGGGCGCCCTCGACGCCCGCGCGCACCTGCTCTCCCGCGAGATCGCGCGCCGCGGCCGTATCGGCGAGGCGGCGCAGCTCGGCTGCCTGCACCTCGAGCCGGGCTTCGACGCGTGCGGACGCAGCGTCTCGCGCGGTCGACGCGTCATCGACCTCGGTCGTGCGGCGCCTGCTCGCGAGCACCAGGCCGACAGCGAGACCACATGCCATGGCGAACAGCACGATGCCGATCTGCTCGGTCACGATGGCTCCTTCGGGTCGGGGAAGGTTCAGCAACGACCGTAGCCACCACCTGTGACACGCCCAACCGGGCCCGGGACCACTATCGTCGCGCCGTGCACGACAGCCCGACAGAACGCGGCCCCACGAGGACCCGGCGCGACGGCGACCTAGTCGGCAACCCGCGTACGACCGCGGTCCCGGCCCTCGCGATGCTGGCGGCCGTCGTGCTGCTCACCGTCATGGTCGCCATCGACACGGCGGCGCCACCCTTCCAGGGACTCGACGACGCATGGCGCCGGCTCGTGCTCGGCTGGCCCGGCCCCACGCGCAGCTTCGGCGAGCTCTTCGAGGTGCTGGGGGCCGGCGTGGTCATGATCCCCCTGCGCATCGCGGTCGCGGCCTGGCTCGCCTTCCGCCGGCGCCGATGGGACCTGGCCGCCTGGCTGCTCGGCTGGCTCGTCGCCGACCTGCTCACCGCCGTGCTGAAGCCAGGCCTCGGCAGGGAACGCCCGACCCCGATCGACCCCGACAACCCGTTCACATCGTTCCCGAGCGCCCACGCCAAGACCGCGGCGCAGGTCGCGATCGGGCTCGTGCTGGTCACAACCAGCCCCTGGCGCGGGCGGCGTGCGTGGTACGGCCTCGCCGTGATGTGGATCGTGCTGATGTCGCTCTCGAGAACGGTGCTCGACCATCACTGGCTGAGCGACGTGCTCGCAGGCTCGCTGCTCGGCGCCGGGTGCGCGTTCCTCGCGGCCGCGACGCTGCAGGTCATGCGCGACCGGCAGGGCGAGCCTGCTCGAGACAGCCGACCCCCGCCTGCGCCACGATGAGCGGCGTGTTCCGACGGGTCCGAGACAGCTATCGCCCGCACCGCTACGTCGTGAGGCGGGTCGGCGTCGCGATGCTCGCCGTGGCGCTCGGACTCGTCGTCGTCGGCGGCGCCATCCGTGTGGTGCGTTCGGCCACCCGGCGTACCCCGCCTGCCGCGACGAGTGCCAGCCCGAGCGACGCGTGGACGGCCACCCTCGACGCACCCGTCACCGGCCTCGCGGTCGATGAGAACCGCCTCTTCGTGGCGAGCGACCATCTCCTCGTCTTCCCGCTCTCGTGCGTAGTCGCCGACGACGAGTGCCAGCCTCGCTGGCAGGGGGTCGTGGCCGGCGGTCCGCTCTCGGTGCCCGTGATCAGCGACGAGCGGGCCTTCGCGGGCTCCGCTGAAGGGCAGCTCTACGCGTTCCCGTCGACGTGCACCGACGGATGCACGCCGGAATGGATCGGCGAGGCCGGCACAGGTCCGGTGTCCGAGCCGGCTGCCAACTTCGATTTCGTGTATGTCACCTCCGACGAGCTCTCTGTGTTCCCGGTCGGGTGTGCGACCGATGGGGTCGGGTGCACGCCCGCATGGAGCGCCGACGTTCCTGGACGACCGGCCGGTGGCGCGCCCGCCCTCGGTGAGGGCCTCGTCGTGGTGGGGTCCGCATCGAAGCGGGGCGGCGTCACGGCCTATCCGGCGGTCTGCGGCGCCGAATGTGAGCCGGTGTGGACCGCCCGCTTCGACGGGCCCGCGACGTCCGTCGCGATCGGCGACGGGCTCGCATACACCGTCGCGAGAGGCAGGCTCTTGGCGTTCCCGTTGTCGTGCGCCGGCCGATGCGAGCCCGAGTGGCGCGCCCTGTTCACGACCGAGGCGGCGAGCCCGACAGGGAAGGCGCTCACGCCCGGCGCCGAGGGCGCTCCCGTGTTCGCCGACGGAAGGGTGCTCGTCGGAGGCACCGACGGCACGCTGTGGGTGTTCGCCTCGTCGTGCGAGTCCGCACGATGTGAGCCGATCGACTCCTACGATCTCGGCTCGACGCCGCTGCTCACTCCCGCGATCGGCGACGACACCGCCATCGTCACGTCGATGACCGGCGACGTCACGCGCATCGACCTGTCCTGCGAGCCGGCCGATGCATGCGCGCCCGTGACGCTGCTGCGGCTCGGCTCACCCGCGCTCACCCCCGCCGTCATCGCCTCCGACACCGCGATCGCCGGCGCCGCTGACGGCTCCCTCGAAGCGGTGGCCCGATGAACCCCGCCGTCGCCTGGTAGACCTACCTCATGAGCGCACACGGGATCGACGCCACCAAGGTCGGCGAGCTGAAAGCCCGCGAGGACACACGCTTCGCCGAGTCCCACCCTCGCTGCATCGAGACGTGGCGCCGCGCCGAGCAGGTCATGCCCAACGGCGTGCCCATGTCGTGGCTCCGCACGTCGTACGACCATCCGCCCCTGTGGGTCGACGACGCCAAGGGCGCACGCTTCCGCGACGTCGACGGCAACGAGTACGCCGACTTCAACATCGCCGACATGTCGATGTTCACGGGCTACGGCCCCGAGCCCGTCGTGGAAGCCGTCTCGCGCCGCATCGCCGCCGGGTCGCAGTTCCTGCTGCCGAACGAGGACTCGATCTGGGTCGCGACCGAGCTCGGCCGCCGCTACGGGCTTCCGCAATGGCAGTTCACGCTGAGCGCGACCCACGCGAACCTCGAGGTGATCCGCGTGGCGCGCGTCGCGACCGGACGCGAGAAGGTGCTCTTCTTCCACGGCAAGTACCACGGGCACTTCGACGAGGCGCTGGTCGAGCTCGAACACGGCGAGCTCGTCGCCGAGGAAGCCGGGCTGCCGCGCGACGTCGCACGCAACGTGGTCTTGGTGGCGTTCAACGACGTCGAGGCGCTTCGGGCAGCCCTCTCGACGCGCGAGATCGCGATCGTCACGACCGAGCCCGTGCTCACGAACGCGGTCGGACTGCTCGTGCCCGAGCCGGGCTTCCACGAGGCGCTCCGGGAAGCGACCCGCGAAACCGGCACCCTGCTCTGCTACGACGAGACCCACACGCAGGTGGTCGGCCCGGGCGGCCTCACGGCGACGTGGGGGCTCGAGCCCGATGTCGTCACGGTCGGGAAGTCCATCGCCGCCGGCGTGCCCCTCGGCGCATACGGCATGACCGAGGAAGTCGCCGAGACGCTGCGGCGTCCTGCAGGGCGCGACGATGAGAAGCCGGTGATCGCTACCGGCGGCACCCTGTTCGGCAATCCGCTCTCGATGGCCGCCGCGAAGGCCACGCTGGACGAGGTGCTCACGCCCGACGCGTACGCGCACACGCAGCGGCTCGGCGCGCAGCTCGCCGATGGCATCGAGGCCGTCATCTCCAAGGCCGGCCTGCCCTGGACGACCCACCGCTTCTGGCCGCGCTCGGGCTACACGTTCGCGCCGTCGATGCCGCGCAACGCCGACGAGGCCCACGACACGCTCGACGTGCCACTTCGGCGCCTGATGAGGGTGTACCTCGCGAATCGCGGCGTCTGGGAAGCGATCGTCGGGGCCGGTCCGACCTGCGCCGTGCCCGCCACCGAGGGCGACGTCGACGCCTATCTCGACGCGTTCGGCTCACTCATCGAGGAGCTGACCACGTGACCCCGGCGCTCATCGACATCATCCGCGTCTCGGGTGCGAACCACCGCGAGGCCGGATGCCAGCTCGGGGAGATCGCGCGTGACCGCCTGCACGCCGAAGCCGCGGAAGCCCTCGAGGATCTGCCGGCCGGACGCACCCTCGAGCGGCAGCGCGAGCTGGCGGGCGAGTACCTCGCGTTCACGCAACCGCGCCTGCCCTGGCTCGTAGATGAGCTCAACGGCATCGCGGAAGCGGCTGGCCTCGACCCCCTGATGTTCTTCGCGGCCTCGATCGAGGAGCTCTGGTACGAGCAGCGAGCTCGTGTGACCCAGGGCCGGTGCAGCGATGTCGTCGCGGGACCGTCGGCGACCGCCGACGGCCACCTGATCGTCGGCCACACCAACGACCTGCGTCCGGCCGCCGAGGCCCACATCGTCGGCATCGAGAAGCGAGTCGACGGCGACCCGACGATCTTCCAGCTCGGCGGCGTGCCGTGGCTCAGCGTCGGCTGGAACTCCGCCGGCCTCTCCCTCACCGGCAACGAGCTCTCGCCCAACGACGAGCGACTCGGCATCTCACGCTCGCACCAGGTCCTCGAGATGATGCGTGCCCACACGCTCGACGAGATGGTCTCGATGTCGCTGCGCCCCGATCGCGCCTCGAGCTACAACAACGTGCTCACGAGCGCCGACGGCGGGGTCGCCAACGTCGAAGGAAGCGCCACCGACGCAGAGGTCACCAGCCTCGACGACGACGGACATCTCGTGCACACGAACCACTACGCATGCGATCGCATGCTGCCGTTCGAGGGCGATCCCGAGTACGCCGTGCGCTCCAACGTGCGGTACGAGCGGGCGCGCGAGCTGATCGCCGCGCGGCAACCCGGCTCGGTCACTGGCGAGACGATGCGCGAGATCCTGAGCGACCACGAGACCAAGCCCGACTCGATCTGTCGTCATCCGGAATTCGGCGGGTCCGACACGAAGACCGTGTTCTGGTGCGTCGCCGACGTCACCGAGGGAAGCATCGCGTTCGGCCGCGGTAACCCCTGCGACTCCGAGGCGCAGGAGTACCTGTTCGCCGACTACCCGGGCCGCTGATCTCGGTCTGGCGCTCAAGGTCCTTGCACGACGGGCGCGGGGGGCGGCGGGAGTGGGTCACCCAGCGTTACCAGCCGCCGTGATGATGGCGAGGCCGCCGATGACGACGATCGCGACGGCCAAAGCTGCCACACTCCGGCGTCGTACCTGTCTCCCGGCTCTTCCCCCGAGTGGACGGCCCGATACTCGCTGGACAAGGGAAGGGAGTGTCTGCTCTCGGCCCCCGCTTTCGAAGCGCAGCGTCGCTTCGCCCCACACGTCAGGCGGTTCGGCCAGATCGAGTGCGCGTAGCCTGTTCTTCAACTCACTTCAGCTTGGTGTCTGATTTGATCCAGATGAGTATGTAGGCGTGCGGCCAGCCCGAGGTGACATCATCGCCTTCAGCGTTCCGGAGTATCCCGACATCATCATCATCAAGCGAGTGATCGGTCTGCCGGGGGAGCGGGTGGAGCAGGTCGATGGCATCGTGTACATCGACGGCCAGCCTCTTGACGAGCCCTACGCTGTCGCGGATCGAAGCGGCGACGGCGCGTGGGTCGTGAAGTCCGGTCATCTCTTCGTGGAACATCGTAGTCACGAGTGCTGCGATGTCGCCAACTCTCGAAGCTGGTCAGTCTGTCGTGCTTTCCTCTCCCACGAGGATCTGTCCCTCGACATCGATCAAGGGAATCTGGCCCATCGAATAGCGTGAATCGTTGGAGTTCGGCCTGTTGTCACCCAGGCATCTTGATCATCTCCATCCTTCGACAGTTCACGAAGTCGAGCGCGGCCTCTGCTGAGATGCACGTACACGGTTGCGGTCGCGATGCCGAGTACGGCTGCGACCTCCTTGACCGGCCGGTCGGCGTAGTCGTGCATCACGATCGCCATCCTTTGCTGTTCCGGCAGCAGCGAGAGCGAGCGCACCAGGTCGATCACGGGTTCAGCGAGCTCTTCATCTCGTGCGACCGGCACGCTGCTCGGTGGCGTGCGCTTCAGCATGCCGGACGCGATGCGGAAGGCTGCGGTCCACACCCAGGACGCAGGGGACCGAAGATCACCGTTTCGTGACAGCGCCTGCGCGTATGCCTCGGCGAGCGCATCGCTCGCCACGTCCGCACTCCCCGTGTACCCCAACAAGGAACGCCAGAGGCGGGCTGAGTCCTCGCGATACGCCTGCTCGATCGCGTCGCGACGCGCCTGCACGAGATCATCTTGTCGCATACCCGGTAAGGGGGTTCTACGTCAGGAAGTCTTTACCTCGCAGTCATCTGCTCCGTCGCCCATCTGGGAGATCGTCCGACGATTCGCCGACGTGTTCCGACGCCAGTTCGCGGAGCTGACCTTCGACTTCCTCAGCCATCTTTCCAACCTCAGCCGATTCACGAAGGAGCGCGGCAACGGCGCTCTCCAGCGCACGATAGAGCTCATCTCGATCGAGGGACTTCACGAGCGCATCGTTGAAAGGACCGACGACGTCGGCGGGGAGTCTGTCGAAGTCCCGGCCGTACGAGCCGTCGAGCGCCCGGCGGCGACACGCGAGGGCGAGCGCGTAGTCGCGCACGGCGCTGATCCAATACTCCGCCTGCCAATGCCGACCTCGCTCGATGCAGACTCGTGCGTGCAGTGTGTGATGGACGGCGTACCCGAACAGTTCGTGTGCTGGGGTCGGCGGTTCGTGGGGCTGTTCGACAGCCTCCCCGAACAACAGCCTGAACTTCGGTCCGCCCGCGCCGAACTCGGACGCCGGTGTGAATGAAAGGTCGAGCTCCAGGCAGCCCGGGAGCAGGAACACGCGATAGATGATCGGCCCGCTGGGAAGGTCGAACAAGTGAACCCCCCCGAGCTCACCAACGATGGTTCGGCTCCAGGCCTCAAGCACCTCAGGCACAGGGACGTCGTCTGCCACGGCGAACATGAGGTCGAGGTCTGACCACTGGTCTCCTTCGTCGTGTGCAAGCGACCCAAGGACAGCTCCGGCCACCACACGGGAGTCGGACGACGCCATGTCCAGCACGCGGTCCCGAACGCGGTCACGGTCGTCAACGTCGAACACCGATCGATTCTGGACCTCGTGCTCGGGCAACAACAAGATTCAGCCCGACCCGCTATCCCACGGTTCCAGGAAGGAATGTCGTCTCGATCAGCGGGGACAGCGACGAGGGAGCAGGGCTGGCATGGGCCGCGACCTCACGTGAGGAAGTACGTTGGCACCGCGATCAGCGATCGAGACCCAGGGCTGCGCTGACCGATGCGATCGTCGCCACATCGCCGCTCGTTCGCGCCATCTCGACCACGCTCGTGCCCTCATCGTTCGTGTCGGTCGGGTCGGCGCCCGCAGCGAGCAGCAACGTCACGCTCGTGACGTCACCGTTGTGTGCGGCGGCGTGCAATGGCGTCCAGCCGCCTGACTGTCGCGCGTTGGGGTCGGCGCCCGCCTCGAGCAACACCTCGACCACGTCGGCGTGACGACCGCTCGCCGCCGAGTGCAGCGGGGTGCCGGTCATCCAGCCGGTGCCGTGAGCGTCGATCTCGGCGCCATGCGTCACGAGCAACCGAGCGGCCTCTGACCGGCCGAAGAACGCCGCGAAGTGCAGGGCGGTGAACCCGTCAGCGCTCGGCGAGGCGACCGACGCCGGATCGCCCGCCACGAGGTCAGTGAGCCTGTCGAGGTCGCCCGCCGACGCCGCCTCGAATAGGTCCATCGCAACGACCCGCGACTGCACGGCCTCGATCAGGCCACGGTCGAGGCGGTAGCGCGCTCGCATCAAGGCCGACACGCCCTCGGTGTCGCGCTCAGACGCCAGCGCCGGCTCGGCGTCGAGCAGCGCCTGCACATGCACCACCTCGCCGGCTTCGATCGCCGCGAACAACTCCTCGGATGTGCTTGCCATCGGTCGCCTCCTCGACTTGTATTTGCGTAGCCTAACTAAATATGACACCGTACGCGCGGTGACCACGCCCAGACGCACTTCCCCAGCGCGAGACGTGGATGCGGTGGCCGACAGCCTGCACTCGGCCGCGATCCACCTGTTGCGTCGCCTGCGCGTGGAAGACGAGGCGCTGGGCATCTCCGCCCCGCGCCTCTCCGCGCTGTCGGTGCTCGTGTTCGCCGGGCCGAAGCGCATCGGCGAGCTCGCGCAGATCGAGCAGGTAGAGCCACCGACGATGACGCGACTCGTCGATGGTCTCGAGCGCGATGGATACGTGGTGCGCTCCCCTGACCCCGACGACGCCCGCGCGGTGCAGGTGGCGCCGACCGACCGAGGCCGCGACGCCCTGATGGAAGGCCGCCGGCGGCGCGTCGAGGCGTTCAGCACGCTCCTCACGACGCTTCCGCGGAAGGATCTCGAGCAGCTCGCCCGCGGCGTGGCGGCATTGGAGCGCGCGCTCGCAGCCGGCCGCTAAACGACGACTTCGCGCATGCGCCCGCTGCGCACGTCGTAGATGAAGCCGCTCACAGCGTCGAACGCCAACCTCGGATCGCGCTCGATCGCGAGCACGTCGTCGAGCAGGGTGCGCTCGGCGTCATCGAACGGCAGGAAGTCGACCTCGCTGGCGTCCTCGCCGGTCAGCTCCGTGATGCGAGCGCGCAGGATCTCGTTCGTCATGCCGAGTAATCCACAATCGGTGTGGTGCACGACCGCTGCCTCCCGGGTACCGAGCACGGCGGTCGAGAGCATCAGCGATCGCACCACGTCGTCGGTCACCCTCCCGCCCGCATTCCGGATGACGTGGGCCTCACCGAGGCTGAGGCCGAGCGCGTCTTCCGGGCGGAGCCGAGCGTCCATGCACGCGAGCACCGCGACTCGCCGAGTCGGTGGCGCAGCGCGATCGCCCAGGGCGAAAGCGGCCACGTAGGCCGCGTTCGCTTCGAGCACCTCGTCGCGGAAGCTCACCGTGGGACCCGTCCGGCCACGACCTGGCCTTCTTTCCACACGGTGCGGGGCCGCTGCAGCATCTCGATGTCCTCGACAGGGTTGCCGTCGTAGAGGACGAGGTCGGCGAGTGCGCCGGACGACACGACGCCGACGTCGGGCAGGCGCAGCAGCTCGGCGCCGCTCGACGTGCCGGCGATCAGCGCGTCGAGGGGCCGCATGCCCCAGGCGACCATGCGAGCGAGCTCGAGGGGCGCGCTTCCATGCGGATTGAACGGCGTGCCGGCGTCGGTGCTGCACACGTGGCGAACCTTCGTGCGCAGCGCGAGCGTGTGCGCCCGCTGGGCATCGTCGACCACCGAGCTGATCTTCTCGAACGCGTAGGCAGGCACCTCGGCAGGGTGCTCCAGCATGCCGAGCGCGGCCGAGATCGTCGGTCCCCGGAACGTGCCGCGCTCGACCATGAGCTGCGCGGTGGCCTTCGTGAGCTGCACGCAGTGCTCGACGGAATCGACGCCGGCGCGTACCGAGAGGGTCACGCCCTCGCTGCCGATCGCGTGGGCCGCCACGCCTCTGCCCCACGAGTGCGCCTCGTCGACCGCGGCGCCGATCTCCTCGGGCGTGAACGCGGTGAAGGTGGCACCGATGCCAGGGGTGAGCACACCGCCGGTCGCGACGACCTTGATGGCGCAGGCGCCGGCCTTGATCTCCTCGCGAACGGCGCGGCGCACGGAGTCGGCGCCGTCGACCTCGCGCGCGAACGCGACGCTGTGGCCGTGCCCGCCGGTGACGGTGAGCGCCCTGCCCGCAGCCACGAGGCGGGGGCCGGGCACGACGCCTCGGTCGATCGCGCCGGCGAGCTCGCAGGTGCCGAGCCCGCCCAGGTCGCGCACGGTGGTCACGCCGGCCGCCAGTTGCTTCCGGGCGTTCGCCGTCGACTTGATCGCGGCCAGGGGCACGTTCAGCTCGCTCGCCTCTGCGGCGAAGTCGGCGCCTCCATCGAAGTTCAGGTGCACGTGGCAGTCCACGAGACCCGGCGTGAGGGTGCGGCCGGCGCCGTCGACCGAACGAGCGGCGCGCGCCTCGCGCGGCGTGCGCGTGTGCGACCCCACCCACGCGATGCGCTCGCCGTCGATCAGCACGCCTTGGCGCCGGCGCACCCGACGGCCGTCGAACAGCGTGACGTCGGCGACGTAGGCGCC
>Ga0136612_10000581_pt1 | contig 13446 bp, 13 predicted proteins | sample AntDryUQ224A2306_2_FD_106644 | JGI IMG/M metagenome (GOLD analysis project Ga0136612, IMG submission 106644) | Polar desert sand microbial communities from Dry Valleys, Antarctica - metaG UQ224A (23.06) | ecosystem: Environmental > Terrestrial > Soil > Desert | place: Antarctica: Dry Valley... | reverse complement strand
GGCCGGCGCGCGCCGGCCCGCTTGCATTTGCTGCAAGCGCTGCGCGACGGCGCGCCCGCCGCGGCATTGCGCGCGTGGCTCGATCGTGAGCCGGTGCCATTGGCCCGACTGGCATCGAATTGGAACTTGCGCGACGAAGAGGTGCGCGAGCTGATCGATGCGAGCGGCGCGCATCTCACTGCTGGCTTTGTGCTCTCGCGCGAGTATTGGCAACGCCTGCGCAACGAACTGGTGAGTGCGGTCGGCTTGGCGCACCAACGCGAGCCCGAAATGCCGGGAGTCGAGCAGCAACGTCTGCGTCGAACGGTTGCGCCGGCACTTCATGCGGATGTTCTTGCTGCTGTTGTGGAAGAACTGTTAAGCGAATCGCTGCTGAAGCGCCGCGGAGCGTTTCTCGCATTGCCGTCGCACACAGCAGAGCTGGGAAAGGACCAGCGAGTGCGGTGGGAACGCGTCAAGCCGCTGCTGCAGGACCGCAAGTTCGAGCCACCGCGCGTGCGCGACATCGCGCGTGAAACCGGCATCGCCGAAATCGAAGTACGGCATCTGTTAAAAACTGTGGCGCGCGTGGGCGACGTGATGCTGGTCGCGCAGGATCACTTTTTCCTGACGACAGCGGTGGCAGACCTTGCGGACATCGCAGGCAGCGTCGCTGAGCGCCATGGCGTCGCGCGTGCTGCAGAATTTCGCGATCAGATTGGTACTGGCCGCAAGCTGGCAATACAGATCCTGGAGTTTTTCGACAAGGTGGGCTACACCAGCAGGGTGCGCGACGACCATTTGGTCAGACGCGCAAATCCGTGGCGCGCCTGATGCTGCGTACACTGATTTACAACGGAAGAGTGTCGTGTCCCGGTGGTCCGGCCAGACTTCAAATCTGGTAGGGGTTGCAAGCAATCCCTGGTGGGTTCGACTCCCATACTCTTCCGCCACGAACATGAACACGCATGCAGCGCTTGTCCGCTTCGTGCGCGATAGCGAATGGAGAACACCCTGAACAGTGAATTGGACAAGCTTGCGACGGACGTGCTGTACGCAGCGGAGCAGGACATGTGGGTGCGCTTGGGCGCCGACGGTCGCGCCCGCATCGGCGCCACGCATCTGGTGTCTTCGCATGGGCAGTTCATGACGTTCACGCCGCGTCCGGCCGGCAGCATGATTGCGCGCGATCGCTCACTCGGCGTGATGGAGACCGGCAAGACCGCGATGGCGATTCACGCGCCGCTGTCGTGCCGCATCATCGAAGCCAATGCGTGCGCGGTCGACAACATTCATTTAATCATCGCTGATCCCTACGGCTCCGGCTGGTTGTTCGAAGTCGAGCCCACCGAGTTGGTGACTGAGCGCGATGCGCTGATGAATGTTGCGACTTATCGCGAATGGCTGCAACCACGATTGGCAGAAAAGCTGGTGCCGCCGATCGACGACTTTTACACCGAAGACTTCGACATCGACCCGAATCGCGGTTACTGACAGTGAGTGATGTGTCCGACCGGCTGGTGATCGTGCTGTGGTCGGCGGGCCCTGAAAACCCGTCGTTGGCCGCGGCGCCGTTCGTTTACGCGCTGGCTGCGCGCGCGCTGGAAATCGAAGTCGACATGCATTTCACATCGTCTGCCGTGCGCTGGTTAGTGCCCGGGGTGGCCGACGCGGCGCACACAGACACCGACCGATCCAAGACGGTCGGCGATTTCATTCGCGAAGTAAAAGCGGTCGGCGTGCAGTTGTTTGCTTGCGCAATGGCGGTGCATGAGCACGCACGAAACCAGCCGCTGATTGCAGAATGCGACGGCCACGCCGGCGCTGCTACCGTGATCGCCGAAGCGATGAATAACCGGACGCGAACTCTCGTGTTCTAGCCAGGCCGACTATTCGGGTGTTTCTCGTCCATTAGGACGATCAAACCGCGCCGCCGGCGCGCCGATGTTTAAGTCAGGACGTAACAACGGAGATGACGATGACGGACGATGTCAGCTACGGTACCGATTCCGAAGATGATTTGCCCCTGCTGGCGGGTGTAGTGGGGCTGGTGTCGATGGCACTGATGGCCGCCGCGCTGTTGACGTAGCGGCTACCTGCCCGATCAGTCGCAATTGACAATCATTGCTTCGCGCAGCTCAAGCGCGCCAGCGGCTGCAAGCTCATGTACGGTACGTAAAATAAAGTCAGCAAACCCTAATTGAAAATAGCGCTGATTGACAACCTGCGCATAGCGCGCACCGCTGAAATGCGCGATCAGGCCGTCAATCGTGGTTTGCCGCACGATCAGCAAATGAAATTTGATCAGCGTTCGGATTACGTTGCGCGCGTTGCGCTCCGGGCTGGCTTCAAGCGCGTCTAACCGTCCGAACGCGCGAGTCAGCGCCTGAGCGATCCCGGTAAACGGCGCGCCGTGGCCGGGAATGATCAGCCTGGGCTTCAGCTCTTTTATCTGCTGCAAGATCGCGCGCTGTTCGGTAAATCCTGATTCACCCTCGACCTCGGGAAATATCGCGCCAAAGCCATGCTCCCATAGCGCGTCGGCCGAGATCAATATCCGGTCTTGCGCGTTCCACAACACGATGGAATTCGGGTCGTGCCCGGGTGAAGTGAGCGGCTGCCACTGTTGTCCGCCCATGGTGAGGAGGTCGCCCGGCGTGATCAACGAGTCATAGATAAATCGATCGCACGCCTGACCGAACGCCGGATACCCGAGCGTTGCTTCGTCCCAATGTTCGACGGCTGCTGCGAGGCTGGGCGGAATGAAAATCAGCGCGTCGAACTCTTGCTTTACAGCCGCGTTGCCGCCGCAGTGATCGGAGTGCAGGTGCGTGTTGATGACGCGCGCCAGTGTTCGCCCGCCAAGCGCTTGGCGCACCAGCTGTATGGTTTGCTCGGCGTGCGCAACGTAGCCCGAGTCGATCAACGTCGCCGAATGATCATCGTCGAACAGCAGTATGTTGTTCGAGGAAACCCAACCGCGTTCGAGCACACGCATCGACGGCGGTAAAGCCGCCGCCGCATCGGTCACTGCGACGCGCGCCGTAGCGGTAGTTGCATCCATATCTCGCGTTTCTGTTCATCGCTCATCTGCGACCATCGGGCAATCTCTTCGATCGTGCGCAGACAACCCTCACACCAGCCGCTGTCTGCATCCATCTTGCAGATCGAGATGCATGGCGACAGAACTGCCAGGCTCGGTTGCGACGAAGACATGGCGTTCAGCGTGCAGCTTGGCGCTTCGATTGCAAATTTAGGTTAAAGCGCGCGGCATCGATGATCACGCGCTGGTGCGTCCCTTCGGAGATGAGGTCATGCCCGTCGTGCGCGCTGGCGCGAAACGTTATCTTCCGACCTTCGACGCCGATCACCTCACTGTGAACGCGCACGGTAAGGCCCGGCGGCGTGGCCGCAAGGTGCGAAAAGGCGACGTGCGTGCCGACCGATTGTTCGCGCGGCCAGTCGAGGAATGGCTTGATCGACAACTGACACACGCCTTCCATCAATCCGATCAGGTATCCGGTGGCGAACACCGCGGGCATATCTTGAAACTCGAGCCACTCGGGGTAGAGGCGGGGCACCGTCTTGCTGTCGGGCACGGTGTAGTTGAAATCGAATTGCACACCCGGCTTTAGATCTGGCGACATCTGGGCAGTGATCGGTGGTCGCGAAAATTCAGGCGGCGAGCTTGGCGGTTACAGCGTTGCCTGCGCGAGAATGCGCCTTGCGGTCGAGGATGCCGCTGATCCACTGCCCCGTCTCGACGGCTTTTTGAAAATCGATTCCAGTGTCGATGCCGAGTCCGTTCAGTAGATACAACACGTCTTCGGTAGCGACGTTGCCAGTGGCGCCCTTCGCGTACGGGCAGCCTCCGAGTCCGGCAATGCTGCTGTCAAAGCTCGAAATTCCGAGCTCGAGACACGCGTACACGTTTGCAGTCGCCATGCCGTAGGTATCGTGAAAATGCCCGCTGATCGCATCGAGCTCGTAAACATCGAGCACCGCATCCATCACTCGCTTGGTTTTCTCTGGTGTGCCAGTACCGATCGTGTCGGCAACCCCGATGTGCTGCACGCCGATGTCCAGCATCAGTCGCGCGACGTGTGCAACGGCGCTCGGCGCCACGTCGCCTTGATACGGACAGCCGAGCGCGCACGATAAGGCGCCGCGCACGCGAATTCCATGCGCACGCGCTGCGGCGGCCACGGGGCGAAAACGCTCGATCGATTCGTCGATCGAACAATTGATATTGCGTTGCGAAAACGCTTCGCTTGCTGCCGCGAACACCACAATTTCGTCGGCCTTGGCTGCCAGCGCGCCCGCTAAGCCTTTCTCGTTTGGCACCAGCACCGAGTAGGTGACGCCCGGCTGGCGCCGAATGCGCGACATCACGTCAGCGGCGTCGCTCATCTGCGGCACCCATTTGGGCGACACGAACGACGTGACCTCGATGTTCGTAAAGCCGGCGGCCGTCAGCCGATCGACCAACTCGATCTTGATGCTCGCGGGAATCATCTGTTTCTCGTTCTGCAGGCCATCGCGCGGGCCGACATCGACGATGTGAACGTGTTGCGGAAGAGCGGACACTTGAAGTCTCCGAAGTACGAGTTCTGTTAACGGTAGGAGCGATGTTAGCGCTGCTCGCCGCCGGCTTGGTACGCTGAGCACTTCAGCACACGCAGGCCACGCTTGCGCACAAATTAAGGAGAGCAATGAAGGCAGACAAGATTCCCCACAACGCACTCGTGGTGGTGGCCGATGGCGCGGGCGCGCGATTCTTTCGAAATTCCGGTCAGGCGGACAAGATAGCGTTAAAAGCCGACGGCGAGTTCAATCCTACTGATCTTCTCAACGAAGGCGGTTCGGGAATGCCCACCGAGTCGTCGCCCAAGGATAACGACGAGGCCACGTTCGCAAAACAGCTTGGAAAAGAGCTCTACCGTCGCGCTCACAACGGAGATTTCGCCGCGCTCGTTCTTGTCGCCGACCCGCAGACGCTGGGCCAGATCCGCCCGACCTTGCACAAGGAAGTGCAGGATCGATTGATCTCGGAAATAGGCAAGACTTTTACCAAAGCATCGATCGCGGATATCGAGAAAGCGATAACCTAGATCTGGCGTCGTCGTGATGCCGCTCGGTGTCGCATGCATCAACGGCTGAGAGCTATGATTGCCCACGCTTTGTTGCGCTCGTGGATGCAGCGGTGCCCACTCTGTTAGAACCGTCTAGCCGAACACCGATACCAAAGACACCCGGATCGCAACTGACGATCATGGTCACGTTCGTCGTTGTGACCGGCATTCTTTATTTCGGTCGCGACGTGTTGATTCCGCTGGCGTTGTCGGTCCTGCTCACTTTCCTGTTGGCGCCCGGCGTGCGCTGGTTAGAGCGACGCCACTTTCCGCGCGCGCTGGCCACTACGGTGATGGTGGCAGTGTCGTGCTGCGTGATCGTCGGCCTCGTGTGGGTCACGGCGGCTCAATTTCTGAACTTCGCCTCCAGCCTGCCGGAATACAAGAACAACATTCAAAACAAGATTTCGATTTTGCGGTCGGACCCGGAAGGCAGCCTGGGTAAAGCGCGGCGCACGATCGACGAGATCGGCACCGAAATCGCAAAGCAGGAAGCGGCGGCTGCGACCGCGCCCGCACCGCGCGGCTCTCCACAATCGTCGCGTTTGCCGGCTCCGGGGGAGCGCCCGGTTCCAGTGACGATCGAAAAGGCGCAACTCACGCCGTTCGAATTGATGCGCGAGGTGATTGCGCCGCTGATCGTGCCGCTCGCGGTGGCCGGCGCGGTGATTCTGTTCACCTTCATCATGCTGCTGCAGCGGGAAGACCTGCGTGATCGCATGATTCGCCTGGTTGGGCAAGGGCAACTCAACGTGACTACGCAGGTATTGGAGGAAGCGGCCGAGCGTGTGGGCCGTTATCTGCGCGTGCAATTGATTGTCAACGTCAGCTACGGGCTTCCGGTGGGCATTGCGTTGTACGCAATAGGAATACCGAACGCGGCGTTATGGGGCGTGCTGGCGACTGCTTTGCGTTTTATACCTTACCTCGGCGCGTGGATTGCGGCCGCGCTGCCGATCGCGCTCGCGTTTGCGATATCTGACGACTGGTCGCTGGTGGTTTGGACCGTGGCGGTGTTCCTGGTTCTGGAACTCATCAGCAACAATGTTATTGAGCCTTGGGCATACGGCGCCAGCACCGGCATGTCGCCACTCGCCGTCATCGTCGCCGCAATTTTCTGGACCTGGCTATGGGGCATGGTCGGCCTGTTACTCGCCGTGCCGCTGACGGTCTGCCTGGTTGTTGTGGGACGCTACATTCCGCAGTTCGCATTTCTGAGCATCATGCTCGGCGATCAACCCGTGCTATCGCTGCAGGATCGTCTTTATCAGCGCCTGCTGGCACGCGATCTGGAAGAAGCCACCGAGCTTGCCGAAGCGCATGTGGCCGAACACGGACTCGACGCACTGTATGAAGATGTGTTGATTCCGGTACTCGATCTGGCCGAGCGCGATCGGCATAACGATGCCTTGTCGGAGGAGCGCACGCGCTTTGTCTTCGACAGCATGCGCACGCTGGTGGAAGATCTTGCGGAACCCGCCGATGAGAAGGCGCAAGCGCCCGCGCCGGAAGGCGCCAAAGATGCAACGAAGGGACCGGAAACGCCTCCGCTCGCGCCCGGTCCGGTGACAGTGTGCATCGTGCCGGCGCGCGATGAAGCCGATGAAATCGTCGGCGCCATGCTGCTGCGAAGTCTTACCCGTCGCAACGTTTCGGCGGAACTGCTGACGACCCACGTGCTTAAGACCGAGGTGGTCGATCGAGTGCGTGAGCTGGCGCCGCAAGTGGTGTACATATCGGCTTTGCCGCCGGCCGCCGTTCTACATGCTTCGCATTTCTGCAAACGCCTGCGCCCGCATTTTCCGCAGTTGAAAGTCGTGGTAGCGGTTTGGCATGCCGAAGGCGATATGGAAAAAGGCCGCGTCAAATTGCTTGCTGCTGGCGCCTCGGACGTCGTGCTTACGCTTAAGGATTCAATCGAGAAACTGCCACCGGCGGCGCTGGTGACCGCAATGCAGTCCGTCGAGCCTCAACCCGAAACACCAGTACCGGCAAATCTCACCAGCTCAGCGCCTTCTGCAACCTGATCGCCAACGGCATACAGAACGTCGCTCACAACGCCGTCAGCCGGCGCGACAATGGTGTGCTCCATTTTCATCGCTTCCATTACCAGCAGCGCATCCCCCCGCTCGACTTTCGCGCCAGGCGAGGTGTGGATCGCGATGAGTTTGCCCGGCATCGGCGCGGTCAGCCTGCCAATTTCGGCCTCGGCCGCCCCCGCTTGTGCGATGACGTCGGCAAGTTTGAGCGCACGGTGGCGCCCGTTATGAAATACGTGCAGCTCCTCGCCGCTCCGTACGACGTCGGCGGTCAATGTATGTCCGCCGAAGCGAATCGATACGCCAGAGCCACCGGTTGCCAGGATTGCGAGTGTGTGATCGACGCCGTCGCGGTGAAACACAAATCCATCGCGCGCGTATTCGAGGTCGACGTTGTGTATGCCACTGGCGGAGGTCAGTGCAACTGCACGCCGATAGTTGGTATTCAAGCGCCAGCCGTGCGCCGAACTCCACGGATCGTTCGTCCTGTCGCGCGCTTCGTCCGACAGAATGCGGGCGCACGCAAAAGCGAGCACCTCGTGCGAGACCGGTTCTTCATCCTTCGCATCGGCAAACAGGTGTTCGCGCTCCTGCTCGATCAACCCGGTGTGCACATCACCGCGCGCAAAGGCCTCATTGGCAACCAGCCGCGATAAAAAGTCGACGTTGTTCGCGATGCCGACAATGTGAAAATCGCCGAGCGCCTGCTGCATTCGCGCCAGTGCGTGCGTGCGATCCTCGCCCCACACGATCAGCTTGGCGATCATCGGGTCGTAGTACGGCGTGATCTGATCGCCGGCGCGGATACCCGCATCGATGCGCACCGGCGCGGGATCGTGAAATCCGTTGTCATCGGCGTTGCGCCGAAATTCCACCGCACTCGGTTGCGCCAGATGCACCAGCCGGCCGGTGGCGGGTAAGAATCCCTTGTCGGGATTCTCTGCGTATATGCGCGCCTCGAAGGCATGACCGCGAATCTCCAGCTGATCCTGCTTGACCGGAAGCGTTTCACCCGATGCCACCCGGAGCTGCCATTCGACCAGGTCGTAGCCGGTGATCATCTCGGTCACCGGATGCTCGACTTGCAATCGGGTGTTCATTTCCATGAAAAAAAACTCGCCTGCAGGGTTGCTGATGAACTCGACGGTGCCAGCGCCCTCGTACCCGACAGCGGTCGCTGCGGCCACTGCTGCTTGCCCCATCGCGCGGCGGCGTTGCGCGGTCATGCCGGGAGCCGGCGCCTCTTCGATGATCTTCTGGTGCCGCCGCTGCACCGAACAGTCGCGTTCGAACAGACTTACCGCGTTGCCGTGGCGATCGGCGAAAACCTGTATTTCGATATGGCGCGGCCGCTCGATATATTTTTCGATGAGCACGTGGTCGTCGTCGAATGAAGCTTTTGCTTCGCGCTGGCATGAAGCGAGCGCAGCGATGAATTCATCGCGCTTTGTCACTACGCGCATGCCTTTGCCGCCGCCGCCCGCACTCGCCTTGATCAGAACCGGGTAGCCGATCCGATTCGCTTCTGTGAGCAGCAAATCCTGCTGCTGCTGATCGCCGTGGTATCCCGGTACCAGCGGGACCTTCGCGCGCTCCATCAATTTCTTCGCTTCGCTTTTGCTGCCCATCGCGCGGATGGCAGAAGGCGGCGGCCCGATGAACGTCACTCCTTGCGCCGCCAGAGCGCGCGCGAACGCTTCGTTCTCGGAAAGGAATCCATAACCGGGGTGCACGGCATCGGCACCGGTTGCGGTTACCGCTGCCATGATCCGGTCGACTCGCAGGTAACTTTCATTGGCCGCGGCGGGCCCGATTCGCACCGCTTCGTCCGCCATTGCAACGTGGCGACTGTCGGCGTCGGCATCTGAATAAACCGCAACAGTACGAATCCCCATTCGCCGCGCTGTAGTCATCACGCGACAAGCGATCTCGGCGCGGTTTGCTATCAAAACTTTTTTGAACATCGCTAGGCTGAGGCGCCGCGGTCAGCGATCAGTATTTTGTTGCACATGACGGTTCGGCGACAGCGCAAACAATTTTCGCGCGGCGCGCCCGATGAAGCGAAACAGTTTTGGTAGCAGCCACACGGCAAGAATCAGCAGCGCGATGACGATTGCAAGTGCGGCCAGTGGATAACTCAAGACAAGCCACATCAGCCCGGCGACACCGACGTCTTCGGTGAGCGAGAGTGCCACGTTGGAAAACGGCTCGGGCGACGTGTTCGCCGCGGCGCGGGTGCCGGCCTTGGCAAAGTGGCTCGTGGCTGCCAGTGAGCCGCCGACGATGGCGGCCACGGTGCTCCACGCGGCGCTGTCCATGCCGCCAAAAACGCCGGCGGCTAACGCAGCGCCGGCGGGGATGCGAACGAACGTTTGAATCGCGTCCCAGACAGTGTCGACCCCCGGAATCTTGTCGGCGAAAAATTCGACAGCGAACATCACGCCGGATGCAGCAAGTACCCACGGATGCTGCAGGACCGCCAGCCCGCCGGGCAGGTCAACCCAACCGGCGTAGCCCACCAGACCTGCAATCAACAACACCGCGTACAGGCGAATGCCGCTGGCAAAGCCGAGTACGGCGGCCAGTGCAATCAACTGCGGAAGATCGAACGCGTGCATTGCTGCGTTGCTTCGGTTAATCGTCGTTCGCTGCGACAGCAGCTTCGTAATCGACGACCCAGCGCGGCTTGCGCTTGTCCAGGAACGAGCGCACACCTTCGCGTCCATCCTCGCTGGTGCGAATGTCGGCAATACGCAGCGCGGTGTCGGCTACCAGACTGTCGTCGATCGGGCGCGCGGTCAGATCTCGCACCAGCCGCTTCGCTTCGATCACCGCGCTTTGACTGGTGAGCATTAGCGCACCGAGGATTTCGTTGACCTTGCCGTCGAGCTCTTCGGCGGGGGCTATCTCGTGCACCAGCCCGATCCGAAATGCTTCAGCGGCGGTGAATTTTTCGGCGCTGAGAAAATAGCGGCGTGCTGCGTGCGGGTGCATTGCGCGCAGCACGTATGGACCGATCGTCGCGGGGATCAGCCCGAGCTTGGTTTCCGACAGGCAAAACGTGACGTTCAACGATGCGACGGCGATGTCGCACGCCGCCACCAGGCCGATGCCGCCGGCGTACGCATCGCCCTGCACCCGCGCGACCACCGGCTTCGGACATTCGTAGATCGTGCGCAGCATGGTTGCCAAACGCAACGCATCGGCGCGATTCTCCTCGTGCGAATAACCCGCCATTCGCTTCATCCAATCGAGATCGGCGCCGGCGCAGAAGGCTGGGCCCTTGGCGGCGAGCACGATCGCGCGCACATCATCGTTGCGCCCCAGCTCGGTAAAGGCCTGCGCCAGTTCTGCTATTGACACTTCGTTGAAAGCGTTGCGCACATCATCGCGCGCCAGCCATACCACCGCGACGCGATGATTGATGTCGATTTCGAGTGTCTTGAGTTTCATCGGTCGCGCAGGTGCTGCCCCAGGAATCGATCGAGTTCCAACAGTGACGCCTCGCGCGCCACCGGATTGCCGCCCACATGCACGCCTCGCTGATCAATTCCCGCCGGAATATCGGCCCGAAAGCGAACCTGCGCGCGACTGTCAAAACCGTGATGGCCGTCCGCGTAAGTTCTCATCGTCGCCATGCCCGGGTAGTCTGCCTGAAACCGTGCGGCGAGCTCTTTGCAGGGCACGGCCGGCGTCCACTCATCAGCGTCGCCGAGCAGCATCAACAACGGTGCGGCAGGTTGCACCAGTGCGCGGCGCTTCCATCCGTTACAGCCCGGGTAGTACATCACGATTGCCGCCGGCGCCTGAGTCGGCCATAGCGAACGGTCGACCACTTCGAGCGCAGTCGCGGCACCGTGCGACCAACCGACCACGGCGATCCGCTGCGGGTCGACATCGTCGCGCGTTAACAGCCACGCCGCGGTGCGCAGCACGTCGTGGCGCCGATGCGCCACCTTGATCGTGCGTTGTGCGGCGCTTTGCTTGCAAATCGCGCCCTGATCGCGCGAGCCGAAGCTGTCCGGCGCAACGACATGCCAGCCGGCAGAGTTCCAGCGCTGCGCGTACGAGGTGTAGCGATCGTCAAACTTGCCGCGGATGTTGTACAGGCCTCCGCAGCCGTGCAATGCAATGATCGCGGGCCGGCGGCCATTTTCAGCCGCAGCTTGCCATTGCACCTGCAACGGAATGTCTCCGGCAATTGTGACTGGCTCGAACGCGCTAACCAGCCCGCAGCACGTCACCAGAGCTGCCACGCCGAGGAGCCGAAAGCCAGTTAGGAAGGTTGCCATCGCTTGGCCACTTCTTCCAGCATCACTTCAGTCGCGCCGCCGCCGATCGCCAGCACACGCGCGTCGCGCACCAGGCGCTCGATCGCACTTTCGCGCATGTATCCCATGCCGCCATGGAACTGTTGGCAGGTGTACGTCACTTGGTTGACAAGTTCGCCGGTTAGCGCTTTCAGCATCGACACCTCACGCACCGCGTCGTGCTCCTGATCGACCAGCCATGCACAGTGATACAGCAGCTGGCGCGCCGCTTCGGTTTTCGCCGCCAGCATCGACAGCTGTTGCCGCACCGTTTGCTTGTCCCACAGCGGCGCACCAAACGCCTTACGCTCGTTGACGTAGCGATACGCCAGGTCGAGCGCAGTCAGGCAGTGACCGACCGCCATCGAGCCCAATGCAATACGCTCGGTTTGAAAGTTGCGCATGATCGCGTAGAAGCCGGCGTTCTCTTCACCGATCAGATGCGCCGATGGAACGCAGCAATTGTCGAACACCAGCTCAGCAGTATCGGATGCGAGCCAGCCACTTTTCTTCAGCGCGCGCCCGACGGAAAAACCAGGTGTGCCTTTTTCAACCGCGAAGATCGAAAGTCCGCGCGAGCCTTTCGCGTTCGCATCAGTGCGCGCGGCGACAAATACAAGATCCGCGTGGACGCCGTTGGTGATGAACATCTTGGTGCCGTTGATGACCCAGCTTTCGCCATCGCGCCGGGCGTGAGTCCGGATCGCAGCAACATCGGAGCCGGCGTCGGGCTCAGTCACCGCCACCGCGGTGATCAGTTCTCCGGTAACGACTTTTGGCAGCCATCGCGCTTTCTGCTCTGCATTGCCCGCGTGTGCAAGGTGCGGGCTCGCCATGTCGGTGTGCACCAGCACGGTAATGACGAACCCGCCCGACGACGAGCGCGATAGCGCTTCCTGAAACACGACATTGGTCATCATGTCAGCGCCGGCGCCGCCATGGTCGGGCGAAAACATCAAGCCGAGCCAGCCGAGCGCACCCATTTTTCGCAACACCTCGCGCGGAGTGAAGCCGGCTTCGTCCCACTCGAGAGCGTGGGGCTCGACTTCGCTCGCGATAAAGCGTGCGACCTGGCGGCGCAGGTCGTCGTGTTCGGGAAGGTCGTAGATCATGCGTACCCCTGGCGTCAACCGGCGGCAATCGGCAGCAAAGTCATCGTGTCGTTGCCGAAGATGTCGATCACCTTGACCGCCACGGTGTATCGGCCGGGCCGCACGTAGGTGTGCGGCGCAGTCTTCAACTCCAGCTTACGATCCTGACGCGTCCTGAAGCTCTGCCACACATTCTCGAAGATGTAGCCGCCAGTCCACCAGTCTTCGTAGTCAGGCAGCGCGCCCTGCGACGGCTCAAAGCCTGAGAGGCTGCCCTCGATCGCCATGTTCTTCGGTCGCTTGACGATCTCCTTGCGCGAACCATAATCGAAGTCCACGGCCCAGTAGTCAACCCAGTCGGTCCAAGTCTTGGTGAGCTTCTCGCGGCTGACTACCCCGTCCTTGCTCTTGTTCACCTTGTATAGCTGTCCGCCATCGCATACGACCTGGCTCTTTCCCTCGCGCAGCGACGCGATCACTGCGTCCATCGCGCCCTGCGTGTAATAGACAGAGAAGTCGGTCAGTTCGATGCTGACGCTGTGTTTGTCTTTCTTGTCGTAACGCGGGGTCGCTTCGATGAACGCGATATCGTGAAACACGACTTGCCCACGCTCGACGGCACGCTTGTCGAACACCTCGGGCGGGATGTGTTTCGGCGCGAGTTCAATGCCTTTGCCGCGCGCTTCCTCAAGCGCGGCAGGGAACAACCCCATCTCGAACTCGAAGGCCAGCACGTCGCAGCGCGAGGCGCCGCGCTTTCTGCACTCGACGATTACTTCCTCGACAAACAGGCGCCCGACCGGCAGGTTGATTGGGCCGATGACGACCAGCCGGCCGCTGGCTGCGCCGTGGAAGAACGAGCCCGCGCTCTCGGGCAGCGGCTCGGCCTTGTAGG
>Ga0136612_10000580_pt1 | contig 13446 bp, 14 predicted proteins | sample AntDryUQ224A2306_2_FD_106644 | JGI IMG/M metagenome (GOLD analysis project Ga0136612, IMG submission 106644) | Polar desert sand microbial communities from Dry Valleys, Antarctica - metaG UQ224A (23.06) | ecosystem: Environmental > Terrestrial > Soil > Desert | place: Antarctica: Dry Valley... | reverse complement strand
CCGATCACGAGCGACGGGATGCCGAACAGCGCCAGCGTCGTCTGCCAGCCCAGCGCCAGGATGAGGGCGCCACCGACGAACGGCACGGCGATGGTGCCGACGTTGCCGCCGCTGATGTGGGCGCTGATCGCGAAGCCACGTCGCTCCGTCGGGTAGGCGTCGGACAGCAATGCGTTGCCGACCGGATGCTGCGGGCTGGCGCCGATGCGAGCCACGCTGATGGCCGCCAGCAACTGCGTGATCGTCTGCGACAGCCCGCCGACGATGAGGCTCGTTCCGAAGAGGACCTGGCCGCCGGCCAAAAGGATCGGGCGCGCGACATATCGGGTGAGGAAGCCGTAGGCGAGCTGCATCGAGCCGCCGACGGCGGTGGTGATGGCGATGAAGGTGCCGATGTCCCGCTCGTTGAGCCCGTACTCCACGATCACGATCGGGTACACGAGCGGCATCAGCGCCGACTGGGCGTGGATGGCTGCGTGGGCCACTGCGAGCAGCGCGAGGGTGAGTCCGGGCCGCGACGGACTGCTACGATCCATCCCGATGCCGCCCAAATCCTCCACGGCGCGGACGAAGGCGCCGGAGATCAGCGATCAGCCGCCGCCCGAGCCGCCCAGCCTCGAGGCCAGTCTTGTCGGCACGGTCGGGCCCGTGATGCGCCACCTGGTGGCTCATGCCCGCCGGCACCAGACCTGGGGCGAGCTGACCTACCAGCAGTACAACGTGCTGCGCATGATCGACACCATGGGACCGCAGACCCAGGCCGACGTGGCTCGCCGGCTGATGGTCACGGCGCCGGTGGTCACCCGCCTGGCCGGCACGCTGGCCGACGCCGGCCTCGTCGAGCGACGGACCGACCCGAACGACAAGCGCGCCGTGCTGCTCGCACCGACTCGGGATGGACGACGCCAGGCGCGCGCCATGCGCAAGGACCTCCTCGAGGCCGCGCGCGAGCTCCTTGAGCCGATCCCCGACGAGCGGCGCGCGGGCGTCGCGGCCGCCCTCGAAGAGCTCCAGGTCCTGCTGCCGCAATCGTCAGCGCGCCGCTGACGGTCGCGCCTCGGAGGCGCGACGCGGCTCCTTCGGTCGCCGTGACGACGTGTCGAGCATCGTGACGCCGAGCGATCCGCGGCGCCCGGCCCAGCGCAGCCCCAGCGCCACGATGCCGACCGTGACGAGGGAGAGGGCGGCTCCGCTCACGAAGGCGGCCGGCGTTCCCCATGTCTCTGCAACGAAGCCGGCGAAGAGGCCCCCGAGCGGCGCGGAGCCGGCGAAGACGGTCACGTAGAAGCTCATGACGCGGCCCCGCAGCGCATCGGTGACGTTGGCCTGCACGGTTGCGTTGATCGTGTTGATCATGAGCATGCTGAAGTAGCCGGCGGCGAGGACGAGCGGCACCGCCAGCAGGACGTTGCGTGACGCGGCGATCGCGACGAGCAGGAACGAGAAGACGATCCCACCGCCCAGCATCAAGGGGATGGCGCGCCGCCGCTGCATGATGGCCAGCGTCAGCGAGCCACCCAGCGAGCCGATCCCCATGGCCGCGAAGAGGGCGCCATACCCATCGGCATTGAGGTCCAGGATGCCGGTGGCGAAGAGCGGCAGCAGGATCTGGAAGTTGAAGCCGAAGGCCGCGATCCCGCCGAGCAGCACCAGGGACCACAGCACGAGCGGCGTTCGCACCGCGTACCAGAATCCCTCGCGCAGGCTCTCGAGGACCGGCGGATGCTGCTCGGGCCGGTCCATGCGCCTGATCTCGCGCGGGTTCATGCGCAACAGGCCGGTCAGCACCCCCGCATAGGTCAGCGTGTTGATCCCCAGGTTGACCGCCACCCCGGAGATCGTCGAACCGGTCACGCCGGTGCCGACGGCAATGATCACGCCGGCCAGCGCGGGGCCGACGACGCGCGCCGAGTTGAAGGCCATCGAGTTCAGCGCGATCGCGTTGTGGAGCAGGTGGCGCGGCACGAGGTCGGCGGCCAGCGCCTGGCGCATCGGCATGTCGACCGCGTTGACAAGTCCGAGCATGAACGCCATGACCATCACCATCCAGATCTCCACCACGCCGGTGGCGATGATGACGAAGAGGATAAAGGCCTGGAAGCTGGCGGCCACCTGTGCACCGATGAGCGCATGCCGCTTGTCGATCCGATCCGCGATGACCCCACCGAACGGCGCCAGGAAGAGGGCCGGGCCGAACTGCAGGACCGCGACGTACCCGAGCTGGATGGGTGATCCGCCGAGGGCCAGGATCAACCACGGCAGGCTGACCTGCTGCATCCAGGTGCCGATCAGGCTGACGACCTGCCCCCACCAGTAGAGCCGATAGTTGCGCACCGAGAGCGCCGCGAAGCCGCGCTTCAGTCCGCCGAGCGCGGCTTGCAGCGGCAACGGACGCGGCTGATCGGGTCGCGCGCCGGGGGCGGATTCGGCCAAGGGTCAAGTCTCCAAGTAGTTGCTCATGCTAACGACGCACGGCCCCCACGTCACGCCGCGCGCCCGGCGATCTCCCACGGTCGTTCCGCCGGCTCGATGACGGGCGTCGAGATCGCGTTGCGGGGCATGCGAACGGAGCGCAACTGCCATGCCACGACCGCCAGGACGGCGACCGCCAACGCCCCGCCCAGGCTGAAGGCGAAGGCCGCGCCGAACGACTCGGCGAGCGCCCCGGCCAGGAGGCCGCCGATCGGCGCCGTGCCGGCGAAAACGGTCACGTACAGCGACATGACCCGGCCACGGAGAACATCCGGGACGCTGTTCTGAATCGTGACGTTGATCGTGTTCACCATCAGCATCGAGGCAAGGCCGATGCCGAAGACGAGCGGGAAGGCCGCCATCGGAGTCCCGGCGAAGCCGAGCGCGATCTCGAGCGCCAAGAAGGCCGCACCACCACCCAGGATCAGCCCGAGCATCGGCCGCTGGCTGGTCGTGAAGGCCAGGATGAGCGAGCCGATCAGCGAGCCGGCACCCATCGCGGCGAACAGGGCTCCGTACCCACCGGAGTCGAGCCCGAGCGCATCGCGGGTGAAGAGCGGCAGCAGCGTCTGGAAGTTCATGGCGAACGTGGCCATTCCGCCGAGCAGTACAAGCGGCCACAACACCGTTGGCGTGGCGATCGCGTAGCGGACACCCTCGACCAGGCTCGCCCGAATGGACGGGAAGCGATCCGGCCGATCGATCTGACGCAACGACCCGCCGTCCAGCATCCAGAGGCCGACGAGCACCGACAGGTAGCTCACCGCGTTGATGCCGAAGTTGATCGCCACCCCGAACACGGCGATCGTCACCCCGGCGATGGCCGGACCGATGACGCGCGAGAGGTTGAAGCTTGTCGAGTTGAGCGCGATCGCATTGGTGAGATCTTCGGCCGGCACGAGCTCTGCCGCGAACGCCTGGCGAACCGGCATCTCGATCGCATTGACGAAGCCCGCCAGCAGCGCCAGAAGGTAGATGTGCCAGATCTCGACAAGGCCGGTGCCCGCCAGCCCGAAGAGCAATGCGGCCTGGAGCATGGCGACGGCGTTGACGATCATGAGCACCCGTCGCTTGTCGACTCGATCGGCGAGCACGCCGCCGATCGGTGCAAGGACCATCGAGGGCGCGAACATGAGCGCCAGCACGGTGCCAAGCTGCAGCGGCGATCCACCGAGCTCGAGGACGAGCCATGGCTGCGCCACCGACTGCATCCAGGCTCCGACCAGGCTCCCGATCTGCCCGAACCAGTAGATCCGGTAATTGCGGTGGCGCATCGCCGTGAACCCGCGCCCCAGGCCCGAGCGCGGCGAGGACCCCGCCCGTTCGGGGCGGCGTGAAGCACGCGGGAAGAGCCGGGGAATGGTCATTCATTAGCTATGCTAACAAATATTCGGACGGCCCGCAAGCCGACGTCTCGACGACGGACTGCTTGAGCCCTGCCCCGCCATGCGCCATGATGCGCGACACGAAACCACCGATACGACAGGCCCGAGCTATCCAGGTCCGGGGGGACCGGCGCTCCCGTTCCCTCCGGTGGCTTCTGGCGCCCGCCGTCGTGATCCTGCTGCCGCTCCTGGTCCTGCTGACCCCCGGCCTGACCATCGCTCCGCTCAGCGCGATCGAACCGCAGAGGGGCGGTCCACGTCCGATCGATCGCCTCGACCTGCCGGGGCCGCCTACGCACGTCCAGCCGATCGACCGAGCCTCGCCGGTGCCGGTGCCGGTGCCGCTCGCGATTCCGCCGCGGATCCTGGACGACCGCTTCAAGGCGGCGATTGTGGCGGCCCGGACAGAGGCCGGCGCCTATGGCATCACGTTTGCCGCCGTGCGTGACGGGGAGGTGTTCTGGTCGGGTTCCTCGGGCGTCCACCGCGACGGCGGCGGCGCGATGGAGGCAGACGATCCGCTGGTCATCGGCAGCGTGACCAAGACGTTCGTTGCCGCCGCCACCATGCAGCTCGTGGAGGATGGCCGCCTCGATCTCGACGATGCATTGCGCGACCACCTGCAGCTGCCAGCCATAAACCGGGAGATCACCATCCGCCAACTGCTCGACCACACGAGCGGCCTTGCGGACGTGTACAACGAGCGGACCCGCAGGGGCCTGGAAGAAGATCCGGGCCGCGCCTGGACGGCTGCCGAGGTGCTCAGGACCATTCGCCCGGCGTGGTATGAGCCCGGCGAAGGGTGGGCGTACGCCAACACAAACTACTTCCTGCTCGGCCTCCTGATCGAACGAGTGACCGGCTCGTCACTGGCAGAAGACTTCGAGCGACGGTTCCTGGACCCGCTCGAGCTGGACGAGACCCGCCTGCTGACCGGCACCGACGACGGCGGGCCGCTGTCGCCGGCGTGGGCCACGATCTTCTGGGCGTCCGGGGCGATGAGCGCATCTGCCGCCGACCTCGCCCGCTGGGGTGACGCACTCTACGACGGCGAGATTCTCACCGACGCCTCGCGCGAGGCGATGATCGACCTGAACAGCCACGACTACGGGCTGGGATTGCAGCGAATCCAGGTCCCCGGCGCCATCGGCTACGGCCACACCGGCCTGCTCAACGCCTACACCACGCTCCTGGTCTACCTGCCTGCGGAGGACACGACCTTGGCGTTGCTCGTGAACCGCAGCGAGGTCGACCTTGGCGCGATGCTGGCCGCCGAACCCCAGCGAGGGCCGTCGCTGCTCGAGCTGATCGGCGTCGATCGCCCTGGGCCGAAGCGTCCCTAGCCGCCGTACAGGATGTCGCGGATGATCGGCATCGGCGGCGTTCCGTGGCTTACCACCGACTCCAGGAACGGTCGCCACGCGAATTCGTCGCCGGCACGACGCCGGGCCTCACGCTCGAGCTCGCTCATCTCCACGCTGCCGAGGTAGTACTCGCACAGCTGCGTGCTCGACAGGCGGGCTCGACTCCACTTCTCGGTGGCCTCCGAGCGCTCCTGGAATCCGCCTTCGACCATCATGCTCATGGCCTCGTCCTCGGACATGCCACCGGTGTGGATCCGGATGTCCATGAGCGTGTTGGTAATGGCGCGCAGGAAGTACTTCCAATGGGTCAGGCGCAGGGCCGGGTCATCGGCGCCGTACCCGACGTCGATCATGACCTGCGTCACGTAGACGGCCCAGCCCTCCGCGAAGACACCCGAGCCGAAGACTGCGCGGGCGAGCGACTCGCATCGGTTCGACCATGCCAGCTGCAGGTAGTGCCCGGGCACGGCCTCGTGGATGGTCAGCAGGCGAAGCTGGCGGGCGTTGTACTCGCGCAGGAATGACTCGACCTGGTCATCGGTCCACTCGTCAGGCGGCGGCGTGATCGCGAAGAAGCTATCGAGTCCGCGGTCGAGCGGGCCGGGCGGGATGAGCATGGCGCCGCCGAAGGCGCGCAGGAACGGCGGCGTCCAGATGATCTGGAGCGGATCCTCCGCGAGGCCGATGAGGTCGCGCTCCCGGATGAACGTTTCGATCCGCTCGTTCTCGGCGCGGCAGACGTCGAGCAGCTCCTCGGCCTTCGGATGGTCCACCGCGATGGCGTCGAGCACGCGACGGGTGAGGGCGTCGCCGTCGTCGGGCATTGGCTCGTCGCCGATCCAGGCGGGCCAGAGCCCGCGCGCCAGCCGCAGCATCTCGGCCCGCACCTCGTCGTACGCCTTCGCGGCGCGACCCTCCAGCTCCTCCGGCGTGACGGTCGCCTTCAGCATGTGATGGAACTTGCGCTCGTACAAGTCGCGGCCGAGGCGGAAGTCGCCATCAGCCGTGGGAAGGAGCTCGTCGCTCATCCAGGCCGTGAACGACTCAACGGCGGCGATCGCCGGCCGGGCGGCTGCGGTGACTCGCTCTCGCAGTTCCGCGTTCAGCTCGGAGGCCATGGCGACGGCCGTGCTGCACAGGTCGGCGACGCCGGGCATCGTCTTGATCGCCTTCTCGACGTGGAAGCCGCTCACCGGACGATCGCGGCCAGAGGTGAGGTTTGCGCGCGCGGCGTCCAGCGCGGCCGGGATGCCCTCCATGCGGCCAGCCACGCTCGAGAGCCGTTCCGCCACCGGCGCGAACTCGCGGCTGAGCAGGCCGAACAGGCCGGCGCCGAGCAGATAGCTGTAGCTGATCGGGCTCCAGGAGAGCTCGTCGAGGTCCTCCTCGTCGAAGCGCAATGCGTCGATCTGGGTGAGCAGCACTCGCCGATCGATCTCCTCGTCCCGGTTTGTCGCCTCCGCCGCCTCCAGGCCCGTGCGGGCATCGGCCAGCCAGGCGAGGCGCTCCGCGCCGCCGGCATCGGTCAGGTCCGGCCAGCGGTGGTCATGCTCGTGGTTGCCCGCCTCGGTGGCATGGATCGGGTAGAGGCGGAAGTAGTCGGCGAAGAAGGCGTCCTGCGCCTCGGCGAAGCTCATGGCCAAATGGTGACATGGAAAGGCCAGCCGCCGGATGGTTCCGACGGCGGGCTGGTGGGCGTGCGGCCGTTACGGTGCGTCGATCTGAACGGAGTCCACGATTGCCTGGAGCTCGGTCTGGACGCTTGCCGGCGTGTCGGCGAAGTCCTCGGCCAAAACGACGACCCTTGTCCGCTTCCGCGTCGCCTCGTTGCGCCTGTTCGAACAGTCCGTCCTGCACCCGTCACTTCGTTCCGAGGCGTCGGCCGACAGTGGACCTCTCAGTGAATAGAGCGCTCGGGGCCGCCTATCTGTTCAATCCCGATGAACAAGGCAACACCCGCGAGCTTCGCCGAGTGGGATGATGGCGACGACATCGAAGTGGAGCGGAGTGCGGTGGAGACTTGGCAGGCGATCAACACGGTCCGCGCCGTGCGGAAGTTCAGCGACGAGCCGATCGCCGACACGGACCTCGAGCGGATCCTCAACGCCGCCCGACGGACCGGGAGCTCGAAGAACGACCAGCACTGGGCGTTCGTGGTGGTTCGCGACCGCGACCACCTCCGTGAGCTTGCCGCCGTGGGCCACTATGCCGATCACCTCGCCGGCGCGACCGTGGCGATCGCGATTGTCACGCCTGATGCCTCCGGCCACTACAACAACTCGGTGATGTGGGACTCCGGACGCGCGGCGCAGAACATGGTGCTTGCCGCCTGGGAACTCGGGATCGGCAGCGTGCCGGCGACGGTCTACGACCATGACCTCGCGCATCGGCTGCTGGGCCTGCCCGAGGACCGCCGCTGCGACTTCCTGCTGTCGTTCGGGCACCCCGCCGATGCCGCGATCCTGACCGCACCGAACCGCGCCGGCGGGCGGCAGCCGCTGTCCGACGTCGTCCACGAGGAGCGCTGGCAGGGCCGCTAGCCAATCGGCTCAGTCCTCCAACGGGGAGTAGGTTACGGGGTCGCCGCGGTAGGCCGGGATCCCGTCGACGATGGTGGCGACGACGGTCAAGTCGCGGATCTCGTCGGCTGTGGCGCCTGACGGACCAGCTCTTTCTGCGCTCATCCCTCCACATCCGTGGCGATCAATCCTGGTGAACCGATCACTCGTGAGAGCGTTCGGAGGAGCCTCTCCGTTCAATGTTGGGAGACCGCGGGCCGCCCGATGGGCCGCCCGCGCATCGGTCGTTCGCGATCGGTCATGGCACCTCGGAGAAGGTCGCCCCTTCCGCCATGCTCCGCACCTCTTCGACGAGGCCGGCCGGTGTCGCCGGGCTGTACGTCGCATCGAGGATCACGATCGCGCCTCTCACGTCGAGGATCCAGAGCTCGTCGATCTGGCCCGGTCCCTGGTGGTACCGCGCCGGTCCGGAGTCCCCCTCGTAGCCGTAGCTCGCGAACGTGTTCTCGTCGCAGTCCGCGAACGCCTCATCCCGGGTGGGGGCGTCGTTCGGCACGTGGAGAGTGATGTATTTACCGGCGTACCCACCCACCGTCACGTTCACCGGCGCCGTGGCGTCGCGTGACGCCTGCGCCGCCAGGGCCGCTGCAATCTCGTCGACCGTCGTGGCCGGCGTCTCCGGGGAGGTCGACGACCAGTGGCACGGATCCCCGTACACATTGATTGGGTCTGTGATGGCCCACGCCAGCAGCGCGGCACCGGCACCGTTCGGTGGGTCCGCCTGGTCGCCCTTCTGCAGCGCGGAGAACTCAGGAAGCACACTCCATCCAGACGCCGGGATGGTGACGGTGATGGGCACGGCCTCCTCATCGAAGACGAATCCGCCGACGTCCAGGGAGCCCCCGGGGGGCACGCAGCAGCCGCTGGGGCTCGTCGGCTCGGCGACGGACGGTTCCACTGACGGTTCGCCAGTCGACGGTTCGGGAGTGGGGCTTGGCTGGGTCCCGGATCCGCCAAAATTGCCAGGTGACCCGAGCAGCTGCGAACCGATGAGGACGACGGCAACCACGGCCGCGGCCGCGGGGCCGAAGCCGACGATCTTGTTCATGAGCGGGAACCTCCGCGCCGGCCAGCCGCCACGGCGCTGTGGGGTCGCGGGGACCTGGTCGAGCACGGCATCCAGGACACGGTCCGGCAGCGCCGTGACGCCCTCGTCCAGCCACGACCGAACGATGCGCGTTGTGTCGCGATCCGTGCTCACTGCGCTACCTCCCGCGCGGTGGGCCGGGCGTCGGCGTCGAGCGCCGCGCGCAACCCGCGCATCGCATGATGAAGTCTTGATCTGACGGTCCCGACCGGGACGCCGAGCACCTCGGCGACCCGGTCGAGCGGCATGTCGAGGTAGTGGTGCAGGACCACCACCGCGCGGTGATCGATCGAGAGCCGCCGGAAGCCACGCTCGAGCTGGTCGCGATCGACGACCGCACTCGAGCCATCTACCTGCGTCGGCTCATCCGAGGGCAGCAGGCGCATGTTCGGCGTCCAGTGGCGGGACTTGCGACCCTCGGCGTAGCAGGCGCGCACGAGAAGCCGATACGACCAGGCGTCGAAGCGGGCCGGGTCGCGCAGCTGCGGAAGATCGCGCCAGATCGCGAGAAGCGCCTGCTGCGACGCGTCCTCGGCGAGAGCGATGTCGCGCAGGATCCTGTGCGCCACCGCATGGAGCCGATCGCCGACTGCCACGGCGAGGCTCGCGAAGGCCTCTTCGTCGCCGTGCTGCGCGCGCACCACCAGTTCGGTATCCATGCCTCTTCCATCTGGGCCGGTCGATCCTCGGCCGGCCTGCTCACACGGTATGGGCGCATTGCTCGAGGTCAGAACTCAATCTTCGACGGCTGCGCAATCGGGCCGGACACGGAAACGCCGGGCGGACTGTGGTGTCCGCCCGGCGTCGAGGGTGACTGAGTCAGTCGGTGGGCTGGAAGTAGTGGTCGAGCGTCCAGTTGGCGACCTTGGTGCTCGTCCTGATCGATACCTCGTCCGCCGTCCTGAAATGGATCCCGGACCACACCCGGGCGTCTACGGCCTCGCGAGTGATCCTCGCCTTGGTCGCGTAGTGTCGGGTCTCGCCCGCAGCTGCCGAGGTGATATTCAGGTCCACCTTTCCATCGCTGTTGAGACGCGAGAGCGCCGTGCTCACCGCACCCACGACCGAGGTCAGGCCGCTCGGCCATTCCGGATATGGCGGGCTGGTGATCAATGGCGTCCAATCAGCGACTCCGTGCGTGTCGTCATTGCCGTCGGTGTCCGCCATGCGAATGGCCGTGACCGGCCGCCACCACATGTACTTGAGCTTCGCGTTCCAGACGGTGCCGGCCCCATCGGCGATGGCGGTATCCACGGCGGCGAACATCCGGGCACTGTCGTCGATGTCGAGGGCGCGTCGCGTGGCAAGGTCGCGAAGCGCGGCCTGCATCGGCCCGATGCCCGCATCAGAGAAGAACTTTGCCGTCTGTTCCATTGCATCAGTGCGAACGGTGCTCGGGGCGTTGATGTCCCCGAGAGTGCGCACCTCCTCGAACTCCCTGAGGTACCTCGCGGAGTTGATTCGCGGAGGCGCACCCGGAGCGAACTGGGTGGTCGAGTTCAGCGCCAGTGGCCGGACCCCGCCCAAAAAGGCCGACGCGAACGGCAGGAACCCAGGCGGCGTCGGACTCCAGTCACCTGGTTCAGTCGCGACCGGGACGGTCACGGCCGCACCACGGCCATCGTTCGCACGAAGGGCAATGATGCGGTCCGCGGCGCGAACGCCATAGTTGACGCCCCTGTCGACATGGCCACGTTCACCCAGACTGAGTTCTACGAGCTCTTTGACGTCGCATCGATGCGGCACGACATCCAGATGCGGCTTCCCGGCGAGGGAAGGACGCATTGGACCCTGGAAGTGGCGCGCTCCGGAAAGAGCTTTTCGCAGCGGGACATCCTCATGCTCGACGCCCTTCGTCCAGGGCTGCTGTCATATGAGTCGTATCGGAGGCTCGCGGCGGCTCTGGCGACCCTCCAGGTCGAGGTCCCCGCCTCGTCCAACGCCGCAGAGCTGACCCGGCGAGAGAACGAGGTGCTCGACCTCGTGGCCGCCGGCGCTGCGAACGCGGCGATCGCAGAAAGGCTGTGGATCTCGCCCGGCACCGTCAAGAAGCACCTCGAGCACATCTACGCCAAGCTGGAAGTCGGAAGCCGAACCGCAGCGCTTGCCCGCACCCGACGATCGGTGGCTGCGACCGAACCTCACCAGAGCTGAGGGCCTGCGCTAGCCTGCACTGGTGAGCGAGAACATCTGCTACACCGATGCCTACGCGCGCCAGACCGATGCGACCGTCGTCGAGATTGACGCGGATGCGAACGCCGTCCTGCTGGATCGGACCGTCTTCTATCCCGGCGGCGGGGGCCAGCCGGCCGATACGGGTGTGCTGAGCGGCGACTCGGGCGGCTCATGGCGCGTCATCGGCGCCAAGAAGCGCGGCGAGGACATCTGGCACACCATCGAGGCCGGCTCCGAGCTTCCGGCCCGCGACACCCAGGTTTCGGCGGAGCTCGATTGGGACCGGCGCCATGCGCTCATGCGCACCCACTCCGCCCTACATGTCCTGTGCGGGGTGGTCTGGCGTGACTTCCAGGCGTCGGTCACCGGAGGCAACATGGAGCCCCTCTCCGGGCGCATGGACTTCGAGTTCGAAACCATGTCCGGCGAGCTGGTGGGCGAGATCGAAGGGCGGGTCAACGCCGAGATCGACGCCGACCGCGAGATCCGGGTCGAGAGGCTGCCGCGTGAGGAGGCCTTCGCCATCCCCGACCTGATCCGCACCAAGGTCAACCTGCTGCCCGCGGGGATCAGCGAGGTGCGCACCATCGAGATCGTCGGGCTCGACCTCCAGGCCGACGGTGGCACCCACGTCGCCCATACCAGCGAGATCGGTCGGGTCAAGGTCACCGGCTACGAGTCGAAGGGTCGCATCAACAAGCGCATTCGCATCGAGGTCACGTCCGCCGGCGCCTGACGTCTCCTGACGCTCTGACCGTCACCGCCCGCATCGGTGGCTGGCCGGGCGCGCTCGAACGCGAGGAGGGCACGCTCGAACTCGGCCGCGATTCTGCAGAGGCACCAGATCCTGAGCCAGCCACACGAGGAGGACCGATGCCCGGTCAGAAGGAGCTTCCCGGAACGCTCAAGCGCTCGCCGAAGAAGGCGCAGGAGACCTGGGTCAAGACGCACGACAGTGCCGTCGAGTCGTACGGCGAGGGCGAGCGGGCGCACCGCACCGCCTTTTCCAGCCTCAAGCACTCCTACGAGAAGGTCGACGACCACTGGGAGGCAAAGGACGACAAGGGACCCTCCGACCCGAGATCGGAGATCGGTGGACAGCGCGCACGCCGAGGCGAGGGCGAGACCTTCGGCGGGGTAGATCTCTACGGAAATACCAAGGCGGAGCTGTACGAGCGAGCCCGTGCATTGGGCGTCCCGGGCCGCTCGAGCATGACGAAGAAGGATCTGGCCAGGGCCATTGACCGCAAGCAGGACTAGCTGCGCCGGACGGTGCGTCGCACGATGGGCCGTTCGCGGGTGGTGCGGTTCCACTTCCGCCGCTCGACGACCTTGAATCCGGCGCGCTCGAACATGGCGAGCGTCCCCTTGTAGACGTTCGCCGATGGGATACGAGCGCCATCGGTCTCGACCGGATAGCCCTCGAGCAGGGTGGCGCCGTGCTGGCGCGCGTAATCGACTGCGGCGTCCAGCAGCGCTGCGGCCACGCCCTGGCCGCGGGACTTGCGTCCGACCACGAAGCAGACGATCGACCAGACCGGCTTGGCATCGATGGGCGTCAGGATCTTCGAGCGCTGCAGGCGTTCGTAGTCGTCGCGCGGCCCCAAACTGACCCAGCCGATTGCCTCGCCATCCCGGTACGCGATCAGCCCCGGTGCCCGACCCTCGAGCTCATCGACCGCGCGCTCCAGCACGCGTCGGTTGGTCGTGGCCGTCGAGTTGTGGAACTCGACGGCGCGAATCCGGAAAGACGCGCACCAGCACCACTTCGGATCGCCGCCCTGGCCGAACAGGCCCGCAAGATGCGGCAACCGCTCGCGGGTCAGGGGCAGGATCTCGAGCGCATCGGTCATGCCTTCATTGTGGACCGATGATCCCGGCGTGCCGTGTCAGGAATCTCTCGCGATTTTGCGCTGGGCCGCAACGAACCACCGAGCCGCCCCCGTTCGGCTCCCGCGTTTGCTCTCGGCAGCAAGCTCCCGCTGGATGCCTGCCTCCTTGGTGGTTAGTCGCACCAGGGCGAAAACGGCAGGCCGTCACGCGGCTGGACCAGCGTTATGTGCAGCCGGTGCACGTATCTACCAGGTTCGGACGCCCATCGGTCGAAATGTGCTTCAGGGGTGCACATTTCGGATCATTCCGGACCGAAAAGCGTCCGGATACCATCGCAACTTGTCAGGTACGTGCACACGGTGCACACGCCGGTCGGGACTCACTGCTCGTCGGGAGGAAGCGGCTCGATCTCGTCGATCAGGTCGGCGACCGAGCCGACGATCCGCGTCGGCAGGTAGCTGAATCGCTGGGCGTGCTCCTCGCCCTCGGTGATGCCGGTAAGCACGAGGATCGTTTCCAGGCCGGCCTCCAGCCCGGTCACGATATCAGTG
>Ga0136612_10000579_pt1 | contig 13447 bp, 15 predicted proteins | sample AntDryUQ224A2306_2_FD_106644 | JGI IMG/M metagenome (GOLD analysis project Ga0136612, IMG submission 106644) | Polar desert sand microbial communities from Dry Valleys, Antarctica - metaG UQ224A (23.06) | ecosystem: Environmental > Terrestrial > Soil > Desert | place: Antarctica: Dry Valley... | reverse complement strand
GTGACTGGAAGGGCCTGAACGTCCCGCCCAAGATCAAGAAGATGGGCTACAAGGGCGTCGAGTCCACCGAGCTGGTCTACGACGGCTACCGCTGCCCCGCCGAGAACATCCTCGGTGGCGAGGAGGCGGGCCTGGGCCAGGGCTTCACCCAGATGATGGATGCGCTCGAGGTGGGCCGCGTCAATGTGGCCGCCCGCGGCGTGGGCATCGCCCAGCGCGCGCTGGAGCTCGCGCTGCGCTACTCGCAGGAGCGCAAGACCTTCGGCAAGCCGATCGCCCAGCACCAGGCGATCCAGTTCAAGCTCGCCGACATGGCCACGAAGGTCGATGCCGCGCGCCTGCTGACCATGCGCGCCGCCCGGCTCAAGGACGCCGGCGAGCGTTCGGACCTCGAGGCGGGCATGGCGAAGCTGTTCGCCTCGGAGACCGGCAAGGAGGTCGTCGAGGACTCCTTCCGCATCCACGGCGGCTACGGGTACTCCAAGGAGTATGAGATCGAGCGCCTCTACCGCGACGCGCCACTCCTGCTGATCGGCGAGGGCACCTCGGAGATCCAGCGCATGGTCATCGGCAAGAAGCTCCTTCAGCGCCACCGGATCTAGTCCTGAGCACCAAGGAGCTCATCGAGACGGGCGTGACGCGGTTCCTCGAGGAGGTGCCGGCGCTCCAGAAGCTCAAGCTCGTCTTCGGGCTCGAGCTGCGCGCCCGCCACGACGTCCAGCTCTACCGCGTCCAGCTGCCGGGCCCCGAGGTGTCCAAGGACTTCAAGGGTGACGAGCGCGTGCGCCTGCACGTCCAGCGGCCCGAGTTCAACACGCTGGCCGTCGAGGGCACCGCGAAGTCGTGGATCCGGGCCTTCGAGCTCGGCCACGCGAAGGCCGAGGGCTCTGAGCAGATCATCCGGCTCATCGCCCAGGTGGTCGAGAAGCACGAGGACCGCTCACGCACCCGCCGGGCCAGTCACTGACCCCGCGCGAGCTGGGCCTCCGGATGCCCGCTGAGTGGGCACCCCACGAGCGCTGCCTCATGGCCTGGCCCTGCCGGCGGGAGCTGTGGGGGGAGCTGCTCGACCAGGCCAAGGCCGACCACGCGACGGTCGCCCACGCGGTCGCGCGCTTCGAGCCGGTGCTCATGGTGGCCCGCCCCGGCGACGGCGCAGAGGCCGAGGCCGCGCTGGACGGCGACATCGAGGTCCTCGAGCTGCCGATCGACGACTCCTGGCTGCGCGACTCGGGGCCGGTGATCCTGCTGGGCTCAGAGGGGCGGCGCGCAGGCGCCGACTTCCGCTTCAATGCCTGGGGAGAGAAGTTCTCGCCCTGGGGCGACGACGACGCGCTGGCCGGGCGCCTGCTCGGCCACCTGGGGATCGAGCGCCACGCCGCGCCCTTCGTGCTCGAGGGCGGCTCGATCTGCTCAGACGGACAGGGCACGCTGATCACGACCGAGCAGTGCCTGCTGCATCCCAGCCGCAATCCGGGCATGGACCGTGAGGAGATCGAGCAGGGCCTGTGCGACTTCCTCGGGGTGCAGCGCGTGATCTGGCTCGGACGGGGCCTTCTCGAGGATCGCGACACCGACGGCCATGTGGACCTGATCGCCGCCTTTGCTCCCTCCGGCGCCGTCGTGCTCCAGACCGTGCCCGACGACAACCCGAACGCCGCCAGCTGCGCGGAGAATGCACGCCGGCTGCGCGCGGCGGACCTCGAGGTGGTCGAGGTGCGCGGGCTTCCCTACGCCGAGGTGGCGGGCGAGCAGGTGCCCGTCGCGCCGCTGAACTTCTACATCGCCGACGGTGCGCTCATCGTGCCGGTGACCGACGGAGTCCCAGCGCCGCCCGAGCTGGCCGCCGCCTACCCCGACCACGAGATCGTCGGCGTGCCGGGGGCCGTGCTCGCCCATGGCGGCGGAGGGCCCCACTGCATCACCCAGCAGGTCCCCGCGCCCGCTCTCTAGGGACAGCGGAGGGCGAGGACTACAGTTGGCCGCGATGGCCGAGCCCCGTCTCATCGCCGTGATCGACACGCCGCCCGAGTCACTGGCGCGCACGCGGCCGTCGCGCCGCGAGGCGTTTCGCGTCGGCCTGGTCCAGGAGCGCTGGCACCCCGACCCGGCCGAGCACGAGGCCGCACTGGCCACCGGAATCCGGCTGGCCGCGCGGACGGGCGCCCGGCTCGTGTGCCTCCAGGAGCTGACCCTGTCGCCGTACTTCGCCATCGTCGCCGACGGCCTGGACGCCGCCCGGGAGCACGCCGAGGGCGTCCCCGACGGTCCGACGACGGCCTTCGCGCGGCGGATGGCCGCCGAGAGCGGCGTGCACGTGCACGCTTCGCTCTACGAGCGCCGCGCAAAGGACCCTGACGGCCTGGGCTACAACACCGCGATCTGCGTCGCGCCCGACGGCGAGCTGGTCGCACGCACGCGCAAGCTCCACATCCCGGTGACCGCGGGCTACTACGAGGACCGCTACTTCCGCCCCGGCCCGCCGGGCGACGAGGCGTTTCCCGTCGTGGCGGTCGGCGACGCGCAGCTGGGCTTTCCCACCTGCTGGGACCAGTGGTTTCCCGAGCTGGCGCGCGCGTACTCGCTCGCCGGCGCCGAGGTCATCGTCTACCCGACGGCGATCGGCTCCGAGCCCGACCACCCCGGCTTCGACACCGAGCCGCTGTGGGAGCGCGTGATCACCGGGAACGGCATCGCGAACGCCACGTTCATGGTCGCGGTGAACCGGTTCGGCTCCGAGCCCCCGCTGCACTTCTACGGGTCGAGCTTCATCTCCGATCCCTACGGCCGCGTACTCGCCCAGGCCCCGCGCGACGAGCCCGCCGTCCTCGTCGCCGATCTGGACCTCGACCAGCGCCGCGACTGGCTCGAGCTCTTCCCGTTCTTGACCACGCGACGACCCGACGCCTACGCCGCGCTGGTGAAGCCCAGTGAGCGGGAGGGCGCGGCGGCCCCCGAGGCGTGACCGTCAAGTGATCGGCCCTCGCTGCCGATAGGAGGCAGAGACCGGGCCAGCCGAGAGAAGGCCGTCGTAGCCGCTCCCACGCCACTCGTCGAGACGCCGGATGAGCTCGCGGCGATCTGCCGCCTCGCCTCTGCCTGCCTGAACGCGCCGGTCGCCGAGATCCGCACGAGGTTCATCGACGAGCTCGCGCGCCGGTTCGGGCCTGACCAGGTCCACCTCCAGGAGGTCTCCCAGGACCGCATGGTCGGACGCGGCCTGGTCGCGGCCCCGGCACCGACGAGGAGGAGCGCTACGTCCAGCTCCTCGACGACGGCCCCTCGGGCGTCGCGACCGTCGTGCGGACCGGCGCCCACCTCGTGGTCGAGGACGCCGCCACCTGCACCGAGCTGCGCCGTGATCATGTCGAGCGCTGGAACGTCGCGTCGTGCCTGTTCGCGCCGCTGACCTTCGGCGGCGCCGTCCGCGAGGTCGCGATCCTCATCGAACACGAGCCGCGTACCTACACCGACGGCGAGGTCGCGTTCGTGCTCGCCCTCGCCGAGCAGGCGGCCACGGGGCTCGCGCTGCGCGAGCTCGAGCGACGGCGCCGGATCGAGGGCGACCAGCAGTCCGCGCTCGCCCGCGCGGCCAAGATGCTGAATGCCTCGCTGGACCTGCGGGAGGTGCTCGCCGGCCTCTGCCGGGAGGCCGACACGGCGCTCGGCGGCGACGTCGCCGGCGTCTACCTCGGCGACGCAGACCACGGCGGGACCGGCGTGGCCAGTCACAACGCGGGCCCGGACTGGCTGGGCCACCGCATGAAGCCGGGCGAGGGGGTCGCGGGCAAGGGGTGCGCTTGGCCGAGGAGATCGCCCGCGCCCGGCGCGACGCCGCGCCGCTGGCCTGCCTGCTGCTCGACCTCGACGACTTCAAGGCGCTCAACGACCGCGCGGGCCATCTCGTGGGCGACCAGGTGCTCCAGTGCGTGGCCGGCGCGCTGGCCGAGGAGTTCCGCCTGTACGACCAGATCGCCCGCTACGGCGGGGATGAGTTCGCGGTCATCCTCCCGGGCCTGGACGCCGATGAGGCGCGGACGGTCGCCGAACGGGTCCGCCTCACGGTCCTCGCCGCCGGTGGCACGGCGGGCGCCTCGCTGGGGACCTCGATCGGGATCGCCCAGTGGCGCGAGCCCCAGACCTCGGGCGAGCTGCTCGAGCGCGCCGATCGTGCGCTGCTGCTGGCCAAGCGCATGGGCAAGCATCGCGTCGCGGTGTCCTCGGCCCAGACCGAGCACGACCTCGCGCTCATGCAGGGCCGCGGCGACGCATCGAGCTCGGTCATGCGCGAGTTCTGGGACCTGATGTCGGGATTCCGGGACCCGCGCGAGGCGCTCATCGTGATGCCGAGCTTCACGCGACGGGTCCTCGGGCTCGAGGAGGTCGCGCTGTATGAGGCCGAGCCCGGGATCGCCACGACCGCGATGCACCGCCTCGCCATCGCCCGCCTCCCCGGCGACCCGGCCCCGCGGGCCTTCCGGCGTGCCACCCTCACCGGCGCCGAGCTGCTCGAGCGCCTCGAGGCCGGCGTGATCTCGCGCAGCTCGCTCGCCGAGCTGCACGAGGCGATGGGCGTGGCGCCCGACGGGCTCGACGCCCAGGCGGCGACGGGCTCCTACGCCATGATCCCGCTGGGCCGGGGCGCCCGCTGCGACGGCGTCCTCCTGCTGCGGGCCACCTCGGTGTCGTTTCCCCTGGAGACCTTGCACCGCGCCGAGCTGCTGGCCCGTCAGGCCCTGCTGGTGACCATGGGCCAGTCCGGCGGCGGGTCGCCGTCGGCGGTCACCGCGCTGGCCGCCGCGATCGACGCCCGCGACAACTACACCCACGAGCATTCCGAGCAGGTGGTGGCCCTCGCGTCGGAGGTCGCGCGCATGCTCGGGCTGCCCGCGAACGAGATCGAGCGCATCAAGCGCGGGGCGCTGCTGCACGATGTCGGCAAGGTCGCGATCTCCAACGAGATCCTCTACAAGCCGGGCCCGCTTTCGGAGGTCGAGGCCGCGGTGATGCGCGAGCACCCCGTCATCGGCGAGCGCATCCTGCGCCGCACCCCGGAGCTGGCCGACATCGCACCACTCGTGCGCCATGAGCACGAGCGCTGGGACGGCGGTGGCTACCCCGACGGGATCGCCGGGAGCCGCATCCCGACGGGCTCCCGGATAATCCTCGCCTGCGACGCCTACAACGCGATGATCACCCAGCGCCCGTATCGCGAGCCGATGTCCCGATCCGACGCGGTGGCCGAACTAAGCGCCTGTGCGGGCACGCAGTTCGACCCCACGGTGGTCGACGCGCTCGTGCGGGTACTCGCCGAGCGCGTGCCGGACCAACCGGCCTAGCCGGGAATCAGGCCTTCGCCGCTGAACTCCGCCTTGGCCTCGGCCAGCGACGTGTCCGGCGGCGGGAGGATGACGTCGGACTCCTCGAGCTCGTCGTCGGTCAGCTCTGTTCCGTCTGAGCGCACGAGATCGAGCATCGCCGTGAACAGCTCGTGGAACTTCTGGTCGTCGCCGGCCTCGGCGGCGGCCACGGCCTCGTTGTCGAGCTCGTTGAGCCGGCCAGCGTCCCCATCGGGCAGCCGGAACTGCCCCTCCGTCGCGATGCGGACGATCACTGGCTCTCCTCCTTCGCGCCCTCGGCGGGCGCCTCGATGGCGGGGGCGTCCGAGCCGGCGCCGAGCTCGGCCTTCATCTTGGCCAGGTCGTCGTCGACCTGGGCGCCAGAGGTCAGCTCGTGGAGCTGCTTGTCGATGTCGTCGTTGCCGCCCTCGCCGAGCTGGGTGATGTCCTCGAAGGCGCCGGCGGCCTCGAGCTCCTCCACGGCCGACGCGCGGGCGCGCATGTTCTCGGTCTTGTCGACCGCGCGCTGCATCGCCAGGCCGACGTCGGCCATCTCCTCGCCCACCCCGGAGGCCGCCTCGGAGATCTTGACCTGCGCCTCGGCGGCGGAGTACTGCGCCTTGATGACCTCCTTCTTGGTCCGGAAGGATTCGATCTTCGTGCGCAGCTTCTTCTCGTTCTCGATCAGCCGCTCCTGCTGGCCCTCGAGCTCGGTCACCTGCCCGTCGAGCGACTGGAGCTCGGTCTGGGCGAGCTGCTTGCGCTCGAGTGCGGCACGGGCGAGGTCCTCGTTGCCGGCCGACAGCGCCTGGCGCGCCTGCGTGTCGAGCTTGACCACCGACTGCTCGAGCTTCTGGGTCTGGAGCTGAAGGCGCTTCTTCGACGTGACGACGTCGGCGATGCCCTTCTTGACGTTCTGGAGCAGCTCGATCTGCTTCTGATAGCTGTACTCGAGGGTCTCCGACGGGTCCTCGGCCCGGTCGAGGAGCTTCGAGATCTTCGCCTTGATGACGGTCGACATGCGCCCGGACATTCCGGCCATCTCAACCTCCTGTTGATCGACGTGGGCGGGAGGCGAAGCCTACTAGCGCCCCGCGCTCGGCCGATCATTCGGCTACGGGTAGATCTGCGCGCCGGTCTCGTCCCAGATGAAGATGGCGTCCACGGGGCAGTTCTGGGCGGCCTCCACGATCTCCGCAGTGGGTGACGCATCGGGGTCGAGCACGATCGCCACGTCCTCCGCGTCGAGCGCGAAGACCTCGGGCACGGTGTCGACGCAGTCGCCGAACCCGTAGCAGAGCACGCGATTGACGTCGATCGCGATCCGGTTGCGGGCAGAGACCTCCGGCACGGGCCAGAGGCTACGCGGCCGCGCCTGCGGCCGTGGCCTGCGCGGCGCGGGCGAGCGTCCCGTTCGCCTCGGCAGCGACCGACTCGAGGGTCTCCGAGATCTCGTCGCGCCGGCGCCGGTGCTCGGCGACCTGCATGCGCGAGATCACCAGCCGCTGCACCTGCGCCGTGCCCTCGAACAGCTGGTAGATCTTCGCGTCGCGGAAGAACTTCTCGAGCGGATGGTCGGTCAGCGAGGCCTCGGGCCCCACCAGGTTCATGAGCTCCGTGGTCACCGACATCGCCATGTCGCCGGCCTTGAGCTTGGACATCGAGCCCTGCCCGGCGGTCATCGGAACCCCGTTGCGCCCCATCCAGGCGGCGCGCCACACGAGCAGACGCGCGGCATCGAGCTCGGTGGCGACGTCGGCGAGGACCTGCTGGGTGCGCTGCTGGTCGATCAGGGCCTGACCCTCGACGTCGCCGGCCTCGGTGTCGCCGGGACGGCCCTCGAGCCAGTCCAGCGTCCAGTCGTAGGCCGCCTGGGCGATTCCGAGCGCCGAGGCGCCGACGAGCGGGCGGGTGATCTCGAAGGTGGCCAGCGCGTTTGAGGCGCCGCCACGCTGGCCCGAGCGGGCGCGCTCGAGCTTGCGGTCGAGCTTCTCGATGCCGCCGAGCAGGTGGTCGAGCGGGATCCGGCAGTCCTCCAGGACGATCTCCGAGGTCTGCGAGGCGCGAATGCCCAGCTTGTCCTCCTTCTTGCCCATGGACAGGCCGGGCGTGCCCTTTTCGACGATGAAGGAGGCCTGGCCGCGGTGGCCCAGGGACGGGTCCACGGAGGCCACGACGACGTTGACGTCGGCGATGCCCCCGTTGGAGATGAAGATCTTGGTGCCGTTGAGGATCCACTCGTCGCCGTCGCGCGTGGCGGTGGTGCGTAGCGACTTGACGTCTGAGCCCGCGCCGGCCTCGGTCACCGCGTAGGCGCCGATCTTGATCTCGTCGCCCAGGCCGAAGCACTCGGGGACCCAGCGGCCGATCTGCTCGGGCGTGCCCGAGGACGCGATGCCCGCGGCGGCCAGGGAGGAGGCCGAGATGGCCAGGGCGATGCCCGCACAGCCCCAGTGCAGCTCCTCCGTGTAGATGACGCCGAAGAGCCCATCGGGGTCGGTGGCCATCTTCTGGAGGAACTCGACGCCGTGGAGGTTCCACTCGCGCGCCTGCCGGATGATCTCCCACGGGACAGTCTGCTCGCGGTCGTGCGCGGCGGCGGCCGGGCGGATGACCTCCTCGGCGAAGCGGCGGCAGTACGCCTGGAACTCGAGCTGCTCGTCGGAAAGGCGGAAGTCCACGGGGCAGACCCTCCTGCGAGGCCGTTGCACCCTCCTGCGCGGGGCGCGAGCCGGCGGTTGACTGACCGGTCAACCAGCGGCAGTGTAGCGCGGAAACTGACGGAACCGTCAGTTTCCGCCGACCGGGCACTCCGCCGCGCGTGGCTCGCTAAGGTCACCCCCGCATGCCCCGCGCGCGCCCGACCGCCCTCCTCGTGCTGGCCGCACTCGTGCTGTGCGCCGCGCTGCTCGGCGCCTGCGGCAAGAAGGACGACTCCATCGGCCAGTCCCCGGGGATCGGCAAGAAGGGCGACGACGCCCAGGCGGCCCAGTCGCTGGGCTTCCCCACCTTCGCGACCAAGAACACGACGCGGGTGGGTGGCGGGGACCCGACCGCCGACGCCGCCGGGGTCGCCCAGGCGGTGTACTCCGGCGGGGCGCGGGAGCTGCGCCCGCCGGCGGTCACGCTGGTCGACAGCGACGACTGGCAGGCCGGCATCGCCGCCGCGGTGTTCATGAGCTCGCCCGTGCGCGCCCCGATTCTGCTCTCCGACGGCGGTGACCTGCCCGAAGCCAGCGCCGGCGCGCTGGCCGCGCTCGCGCCGACCGGCGCGGCGAAGCTCGGCGGGGTGCAGGTCATCCGCGTCGGCGACGTGGCGAAGGTCAAGGGCGCCAAGGTGGTCGACGTCGAGGGGAAGGGTCCCTACGCCACCGCGGCGGCGATCGACACGCTCCGCCAGCGCGCCGCGGGCTCCTACTCTGACCGGGTCGTCGTCACCACCGGCGAGCGCTCGGAGTTCGCGATGCCCGCCGCCGCCTGGGCGGCCAAGAGCGGTGACGCCATCCTCTACACCAAGCGCGACGGCATCCCCGCCGAGACCGTCACCGCGCTCAAGCGCCATCAGCAGCCCAAGATCTACGTGCTGGGGCCGCCCAGCACGGTGTCCGACAAGGTCCTCGGGCAGCTGCGCAAGCTCGGAACCGTCACCCGTGTCGGGGCCAAGGATGCGGTCTCGAACGCCATCGCCTTCGCCCGCTTCATCGACGGGCGCTTCGGCTGGGGCGTCGTGGATCCCGGTCACGGCCTCGTCTTCGCCGATGCGGCGCGCCCGCTCGACGCCGCCGCAGCCGCGCCGCTCTCGGCCAGCGGGAAGTACGGTCCGCTGCTGCTCTCCCAGCGCGGGACGCTGCCGCTGAGCCTGCAGAACTACCTGCTCGACATCCAGCCCGGATACGAGCGCGACCCCGTGCGCGGGGTCTACAATCACGCCTGGATCATCGGCGACGACGAGGTCATCTCGGTGGCCGAGCAGGGGCGCATCGACGCGCTGCTGGAGATCGTCCCGGTCCGTGCCCAGTCCTCCCCCGCCCCCGGGCGGCCGTCCTCGTGAGCGAAGCCGAGCATCCCGACCGGCTGCAGGCCGGCCGCGCGGTCACCGTCGAGGACGTGCGCGCTCTGACCGGCGCCTCGACCCCCCACTTCGCCCTGCAGCTGCGCAACCGGATCCAGAAGCTGATCCGTGGCCTGCCGGCCGAGGACCCCGCGCGGGTCGAGGGCGAGCGGGAGATCGCCCGGCTCGAGCGGCTCGGCCTGCTCGGCGAGTCGCGCGGCGAGGGCCCGCAGCCGGGTCAGCGGGCGCTCCCCTCGCTCATCGAAGACGTCTGAAGCTAGACCGAGGCCGTCTCGGTCTCGGTCTCGCCGGCGGGCGCGGCGCGCTCGCGGCGGCGCTGGCGGTAGGCGGCCTGCTTGCAGCTGGGCGAGCAGTAGGTCGCGCGGGGGTTGACCACCGGGTCGCCGCACACCGGGCAGGCCTGGGAAACGAGCACGGGCTCGGCCGGCCGGGGGGCGCCCTCGGGGCCGGGCCGGCCCGCGACGGCCTGCGCGGCCAGGCGGGCGACGCGATTGGCGTCGAAGCGCTCCACGCGCTCCAGGTCGGCCGGCGTCGCAAAGGGCCCGTGGCGCTCGCGGTCGGCGACGATGCGCGCCGCGGCCGCGGGACCGACGCCGGGAAGTCGCGTGAGCTCTTCGACCCCGGCGCGGTTGACGTCCACGAGTGGGGACGGCGCGGGCGCCAGCCGCATGGCCGGGGCCGGCCGGTCGCCGGCGTGGCCGTTGACCGATGGGTCCCTGGTCCCGCCCGGGGCCGGCGCGGCGCCGGCCGCGCGGCGGCGGGGCAGGCGGAACTCGCGTGCGGTCGTGCGCCGCAGGGCGACCGCGGCGCGGGCCGGGAGCGAGGCCGGGGCGGCCGAGCGGGTGGGGCGGGCGCCGGCGATCACCGCCACCAGGGCCCCCAGGGCGGCGCCGGCCACCATGAGCATGGCGGGCACGGCGATCTCGGACCCGAAGGCCCCCAACCCGACGAAGACGCCGGCGACGGCGCCGACCATGCCGAACGCGACGATCTTCGAGAAGGCAGACGAAGGCTGGGTTCGCATGGAAACACTGAATCAATCGCGCGGCGCGGCCGCTGTCAAGCACGGCGGCCCGCGCGTGGGCGCGGCCCTGCTCCCGGCGGTAGGCTCGATCGATGCGGATCGGCCTGTTCCTCGCCTATTGGCCCTGGTTCTCCTCCGACGAGCAGGTGGAGCTCGCCGCGCTCGCCGACGAGCTCGGGCTGGACTCCGTCTGGATCTCGGAAGCCTGGGGGCAGGACGCCGTCTCCGTGCTCGGCTTCCTGGCCGGCAAGACCGAGCGGGTCGCCCTGGGATCGGGCCTCATGCAGATCCCGGCCCGCGCTCCGGCGGCCACCGCGATGGCGGCGGCGACCCTCGACGTCCTCACCGGCGGGCGCTTTCGCCTCGGCCTCGGGGTCTCGGGCCCCCAGGTGTCCGAGGGCTGGTACGGCGTCCCCTTCCGGCGGCCGCTGAAGCGCACGCGCGAGTACGTGGAGATCATCCGCACGATCCTCGCGCGCGAGGGTCCGCTCGAGTACGCGGGCGACGAGTACCGCCTGCCGCTGAGCGAGGCCGACGGCGGCTCGGGGCTGGGGAAGCCGCTCAAGCTGCTGGCGCGACCCGTCCAGCCGCAGATCCCGATCTACCTCGGCGCGATCGGCCCCCGGTCGGTGCGCCAGGTCGGCGAGATCGCCGACGGCTGGCTGCCCTTCCTGCTGAATCCCGACGAGCCCGAGCTGCTGATGGATCCGCTGCGCGCGGGTATCGAGCAGGCCGGCCGCTCGCTGAGCGACGTGGACGTCGCGCCGGTGGTCCCGGTGTCGATCCACGCGGACATCGGCGAGGCGCGCGACCTGTCGCGGCCGTGGCTCGCCTTCTACCTGGGGGCCATGGGCGCCAAGGACAAGAACTTCTACGTCGAGCTCGCCGACCGCTACGGCCACGGGGAGTCCGCCCGCCTCTGTCAGGAGAAGGCGCTCGCCGGCGACCGCGCCGGTGCGGCCATGGCCATCTCCGACGAGCTGATCGACTGCTCCTGCATCGCGACGACCCCGGGCGGCCTGGACGACCGCCTCGCCGCCTATGAGGCGGCGGGAGCCACGACGCTCGTCGCGGTCCCCGGCGGTGACCGCACGGCGACGGTCCGCTTGCTCGCCGCGGCGTTCGACCGCGAGTCCGTTGGCTGACCAGGCGCCCGCCCCGCCGGAGGGCATCCCGGGCGTCCGGGTCCCCGGCCCGTTCCCCGTCGGCCAGTACGCGAGGGTGCTGCGCGACCGGCTGCGCCGCCGTCCGCGGGTTCAGGTCTTCGGCGAGGTGGTCAACCTCCGGATCACCCGCGTGCGGGTCTACTTCGAGCTGCGCGACGCCGAGGGCGCCCTCCCGTGCTCCATGTGGCGTAACGACCTCGACGCAATCGAGCTGGGAGCCGGCGAGCTAGCCGACGGCGCGGGCGTCGTGGTCGCCGGCGGGCCGGACTACTACCCCGGCGGCGCGACGGCCTCACCGGCGTTCTCCTTCCAGGTCACCTCGCTGCGGATCGCCGGCGAGGGCGACCTGCTCGCCCAGCTCGAGCGCCTGCGCCGGCGGCTGGACGCCGAGGGGCTCTTCGCACCCCAGAAGCGCCTCCCCCGGCCCGCCCTGCCCCGGACGATCGGCGTCGTCACCGGCGAGGGCGGCAAGGCACGCGACGACGTCCTGGCCGGGCTCGCGCGCCCGGCCCAGCCGCGGGGGCGATCGCCGAGCGGCTGCGCAGCCTCGCCGAGCAGCCCGCGGTCGAGGTGATCGTCGTCGCCCGCGGCGGGGGCTCGCTGGCCGACCTCTGGGCCTTCTGCGACGAGACGCTGTGCCGCACGGTCGCCCTGCTCCGCGTCCCCGTCATCGCCTCGGTCGGCCACCACACCGACCGCACGCTCATCGACGACGTCGCGGCCGTGGCGTGCTCGACACCGACCCACGCGGCCGAGGTCGCCGTGCCCGTCGACGTCGGCGAGGCGCACGCGGCGATCGGGCGTTGTGCCGGGCGCCTGGCCCACCACGGCCGGCGCTCGGTCGTCGAGCGAGCCCGCCAGCTCGCCCGGCTCTCGCGTGCGCCCGCCGAGCACGTCGGCCGCCACCGCACGCGCCTGCACCAGCAGACGCGCGAGCTGCGCGCGGTCACCCGCCGGCGCCTGGCCGAGGCGCGCTCGGTCACCGACCGGCGCCTGCTCGTGATCTCGCGCAAGGCCGACGTCGCCGCGATCGGGCACGCCCGGCGCGCCGCCACGCTGCACGGGGACGCCGCCGGCCTGAGCCGCGCCGCGCAGGCGGCCGTCGCCCGCCAGGGGCGCGAGCTCGCGCGAGTCGCCGCGACCCTGGCCGCCCACGACCCGGATCGCACGCTCGAGCGCGGCTACGCGCTGGTCGCGGGCGACAACGGCGAGCTGGTCACGAGCGCCGCGGCCGCGCGGCGGGCGGGCACAGTCTCCGTCCGCTTCGCCGACGATAGGGTGCGCGCCCGCATCGAGGAGGACGCATGACCGGCGAACCGCAGACCCCCCGCACATACGAGTCGGCCTCGGGCCGCCTCGAGGCGATCATCAAGCGCCTGGACTCCGGTGAGGCCGGGTTGCGCGAGACGCTCGACCTCTGCCGCGAGGGCCGCGAGCTCGTGGAGTTCTGCGCGGGCGAGCTCGAAGCCGTCGGCGTGGGGCTCGAGCAGCTGCGCCTCGACGAGCTGGTCGAGCGGCTCGAGGCCGGCGCCGCCGCGGGCGAGAGCGACGAGCCCGCCTGAGGCCGGCGCGGGCTCGGCGTCGGGCTCGTGCGGCGTCTCGGGTCTCAGCTTGAACAGCATCGATGAAGGGGCCGGGCCGGCGAGGCGGGGGTGTGGTCCAGAACGTGACTCCTGGACCGCGCCGATCTGAGGCCTACACCGGCGACGTCGATCGCTTGCCAGGCGCGGCCTCTGCGCCGCGATGCTGCCCCGCCGCCTGCGTCGCCTGCCCGAGATCGCGCCCGGTGTTCGCCTGGCCGACACCGCCCGGGCGCGCCTGTGCGGCCTCGCCGGGCTCCGGGAGC
>Ga0136612_10000578_pt1 | contig 13460 bp, 12 predicted proteins | sample AntDryUQ224A2306_2_FD_106644 | JGI IMG/M metagenome (GOLD analysis project Ga0136612, IMG submission 106644) | Polar desert sand microbial communities from Dry Valleys, Antarctica - metaG UQ224A (23.06) | ecosystem: Environmental > Terrestrial > Soil > Desert | place: Antarctica: Dry Valley... | reverse complement strand
GTACCGACCGCGACGAGAAGATCTTCGCCGCCGGCCATAGCGCTGGCGCAGCCGGGATCGTGTTGGCAGCGAGCCGCCGGCCCGAGCAGTTCGCCGGAATCTGGTGTTTCGAGCCGGTGCTCTTTCCGCCGGCCGCAGCCGGAGGCTCCGGGGGTCCACCCGGTGACGGGCCGAGCAACCCCATGGCTATCGCCGCCCGCCGTCGTCGCGACCAGTTCTCGTCTCCCAAGGAGGCGCTCAGCCACTTCGCTCCAAGGAAGCCCTTCTCCGGCTTCCACCCCTCTGCCTTGGCCGGCTTCGTGGACGGAGGTCTGCAGCCCGATCCTGGGGGCGGCTTCCGATTGGCCTGCCGTCCCGACGATGAGGCCCGCTTCTACGAGATGGGTGGCTTCGAGGCAACCTGGGATGCACCCGCCGGTCTACAGGTACCGGCTGTCTTTGCCACTGGTGACCAACCGGGATCCTTCGGGGCGGGGCACGCAGAGCGGCTGGCCGAGCGAAGCCCTTCGAGCCGGGCTGAGGTCATCGTCGGTGTCTCCCATTTCGGTCCCTTGGAGCGACCCGATCTTGTCGCCCGGTCGATTCGGGCCTCTTTCCTGGCAGCCTGAATCACACGTTTGTAACTTGTCACCGGGGAGGCGTACCCTCTTAAGTGATGCCCCGCCCGCTGCCCTGGTCCCTGTCGCCCTCGAAGGTGTCGTCGTTCAAAGATTGCCCCCTGCAGTTTCGTTTTTCGGCCATCGACCGCCTGCCTGAGGCGTCGTCGCCCGCCGCCGTCAAAGGCACCCTGGTTCACCGGGCGCTGGAGCTGCTCTTCCTCGAGTGCGACAAGGGCGGGCGCGACGTGCCCGCAGCCCTCGACCGGCTCGAGCGGGCCTGGATCGAGATGCAGGACGATGCCGAGTTCAAGTCCTTGGAACTCGACGCGGCCACGGCCGCCAGCTTCCGCGGAGAGGCAGAGGAGCTGGTTCGGCGGTACTTCACGCTCGAGAACCCCGACACCGTCAACGCCGTGGGCCTAGAGGTACTGCTCGAGGCGCGGCTCGGTTCCCTTCGCCTCCGGGGGATCATCGACCGGCTGGAGATCGACGAGAACGGTGAGTACGTCATCACCGACTACAAGTCCGGGCGGGCGCCGTCGGCCAACTTCGAGCAGGGCCGCCTGGCCGGGGTCCACTTCTACGCCTTCCTCTGCCAGGAGGTGCTCGGGAAGCGGCCCGCCCGGATCCAGTTGCTCTACCTGGGCGATCCCCTGGCCATCATCGCCACACCCTCGGAGCAGTCGATCAAGGGCCTTTGCCAGCGCACTCAGGCCGTCTGGACGGCCGTCGAGCGGGCCTGCGAGCGCGACGACTTCCGTCCGAAGGTGAGCCGGTTGTGCGACTGGTGCTCGTTCAAGAAGTACTGCCCGGCGTGGGGCGGCGACCCCGACCGGGCCAAGCCCGAGCTCTTGGGCGAGCCCTCCATGCCACTTCCGCTGGAGGCTGTCTCCGCCTGAGCGGAGCCGACACCTGAGGTTCAGCGCCCGCTGGCGGGCGGGCTCGCTGCGATACCGATAAGCCGGCTCTCCTCGCGGTGGTAGGAGACCGTTCCGAGGTGCTCTCTTCGAACGATGCGGCGGTGTTGGAGCGCCACTCCCAGCTCGGGCGAGTACAGCTCGGTCAAAGTACCGGTGTCCTTAAGACCCTGCGCCGATGACTCGAAAGTGAAGTCCCGGTTCAGCACGTATCCGGCAAGGTGCCGACCCTCCACAACCGCCTCCCGCTCGTCGCCCACCCTGACCCTCTCAGAGACACGGCGGCGGTCCTCGCTGCCGCCGAACCACTGGGCCGAGCACTCGCTTGTGGCCTGCCATACGGAGCCCCTCTCGAGAGGGAACTGGACGCGCTTCAGAGGTGAGCCCCACTCACAGCGGATCGCGCCAACATCCATCTCGATCGTCACCTTCGTCTCGGTGACAGCATCCGGCGTACCGGCCTCCAGCTCGCGAAGGGTCCGCACCCCGCCCTCCTTGCGCCGGTCGAGGTCGGTCGTGACCCCAGCCCGGCTCGTCGCTCGCACACTCACCGTCGCCCGGTGAAAGTCATCGGCATCCATGGTCTCGATAGTCACTGGGTCCTTAGCCGATGCGCGCTCGACCTCGTACAGGTACTCGCCGGGTTCCGGCAGAGCAGGGTGCAGCCCCCCGGGGTCGGACCCATCAAGACCGGCTGGCGGAGTGGCAGATGGACTGGGCCGGGCCTCTCCGGCCGGCGAGACGGTGCTGTCGGAACTCTGCAGCCGGGAGTCCGGACTACCTCCCACGGCCACGCTGGGGCGCGAGTCCTCCGCAGAACTCCTCCTCGATCCACCTTCGTCAGAACAGGCGCTTAGAAGCAGTCCTAGCGCCAGCCCGCCCGCAACAATTCGCCTGCGCACGGAGGGCGCCAAGCGCTTCTCTGGCCATTCCATCAGGCCGAAGCCTAAAGAGATGTTCGTTGCGCTGCTCGGCGGGGATGGTTCCCCAAGATCCTCGCTCAGTCGATCCGCGAGCGGGTGCGGTCGAGGCCGGCCAAAGCCGGGTCTTCCTCCTCGCAGCGTCCGCCGAGGTGGCGGGCCAGGAACCGCTCGGCGACGGAGTGGAAGTGGAGGTTGTTATCAGGCTGCTGGAACCCGTGACCCTCATCGGGGTAGAGCAGGTACTCGTGGGGGATGCCCTTGTCCTTCAAGGCCTCCACGATCTGCTCGCTCTCGGCCTGCTTGACCCTCGGGTCATTGGCCCCCTGGGCAATGAGAAGCGGCCGGCAGATCTTGTCGGCGTGGGTCAGCGGTGATGCCTGGGTCAGAAGGTCCGCCTCGGTCTCCGGGTCACCCATCCGCTTGGTAAAGGTGGCCTTCATCGGCGCCCAGTAGGGCGGGATCGACTCCAGCAGCGTGTGCAGGTTGGACGGCCCGACGTAGTCCACCGCGCAGGCGAAGAGTTCGGGGGTGAAGGTAAGCCCAGCCAGAGCGGCGTACCCGCCGTACGAACCTCCGTAGATGCCGACGCGCTCCTTGTCGGCCCATCCCTGCTCAACCACGAAGTCGACGGCGTCGACCAGGTCGGTGTGCATGGCCTTGCCCCACTCCTTATCGCCGGCGTTGAGGAACTCTTTCCCATACCCCGTGGAGCCTCGAAAGTTCACCTGCACCGACAGGTAGCCACGGTTAGCCAGCCATTGCACGGTGGGGTTGAAACCCCACATGTCGCGGGCCCAAGGGCCTCCGTGGACGTAGAGCACGGCGGGAAGGTCTTTGCGCTCTACGCCTTCGGGAAAAGTGATGTAGCCGTGGATGGTGAGGCCGTCACGGGCCTTGAACTCGAAGGGCTCGATCTTGGACAGCTCGTACTCGGAGAGCGAGGGCTGGTGATCGAAGAGAAAGGTCCCCTGCTTGGAGTCACGGTCGTACGACCAATAGGCCACGGGGCCGTCGTCGGCCGTGAAGGCGATCAGCCAGACCCGGTTGGATGCATCACGGCTGGTGATACCCCAGTCGCCGGCATGGAGCTTGGAAATCGCCTCGTAGTCCGAGCGAATCGAGTCGTCCAGGATGGTTCGCTCGAGGCGATCCTTGACGAAGGAAACCGCTTGGATCTCGCGGGTGTCGGGGTCGACGGTGGCCCCGCCGACGTCGTACATGGAGTCTTCGGCGACGACGGTGTGCTCGCCGGAAGCAAGATCGATCTCGATCACCCGCTCGGCGTTGGCATCTTTGGCCGTCGTAAGCCGTAGCTTGGATCCGTCCTTGGAGAAGCCGACGACATTGGTCTGCCCATCCTCCTGGTTGGAAGTGAAGAGCTCGCGCCACTCGGCGTCTTCGGTGTCGCGCACGCGGACGGTCCAGCCGCCGTCGGGGCGCATGGTGACCGACCCCCGCACTTTGAAGTCGGCGTCGTTGATCCAACCGATGACGTCGCCGGGGTTGTCCGCCAGCTTGGTCACCTCGCCCGTCGAGAGGACGACTTGATAGACGTCCTTAAGCATCGGGTTGTCCTTGTTCATAGTGAACAAGGCGACGTCGGGAAACGCCTTGTCGACGTCCTGGGGGAAGACCTGAACATTCTCGAACGGCGTCAGGTCGACGGTCTCGCCAGTGTCAACATCCACCTTGAAGAGGTGAAAGTTCTCGTCGCCCGCGTTGTCCCGGATGTAGAGGAGGTGGCGGTTATCGCAGGCCCAGAGGGCCGCCATGATGTTGCGCCCCGCCTCGTGGGTCACCGGCTCGAAGTCGTCGCCGCCCACGGTTCCCACGAACACGTTCAGCACGTCTCCAACCGGGGCCCGGTAGAGGAGTCGCTTGCCGTCGGGTGAAAGCGCCGGGCCGACCTTCTCTGGGTTGCCGAACAAGACGCGGCGCGGGATCAGTGAGGTGGTGGGGAGAAGGCTCATGGTTCGGGAGCCTAACGGCCTCGTTTAGTCTCCCCGTCATGGCCGACGAGCAGAAGAAAGCGGCGGGATCCGCAAAGACGGATACCGAGAAGGATCCGGGCGAGGACAAATCGGGCGAGGAGCCTCGCCGGCCCGAGGTGGTCGAAGAGAAGGAATCGGTTACCGAGCACACCGCCAAGATCGGCCGCAAGCAGCTGCGCTACCAGGCGGTGGCCCGCACCACCACCCTGCGCGACGCCGACGGCAAAGACAAGGCCTCCGTCTTCTCCATCTCCTACACCCGGCTTCCGGCCGGCGACGCTGCCGACCGGCCCATCCTCTTCTCCTTCAATGGAGGACCGGGCTCGGCATCGGTCTGGTTGCACCTCGGCCTTTTTGGGCCCCGCTTCATCGAAGTGGGCCAAGGGGATATCCCCGTCAAGCCCCCCTACCGCCTTCGCGACAACGAGGCATCCCTTCTCGACCTCTGCGACTTGGTCTTCATCGACCCGGTGAGCACCGGCTACAGCCGACCAGCCCCCGGAGAAGAGCTCAAGCAGTTCCACGGGGTGAAGGAGGACGCCGAGTGGGTCGGTGAGTACATCCGCCATCACCTCGGTCGTACCAAGCGCTGGTCGTCACCGAAGTTCCTAGCCGGGGAGAGCTACGGCACGACCCGAGCCGCTGCCCTGTCTGACCATCTCCAGGATCGCCACGGCATCTACCTCAACGGGGTCATGCTCATCTCGGCGGTCCTGAACTTTCAGACGATCCTCTACGGCCGGGGCAACGACGTGCTTCCCTACGTCTGTTACCTGCCCAGCTACGCCACCACCGCGGCCTACCACGGGCGTCTCGGCAAGTCCCTGAGCGATCCCCACAAGGCCGCGCAAGCCGCCGAGGACTACGCCCTCGACGAGCTGGGCCCTGCCCTGATGCGGGGTAGGCGGCTCGACGGGAAGAAGGCCAAAGCTGTGGCAGCTCGGCTCTCAGAACTCACCGGCCTCACCGTGGACTGCATCGAGAAGAACGGCCTTCGGGTTCAGCCTCACCGCTTCATGAAAGAACTGCTGCGCGACCGGGGCCGCACCGTCGGTCGGCTCGACTCCCGATACACCGGGATCGACTTCGACCGCGGTGGCGAGAGCCCCGAGTACGACCCGCTCTTTCCCATGGTTCAGGGCGGATACACGGCGGCCTTCAACCAGTACGTGCGCGAGGAGCTCGACTTCGAGTCCGATCTCAATTACGAGATCATCAAGTCGGGCCTCGACTGGAACTACGGCCACGCAGGCAAGAACCGTTACGTCGACGTCTCGGAGGATCTACGAGCCGCCATGTCGAAGAACCGTGAGCTACGGGTCCTGGTGGCCAGCGGTATCTACGACCTGGGCACTCCGCACTTCGGGGCCGAATACACCGTGGACCACATGCCCCTCGACGAGTCAATCGCAGATCACATCACCACGACCCGCTACGAGTCGGGCCACATGATGTATGTGCACAAGCCCTCTCTCGACCAGTTGCGGAAAGACCTCGCCGCTTTCGTCGGGGAGGCCACCCGCTGATTTCGCGGGCAAAGCCGCCCATTTCCGGGTAAACCCCCCGGCGCCGGAGACAATGGAGAGAGAGAATGGAGAGATGGTGCGGGCCAAGCGACTGATCGACGAGTTCGACAACGCGGTCGACCGGGCTCTGGGTCGCCTCCGGGGGAACCCGGTCGCCGACCGTGTCTTCTACACCGCCTCCTCCCTGGCGGACCACAGCCTGCTCTGGTTCGTCCTGGGCGCCGCCCGAGGCGTGCGGGACAAGCACAGCCTCCGAGCGGCGGCCCGGGTCGGTATCGCCCTCGGCATCGAATCCGGCCTGGTGAATGTAGCCGTCAAGTCGCTTTTCCGGCGGACCCGGCCCATTCATGAAGGGGATCGTCCCTTTCATCTGCGACGTCCGCTGACTTCGAGCTTCCCCTCCGGCCATGCCACCTCGGCCTTCATGGCGGCCACTCTGCTTTCGGACGGCGACGAGGACCTGGCTCCCCTCTACTTCGGGTTGGCAGCGATAGTGGCTCTCAGCCGGGTCTACGTGAAGATCCACCATGCCTCCGACGTTGTGGCCGGTGCCGCCCTGGGACTCGCCATGGGCCAAGCGGCCAAGAGAATCGCCCCTCTGGAAGTAATCGAGTCGACCGAGGTGTTGGGCTCCCTGTGACTACACAATTCGCGGTTTCATGGGACTATCTCTGCCCCTTCGCCCGCAATGCCCACGAACATGTGATGGCCGGCTTGGAGGCGGGAGCTGACTGGGATGTGGAGTTCCGACCCTTCTCGCTCGGTCAGGCCCACGTCGAGGAAGGGGAAGAGGCAGTCTTCGACCGACCCGACGGCGCGACCTACCTCCACGCCCTGGCCGCCGGAGTCACCGTGCGCGACCACTTCCCCCACCAGTTCCTGGCCTTCCATCAGGCCATGTTCTCGGCACGCCACGATCAGAGCCGCGACATCAAAGACCCAAACGTCGTGGCCGAGGTGGTCGAGTCGCAGGGACTCAACCCGAGCGAGGTAGCCGCCCACTATGAGGAGAGTGTCGAGAAGATCCGCCAGAGCCACGCTGCTGCGGTGGCCGACTCGGCCATGTTCGGGGTGCCCACTTTCGTAGTGGGCGATCGAGCCGTGTTCGTCCGGCTGATGGATCGCCCCGGTGAAGACCCGTCACGGGGCCGGAAGACCATCGAAGGGGTACTGGCCCTGTTCCGGGATCTGCCCACCCTCAATGAGTTCAAACAAACGCAGATAGCTCGTTGAGCGACACCGAGCTCAGCGCTTCCAAGGGTGGTGAGCCCGGGGAAGAGCCCACCGACGGCATCCTGATCGAGCCCGACGAGCTCGACGACGACACGCCTCCGCCGGCGGAAATATCTTGGGCCGAGCTGCACGGGTTCAACCGGGGGTCGGAGAAAAAGAACTGGCGGCAGCTGCCCCACATGGTGAAGGTGGGCACCCAACTGGTGTGGGGGGCAGCCCGCTGGCGAGCGGTGACAGTGGCGGTCCTCCAGGGCTTCAGCGGTTTGGCACTCGGCCCCCTGATCCTCTCCGGCCAGTCACTCCTCCAGAGCGCCCTGTCTCTGAGGGAGACCGGCGGCACCGTGACCGACCTCACCCCTCAGGCCCTGCGTTTCGGGCTCGTCTCGGCGCTTATCGCGGTGATGGGTGCCTTCGCCCAAGCCCAGTCCAGGGTGATCATCGAGCTGGTCGGGACCCACGGGATCCGTCAGGTGATGGCCACGGCAGCCGCGGTCGACCTGGCCCACTACGAGGACTCGCAGTTCTTCGATCAACTCCAACGCGCCGCCACTGGGGGCCAGATGCGTCCCTGGCAGCTCACCATGGCCCTGACCGAGGCCATCGCTGCCGTTCTCGGCACCATTGGGATCGGAATCGCCCTGTTCACCCTGAAGCCCGTCCTCGTTCCGCTGGCTCTCATCTCCGCCATTCCGATTTGGTTGGCCACCATCCGCAACGCCAGGGGCCGGTACTCCATCCAGATGGCGAACATCCCCGAGGAGCGGGAGCGCGTCTACTTGCAGCGCCTTCTCACCGAGCGCGACCCGGCGAAGGAGGTGCGGGCCTTCAACCTCGTCGAGTACCTGAGGGGACGCCACCTCCGACTGACGATGAACATTCTTCGGCGAGTTCGACGGGAGTCGTGGAAGGAGGCGGCTCGGTCGTTGATCGGGCGAGCGGCTGCCGGGGTGGCCACCGTGGCCGGTGGGCTGACCCTGCTCTGGCTACTCGTCACCGGAAAACTGGAGGTTGCTTCGGCCTTCACGGCCGCCTTGGCCATGCAGCAGCTGCGGCAGCGGGTGCAGTCCACCGCGTTGAGCGCGGGTGGGGTGTACGAGTCCTCGCTCTTCCTCGACGACTACCAGAACTTTTTGGACATGAGCCCCGGGGCGGATACGCCCCTCGGGCCGGACATTCCTCTCGGGCCGGGTACAGCTCTCGGGCCGGGTACAGCTCTCGGGCCGGATAAAGACGTTCCGAGGATCGAGCCTTTCAAGACCCTGCAGGCTGAGAACGTTTCCTTTGCCTACCCCGGCTCGAATCGCAACGCCTTGACCGACGTGGATTTCTGCATGGAAGCCGGCCAAGTCGTCGCCCTGGTCGGAGAGAACGGGTCAGGAAAGACCACTCTGGCGAAGCTCCTCGGCGGCCTTTACGCCCCCACTGCCGGTCGACTCCTCTGGGACGACACCGACATGACCGCGCTGCCGTCGGAGGTGTTTCGGGAGAACACCACCGTCATCTTCCAGGACTACACGCGCTATGCGCTTCCGGCCAGGGACAACATCGGCCTCGGTCGTCACCAACGCATTGACGATGAGGCCGCGCTGCGGGCCGCCGCCGAGGTCACCGGGATCGACCGCGTCTTCGACCGCCTCGACGAGGGCTGGGACACTTTCCTAGGTCGGCAGTTCTGGGGCGGGCAGGATCTCTCCGGTGGGCAGTGGCAGAGGGTCGCCCTGGCCCGGGCCTTCTTCCGCGACTCGGCTTTCCTGGTACTCGACGAGCCGACCGCGGCCCTCGATGCTCGCGCCGAAGCCCGACTGTTCGAGAAGCTCCGGAACCTGGCAACTGGGCGCAGCGTCCTTCTGATCACCCACCGATTCGGCAACGTCCGCATGGCCGACCGCATTTACGTTCTCCACCACGGCCGGGTTGCCGAGGCGGGCAGCCACGACGAGCTAATGGCGGCCGAAGGGCACTATGCCGAGCTCTTCTCCCTCCAGGCCTCACAGTTCCTGGACTCGCCCCAGCCCACTTGAGCCCGCGGCCTGACCTCCTCACCGCAGAGGCGGTCATCTTCGATCTCGATGACACCCTCATCCTCGAGCGGGACCGCGCCATGCAGTCCTTCTTGGTGGCGGCAGGCGAACAATCAGAGGTCGACCCCCAACTACTGGCCGAGGCCGCCGTCTCCTCGGCTGGTCAGATTTGGCGCAGTTCGGAGCACGTCGATCTAGGCAAGGCCCTCGGGATCGCGTCGTACGAAGTGCTGTGGGCCACCTGTGAGAGTGGCCACTCCTGCCTCGAAGCTATGAAGGCGTGGGCCCCGGGCTTCCGGCGACAGGTCTGGACGAAGGCGTTGGACTCGACGGGTGGAGACGTTGCCAAGGCTGACTCGGTGGCTGAGGCCTTCATCGAGGTCCAGCGGCTCCCCCACCCCTTGCTTCCCGGTGGCCTTGAGGCGCTTTCCGGCCTCGCCGACCGAGGGGTGGCGATCGGCATCCTGACCAACGGTCCTCCGGACATTCAGCGCCACAAGCTCGCCCAGCTCGGAGAGGCTCTGCCGCTGGCTTCGGTGGTCATCTCCGGAGAGGCCGGCGTCGGCAAACCAGACCCAGCCATCTTCGACATCTCCCTCCGGGAGCTCGGCAGCTCCCCGAGCCGAACCGTGATGGTGGGCGACTCGTGGAATCGCGATGTGGAAGGGGCCACATCCTGCGGCATCACCGCGGTCTGGATCAGCAACGGGCGGACCCAGCCGGCCGCCCTACAACACGTCATCGTGGTGGAAGACAGCTCCAGGCTTCGTGAGGCCTTCGGCTGCTAAACCTGCAACATGACAAAGAAAGCTGCAGACCTGGTCGCCGACGCCAAGAAGAAGGTCGAAAACGTAACCCCCGATCAGCTCGAGAAGGAGTTGGCCGACGGTGCGTTGGTGGTCGACCTGCGGGAGAGCGAGGAGCTGGCGGCCACGGGCAAGATCCCGGGCTCGGTGCACTCCCCCCGGGGCCTGATCGAGTTCCGAGCCGACCCTGATCACCCGTATCACACCGAGGGATTCGACCCCGACCGTCGAGTCATTCTCCACTGCGCCTCCGGTGGTCGTTCGGCCCTGGCCGCGGGAACGCTGCGCGACCTCGGCTACAGCAACGTCGCCCACATGGACGGTGGCATCACCACCTGGATCGAGGCCGGGAAGCCGGTCGACAAAGACTGAGGGCCTGGCGTTTACCGGTGCTCGGGGTTCGGATAGTCGAAGCGACAGCCGGCATCCCACTCCGAGCGCTGGTTGCCATGCGCCGGGATTCCGCCAGCCTCCTTCAGCATTCTGGCGAGGTGCATGAGGTTCCAACTCATGAAGGTGGTATTGCGACTGGTGAAGTCGTTCTCCGGGCCGCCTGAGCCCTCGTCGAGGTAGGACGGCCCGGGCCCGACCTCCCCGATCCACCCGGCGTCGGCCTGGGGCGGGATGACATAGCCCAGGTGTTGCAGTGAGTACAGGACATTCATGGCGCAGTGCTTGATGCCGTCTTCGTTGCCGGTTACCAGGCATCCCCCGACCCGCCCGTAGTAGGTGTACTGGCCCGCCTCGTTTAGCTGGCCGCTGTTGCCGTAGAGCCGTTCGATCACCCGGGTGCATATGGAGGATTTCTCCCCTAGCCAGATGGGCGTGCAGAGCACGAGGATGTCGGCCGCCATCACCTTCGCGAAGAGCTCCGGCCACCCGTCGCTGGCGAAGCCGTGCTCGCTCATATCCGGCCACACCCCCGGTGGAAGGTCAAGGTCTACGGCTCGCACCAACTCCGTGGCGACCCCCTGCGCCTCCATGACGGCCATCGAGTTGCGGGCCAGCCCCTCGGTGTGCGACATCTCCCCGCCGGGCTTGAGCGTGCAGTTGAGGAACAAAGCACTCAGCGCAGAGAAATCCATCACCTGAAGCTAACGGGGGCGCCCGGTTTTGCCACGATGACCTCGAGAGCCTTCGGCGTTTTGGTGACGTCGAAGGCTCTCGACGCGTCGTAGGTCTCACCGTCGACAGAGAAGCGAGCCTCCCCACCAGCGAACCGAATCTTGACGTGATCGGTGGTGCGCTCCTTGTAGGAGTGGACTCGGGTCATGCGTCCCGTCAGCGCCGCTCTAATGAGACGGAACTTGCTCCACCCCCTACGGGCCTCCAGCATCCGGACATCAATGAGGCCGTCGGCCAAGTCAGTCCGCTCCCGCGGGGCTACTCCCCCCGGGGTGTACTGGCAGTTCCCGAAGAAGATGAGCCAGACCTTCTTGAGCTCTCCATCGATCTCGACTTCGACAGCGTCGGAGCGAAACAGCACCGAGAAGAAGGCCACCACGAAGGCGGGCCACTTGCCGATCCGACCCTCGAGGTCCTCACGCCGATCCACCAGCCGCACATAGGCCCCGATGCTGGCCGTATTGAGAAAGAGCCGATCCTCGGCTCGTCCCACGTCGACCGACGTGATCCCACCCGCCCTCACGGCCTCCACCGAGTCGTCGGCCGAATCCAGTCCGAGAGCTTTGGCGAGGTGATTGAGGGTGCCCCCGGGGACCACCAATAGTGGCAGGCCCTCGCGGATGGCGACGGTGGCCGCGGCATTGACCGACCCGTCGCCTCCCGACACACCGAGGGCACGAGCTCCGGCCGAGACCGCCTTCTCAAGGGCTTCAGTGAGGTCGCCAGGATCCTCGAGCTCGACGATGTCAGCCTTGGGCAATCCCTCACGGAGCACCTCGGTCGGAGCCGATTTGAGCGCCGGGCCGGCCGAGGGATTGACGACGACCGTCAAACCCTCACCATCAGTCCCAACCGGGCTCGCTCGCAAGGGGACAGTCTGACCCTTTGCACTAGCTGCATCAGACCGGCCTCTGACAATGGGGTAAGGAGGAGGAATGGAATCCTCCGGAACCACCCCCCGCGTCGGCCTGGACTGCTCCGATCTTCAGGGTGTCCTAGACCCCAACGGTCAATTTCTCACGGTGTATCTCACGATTGAGCCTGGGGAGAATGCCGGCCAGCACACGGCTCTGCGGTGGAAGGCCCTCGCTCATGAGGCCGAGGGCCACAAGGCCGCTCCCGCCGCTCTCGAGGCGGTGACGCCGCTGCTCCGCGACGCTCACAAGGGGGGCCGGTGCCTATGTGTGGTAATTGACGGCGAAGGCAATATCCGTCACCGCAGTCATCATCCCGATCCCCCACGCAAGGACGTAGCCCGGTGGGGAACTCTGCCGTCCCTCGCCCCGATGATCGAGTGGCGTCAGGCCAGCCCCCCCCACGTCGTCGTTCTGATCGATCGGGTCGGTGCCGACATCGCTGTGTTCGAGTCGCTCGATTCCGGGGACTTTCACGTCGAGGTGGCGGGAGATGACGAAGTGATCCACAAGGTCGTCACCGGGGGTTGGTCCCAGCGTCGTTACCAACAGAGGGCTGAAAACACCTGGGAGGCGAACGCCAAGGAGGTCGCCGCCGAGCTGAGTCGGATTGTCGAGAAGGTGCACGCTCGCGTGGTTGTGGTGGCCGGCGACGTTCGAGCCGTCCAGCTACTACGCGATGCGCTCCCTGATTCGGTAAAGCACGTCCTCCACGAGGTCGAGGGGAGCCGCTCTCCGGATGGGTCCGTGGACGCGGTTGCGTCCGAGGCCGTAACCCTGGTGGCCACCGCGGTCGCGTCCGACACGGCCGAACTCTTGGCCAAGTTCCGCGAGGAGTTGGGCCAGCACGATCGGGCGGCCAACGGTCCGAAGGAGGTTGCTTCCGCCCTCGAAGGGGGCCAAGTGGAGACCCTTCTCATCCACGACGATCCCGACGACGAACGCACCTGCTGGATCGGCCCGGAGCCGTTCCACCTTGCACTCGATGCAGAGACCCTCCAGGACATGGGAGTGGAGACTCCGCTTGAGGTTCGCTTGGTCGACGGGTTCCTCCGAGCCGCCATCGGCACCTCGGCCCGCGTCCGAGTGGTTCCTTCGGCCACGATCCTCGATGGGGCAGTCGGGGCGGTGCTGCGCTGGAGCAGCCACGGCAACGGTGCGGGCTGACGTTGGCCGGGAGGCCCGACAGGGTAGGAGGCAGGCGTGATCTCGCTCAACAAGGCCACCCCTGACGACCGCCTGCGCGTCTATCTCAACGACCACCTGGCCGGCGCTACCGCGGGCCTTGCCCTGGCCAAGCGAATCCGGGATGGCAACCCCGGGCCGGTCGGCCAGGCCTTCGCGGAGCTGGTGCCGGAATTGGAGAGCGACGAGCGCACGCTGCGCGACATCATCGGCTCGATGG
>Ga0136612_10000577_pt1 | contig 13468 bp, 13 predicted proteins | sample AntDryUQ224A2306_2_FD_106644 | JGI IMG/M metagenome (GOLD analysis project Ga0136612, IMG submission 106644) | Polar desert sand microbial communities from Dry Valleys, Antarctica - metaG UQ224A (23.06) | ecosystem: Environmental > Terrestrial > Soil > Desert | place: Antarctica: Dry Valley... | reverse complement strand
CGATCCGCCGCTGGTCCGGTGCCGACGGGGTCAATGCCTCGTTTGAAACGTCCGGCAGCGGCGCGGCGCAGATCGGCGCGGTCGAGGTCACGGGCCGCAACGGGAAGATCGCCTTTGTCGGGTTCGGGGAGACGCTGCCAACCCTGACTCCTTCCCAATTCATCGAAAAACAGCTGACCCTCTTCGGGTCATTCGTCTTTCCGATCGACCGTTACGAAGAGATGCTGAGCTTCATGCAACGGCACCAGGTGCCGATCGAGGCCACCGTCACCAGTTACGCCACGCTCGACGACGCGGCCGAGGTCTTCCCAGCGTTCGATCGGGGAGAGACGGGGAAGGTCGTCTTCACCTGGGAGGATGGGGCGGTCAATTAGCGATCTGTCGCTCGACCTGAGCACCCTTGCACGGAAGGGCGACCAACGCGTTCAGAGTCGTGTCACAATCAGCTGGCATTCCGGGCGGCATGAGCGAAAAGGAGATCGTTCCCGTGGTCAAGTCGACGACATCGGAGGCGGGTCCAACGCCACTGCTCCCTCCCCCTTGGGACGATGGTGGTCCCGGACCCCGCATTCGCGACGTGCGGGTGATTCTCACTGCTCCGGACAACATCCGGCTGGTGGTGGTCAAGGTCGAGACCGACGAACCGGGGCTTTATGGTCTCGGTTGCGCCACCTTTACGCAGCGGCCGCTGGCCGTGGTCACCGCCATCGAGGAGTACCTGAAGCCGCAGCTCATCGGGCGCTCGCCGCACGATATCGAAGACATCTGGTCGATGCTGGCGGTCAGCTCCTACTGGCGGAGCGGGCCGGTGCTGAATAACGCCATGTCGGGCGTCGATATGGCGCTGTGGGACATCAAGGGCAAGCTGGCCGGGATGCCCCTGTACGATCTGCTGGGTGGGCGCTGTCGCGTCGCGGCTCCGCTCTATGTTCACGCCTCCGGCCGCGATTTCCAGGAGGTCGAAGACGATGCCCGCCGCTTCATGGCGGAAGGCTTTCGCTACATCCGCTGCCAGGTCGCCGTGCCAGGGGCGGCCACCTATGGGGTTTCCCATGCGCTCGACAGCGAGGAGCCGCATCCCTATCACCTGCGCCTGAAGCAGGAGGCGTGGGACCCTTCGGCCTACGCGCGCATCGTGCCCAGGCTCTTCGAGCATATCCGCGCGGCGCTCGGCGATGAGATCGAACTCTTGCACGACATCCATGAGCGACTGCCAGCGATCCAGGCGATTGGTTTGGCCAAAGCGCTGGAGCCGTATCACCTCTTTTTTCTAGAAGATCCCTTCGCGCCGGAAGACAACGGCTACTTCCTGCTGTTGCGGCAGCAGAGCGCGATCCCGATCGCCATGGGCGAGCTTTACGTCAATGTCAACGAGTACCTGCCGCTGATCCAGGGTCGCCTGATCGATTTCATTCGGGTCCATCTCTCGGATATCGGCGGCATCACCCCGGCGCGCAAGCTGGCCGCGCTCTGCGAATACTTCGGTGTGCGCACGGCCTGGCACGGGCCAGGCGATGTTTCCCCGGTGGGCCACGCGGCGAACCTGCATCTCGATCTGGCCGTGCCCAACTTCGGCATTCAGGAAGGGCATTTCTTCCCGAAACGGACGCGAGAAGTGTTCCCGGGAACACCTGAGATTCGCGATGGGATGCTCTGGGCCAACGAGCGGCCCGGACTTGGCATCGACGTCGACGAGGAGGCCGCGGCCCGCTATCCCTTCCCGGAGCATCTGTTGCATGGCGCCTGGCCTCCGGTGCGGCTGGCCGACGGGACGGTGCAACGGCCATGAGTGAGACCTTCACACTTCAGATGGCGGAGATTCTGCCTCCTTTCCCCACCGTCTCTTGGGAGCTGGCCCGGCAGGCAGGGGCGACCCACGCCGTCTCCAATGTTCCCCCGGAGAGCAATGACGGCGCGGGATGGGACTTTCTGCCGCTGCTGCGGATGCATCAACGGTTCGCCGACGCGGGCATCACCCTGGCGGTGATCGAGACCGGCTTCCCCTGGCTGCATCTCGGCAAGCTGGGTTTGCCAGGACGCGACGAGGAGATCGCTCGCTGCCAGACACTCATCCGCAACCTCGGCGCAATTGGGGTGCCGACGATTTGCTGGAACTTCATGGCCGTCTTCAACTGGACACGCACCTCGACCTCGATTCCGACGCGGGGGGGCGCGCTGGTGACCGGGTACGACCACGCGCTGATGGCTGGCGCGCCGAATACCGAGGCTGGCGTGGTAACGGAGGAGCAGCTCTGGTCGAGTCTGGAGTACGTCATGCAGGCGATCGTGCCGACCGCGGAAGAGGCCGGGGTGACACTCGCCCTGCATCCAGACGATCCACCGATCTCGCCCATCCGGGGCGTCGGGCGCATCCTCACCAGCCCGGATGCGATGATGCGAGCCATCGACCTCGTGCCGAGCCCCAACAACGTCCTCACCTTCTGCCAGGGCTCGTTCGCGACCATGGGCGCTGACATTCCACGAGAGATCAGGCGTTTCGGCGAACGCGGCGCCATTGGCTTCGTCCACTTCCGCGACGTGCGGGGCACGCCTGAACGCTTCGAGGAGACGTTCCACGACGATGGCCAGACGGATATGTATGAGGCGATGCGAACGTATCGGGATGTCGGATTCCGCGGCGTCGTGCGCCCCGATCACGTGCCGACCATGGCTGGCGAGGCGAATGACACGCCCGGCTACCAAATTCTGGGGCGCCTCTTTGCCCTGGGCTATATCAAGGGTCTCACCGAGGCGGTGGCCAAGGAGAAGAGCGGCAGGGCAAACGAGGGCAATGGCTGAGACCAGCCGCATGCGCCGTCGTTGGATGGCAACCAGGCGAAGGGAGATCGATGAAGATCACACGTATCAGCACCGCGGTCGTGGCGGGGAACTTCCCTTGGGTGCTGATCAAGGTCGAAACGGACGAAGGAATCACGGGACTGGGGGATGCGCCGGGGCATGGCATGACGTTGAATGAGGATGTGGTCCGCGCCAATCTGAAACCTGGCTCGTCGCTTTTCGGCGATCTTCCCTACGCCTGAATGGCCGACGTAACTGAAAGCAAGGGGTGGCCGCGATGATCTTCAATTCCCCGGAACGGGTGACGGCGCTGACGCCGGGTGATAGCCTCGAGCGCCTGGCAGATGGCCGGCCACGCGTTCCGGACGACATCGTCGAGCGGATGCGGCTGGTCACGAACGACGAAGCGTGGGGCGTGGTCGAGCGGGGGCACGGCTACCACTTCCAATTTGAGGGAAACTGGGTCAATCTGCACCCCGATCGGGTATTGGTGGGCCGCGCGATCACGGTGCGCATGGTCCCGCTGCGGCCCGATTTTCAGGGCGTGGTCGAGGCCGAAGGCGCGCAGGATGGGCGCGCTGGGGGGCAGAACACCTGGATCATCGACACCCTGCTGCCCGGCGATGTGCTGGTGGTCGATCTCTTCGGCAAGATCGAAGATGGCACGTTTATTGGCGACAACCTGGGCACCGCGATCAGTGCCCGGGCGGGGACGGGGCTGGTTGTCGATGGCGGCATTCGCGATCTGGCGCGGGTGCGCGAGCTGGAAGGCTTCAACGTCTTTTGCCGGGGCGTTCACCCATCGGCGATCCTCGATGTTACCGTGGCCGAGGTAAATGGTCCGATCCGAATCGGCAACGCCACCGTGCTGCCGGGCGACGTGGTGCTGGGCACGCGGGAAGGGGTCAGCTTCATCCCGCCGCATCTGGCCGAAGAGGTAGTGACGCGGTCGGAAGACGTGCGGCAGCGGGATGTGTTCGGCAAGGGCCGTATCGCCGAGGGGATCTACACGTCGGGCCAGATCGACGTGCCGGATTGGGCGGCGGAGATTGAAGCGGACTTTCGACAGTGGGTGAACGCCCGAGGCTGAGTTCTGCACCGCGAACGTCCGCGGCAGATGGGTCCGGGCGAGGCACTTGCAGGCCTCGCCCCTACACACGGGATCGCGAACCGGCATTGTCCATTGATTGCACGACGCGAGCGAGGAGGAGCGAGATGGCCACCACCGTAACATCGACCGCACTCGAACGGATGATTGAAGAGTTGGGATTGCCCGATCAGGCGATTCAGGCGGACGAGCTGCCCTGGGTGCCGCAGGGCGATAACGTCTGGTTCAAGCCGTTGCGCTTCGACCTGGCCAACGGGCGGTGGGTCAATTTGCTCAAGGTCACCAAGCAAGGGAAGGTCAACCGGCACCGCCACAGCGGCGGGCAGGTGCTCGGCTTCATCATTTCTGGGTCCTGGCACTACCTGGAGCGGGACTGGGTTGGCCGACCGGGAACATTTGTTTACGAGCCGCCGGGCGACATCCACACCCTGGTCGTCGATGGCGCGGAGGAGATGCAGACCCTCTTCATGCTGGAAGGGGTGATCCAGTATCTCGACGACAACGACAACGTCATCTCCCAGGACGATGTCTTTACCAAGATGGAGCGCTACCTGTCGTTCTGTGAGCGCGAGGGCATTCCGGCGCGGGACCTCCGTTTTTGAGCGACGCCTCATCACATCACGAGCGATCGCTCCGTGACGCCGACCCGGACGCCCTCTTCCGGCTCGATGGGCAGACCGCGCTCGTAACGGGCGGCGCGCGAGGGCTGGGGCAGGCAATGGCGGTGGCGCTGGCTGGCGCCGGAGCCGATGTGGCGATCGTCGACGTATTGCCTGCTCGGGAGACCGTGGCGGCGGTCGAGGCACTGGGCCGCAAAAGTCACACAATCATGAGTGACCTCGCCACGCTCGACCCGAGTTCGGCCAGCGCGCTCATCGACGAGGCCGGAGAGGCGGTGGGCCTAATTTCGACCCTGGTCAACAACGCGGGGATCATCCGCCGCGCGGCCGCGGTCGATCATGGCTGGGACGACTGGCAGGAGACGATCGCCATCGATCTTTCGGCGGCGTTCCTGCTTTGCCAGGCGTTCGCCCGGCGGCGGCTGGATGCTGGCTTGCGGGGCAAGATCGTCAACGTGGCCTCGATGCTCTCCTTTCAAGGCGGCTCGCGCGTGCCCGCCTACGCCGCGGCGAAGAGCGGCATCGCCGGGCTGACGCGCGCGCTGGCCAACGAGTGGGCCGGCCAGGGGATCAATGTCAACGCCATTGCCCCGGGCTACATGGCGACGGAACTAACCTCGCTGCTGCGCGGCGATCCCGAGCGGGCCGAGGCCATGCTGAGCCGCATTCCGGCGGGCCGCTGGGGCGAGCCGGATGATCTGCATGGAGCCGTCGTCTTTCTTTGCTCGCGGGCAGCGGATTACGTGCATGGGACGATATTGGCGGTCGACGGGGGGTGGCTTTCATGGTGAACGATACGACCCGATACCACCTCTCGGCGCATGGCGCGGACGATCTGCTGGGGCCGATCGAGGCGTCGTTGTGGGAGTTAGAAGCGCGCGCGCAGCACTACCTCAATCATGTTACCCTCGATTCTGACGCGGACACCATCGCGATCAAATCGACACGCGAGGCGCTGGAGCGGGCGCGCTTGGCGATTGCCGGCCTCGGCCGTCGCGGTGAGGCGGAACCCAGAAGCGAGGTGGGCCGCCAGCGGGTACTGATTACCGGCGCCGGAGGCCGGATTGGCGGGTCGCTGGCCGACCTCCTGGGCGATCGTTTTGACCTGCGGCTGCTCTATCACCAGCGCATCCCGGAGCATCCCCCGGTCGCTGACTGCCTGAGATGGACCTTTCCGACATCGATCGCCTGGAAGAGGCGTTGCAGGGCATCGACGCGATCGTGCATATGGCCGCCGACCCGCACACGGACGCGGCCTGGGAGAACGTACTCGAGAACAACATCGTCGGCGCCTACAACCTCTTCGAGGCCGCTCGTCGGGCGGGGGTGAAGCGCATCGTCTTTGCCTCGACGAACCATGTGATGGGCATGTACGACCGCGACCGGCAATGGCCGATCTACGCCGACCAGCCAATCCGCCCCGATTCTCTGTACGGCGTCTCGAAAGCGTTTGGCGAAAGCCTGGGGCGCTTCTGGTACGACCAGCATGGGGTGAGCGTGATCTGCCTGCGCATCGGCTGGATGCTGCCGGAACCGAAGGACGAGATTTCGCGCTGGATGTGGCTAAGCCCGCGGGACTGCGCGCAAATCGTCTCGCGGGCCATCGAAACAGAGACCGGCTTCGATGTCTTCTACGCGATTTCGGCGAACAGCGGCCGGCGTTGGGACATCACCAAGGCAATCGAGCGCCTGGGCTACCGGCCACAGGATGACGCGGAGCGTTTCTTTGTAGCGGTAACGTGAGGAGTCACGATTGAATCGGCACTCCCGCAAGACAAGTATCCTTCTTGTGTGATTGTGGGCTCCTCGCTCCGGGGCTAGCAATGCCTCGTAGCCTCAGGAGTCGTTGGCAGAGGGCACATCGCTGGCTTGCCGTGGGAGGCTGAAAGCCGTCCCGCTGGGCTGACGAAAGCCCCATAAAAAGGGTTGAACACGACAGCGTCGCTCGCCGCGGCCCCATTTCAGGGTCGAGTTGGTAACTGTGACGCGGAAAGAGAGAATGACCGCGCTCAACGTCGTGTTGATCTCGACGTACGAAATGGGGCGGCAGCCCTTTGGGCTGGCCTCGCCTGCTGCCTGGTTGCGGGAGGCAGGCGCGCGGGTGACGTGCCTCGATCTGGCGATGGAACGGCTCGATGCCGCGGCGATCGCCGCGGCCGATCTGGTGGCGTTTCACGTGCCGATGCACACCGCGACGCGCCTGGCGGCGACCTTTGTCGAGCGGGTGAAGGGGATCAATCCGCGCGCGCACCTCTGCTTTTACGGCCTTTACGCTTCGGTCAATGAGGCGTACTTGCGGGGGATCGGCGCCGATTCGATTCTCGGGGGCGAGTTTGAAGCGGGTCTGATCTCGCTGGCCGGGAGGCTCGCGGTGAACGGAACGTCGCCCGCCGTGCCACAACCGGAGCCGACCGTCGCCTTACAGCGGCAGCAGTTTCTGACACCCGATCGGGATGGGCTGCCCGCGTTGCAGCGCTATGCCCACGTGAAGATGCGCGATGGCGGCAGACGGGTGGTCGGCTACACCGAGGCCACGCGCGGCTGCAAGAACCTCTGCCGGCATTGCCCGATCGTGCCGGTGTATAACGGGCGCTTCTTCATCGTGCAGCCGGAGGTGGTGCTGGCGGATATCGCCCAGCAGGTGGCGGCGGGAGCCGAGCACATTACGTTCGGCGATCCCGACTTCTTCAACGGGCCGACACACGCCATGCGCATCGTCGAGGCGCTGCACGGGCGTTTTCCTGATCTCACCTACGACGTGACGATCAAGGTCGAGCATCTGCTCAGGCATGAGCAGCATTTGCCGCGCTTGCACGAAACCGGGTGCCTGTTCGTGACCAGTGCGATCGAGGCCGTGGACGACCGCATTCTGGAGATCTTCGACAAGCACCACACCAGAGATGATTTCCTACGCGTCGTGCGCCTGACGCGCGAGATCGGCATCGACCTCAACCCGACGTTCGTCACCTTCAACCCTTGGATTTCGCTCGAAGGCTACAAGGACTTGTTGCGCGTCATCCTGGAGAACGATCTGGTTGGCAATGTCTCGCCCATCCAGTACGCCATCCGGCTGTTGATCCCGGCCGGCTCACGGCTGGTGGAGCTGCCCTTCGTGCAGGAGTTCGTCGAGCCGTTCGATCCAACGGCGCTGGCCTACCCCTGGACGCATCCCGATCCGCGCATGGACCGCCTGCATGGGGAGGTGATGGCCATCGTCGGCGGCAACGGCGACGTTCCGGAAGACCGCTTCGCGCTGTTCGAAAAGATCTGGGCGCTGACGGAATCGGCCAGTCAGGGCCAGGTCAGCGATCCCTATTCCCTCGTGGCCACGGGCGCGCTCAGCCGGGAGCCGATCCCGCACCTGAGCGAACCCTGGTACTGCTGAGCGGAGCCCACCGCGGAGCAGTTTGCTCCCGATCGCGTGTAGTGCAGCGACCAGGAGTCGTATCGGCTCGAGAGCTCGTGTCATCCCGAGGAAACGTAAAAAGTGATCTCGTTTGTATTCGCGTACGTACGCGGAAATACACGAGATTCATTCTTCGTCGGAATGACACTCGGGTTGTGGTGCGCCGCGTCAGCCTGAATTGTCACGCATCGCACGGCATCCGCCCGATGCGACCGTGAACAAGATCGCGCTTGACGAACCTCGCGGCGGGAATGAGGATAGATGCTCGTAGGACGGTGGACGTGCCCTCGCGGTGAGGGGCGGTTCGGCACCGGTAATTGGCGATGATTCCAGGGAGGCTATTCAGCGTGGCGAAGGATGCACGAATTACCCCGGTGCCGCTCGGCAAGGCGACGTTCCTCGACGCGCCCAGGTGCGATGATCTGGAGACGCTCGATGCCGATATCGCCGTGCTCGGCGTGCCGTTCGGTTATCCCTACGATCTGTCAGGGCTGACCTCTCCCTCCAGCTCGGCCCCCGCCGCGCTCCGCGAGCAGTCGATGCGCATGGCGCCTTTCCTGAGCCACTACGACTACGACTTCGGAGCGGACGTCTTCGCCGGGCGTGAGGTGCGCATCGTCGATTGCGGCGACGTGGCGATGACGCCGGGCGACTTCGCCGGCAACTTCGCGGCGACAACAGCGGCCGTTAAAGCGATCATCGAGCGGGGCGCGGCGCCAATCGTCTTCGGCGGCGATCACGCCATCCCGATCCCCGTCTTCCGCGCCTACGAGGGGCAGGAGCCGATGGTGGTCGTCCAGCTCGACCAGCACATCGACTGGCGGGAGGAGCGCAACGGCGTGACGCTGGGTTTGTCCAGCACGATGCGCCGGGCCTCGGAGATGCCGTGGGTGAGCGGCATGGCCCAGATTGGCCTGCACGCGGTCGGTAGCGCCCGCCAGGGCGAAGTCGACGATGCGCTGGCCTACGGCAGCGTGCAGGTGCGGGCCGAGGAGGTGCACGAAATCGGCGTCGATGCCGTGCTCGAGCGCATCCCGCCATCGGACCGCTACTACATCACTTTCGACGCCGACGGCCTCTATGCCCCGCTGGCGCCGGGCGTCCTCAGCCCCGGCTTTGGCGGCCTGACCTACTACGAGGCGTCGAACCTGCTGCGCGGCATCGCCCGCAAGGGGAAGATCGTCGGCTACAACATCGTCGAAATCGTGCCGTCTGTCGATGTCGCCAATCTCACCAGCCAGGTCTGCGCGCGGCTGACGCTGAACCTCATCGGGGAGATGGCGCAACAGGGGCAGATTGGGCGGAAGGTTTAGCTCTCGCTCCAACTGCCATCTACCAGGCATCTGCGCTCACCCATAACCGACGACCTTCACCCCCAACTTCTTTCCAAATGCGGTGAGGAGAGGGGCTCGTGCGCCGTCAGGACGTGCAGCATTGCGTTGACGAGACGCGCTATTACACACCTCCGGATCGCTGCACGCCAATCACTTGGAGCGGATCGCGGGGAGTAGGCGTGCTAATGCGGGAAGACCACCACCCACCCAAGGCTATTTGGCAAGATGGACGCTGGGCATGGCCGTTGGCGATGACGATGTGAACTGAATCGCATACCCGAGGACCGGGGATTCTACGGCTGCAGATCCCGTGCAGCAGTTGGCGACCCCCTCACCTTTTTGACCACTCGACTGGCCAGCTGATCCGCATATGCAGAGGCCGCTTACCCACTGTTTGCGGCAGCGGTTGGCGTTGTTCGAGCAGGCACCACCTTCGGGCCGCTAATAGTCGATGCTCCACGGAAGTGATAGATCACGGTACAGAATTCGAACATTTAGAGCGAGACTGACCAAAATTACAATCAACCATATGGTCGCTGTGAAACTAAGTGGCGTCAGGGCATCCCAAGGAAAGTTAAGAGAGACGCTTGAAACTAGATTCCAATAAGTGAAAAAGGTTAACGCTAACAACGCTAGAATCTCCCGAATATCGAGCGCAATCCTCTTCATTACAACCATTCCAACCCAGTATAAGTTTACGCTTGAGAGGCCAACTTCTGCATGTAGAAGAGCGGCCATCATTTGTTGTAGGTACCATTTTCCACGACGTTCAAGCTTATCCGCCTCGGCATCAAATGTCTCGGTCATACCCTTACTTGCCTCGTCCCAGCTAATTCCCGACATAGTAGGGTTCTTCGGGAACTCACAGTCTTCCAGTGTTATCAAGGAAAAGGAGTAGACGACTCGATTGATGGCCTGATCAAACGGTGATAGCTCGGGGGGCCGCTCAGTCGCTAACTGGAGAAATCGGTTCATTTCACTCTTGAAAACTTGGAAAGCGTCGTCACGCCTCCTCACAACATCCTGCATTGCGAAAAAGAAGAATGCGATCAAGAGGCCTGCAAGCGCTGCAATCACCTGGGAAAGCGACGAGAAGAAGGCCTCCCCTTGAGGAACCGTTACAATCGCCCTCCCCTTTAACAGCCTGTCGCTGTTAAATGCCAAGTTCGCCGAAGCGAGGAGTAGGACCAAAATTGAAATACGGGCCTTATGAAGAAAGAGGATCGTCACTGGATCGTTTATTATGGCCCTAATCCTTTCTTGGGTTGTGAACGTCTTTACCGACAATGATGCTCCATTACTTTGGTCTCGCCGCGTTATTGAAATGAATCCTATCGGTCTTTCATCCTCGGGTCCAGCGCATCCCGCAACCCATCGCCAATGAAGTTGATGCACAGCACCGTGATCAGGATCATCGTGCCGGGGTAGAGGGTGATCCAGGGGGCGTTGAAGAAGTAGCTCTGGGCGTTGTAGAGCATGTTCCCCCAGCTCGGTTGCGGCGGCTGCACGCCGAGGCCGAGGTAGCTGACTGAGGCTTCGGTTAGGAGGGCGTTGCCGACGCCGAGGGTGGCGGCAACGACGATGGGGGCCAGGGTGTTGGGGAGGATGTGGCGGGCGATAATGCGCGCGCCGCGAGCGCCCATCGTCTGCGCAGCCTCGATGAACTCGCGACGCTTCAAGGAGAGTACGTTGGCGCGGATGATGCGGGCCAGCTCCATCCAGCTCAACAGGCCGATGACCACGATCATGGTGCGCACGCTCGGGCCGAGGGTCACGCTGAGCACGATCAGGAAGAAGAGGGCGGGGATGCTCAGCATGGCGTCGGTAACGCGCATCATGAAATTGTCGAACCAGCCGCCGAAGTAGCCGGCCAGGGCGCCGACCGACGTGCCGACGACGATGGCGACCGCTGCCGCGAGAAAGCCGATCGAGAGGGAGATGCGGCTGGCGTAGATCAGCCGGGCGAAGATGTCGCGGCCGACCTCGTCGGTGCCGAGCCAGTGCTCGGGAGAGGGGCGTTGCAGGATGTTCAGGGGGCTGGGATCGATGGCCAATTCGCGCGGAATGAGCAGCGGCGCGGCCAGCGCGACGAGGATCTCGACCGTGATGACCACGAGGGCGACGAGGCCCGCCTTGTGGCGGCAGAATCGGCGCCAGGCGAGGCCCCAGATGCTCGGGGAGGCCTGAGGCTGATTGCGCCCCGTCCGAGCAGCGGCGGGGAGAACGGCGGCGAGGGCGCTGGCCGGCTCGCTCATTGCCCGAACCGGATGCGGGGGTCGATGGCGGCGTAGGCGATGTCGGCGACGAGGTTGAAGAGGATCACCAGCAGCGAGACGGTGAGGACCAGCCCCATCAGGACCGGGTAGTCTCCCCGATTAGCGTGATCGACGAAGAGGCGGCCCATGCCGGGCCAGGCGAAGACCTGCTCGGTGATCAGCGCGCCCGAGAAGATCAACGGGATGTTCATGGTGATCAGCGTGACCAGGGGGATCAGCGCGTTGCGGAAGGCGTGACGCCAGGTGACCGCGCCTTCAGAGAGCCCCTTGGCCCGGGCGGTACGGATGAAATCGTCGTGGAGAACTTCGATCATGCTGGCGCGCAGGTAGCGAATGTAGGCGGCCATGGAGACGATCGAGAGGACCATGGCGGGCATGATCAGGTGCTTCACCAGGCCGAGAAACGATGGACCTTCCACCAGGTCGTACATGCCGCCTGCCGGGAGATAGGGCAGGCCCCATTCCTTGAACTTCACGGCGAAGATCATGATGCAGACGAGGCCGAGCCAAAACGTAGGCAGGGCGAAGGCGATGAAGGAAGCCCCGGTGATCAAGTAGTCGAGCGCGGAGTATTGCCGCAGCGCGGAGAGGATCGCCAGCGGAATCGAGACGACGAGGGTCAGCACGAAGACGGTTCCCATCAGGATCATGGTGTTGGGCAGCTTCTGCCAGATCATCTGGGTCACGGGTTGATAGGTGTAGAGGGAGCTGCCGAGGTCGCCGCGCGAGATGTCGCGCAGCCAGTAGAGATATTGGACGATCTTCGGCTGATCCCAGCCATGCTCCCTGATGATCCGCTCCCGATCCGCCTGGGTCAGCGATGAGCTCGCGGCGTACATCGACATCGGATCGCCGCTCATGCGGATGAGCATGAACGACATCAGGGAAATCAGGAAGAGGAGGGGGATGGCCTGCAGCATCCGCCGGACTATGTACTGGCCCACGATTGGTCCTTAGATTTCCCCTCACCCCTGCCCCTCTCCCCGTGCGCGGGGAGAGGGGCAGGGGTGAGGGCGAAAGTGTCATTCCGGAGGAATCAGTTTCTCTTTGACGAGATCCCTCATCCGTCGGGATGACGCGGCGCAAACTACGAGACTGACCAGTCGGCGGTGTTCCACATCAGGCCGGAGATGCTACCGAAGGGGCTGACCGAGGCGCCCTTGACGTTATCGCTGATCGAGTTGATCACTACGCGATCGTACATCGGGATCATAGGAACTTCGTCGTGCACGATCTGCTGCGCCTGCTTGAGGAGCTCAGTGCGCGCGGCGGGATCGAGCTCCGTCAACTGGGCATCCAGCAGCTCATCGAGATCGGGGTTCGAGAGGCCGCTGTGATTGAAGCCGCCTGGCTTGTCCACCGTGGGGATCGATTCCGTGTGCCAGAAGGGGCGCAGGTTGGGATCGCTGCTGGTCAGGCCGTTGGTGAAGCCGACCATGTCGAGCGTGCGATCGAGCCAGCCGCCGCCGTCGTTGAAGCCGCCGAAGAACTTCGAGGCCGGCTGATTGGCGATGGTCATCTCCGCGCCGACATCCTTGAAGTTCGCTTGCGCGAGGGCCTGGATGGTCTCGCGCGTCTGGTTGCCGGAGGTGGTGCCGTGGCTGAAGCTCAGGCGCACGCCATCCCTTTCGCGGATGCCGTCCGCACCGGGAACCCAGCCGGCCTCATCGAGCAGCGGCCTGGCCAGCTCGGGATCGAAGGCCAGTGGGGTGAGCTCGCCGTTTTCGTAGGGGGTGTTGTCGAGCTCGTTGCGGGCGATCTCCGTCCGGCCGAAGAGGATCTGGTCGATGATCGTCTGGCGGTCGACCGCGTGCGTGAGGGCGAGCCGTACGTTCTTGTCGCCGAAGATCGGGTGGGCGACTGAGGCGTCGTCGTGCGTGACCATGGTGAAGTGGTAGCGCTCATAGATCTGCGAAGGCGTGATT
>Ga0136612_10000576_pt1 | contig 13471 bp, 13 predicted proteins | sample AntDryUQ224A2306_2_FD_106644 | JGI IMG/M metagenome (GOLD analysis project Ga0136612, IMG submission 106644) | Polar desert sand microbial communities from Dry Valleys, Antarctica - metaG UQ224A (23.06) | ecosystem: Environmental > Terrestrial > Soil > Desert | place: Antarctica: Dry Valley... | reverse complement strand
GGGCGCGGATGCCGTCAACGCGCGAGACCGCATTGGAAACGGCCCCTGGTACAACGCCAAGGGGCAGCGCGTCGCGCAGAACCTTGCGGATCTGCACGGCGACACACTCGAGCTCGCACGGCTTGGCAATACGTTGACGCGTGCCACGGCGCTGAGCGAAAAAGGTGAACCCGTCAACGGCGTGGGCGCGACGCCGAATCAGCACGACATCCTCACGGGCTCGCAGACGGACGGACGTGCCTACACGGACGCGGCGGATCACACCTGCGGCAACTGGACGAGCGATGCGGCCACCGGGACGGCACAGGTCGGACATCATGACCGGACCGGCGGCCCCAACGTGTCCTGGAACTCGACCCATGGAAGCCGCGGGTGCAGCCAGGAGAACCTCGTCAGCACGGGCGGCGCAGGGTTGCTCTATTGTTTCGCACCGGGACCGGCAGCCGCACGCTGAAGCCCAGGAGGTCCAGTTGTTCAACAGGCACACCCTGGCGCTCGTCGGCGCTTTCGCCGGCGCCTATACGCTGATCGCGGCGCAGAGCCGGCCGCCCGACGTGCCGTTCAGTGTCCGGATGATCGACGGCGGGGCGAACGAGACCGTGGCGTTCGCCGACATCAACAACGATCGGCGCCTGGACATCGTGTCAGGGGACGCGTGGTACGAGGCGCCCGCCTGGACCCGGCGCAAGATTCGGGACCTCAACTGGAACGGGCAGTACGTCGACAACTTCAGCGACGTTCCGATCGACGTCGACGAAGACGGCTACATCGATGTCGTGCAGTTCGGCTATTTCAGCAACAGCATCGTCTGGGCCCGGAACCCCGGCAAGGGGACCGGGCCGTGGACGACCACGGAGGTGGACGCCGGGTACCCGACGGAATTTGCCAGGCTCGTGGATCTCGACAACGACGGCAAGGCGCGCGAGCTGCTGCCGCAGTTCGACCGGCAGCCTGCGCCACTCGCCTGGTACGATCTTCAGCACGGCAAATGGATCAAGCATGTCGTCAGCGACCGGAGCTACGGACACGGAATCGGCGCCGGGGACGTAAACGGCGACGGCCGCAGCGACATCCTCACGCCCCGGGGCTGGTTCGAGGCACCGCCAGACGTGCGTGGCGGCAAATGGATCCTGCACGAGACCGACTGGAGCCAGCATCCGATTGCCGCGAGCGGCACTCCCAGGCCGGCCGCCGCCCCTGGCCCACCGCCGGACGCGGCGTCGGCGTCGCCGCCCCGGCCGGCGGCGCAGTTCGGCTTCATGTACGCACTCGACGTGAACGGAGACAACCGCCAGGACATCGTCACCGGGATGGGTCACGACTACGGCGTGTGCTGGTTCGAACAGAATGCCGACGGCACATGGACGCAGCGCGTGATCGACAACACGTGGTCGCAGGCCCACGCGCCGCTGCTCGTCGATGTGAATGGCGACGGGCAGCTCGACCTCGTCGCCGGCAAGCGCTACTTCGCGCACAACGGCAACGATCCGGGCGAACGAGAGCCGATGGGATTGTATTGGTACGAATTCCGGACGCGCAGCGCCGCTGTGTCGCCCGCGCCGCCTGCGGCCGCCGGCGGGCGCACGTCCCCCGCGGTGATATGGACCCGCCACATCATCGACTACGGTGGCCGGATGGGCGGCGGCATGCAGACCGACGCGAGGGACATGGACAACGACGGCGATGTCGATATCGTGAGCGGCGGAAAAGCGGGCCTCTTCCTTGCGGAGAACATGACGAACGCTCCGAAACGCCGCGCCGCCCGCTGATTGAGGGGCTACAACCCAATAGCAAGCTTCGCGCCTCGGCGACGCGCTATTCCGCTCTGAGGGTCGCGAGCGGCTTCTTGCGGAGCACGTCCGCACTGGCGAGGATGCCGACCACGCCAACGAGCACCATGGTGAGAACGGCACCCGCAGACAGCAGGCCGGGGGCCGGCCGCCACGGTATGTCCAGCACGTGCCGGGTCACACCCCAGCTCAGCCCGAGCGCGCCGATCGCGCCGATGATCCCGGCGAGCAAGCCGAGCGCACAGTACTCGAGCGCGAGCGTTGCCGTCAGCAGCCCCGTCCCGGCACCCAGCGTGCGCAGAATGGCCGCTTCGTAGACCCGCTGGAACTTCGTCATCGCGACCGCGCCAATCAGGATCAGCACGCCACTGAGCAAGGCGACGCCGCCGACTATCGAGATGCCGAGGACCGCGTTGTCGACCACCGCCTGGATCCTGGCAAGGATTTCGCGCCCATCGATCGCCGTAACGTTCGGGAAGCGCGACACGAGATCGTACTGCAGCCGCGCGCGGGCCGTCGCGTCTTCCGGCCCTTTCACGAACCCCACGAACGTGTGGGGGGCGTCCTCCAGTATGCCAGGGCGGAAGACGAACATGAACCCGCCGGCGCGCGACTCCGCCCACTCCACTCGCCTGACGCTCGTGACTCTGGCGGAAATCCTCTGGCCGACGACGTCGAACTGCACGTCATCTCCGACGTTGATGTTGAAGCGCTCATGGATACTCTGCTCGATCGAGACTTCCCCTGCCGCGGAGGGCGGCGCTGCGCCGGCGGTCCAGAAGGCGCCGTCGGTCACCTCTTCGTTCGCCTCGAGGTTGTCGCGGTAGGTAATCGTGTACTCGCGGGCGAGCGATCCCTGTCCGCGCACATCACCCGGCGTCGCCAGGTTCATCTCGCGGCCACGCACGGCGGTGACCCGGGCGCGCAGCACAGGCACGAGCCGCGCTGACCCGGCCGCGCCAGGCCGTTCTTCCACCAGCGTGCGCACGCCGTCCACCTGGTCGCGCTGGATGTCGATGAGGAACATGTCCGCGCCGCCGCGGTCGCGCACCTCGAACTCGGCGATGAGATTCTCCTGCAATGCCCGCACGCCGAGCACGAAGAAGCTGCCGAGCCCCACCGCGAGCAGAATGACCCTGGTCTGATTCCCCGGCCGGCGGAGACTGATGACGGCGTGGCGCATCGGAAACCAGGGCGCCGCCGCCAGCGGCCGCACAACCGTGACCAGCGCGAACGCCGCACCGTACAGGAGCGCCGAGACTCCGGCAAAACCGACGCTGACCGCTGCACCCGCGCGCCACGAGCCCGCCTGCCACGAGGCAACCGCCACGAGGGCACCCCCGACGAGCGCCCCCGTCCCGATCTGCAGCCAGTCCAGACGATGGAACCACGCCACCAGCGCTGCCCGGACGCCACCTCGCGCGCGACGTGGCGCCGCGGCCTGCGCAATGTCGGCTCCGCGGATGAGCAGCAGCGGCTTGATGCGGCGCACGTCGAGCAGCGGAACTAGCGCAAACAGCAGCGAGACCAGCAGGCCCACGGTCAGGCCCTGCAGCACGGCCGAACCCGTCAACCCGTAGGACAAACCGCCGAAGGAGGCGGCAAGCGACGCCGGAATCGCGCGCATCGCGAGCGCAGCCAGAAGAACGCCGACAAGGCTCCCCGCCGTCGCGAGCAGCCCCACCTGCAACACGTAGGTCGCCAGCACCTCCGCAGTCGAGGCGCCAATGCACTTGAGGATGGCCACACTCCGCATCTTCTGGCGCACGAACACGCGCGTCACGCTCCAGACGCCGATCCCCCGAGGACTACGATGACGAATCCCACGAGGCTCAGGAAGTTCTCGGCGCGCTGCAGGTTCTCACCAATCCGGTCCTCTGTCGACTTGTACGACCGCGCGCTGACGAACCGATCGCGGAACCCCCGGCGGATGTCCCGTGTGAGTGGTTCCACGCCGTCGTCGCGGACCTTCAGAAGAATCTGATACGTCGCGCGGCTGCCGAACGAGAGCAAGCCGGAGGCCTCCAGATCGACAATGTCGACCAGCACGCGCGAGCCGAAGCTGAATCCACCCACCCGGCGGCCAGGCTCCTGCTCGATGACCCCACGGATGGTGAACGGGCGTCCGCCGATCACGATCCGCCCGCCGACCTGGACGCCGAGCTGCGTCAGCAGCTCGGGGCGGACGAGCGCTCCCCCGTTCTTCACCAGTTCGTGAGCGTATCCAATTCCGTTCTGCAGGTTGAGCGTGCCGTAAAAAGGAAACCCGGGTTCTACGCCTCGCAACTCGACCATCCGGGCGACAGCGGCGCCCGACTCCGCGCGTACCATGGTGGCGGTCTCGATCGAGCGCGTACGACCGAGAATGGGGGCGCGCGCAAACTGTTCCTCGAGCGCGGCCGACACGTCTGGCGCCCATGGGCGGTTGCTCTGGACCAGAACGTCCGCGGCAATCGTGGATCGCGCTTCGCGCACGAGGCCGGTGCGAAGGCTCTGGATGATCGACCGCAGGGAAACGATCGCGGCAACGCCGATCGCGACGCAGATGAAGAAGAACACGAGGCGGCGCCAGGAGGCTCTGAGCTCGCGGGCGGCCATCCGGAACACGAAGGCCATCAGGGCGCCGCGGGATCAGGAACAGGCACGCCGGCGAACGCACCGGGCTCCGCACGCTGCGTGGCCGGCCCGGGCGTCTGGCTCCACACCCGGCCGTCCTTGAGCGCGACGGCCATGTCAGCCACGGCGGCCAGCTCGGGATCGTGCGTGACGAGCACGAGCGTGGTGCCGCGCTGACGGTTCACGTCGAGGAGCAGACTGATGACGTGGGCGCCCGTCGTGCTGTCGAGATTTCCTGTCGGTTCGTCGGCCAGCAGCAGCGGTGGATCGTTGGCGAGCGCGCGTGCGATGGCGATGCGCTGCTGCTCCCCGCCGGAGAGCTGCGATGGATAGTGGTGACCTCGCTCCGACAGCCCCACCTCCGCGAGCAGTTCGGCTGCGCGTGACCTCGCGCCCTTGACGCGCGCGATCTCCATGGGCACGAGCACGTTTTCCAGCGCGGTCAACGACGGGAGCAGGTGAAAGAACTGGAAGACGAACCCGATTCGGCGCCCGCGGAGTCGCGCCAGGCCATCCTCGTCCAGCGCCGTGATGTCGGTCCCGTCAATCGCGATACGGCCCGTCGACGGAGAATCGAGACCCGCGATGAGGCCGAGCAGCGTCGATTTTCCGCTGCCGGATGGCCCCGTGATGGCGACGACCTGCCGCGGCGCGACGCTGAGGTCCAGCGGATGCAGGATGGTCAACGTGCCGGTGCCGCTCGGCACGGTTTTCGAAACGCCGCGAAGCTGGATCATGAATCGGCGAGCCGCGCGAGCTCAGGCCCCAGCGTCGTCCAGACGGTGTCGGCCACAATCTCCGCGCCGCGGACGTTCGGGTGGATGCCGTCGGCCTGGTTGAGAGATGCCTCGCCGGCAACCCTGTCGAGCAGGAAGGGGACGAAGGGCACGTTGTACTGCGTCGCCAGGTCGCGATACGCCTTTCGGAAAGCCAATGCGTATTCGCTGCCGTAGTTGGGCGGCGCTTCCATTCCCGCCAGGATCACGACCAGCCGCTTTGCCTGCGCGGCTTCGACGACCCGCGCCAGGTTCTGCTTCATCTCCGTCACAGGCAGGCCGCGCAGACCGTCGTTGGCGCCGAGCGCGACGACCAGGACCCGGCCGCCGTTCTGGAGCGACCACTCCAGCCGGCGGAGTCCGCCGGCGGACGTGTCGCCGGAGACCCCTGCATTCACGACCTCGAAGCGCAGTCCGGCGGCGTCGATTCTGCGCTGGAGAATCGCGGGAAACGCCTCAGTCTCGGGCAGGCCCAGTCCGGCAGTCAGGCTGTCGCCGAGCACGATTACCTTCGGACGCTGCTCCGCTCTGGGCGCGCCGTCTTTCGGACCCACATCGGGCGCAGCCCGCGCGATCAGCTGCTTGTCGGGGGCGTCCCTACCCGGGGCGCCGCAGGCGGCAGTCGTGACGAGCATCAGAAGACAAAGCCCCAGCCGGACTGCCTGGCAGACCCGACGGTTCAGAGAGTCCATGTATGTCTCATTATAGATTCGACGAAGGGCGTTCCGTACAGTTCGCATCGCTCGTAAGATAGGGCGTGGCTCGCGGTTTTGAATCCAAGCAGGTCGAATCGCAGCAGGAGGAGGCTGCGCGCGGCCGATCCCCGCAAGGGCCCGCCCTCTCCCCCGAGCAGCGAATCCGGCTGGAACAGCGCCGGCTGCTGCTGCTGTCGCGCACGCGTGCGCAGAACGACCTCAGCCGGGCGACTGCACCCGTGTACCGCCAGATGCTCGAGAAGGCCATCGCCGCGCTGAACGCAGCACTCGAGGCACTCTGAGTGGGCTCTGCGGGTATGTATCTTGCGTGATAGGGTCCTGGAGGGGCATTGCCTGCGACAAAAGACATTGTTCGTATTGCCGCCATCGGGGATCTGCATCACAACCGCACCGCCATTCAGGGCTCCCTGCATGGCCTGTTCAGTCTCATCAGCGATTCCGCCGACCTCCTCGTTGTCTGCGGCGATTTGACCGACTACGGGTTACCCGATGAGGCGCGTGCCCTGGTACGGGAAATGGCCTCGCTCAAGATTCCGTCGGTGGCGGTGCTCGGTAACCACGACTGCGAGTCGGGCAAGCAGGATGAACTCCGGCAGATCTTTGTCGACGCCGGGGTCGTCATTCTCGACGGCGACACGACGGAGATTCTCGGAATCGGGTTCGCCGGCGTGAAGGGATTCGCCGGGGGATTCGGCCGCCGCGCGCTCGGCCCGTGGGGCGAACCAATCATAAAGAACTTCGTCCGCGAGGCGCTCGACGAGGCGCTCAAGCTCGAGTCCGCGCTGGCGCGCCTCCGCAACGATCACCTCATCGCGATTCTGCACTACGCTCCCATCGAGGCGACCGTCGAGGGAGAGCCTCGGGAGATTTATCCCTTTCTTGGCTGCAGCCGTCTCGAGGAGCCGCTCAATCGCTATCCGGTCACCGCGGTGTTCCACGGCCATGCGCACCACGGACAGCCCGAAGGGCGCACGTCGAAGAACGTGCCGGTCTACAACGTTTCGATGTCGCTCATGCGGGAGCAGTTCCCTGACCGCCCGTTCCGATTGCTGGAGCTCGACACGACACCGAGTGACGACGAGCGGCGGGCCGGCCGCGATCGCCGGACCGTCGCACGCGTCCATGGCTAACCAGACTGACGAGGCTTGATGCACACAGTCCACTGTTTGATCCTTACGGCGACGCTTGCGCAGACGCCGCCTCAGACGGCCGGCCCGGCGCAGCGAGGAGTGCCACCGGCGGCGCGCGAAACATCCCCGCGGCTCTCCGGCACCGCGTTCAGCATGGAGGCCTTGCAGCGGCAGGTGATGCTCGATCGCGCCGGGTTCTCCCCAGGGGTCATCGACGGGCGCGGCGGTCCGAACACGGCGAAGGCGTTCGCGGCGTTTCAGCGGCAGGGTGCAACCGCCGGGCCGCCGGCCGACCCGATTTCGCGGTACGTAATTTCTCCGGAGGACACCGCCGGGCCTTTTCTTCCCATCCCGGAAGACATGATAGAAAAGTCCAAGCTGCCGGCGCTCGGCTATGCGTCGCTCCTCGAGATGCTGGCCGAACGTTTCCACGCAAGCCCGGCGCTGCTGCAGCAGATGAACCCCGGGGTCGAGCTCATTGCCGGTCAGGCACTCCAGGTTCCCAATGTGGAGCCCATGCTCGTGCCGGTAGCTTCGCCTCCAAAGGCCCCCGCATCGCCCGCCGCGCCGGCCGCCAGGTCGGCCGGCGCCCCCGAACCCGCACAAGCTCCGCCGCCGACCAGGCCGGACGTCGTCATCACCGTGAGCAAGGCGACACGCGCGATGACCGTGACCAGCGCGGAGGGTGCCACGGTGTTCTACGCTCCGGTGACGACGGGCAGCGAGCACGACCCCTTGCCGATCGGTGAATGGAAGGTCAACGGCGCGCAGCGCAATCCGACTTTCCATTACAATCCGGCGCTCTTCTGGGATTCCGACCCGGAGCACGCGAAGGCGAAGATTCCCGGGGGACCGAACAACCCCGTGGGCCTGGTGTGGATCGACATCTCGAAAGAACATTACGGTCTGCACGGCACGCCCGAGCCCCGCACGATCGGCCGCACCGAGTCGCATGGCTGTGTGCGCCTGACCAACTGGGATGCGCTGCGGCTCGCCGCGCTCGTCAAGCCGGGCACGCGCGTCGTGTTCACGGAATAACCGTGGTCAGCCCCGAGTTCAGGCTGCGGGCGCGAACGTTCGGCATCGGCGCTGTCTGCGGGTTCCTCGCGGGTGCGGCATTGGTCGGCCTCATCGTCAGCAAATACGGGCCGGCCACGTCCACCGCCCGCGGTCCGGCGACGCCCCCGGCGGTCCAGACAGACGACGGGATGGCGGGTGTGGACGCGCCGCGCGAGCCCGAGGGAAGCCGCCCCGCCACCCCGCCTGATACCTCCCCCGCCGGCGGCCGCGATTCGGCGGGAACGAGCGCCGATCCGACATCGACGATCGTTCGGCCGCCGGCAGGCGAGTTGACGGAGCGGGGGCTCACCATCCCGGTCGAAGGGATGACGCGCGAACAACTCGTCGAATCGTTTGCCGAACAGCGCGGCACACGGGTCCACGAAGCCATCGACATCCTGGCGCCGCGCAACACGCCCGTCAGGGCTGTCGACGACGGGACCATCGCGCGGTTGTTCGACAGCAAGGCCGGCGGCATCACGATCTACCAGTTCGATAACACCGAGCAGTTCTGCTACTACTACGCACACCTGGAGCGCTATGCCGAGGGGCTGCGCGAGGGGGATCGCGTTCGCAAAGGGCAGATCGTCGGCTATGTGGGAACGTCGGGCAACGCCGCCCCGGACACCCCGCATCTGCATTTTGCGGTGTTCCAGTTGACCGCGGCGAAGCGATGGTGGGAAGGCACGCCCCTCAATCCCTATCCGCTGCTGCGATAGCGCCAGAGTGCCCTGCCCGACTCGGGCTTGACGGAACGCTTCGGCTGGCCCGATAGTGGATGTCCATGCAGAGGGTCTGGACGCCGCCGATGCGACTGGTGTTCGGCGCCGCGACGGCCCTGGGTCTTTTCTCCGCCCTCCAGGCCTATCGCCTGAGCACCCTCACGCTCAGAGACGGGATGAATGTCGAGGCGTGGCGTCTGCTCATCCTGAATCTGACGCTGTGGTATGTGCCGGCTGCCGTCACACCCCTCATTTTCAGGCTGTCGGATCGATACAAGCTCGAAGCCGGCCGCTGGGCGCGCGCCTTCGCCGCACATGCGCTGGCCGTCGCGGCGTTCTCGATCCTTCACGTCGCGTGCATGATTGCGGTCCGGGGGGTGTTGTGGCCCCGGCTGGCGTACCCCACCACTGTGCCCTGGGCGACGTACGTGCAGCGCCAGTACCTCACCAACATGGACTGGGTGCTGATGACATACGCGGCGGTCGCGGCGCTGGCCTACGCGGTCGGCTATCAGCGCGAGTCGCAGGGCCGGGCGGTCAGGACCGCTCACCTCGAGGCGCGGCTCGCCGAGGCTCGTCTGAAGACGCTCGAAGCGGAGCTCCACCCGCACTTCCTCTTCAACACGCTTCATGCGATCTCGACCCTCATCCACGTACAGCCCGATGCCGCGGATCGGATGATCAGCCGCCTCAGCGATCTGCTGCGGATCACATTCGCCCGCACGGGCGCCGCGCGGGTGCCGCTGCAGGAGGAGCTCGAGTTCCTCCAGAAGTACCTCGAAATCGAACAGACACGGTTCCAGGACCGTCTCACGGTGTCCTACGACGTGGACCCGGACACGCTCGATGCGGAGGTCCCCCGCATGATCCTGCAGCCGCTCGTCGAGAATGCTATCAAGCACGGTGTGGCGCCGAAAAAGGCCCCCGGCCTCATCCGCATCGTCGCCGCCCGCGAAGGCGACGCCCTGCGGCTCGAAGTCTGCGACAACGGCGTGGGCCTCAGTGGCGGGGCGCGTGCCCGGCTGCAGGGGGGCGTCGGGTTGTCGAATACCCGTGACCGGCTCGAGTGCCTTTACGGAGCCGCGCATGCGCTGGAGTTCCTCGAGAACGGGGAGGGGCTCGCGGTCCGCATGTCCTTTCCGTTCTCGCGCGCCGGGACCGGGAGCGACGAGGCAGTGCGCGTCGCATGACCGAGGTGCCCGCGCCCAAGGTGCGCGTCATCGTTGCGGACGACGAGCCGCTCGCGCGCCAGCGGCTGCTGATGCTGCTCGCGCTGGAGGACTGGGTGGAAGTCGTCGCGGAGTGCCCCGATGGACCCTCCACGAGATCGGCCATCGAGACCCTCCGACCGGATCTCGTGTTCCTGGATGTCCAGATGCCGGGCGCCTCGGGCTTCGAACTGATCGAAGCGATCGGGGCCCAGCGCATGCCCTTCGTCATCTTCGTGACGGCCTTCGACAATTACGCGCTTCGCGCGTTCGACGTCCACGCGCTGGAATATCTCCTCAAGCCGTTCGACAAAGACCGGTTCCGGAAGGCCTTGAGCCGCGCGCGCGATCAGCTCGAACGCCGCTCGAGCGGCGACCTCGAAAAGCACCTTTTGGAACTGATGCACGGACGCAAGCCGCCCCCCCCATCCGCTCGACCGCTTCGTGGTCAAAGCCAGCGGTCGCATCTTTTTCGTGAGGCCCGCGGAAATCGAGTGGATTGAGGCGGCGGGCAATTACGTCAAACTGCACGTCGGCACGGACGCGCACCTCTTCCGCGAAACGATGAATGCGGTCGAGGCGCGACTCGACGCGGATGTGTTCTTTCGCATCCATCGATCGCACATCGTGAACATCGAGCGCGTGCGGGAGCTGCAGCCCTGGTTCAACGGGGAATATGTGGTGTGCATGAAGAGCGGCGCGCGCCTCACGCTCAGCCGCGGTTACCGTGAGAAGCTGCAGGAACGCATCGGCCGCACGCTGTGAAAACCGTGGCACGTTGCACGTGCTCCGGGCGACGTGCTCAACGCGTCCACCCGACCGACACCGCCGTGGAGCCGTCGCGAATCCCTCGCGCCAGATCGACGCGGACGACGCCAGCCCCCGGGAGTGCGATGCGAAGTCCCGCGCCGGCGTCGAGATGTCCGCGCCGGTCGGCGCCGGGCAGTACACCCCGGGCGCGGGCCCCGTCGAGGAACACGGCGGGCGCGAAGCGGATCGGTTTACGACCAGCCTGCATCCACCGGCGCCACTCCGCACCGCCATGCAGGAGCCGACGGCCGAACACGCCATCCTGGATGATTCCGTCGCGCAGGAGAGGATGGGCGCGCAACAGAATCGGCCTCCCCTGCCCCGTCCCTGCGCCTGGCCAGAGCGCGAGAGGGGCGCCGCCGCCCGCGGCCTCGAACCCGGCGCGGCCGATCCACACGTTCCCTTCGTTGCGAGCGGAAGATCGCCAATCTGTACCCGCTCCGAGCGTCGTGGTGCGCACACCGCCCCCCCAGGCCGCCGCACGCGCCAGTACGGCAAGACGATCGTCGAGGAAGCGCTGCTCGCCTGACACGCCGAATGAGAACGACCGTGCGTTGCCTGCCCACGAGTCAACCGCCGCTTCGATTTCCCATCGGAACGCGGTGCTGGTCCAGTTACTCACCTGAAAGGACGCGCGCCGGCGTGACTCCTCCAGGACCGGGCTCCCCCGCCCGTACGACTGCTTTTCAGCGAACCCTTCGACACGCCACACGCCGCCGTATGGTGACGGCGCGGCAAACGATCCAGCGACGCGCGGGCGGTGCTCCCACCATCGCCACGAGGCGCTCCACAGCTCCCCCCCGCCTGTTGGACTGGCAATCGACGCCGACAACTCACGATCGGTCACGCCCCGCAGCGCCGTCGCGGCGAGCGATATCGGGCCAACCGGAAACCGCGGGCGTTCCAGTACGACGGCGTCCACCTGCGCGCGGCCGTTTTCCCCCGGCCGATAGCCGACGCGCGTCGTCTGCGCCGCCGGCAGTTCGGCGAGCCGTCGGCGCGCGGCCTGCAGCGCCCCCCGCGTGAGAAGGATCTGCGGACGGAGCCCCATCTCCCGTGCGACCACCAGATATCGCGTGCGCTCGAGCCCGGTGACATTTACGAGGTCAATCAACGGCTCCCCCACCCGGTTCCAGGCGGTGAGCGCGCCGTCCGGGTCGCCGTCCAGGTAGAGTGCCGTCGCCAGAATTCGAGACGCCAGAGGGTCGGCGGCATCGTTCGCAAGGGCATGCCGGGCATTCGTCGCCGCCTCACGCCACTCGGCTTTGAGGGCGTGAATCCCCGCCATCTCGCGCCACGGAGCGGCCGATGCGGGACAGGCCGCCGCCGCGACTTCCAGGAGGCGGCGGCCCCCCTCGAGATCGCCGGTCCCGGAGAGGCGCACGCCCTCGTCGACCATTGCCGTGCAGGTGCCAGCCCCATCCCCCCGCCCCGCGGATTCAGGGCCAGCGAGCAAGCCCGCGACGGCCGGGGCGTCCGCGGGCCCGGCCGGCGGAATGGTCACGAGCGTCCAGAAGTTGGACTCCGCCCACACCTCGTTGAACTGCTTCTCATCGAGGATTCGAAAGGGAGCCTTCGCCGGATCGTGCACGACGATCCGTCCAGCGGACCAGCCAACGATGACGACGTAATGAAATCGGCCCGGGCGATCCTCTATGAGCGCAATGACCGGGCGGCGCTCCTGAAGGTGGGACTGGACGAGCGAAGGGTCGCCGCGAAAGGAGTGCGCCTGCCAGCCGCGCGTCTGCAGTGCGGTCAACAAATCCTGCCCGCGGATGCCGGCTGCCTGGCGATCGACGAGGTGACTGAAGCTCTCGGCGTAAATGTTGGTGGCGCCGAAAAAGCGCATCACCATCGCAATTGCCGCCCCGCCACAGAGCGCCTCACTTTGAGGCAGATACGGCACGTCGAGAAGACGGAGTCCGGCGGGCGGCGACTGCGCACGCGCCGACGGAACAGCCATCGCCGCCGTCGCGATGACGGCGGCGATGGTGAGACAGTATGTTGCCCTGGCGATCAACCAGCCAGCGCGACGATCAGGACGATCAGAAGCACGAGGATGATCGTCGTGGTTGAAATCACCACCGTCGACGCACCGCCGGCGAGATCGTTCTGCACCTGGCGAGCCTGCGACGCGGCCTGCTGCAGGTCAGCGCCCTGCAGCGTCGAGACGGCCGCCTGGGCCTTATCGAGCGACAGACCGGCTTTCGCCGCGACTTCGCGCACTTCCGCGCGCTGGAGCAACGACGCAATGGCCGCACGATCCGCCTGCTCGCTGGTCACGCGCTGCTGGACCGCCTTATTGAGCTCGGACGTGGTGATCACATGGTCCTGAGCTGCCGCCACTGGCGCCAGGGACAGGACTGCCAGACATACCGCGAGCGAATGCCGAACGATTCTCATCTTAAAGCCTCCGTGAATGTATCCACCAACACGCCCCTTTTAAAGCATCATCCGTGCCCGCCCATGGATGGGGTTCAGAACCGCGCCTATGCAGGCGGTGGTGACAATTGCTCGAACTCCTCGACGTGGGCGGCAAGGGAGCGGGCATCACGCCATTCGACCAACCCGTCCTTGACCAGCCGGGCGAGTGATTCCTCGAATGTAAACGACCCGTTCTTTCGGGAAATGGTAATTTCCTGGT
>Ga0136612_10000575_pt1 | contig 13478 bp, 13 predicted proteins | sample AntDryUQ224A2306_2_FD_106644 | JGI IMG/M metagenome (GOLD analysis project Ga0136612, IMG submission 106644) | Polar desert sand microbial communities from Dry Valleys, Antarctica - metaG UQ224A (23.06) | ecosystem: Environmental > Terrestrial > Soil > Desert | place: Antarctica: Dry Valley... | reverse complement strand
TGGCTGGGCCCGGCGATGTAGTCCCCGACCGATGCCGGTGACCAGGGTCCGCAGAAGACCGCGCCGGCGTGTCGTACGCCGGCCACGAGTGACTGGGGATCGTCGTTCATGAGCTCGAGGTGCTCCGGGGCGATGGAGTTCACGACGTCGACGGCCTGCGCAGGTCCGTCGACCAGCACGACATAGCCACCGCCGGCAAACGTCGATTCGATGTCGGCTCGACGAGGCGAGGCTGCTACCTGAACCTCGATCTCGGCACACACCGCGTCGGCCACCTTCTCGTCCCAGGTGACCAGCCACGCCAATCCACCGGGACCGTGCTCGGCCTGGAGGATCACATCGACCGCGGCCAGTTCGGTCGAGGTGGAGGCGTCCGCGACCACGACCACCTCGGACGGACCGGCGAACGCCGACGGCACACCCACCCGTCCCTCCCCGGCGACGAGCCGTTTGGCCACCGCCACATAGACGTTCCCGGGACCGACGATCACGTCCACGGCGGCGACCGACTCGGTGCCGTAGGCCATGGCGGCGATGGCCTGAGCGCCGCCGATGGCGTACACCTCGTCGACGCCGGCCACGGCGGCGGCGGCGAGGGTCACGGTCGGAACCGAACCGGTACGGTCCGGGGGGACGCACAGCACGATCTCGGGCACCCCGGCGACGCGGGCCGGCACGGCGGTCATCAGCACCGTGCTCGGATACTGCGCTCGTCCGCCGGGCACGTAGCAGCCCGCCCGATCGACCGGACGACGAAGGCCCTCGACCACGATCCCGTTCCGCTCGTACCGACTCGACGGGATCACCTGGTGACGATGGAAGTCCTCGATGCCGTCGGCCGCAGCCACCAGTGCGGAGCGCACCACCGGATCGATCCCGGCGAGCGCGGTACCGAGCTCCGAGCTCGGCACCCGCAACGCACCCAGGCAGGGACCGTCGAACTGCTCGGTGAAGCCGCGAACGGCCTCGTCGCCACCCGCCCGCACCGCATCGAGGATGGCGCTGACCACCGCCACCGGATCCTCAACGGGAACCGGCGGCCGGGGCAGGCGCACGCCCACATCGGCCACACCTCGGAGATCCAGCCGCTGCAACATCGGGACGTGAACGTACCGGGTCGCCTCCCGGGCGGCGAAGCGTAAAAGGCCCATCTCGCCGGTGGTGCCACCTCCAGGACCGGGACCCGGCCGGAGCCGACCGCAGTCCACGTCGGGTCGAGGGCCCGGAGCTCGAGCAAATGGATGGGCCGCCGCAAGCGCCGACTCCCGCCCATGCGATGCGACAATCGGGCCATGTCCACGCAACCGTCCACCGAACGGTCCGAGCTCAGCTCCGTCGCCACGCAACTCCACGAGCTCAGCCAACGGGTCGGCGCCACCGGCGAGCGGCTCAACCAGTCCCCTACCGAGGACGCGGCCGCGTCGTTGTTCGAGATGGAACGCGCCCTGCGTTCGGCCGCCCGGGCCCTCGATCGGGCCATGCGACAGCTTCGCTGATGGTCAGCGAACCGGAGGTTCGGCGGTGATCTCGCCCGGTGACCTCCGACCGTCGGATGAAAAAGGGACGAGGGCACCTCTTGCGAGGCGCCCTCGTCGTGCGACATCAGGCGGCGGATCCCGATGTCGCGGGGAACCAGGTGGCGGGAACCTGGTCGCCGGCCACGTTACCGAACTCACGTCGGCGGCGGCACGTTGCAGGCAGGATTTTCTGCGACTCATGATGTTCCAGTCCCATCTGGGGCGTTCGCGCAGTTTGATCGGCTCCGGGGAGCCCGTGGACGGTTGGGGCGCACCACCGAGGACGGGCAGAAGTCGTTCAGGACGCAGTCGCCGCAGCGGGGCCGGCGGGCGACGCACACCCGCCGGCCGTGCAGGATGAGTCGCAGGCTGAACTCGCCTCGTTTCGCCGCCGGCACCAGACCGTTGAGGTCGCGCTCGATCTTGACCGCATCGATCTCGACGGTGAGGCCCAACAACCGCGACAGCCGAGTGACATGGGTGTCCACCGGGAGTCCGGGAAGTCCGAGGGCCACGCTCCGGACGACGTTGGCGGTCTTGCGACCGACCCCGGGCAGAGAGACGAGGTCGTCCATGGCTCCCGGAACGGCTCCGTCGTAGCGCTCGACCAGCGCGCCGGCCATGCCGATCAAGCTGCGGGTCTTGTTGCGGAAGAAGCCGGTCGGGAGGATGAGCTGCTCGAGCTCCTCCGGCTCAGCCGCAGCCAGATCGGCCGCCGTCGGGTAGCGGGCGAAGAGGGCAGGGGTGACGAGGTTCACCCTGACGTCGGTGGTCTGTGCCGACAGGATCGTGGCCACCAGCAGCTCGAAGGCATCGTGGTGGTCGAGCTCGCAGCGCGCCTCGGGATACTCCTCGGTGAGCCGTTCATGAGCCAGTCGGGCCCGACCTCTCGGGGATCTCGGAGGTGCCATGTGGCCTGCAACCTAGGAGCCGTACCGGCGAGCGAGGCGCCCGACCGGCGGAACGCTGCCGTGGGGCCGCACGGATCTCGGCGACAACGGGCACACCTTTCTGCGCGCGTCCTCAGCGTCCACGATGCGACCTCTGAGGACCGGTCGTCCGAGGTCGCGTCGGTAGCCTCGCCCGGGTGACCGGGCCGCGCGTGTTCCTCACCGCCGACGGCACGTCGCTCGCGGTCGAACGCAACGGCATCGTCGGCGCTGACGGGCGCCTGGGCCGAGAGCGCGGAAGCTGGGTCCTGTGGATCACCGCCCGACCGGGACACCCGGCCGGAGCGGAGGAGACCGAGGCACTGCTCCAGGAGCTCGTTGCGCTGGCCGGCCGCTCCGGTGGCGGGCCCGCCCGTTGGACCGCGCGAGACCCGACCTCTGACGACGACGAAAGCGCTAAAAGGGCCGGGCTCGGCGACGTACGGGACCTGTTGCAACTTCGGCGACCGCTGCCGGTCGCCCCGGACGAGCGTGGGCACCTCCCGGCCATCACGACTCGACCGTACCGACCCGGGCTGGACGATGCCCGGTGGCTGGAGGTCAACAACCGGGCCTTCGCCCACCACCCCGACCAGTCGGGGAAGACACCGGAGGATCTCGCATCCCTGACCGCGCAGCGCTGGTTCGATGCCGCCGGCTTGCTGCTGCTCGACGCATCGCCCAGCGGCGACCGATCGGGCCGGTTGGACGGGTTCTGCTGGACCAAGGTCCACGCGGAGCACGACCCGCCGCTGGGGGAGATCTTCGTGATCGGCGTCGATCCCGACGCCACCGGACACGGCCTGGGGCACGCCCTCACCATTGCCGGCCTCGATCATCTCCACCATCTCGGCCTGGCGACCGGCATGCTCTACGTCGACGTCGACAACACCGGAGCGGTGGCCATGTACGAACGGCTCGGCTTCTCGCGCCACCACCTGGAGCGGCTGTACCAGGGCCACACCTGACGACCTCCCACAGGAGTGCACTTGCGCACCCGGAGCAGATGAGCGTCAGGCTCCCCATCGTTCCGGGTGCAGATCCGCGCCCCAGACGCGGGCGTCTCGGAACGCCACGCTCAGACGCTGACCCCGACCAACGCTCCCACGGCCGATGTCACTGCGGCGGCGACGGCGGCGATGGCGAGCTGTCGAACGGCCAGGCGGAGGGGGGGACGACCGGTGAAGCGGGCCAGCGCCAACCCGACACAGACGGCCCCGACCGCACCGAGGATCACCGATGCCAGCACGGCGACAGCACCGTGGGCGAAGAACCAGGGCAGGAGCGGCAGCGCCGCGCCGAGCGTGAACGACACGAACGAGGACCCAGCGGCGCCTCTCGGCGACCCGAGGGCGTTCGGGTTGATACCGAGCTCCTCCCGGGCGTGGGCCTCCAGAGCGAGGTCAGGATCGCGCATGACGTCCTCGGCCAGCGCCCGGGCCCGGTCCGGTTGGATGCCGCGATCGGCGTAGAGCTGGCTGAGCTCCATCGTCTCGACCTGCGGGTTGCGGCGCAGCTCGATGCGCTCCATGTCCAACTCCCGCTCCAGCAGCTCACCCTGCGCCTTCATCGACACGAACTCGCCGGCCGCCATCGACACCGCGCCGGCGATGAGGCCGGCCAGACCGGCCAGGCGGACCACCCCCGGGGCGGGATTGGCGCCGGCAACGCCGAGGATCAGCGACACGTTCGACACGAGGCCGTCCGACACACCGAACACGGCAGCACGGGCAGTCCCTCCGTGCAGGTCGCGGTGGTGGTGCTTGTCGGTCGCGAGCGCGTCGAGCGACGACAGTTCGGGCTCGGCCATGCCTGCAGGATACCGACCCCTCGGAGCTCGGCGACGGTGGGTTCCCCCTCCGATCACGAGTGGGGTCGAGCTGGTTCCACGAACGAGGTCGATCTCGGCGTGGCCATCAAGCCTTTGCTGCTGCGAACGGCTCTACGACCGCCGGAAGCCGTAACGTCGGGCGGCCATGGCACCCCCTGACGCGATCTCGCGCTACGACCTGGACCGGCCCGCGCTGGCCGAGTTGCTCCGGGGTGAGCCGAAGTACCGGATCGACCAGTTCTGGGCCGGCCTGTACCTGAACCTGGCCGAGCCGGATGACATGACCAACCTCCCTCAGGCCCTCCGGACGCGTGTGTCCGACGCGGCACCGGCCGCCCTGGCGGCGGTGGCGGAGTCGGTCAGCGACGACGGCGAGACCGTGAAGTGGCTCTGGGCCCTGGCCGACGCTGCCCAGGTCGAGACGGTTCTGATGCTGTACCCGGACCGGGCCACCGTCTGCGTCAGCAGCCAGGCCGGCTGCGCCATGGGCTGTGGGTTCTGCGCGACCGGTCAGGGCGGTTTCGAACGCAACCTCACGGCCGGCGAGATCGTCGAGCAGGTGGTCCGGGCGAGCCGTCGGGCCCGACTGGCGGGAAGGCGGGTGTCGAACGTGGTCTTCATGGGGATGGGTGAGCCCTTCGCCAACTACGACCGGACCTGGTCGGCCACCCGTCGCATCCATGACGCGCTCGGTATCTCCGCCCGCCACATCACGCTCTCGACGGTCGGCGTCGTCCCCGGCATCCGGCGCCTGGCCCGAGAGGCACTGCCGGTGAACCTGGCCGTCTCCCTCCACGCTGCGAACGACGAGTTGCGCGACGTCCTGGTCCCCCTGAACCGGCGCTACCCCCTTGCCGAACTGGCCGCCGCCTGCCAGGACTACCGGGCGGCCAAGCATCGACGTCTCTCCTTCGAGTGGGCACTGATCGACGGCCTCAACGACGGGTCGCGCCACGCCGCCGAGCTCGCGGCCTACGCCCGGCCCCTCGGTGCGCACGTCAACCTGATCCCGCTGAACCCGACGGCGGGCTACGCCACCCGAGGCACGCCTCCGGAGGGGGTGCGGGCCTTCGCCGATCGGCTTCGCCGGTTGGGCGTCAACGCGACCATCCGGCGCACCCGTGGCACCGACATCGACGCCGCCTGCGGTCAACTGCGGGCCGCCCATCCGGTGTCGGTGCGGCCACGAGGATCCTTGGACGAGCCCACGCTCGACACGAGGCGCGCCTCGTCCGCCCGACGATCTCACCGGCCGTAGGTCGCGCTGCCCGCACCGCACCGATCGCGCACGAACACCGTGAGCGGGCCGGCGCGCACGGCATCCACCAACTGCTCACCGGGCCCGACCACGGCGTCGGGCCAGACCACGCAGCGCTCCAAGGTCGCAGTCGGATCGACCACGGCCCCCGGGCCGACGACCGTGGCGCCACCGGACGCGGCCAGGTTGGCGGCGAGGTAGTCCTGGGGCGTTCCGCAGTCGATGAACGGGCCGGGGCAATCCACGAGGTCGAGGGTCCCGGCCGCCCAGGCCGTCCGCCACCGCAACTCGTAGAGCCCCGATGGGACCGGAGCCAGGTCCTGAACCACGGCCCATGGCAGGAGTGCGGCGCCGCAGTAGCGGGCCGGACCGAAGTCGCCCTGTCCGGGGTCATCGACGACCAGCAGCCGGATCCGGTCGCCGTCCCATCCCTCGACCAGCGCAGAGAGATCGACCGGCAGCCAGGCGTCGGCGTTGGTCACCAGGACCGACCGACCGTCGATCCACTCCCGCAACTGGCCGAGCGCACCGGCTGTGCCGAGGGCCTCCGGTTCCTCCTCCGACAGGTGCACCCGACCGACGAGGTGCTCCTGCAGCAGGGCCCGACCGTGGTGGAGGTTGACCGCGACTCCGGTCACATGGGGCTGGACGCGGCCGATCGCCAGGTCGACGAGCGGCACCGATGCGACCGGACAGAGGGCCTTTGGTCGCAGGCGGGTGAGCGGGGCCAGTCGGCGCCCGGCCCCTGCAGCCAGGACGACGCCTGCCAGACTGTCAGCCATGCGCTTCAGTCGCTGGACGAACCCGTCGTTGCCTCAGACCCTGCAGATCGCAGTCTTCCTGTTGTACTTCAATGGTGCCTTCGGGTTCCTCGGACTGCTCGGTATCGGCTTCTTCAACGCCTGGGCGCTCACGCAACGCTGGGGGAACGGGCTCGGCCTCCTGGCCATGTTCGTCTCGAGCGCCGTGTACGTCTTCGCCGGCCTCGCCATCGCCAACGAGCAGAAGCGGGGATGGGCGGCAGGCGTGGCCGTCGCCGGCGGGGCCGTCGCCTTGTCCCTGCTGGTCCTGGGACCGAGCATCCTGATCTCGAGCTACGTGATCTCGTTCATGTTCGACGTGGCCCTGGTGGTCGCGCTGCTCCACCCGATGAGCCGCAACCATCAGCGCATCTGGTTCGTGTAGGCCCATGTCGTGGCGACGGTACCGCCGCCACGAGCGCGCCGGACGCCCGGTCGGCGTCGATGGTGCATGATGCGCCCATGACCACGATCATCAAGGGAATCGCCGGACTTCATGACAAGGTCGGAGAGCATCTCGGCTACTCCGAGTACGTCGAGATCACCCAGGAGCAGGTCAACACGTTCGCCGACGCGACCGGGGACCACCAGTGGATCCACGTCGACCCGGAACGGGCCAAGGCCGAGAGCCCGTTCGGCGGACCCATCGCCCACGGGTACCTCACGTTGTCGCTCGGGCCGATGCTGGCACCGCAGATCATGCGGGTCGAAGGCATCAAGCTGGGCGTGAACTACGGGGCCGAGAAGATCCGCTTCCCCTCCCCGGTGCCGGTCGGCTCCAAGCTGCGTCTCGGCGCCGAGCTCACCGGCGTCAGCGACATCCCCGGCGGAGCCCAGGTGACCATGACGTTCATCTTCGAGGTCGAGGGTGCCCCCAAACCGAGCTGCGTCGCCAACATCATCTTCCGCTACTACGAGTAGGTCATCGAGCTCGGTCTGCTTGCAGATCTGCACCCCCCAGGTGCTCTCGTGCAAGGAGAACGGCGGCGCCGGCCCGGAATGCGATGAGTCGGAGGAGGCCTCGGTGCATGCCGTGGGAGGGCGAGGCCGTAGGAGCTCGACGAATAGGTGACCGTTGAAGTCGCCGAGTACGTTCGCCAGGAGCATGTCTGGATGGAACCTGGGCGAGCTGTTCCGCGCCGTGGTCGACACGGTGGGCGAACGCGAAGCCGTGGTGTCGGGAACGACCCGCCTCACCTACGACGCCCTCGACGCACGCGTGAACCGTCTGGCCCACTGGCTGGCCCACGAGGGCATCGGTCCGGGTGAGCACATCGGCCTGGCCCTGCGCAACGGCAACGAGTACCTCGAGGCGATGCTGGCGGCGTTCACCCTGGGCGCCGTCCCGGTCAACGTCAACACCAGGTACACCACCGGCGAACTCCGTTACCTCTTCGACGACGCCGACCTGCGCCTCGTCATCCACGAGCCCGACCTCGCCGATGCAGTCACTGAGGCCGTCGGTATCGACCCAGGGTCGCCCGGACGCACCCTCGCCCGGGGTCGCGCCTATGAGGCCGCACTTGCGTCCTCGGAGCCGGGGCGTCCCGACCTCCAGGGTCGGAGCGGCGACGACAGGTACATCCTCTACACCGGCGGCACGACCGGCATGCCCAAAGGCGTGGTGTGGCGTCACGAGGACATCTTCCATGCTGCCTTCGGTGGGGGGAACCCGGGGGGGACGCCGATCGACTCCCTCGCCGACCTCGCGGCCCTCGCCCGCACCGGGCGGGTCCGCTGCCTGCCCGTCTCCCCGTTCACCCATGGCACCGCCCATTGGACGGCCTTCTCGACCCTCTTCGGCGGCGGCACGGTCGTGGTGTCGTGCGCGCCCGCCTTCGATCCCGTGAGCATCTGGAGCCTCGCCGAGATCGAGGCCGTCACCCTGCTGGTGATCGTCGGCGATGCCTTCGCCCGGCCGTTGGCCGACGCGCTCGACCGACATGGCGACCGGTGGGACCTGTCCTCCCTCCTCCTCGTGGTGTCCGGTGGAGCGGTGCTCTCGCCGGCGGTACGACAGTCGTTGCTGGCCCACCTGTCCTCCACCGTGGTGGTCGACGGGTACGGCACGTCCGAGACCGGGGGGCACGGGCACATGGCCGTCTGGCCCGGCGCCGCCGACGCTGGTCTGCCCCGCTTCGAGGTGGGCGACGACACCGCCGTGCTCGACAGCCACCTCGACCCGGTCCGCCCCGGCAGCGGCGACGTAGGTCTCGTCGCCCGACGCGGCCCGATCCCACTCAGGTACCACGGCGACCCGGACCGCAGCGCGATCACGTTCCGCTCGATCAACGGCGAGCGGTGGGCGGTTCCCGGCGACCTGGCCATCGTCGAGGAGGACGGGCGCATCACCCTGCTCGGACGTGGCTCGGGCTCGATAAACACGGGCGGGGAGAAGGTGTTCCCCGACGAGGTCGAGGCCACCCTCAAGGCTCATCCGGCCGTGTTCGACGCCGTGGTGATGGGCGTATCGGACGAACGGTGGGGCCAACGGGTGACGGCGGTCGTGCAGGCACGTGACGATCGACCGGTGGATGCCGGCGAACTGACCCGGCACTGTCGGTCCCACCTCGCCCCGTTCAAGGTGCCGCGCCAGGTCGTGTTCGTCGATGAGCTGGTGCGAAGGTCCTCGGGCAAGCCCGACTACACGTGGGCGGCCGCAGTTCTCGCTCGGACGGTCGAGGGAGCCACCGCTCCCACCTCATGAGCTCCTGCGTTCGGCGCCGGACCGGAGCTTCGTCGACGAGCTGAGCAAGGCACCGACGAAGCGGGAACGGCACTGGCGGCTGTCGTTACAGTTTCCAGACCATCATCAGGACAGGAGGCGCGCCGCCGTGGAGTTCAACCTGGCCCAGGTGCACGAGGCGGTGGCCGACGCCAACCCCGAGCGCGAATGCATCGTGTGGCGCGATCGTCGCCTCACCTACCGCGATGTCGACGAACGGTCCTGCCGGCTGGCCAACGTCCTCATCGATCACGGCCTCAGGCTGCGGTCGCCTCGGTCGGAGCTGGCCGGCCACGAGTCGGGCCAGGACCACCTCGGCCTCTACCTGTACAACGGCAACGAGTACCTGGAGAGCATGCTCGGCGCATACAAGGCCCGCATCGCCCCCTTCAACGTCAACTACCGCTACGTCGAAGAGGAGCTGCGGTACCTGCTGACCGACGCCGGCGCCAAGGGCATCGTCTACCACTCCGCCTTCGCCCCCACGCTGGAGAAGGTGCGAAACCAGCTCGGTGACCTGACGCTGCTCCTGCAGGTGGCCGACGACTCCGGCAACCCGTTGCTCGACGACGCCGTCGACTACGAGTCGGCGCTGGCCGCGGCGTCGCCGCAGCGGCCCGACGTGGAGCGGTCCCCCGACGACCTCTACATCCTCTACACCGGTGGCACCACCGGGATGCCCAAAGGCGTGTTGTGGCGGCAGCACGACATCTTCGTGTCGGCCATGGGGGGAAGACCCTTCGGCCAGTCCCAGGAGTTCGAGTCGATGGACGCCCTCGTCGAGGCATCGAGGTCAGGGGGCCTGAAGACGTTGGCCACGCCCCCGCTCATGCACGGCGCCGCCCAGTGGGCGAACTTCACCTCCTTCACGAGCGGCCACACCGTCGTCATCCAGGACGATCCCACCCGACTCGATCCGGTCGATGTGTGGGGCCTGGTCGAGCGGGAGGGGGTTGCCATGATCCAGATCGTCGGTGATGCGTTCGGTCGCCCGCTCGTGGAGGAGCTCGAGCACGGGAACCACGACGTGTCGTCGCTGTTCGTACTCGTGAACGGCGGGGCGCCGCTCAACTCGACGCTGAAGGAACGGCTGCTGGGACAGCTCCCCAACGCCTTCATCCTCGATGCGGTCGGGTCGTCCGAGACCGGCGCGCAGATGGGCCACACGTCGAGGAGGGGCGCCGCCGCCACGGGGCAGTTCACGCCCGGCCCCGGTACCGCCGTGATCAGCGAGGACCTGCGATCGGTGCTGGCACCGGGCCACGAGGGGGTGGGGTGGTTGGCGCAGCGCGGCTTCGTTCCTCTCGGGTATCTCGGCGACGAGGTCAAGACAGCGCGCACCTTTCCGGTGCTCGACGGGGTGCGGTACTCCGTGCCCGGGGACCGGGCGGTGTGGCGCGAGGACGGGGTCATCGAGCTCCTCGGTCGCGATGCGGTGACGATCAACTCGGGAGGGGAGAAGATCTTCGCCGAGGAGGTCGAGCAAGCCATCGCGCACCATCCCGCCGTGTTCGACGTCGTCGTGTGCGGGCGGGAGAGCCAACGCTGGGGTCAGGAGGTGGTCGCGCTGGTGCAGCTCAAGGCGGGCGAGTCGGCCACCGCCGACGACCTCCGCCAGGAGTGCGGCCGTCGCATCGCGCGCTACAAGTTCCCCAAGGCGGTGGTCTTCCTCGACCACATCCAACGCTCCCCGGCCGGAAAAGCCGATTACCGCTGGGCCAGGGAACAAGCCCTGGCCGCCGCCCCCTGAGCGAACGTGTCGTGGATGGCACGCGCCGGCGACAACACCCCTCTCGCGGTCGGTGCACCTTCGGTGCCCCAGGACGGCACGGTCGTCGGCGAGACGACAGACTGCTCCTCCATGGAGACACGACGGCTCGGTCGGACCGAGCACCGCAGCTCGGTGGCCATCCTGGGAGGGGCGGCCTTCTGGGAGGCGACACCCGACCAGGCCGGGGAGAGCCTCTCCCTCGCGCTTGATCGAGGGGTCAACCACCTCGACATCGCGCCGCAGTACGGCGCAGCCGAGGATGTGGTCGGACCACACCTGCCGGCGGTGCGTGACCAGCTGTTCATCGGCTGCAAGACGTTGCGCCGCCACCCCGATGGGGTGCGGGCGCAGCTCGACGCATCGTTGACCAAGCTGGGCACGGACCACGTCGACCTCTACCAACTCCATGCGGTGACCACGATCGATGAGCTCGACGGCCGGGCTGATGCCATGGCCGTCATCGAGGCCGCTCGCTCCGAAGGCCTCTGCCGCTTCATCGGCATCACCGGCCACGACCTGACGGCACCGTCCACCTTCCTCGAAGCGCTGCGCCGATACGACCTCGACACGGTCATGTTCCCGGTCTACCCGGGGCTGTGGGCCGATCCGGTCTACCGGGCCGACGCCGAGTCGCTCCTGGACCGATGCGCCGAGCGCGACCTCGGCGTCATGGCGATCAAGGCGGTGGCGCACCGGCCCTGGTCGGGAGACCATCCGCCGGCGCCGTGGTACGAACCCTTCCACGACGACGCCGGCATCAGCCGTGGTGTCGACTTCGCGCTGTCGACGCCAGGCGTGCACGCCTTCTGCACGCCGGGTGACCGGGCCCTCCTGCCCAAGGTGCTCGACGCCGCCGAGGACTTCGCCACCCACCCGGTCGGACCGGAACGGGACCAAGCCATCGCGGCGATGGCCGAGGAGCGATCCATCTTCCCCATCGCCCAGAACGGCTGATGTCGGCGTCGCCCGAGAGGAGCATGCGTGAGCGGTTCGTCGTCACCAACGGCATCCGCCTGTTCTGCCTCACCGAAGGTGACGGGCCGCTGGTCCTGCTCGTCCACGGGTTCCCCGAGTACTCCTGGTCGTGGCGCCATCAACTCCCGGCCCTGGCCGAGGCCGGCTACCGGGCGGTGGCCGTCGACCTGCCCGGCTACGGACGCAGCGACAAGCCCGACGTGCGCTATGACGAACCCTGGGTCAACGCGGTCCTGGGCGGGACCGTGGCTGCGCTGGGGGCCGAGCGGTGCGTGATCGTCGGACACGACTGGGGGGGTCTGCTGGTGTGGCCCTTCGCCCGGCGCTACCCGGACCTGCTCGCCGGTGTGGTGGGGGTCAACACGCCCGATCTGCCTCGCCTGGACATGCCCATCACCGACCTCCTGCGGGCCGCCTTCCCCGACCAGCCGCCCTACATCGTGCAGTTCCAGGCTCGCGGCCCCGCCGACTGGATCCTCGGCCGGGATCCACTGGCGTTCATGCAGGCCATGTTGCGCGGGCCGGCGACGAGGCGGGTCGAGGTGTTCACCGACGACGTGGTCGAACGGCTGGCCGCACCGCTGAGGACGGCGGGTGCCATCACCCCTCCGCTCGAGTACTACCGCAACATGGACCGCAACTGGGAGGTGGCCGCCGATCTACCCCCACAGGTCACGGTGCCGGCCCTGATGATCTCGGCGGCCGATGACCCGGTACTGACCCCGGCCATGGCCGACGGCATGGAGGACCGGGTGCTCCGGCTCGAGAAGGTCCTCATCGAGGACTGCGGCCACTGGACCCAACAAGAGCAGCCCGAGGCCACCAACCGGGCGCTCATCGGGTGGCTCGACCGCCTCCCCCGTTGGCGGTGAGCGACTCGTCGTCGAGGCTGGGGCCGGGACCGAGGACGTGCGCCGCCCACGAGCATCCGGCCACGAGTCCGAGTCCGATGCCCCATGCCACCCGGATGACGAACGCCGGGCCGCCCCCGGCCGGATGCAGCGCCCCGCTCACCGCCACTCCGGCCAACGATCCTGCCGCGACGCTGCCCCAGAGCCGGGCGCGGGAAGCAGCCGTTGCAACCACCACCGAATGGGCCGAGATGGGGTTGTCGCCGGCCGGCCGGCGCCGACGAGCCAGCATCCACAAGGTCCAGACGGTCACCATGGCGCCCAGCACGGTGAAGGAACCTTGCAGGAGGCCGAAGACCGGGACGCGATGACCCGCAGGCTCGAACCGGATGCGCAGCAGACGGGACCGGCGGACGAAGAACCCGTCGTCGTGGGTGAAGGCGTCGAGGAAGATGTGGGAGCACCCGCCGATGAGGCCGCTCAGAGCGGTGACGGCCAGCGGATGCCGGCGGCCGGCGACCCCGGAGTAGTCGCGGAGGTGGAGCGGACCGCCGGGCGGTAGATGGGCCGCGAGCGGCCGAACCACCCACCGCCTGAGCACCGCCGCCACCGCCACCGCCACGGGCGCCGCGAACCAGGCCTGGGCCGCCACGGTATGAGCGTCGAACGTCCACGAGGTGCCGAGTACGACGTACGCCAGATCCGGCGCCATCGACCCGACGACGAGAGCGACGCCGTCGAGCCGCCCCCGGTCGAGGAGCTTCAACGGCAGCACGCCCCCCTGGTGCGAGAGGAAGGTGAACGGCATCGTTCAGCCAGTC
>Ga0136612_10000574_pt1 | contig 13480 bp, 16 predicted proteins | sample AntDryUQ224A2306_2_FD_106644 | JGI IMG/M metagenome (GOLD analysis project Ga0136612, IMG submission 106644) | Polar desert sand microbial communities from Dry Valleys, Antarctica - metaG UQ224A (23.06) | ecosystem: Environmental > Terrestrial > Soil > Desert | place: Antarctica: Dry Valley... | reverse complement strand
CTACGTCGGCACGGCAGGCAACGAAGGCGACCTCGTCGTCCGCGACGACGCCGGCCGGGAGGTCATCCACGCCAACGCCTTCAACGGGGTGCTGTACGTCGGCACCGCTGGCAACGAGGGCGACGTGATCGTCCGTGACGACGCCGGCCGGTAAGTCATCCACGTCAACGCCTCCGACGGCGCGCTGTACGTCGGCACCGCCGGAAACGAGGGCGACATCTTCGTCCGCGACGACGCCGGCGTCGACCGGATCCATCTCAACGGCAACTCAGGGGACATCCTGCTGATGGGTGCCGACCTCGCCGAGGACTTCGACCCGGTCGGCGCCGTCGAGCCCGGCTGCGTTGTCGTGGCCCTCGGCGCCGATCAGGTGGCACCGGCCGCAGCCCCGCTCGACCGCCGCGTCATCGGCGTCGCCTCGGGTGCCGGTGACTACCGGCCGGCGCTGCGGCTGGGTAACCGCCCCGGGGTGGGGAGGGTGCCGGTGGCGGTGGCCGGACGGGTCTACTGCCGCGCCGACGCCGGCCACGGTGCCATCGCGCTCGGCGATCTCCTCAGCACCTCGAGCACGCCGGGGCACGCCATGTCCGTCGCCGACCCGGCCGCCGCAGCGGGCGCAATCCTGGGAAAGGCGCTGGCGCCCCTCGACTACGGCACGGGCCTCATCCCGGTGCTCCTGACCCTGGCCTAGGAACGCCGTGGCCACGCTCAGCGTCCGGGACATCGCCGACGACTGCCTCGGGGTGAGCGGCGACCTCTCGGTAGACAGCGACGTCTACGGCTACATCTTCCGCGACACCGACGGTTCTGTGTTCGGGACGCTGGCCGGCTCCGACACCCTGGTCGGATCGGGAGAGGCCACGACTCGATCGCTGAAGCGCCATCTGCAGACGATCTCCGGGCGTGCGTTCGACATGGTGCCGATCCTCGTGGACCACGAGAACGACTTCTCGGGTGCGGTGAGCCGGGACGACGTCACCAAGATCCAGTACGCCGTGCAGATCACCCGGGACATCTACGCCCAGCAGAATCTCGGCGTACGGCGCCTCGTGTGGCAACGCATTCCCTCCGCCGACGCCGGTGGCTACGCGGACCTCACCGACCGGTCCGAGGCCGAGGACCTCGCCGATGACTGGTCCGGCCCCAACGGCGGCATCGACGTGTTCTTCGTGCAGACGCTCGGCGATGCCGCCGGCTGGTCCAACCGGTCGGGGTCGTGCGACAAGGACTCCAAGGACGACCTGACCGGAGCGGTGCTGGTGGTGGGGAACTCGCGCCGGTTCACCGGGGTCCTGGTCGCCCACGAAGTGGCGCACTACCTCGGCCTGGCGGGCGGCAACTCGGCCACGAATCTGATGGGGGTCAACAACCCCAGCACCGGGATCGACGCGATCGGAAACAACAGCACCGGCCTCACGAACAGCCAAGGCACGACCATCCGAGGGCACTGCTCGGTCCAGTCGCCGTGTTGACGAAGGAGGTTCCCGATGGCCGGCACCAGTCGCCCGCCCCGGCTCACGCCCAAGCTGCGTGACCTCGTCGCCATCGACCGGCACGACAGACCGCCGGTGGGTCGGCTGACACCAGCCCAGGTGACGACCCTTACGGCCGTGGCCAGGGGTGAGGACCGCTTCTCCGAGCCGGTGAGCGTCGCGCACGCCCTGATCGCGCTCGCATCTGGAGCCCGCCCAGAACTTGCGCTGCCGGTTCTCGCCGACGTTGCGGCCGACCGCTCAGCGCCCCGTTCCGACCGCGTTACTGCCGCCCGGCAGTTGGGCCGGATCGCGACCCCGCAGGCACAGGACGCGTTGCTGCGCCGGGTCGGCGATCCTGAGCCCCGTGTGCAGCAGGTTGCCCTGGCCGGCCTCGGCCGCTTCGCCGATCCGGCGGCGTTACGCCCGCTGGCAAAGACCATCGAACCGAGCGACCTGGCCGCGCGCAGGCAACTCGCGCTGACGCGGGCACTGATCGCGCATCGGCACGGCCTCGACGGTCCATTCCTGGCCGATGCGAGCCGGGCGGAGCATCCGCCGGGACAGCCCGGGCAGCTGGCCACGCTGACGCTCGGCCGGAAGACGGCCAAGAAGACAGCCACTGACCGGGCGAAGCTCCTCGGCTCGACGTACGGCATCGAACTGGCCGACCGGGCCTACGGCCTGGCGTGCGGCAAGGCCCGCTGGACGCTGTTCATGAACGCCGATCTGGGCGACTCGGCGGCTGCTGTCAACCGGGTCTTCGAGCGGGCGTGGATCGTCGGCCTGCTGGCGCGCTGGATCCCGGAGCGGATCGCGGCGGCGACCCAGTACGTCGTGCTCAGCCGGCCTATCGGCGGATCAGCGCGGCTCGACGTGGTCAGCGCCGACGGCATCGTGTTGTACACCGGCCTCGCCGAGCGGGGCAAGGGCGAGCTCAGCTTCGGCATCGGCGACGTGGATCGTCCGGGCAGCGCACCGACGAGCCTGGCCGGTCGGGTGACCGGTCGTGGCGTGGTGCTGGACCTCAGCTCGGCCTTCGCCAGCCGGGTCGGTACCCGCGCGACGACCGACGTCCAGGTGCGGCGTTAGCAGTCGTCAAGCCCCCGCCACCGACATCGGCTCTCAACGCAGCGTGAGTTGGCGACCCCGCAGTCCGGCGCGGGCACGGCGTTCGGCGTCGGTCAGCTCCTGGCTGGTGTCCAGCACCTCGGCAAGGCGCTCCGCGAACGCCGCGGCCGGTGCCTCCCAGTCCGTGGCCGGCGCGTCCCTCGGTAGGTCCCACACCGGGGCGAGTACGCCGTGGGCGCGGAACGAGCCGGCATACCGGGTGCCCTCGCCGAGATCCAGCGTCCCGGCCGCGGACAGCCGCGCGAGCGCGTCGAGCAGCACGTCCTCCTCGTGCGGCAGCACCCAGCGCAGATGCGCCTTGTCGCCCACCTGGCACCAGTACGCCGCCTCTAGACCGGCCAGCCGCACGGTCGGGATCACCGTCGCGTTCGCCTGCTCCAGCGATGCGGTGACGTCGGCGCTGCTCGCTTCGGCGCCGTCCAGCCAGAACGCGAAGTCGTCGTGCACGGTAACTTCCAGCGGCTCGTCCGCCAGCAGGTCTTGCAGCCGCGGCCCGTCAGCTGGCAGCCCCTCCGGCGGCACCGTCGTACCCGGTTCGGCCGACAGCGCACGGAGCAGCGCAGCTGAGACGTCCCGGGACACGTCGTCGCTGCTGTTGTGAACTTGCAGCCCGACCAGGATGCGGCCGTCGGCACGGGCCAACGCCGGTAGGCCCAGCGGCAGCACCGTTGCCAGTGTGACGTCGCGGTCGGCGTACTCCCCGGTGAGCTTCAACGGCGAGGTACCCGCGGGGACGAGTTCGCGCAGCGCGATCCAGTCGCACTCCGACGCCATCCCCGCGAACGGCCTGGTCACCAGCGCCGTTCCGCCGCTGCCGTGGCAGCTCTTGTAGCGCTTGCCGGATCCGCACGGACAGGGCTGGCGGGGATTGATGCCGTCCGTGACGGCGGCGCTACGACTGGCGGGCTTGCGGCGGCTCACTGGATCTCCTCGGGTTCTGGCGACACCCGAGAATACTTACCCTGCCCGCCGCCGTAGCCGGGCGACGATCTCCGCGGGCTGGTTCGTGATCACCGCATCCACGCCGAGTTCAAGGACCAATTCGATGTCCGCTGGGGCGTCGACGGTCCACACGAACAGCGGATGACCCATGGCGTGCACCCGCTCGACGTAGCGCGGATGCGCTCGCAGGATCTCCACCGACGGGCCGGCGACGTCGGCGCCAAGTGGCAGCGAGCCGTCCCGGAAGAGCAGCGGCACCCGCCGCATCAACTGCACCGTCAGCAGCTCCGGCGCAAGACTGCGGACCCGGCGCAGCGCCGACGTGGCGAAGCTCATCACCGACACCCGGGAGTCGACCATGCCGAAGTGGTGCAGAGTTTCGATCAGCCGTTGTTCGACCAGCCCGCCGTAGCGCGTGGGGTGCTTGGTCTCCACGAGCAGATCGACCCGCCGCCCCGAGTCGGCGACGAGGCCGAGCAGTTCCTCCAGCGCCAGCACCGGAACCGGGGTCCGGTCAACTGCATAGAAGCGATCGTCGCCGACCAGCTCGTCGGCGGACTCGGGCAGGTCGTTGGCCCAGGTCCCGAAGTCGGCGGTCTGCAAATCGGCCAGCGGTGTCTCCGAGATCAGGCCGCGGGCGTTGGACGTGCGCGAGAGGGACCGGTCGTGCAGGCAGACCAGGTGACCGTCGACGGTCAGCCGGACGTCGCATTCGAGGCCGTCGGCGCCCTCCTCCAAGGCTCGCTCGTACGCCGCCCGCGTGTGCTCGGCCACCGCCACGGAGGAGCCGCGATGAGCCACCACGCGGGGTGCGAACACCGTCGTCATGATCCTCCGCACCGGAGCCTGGGAACGGCCGACACCCGAGAAACATTCTTGAGGCTTCCGCCCGGGCGGACGCGCGGAGCCTTGTCTCTCAGGGAAGTACGGCTATGGCCTCGATCGAAACGAGGAGCCCGCGAGGGAGATCGATGTTCGAAGGCGCCGAGCGCGCCGGTGGCGGATCGGGCATGTGCCGGGCGTAGACGGTGTTGAGCGCCTGGAAATCATCCACCCTGGCGTAGAAGATGGTCGTCTTATCGATGTCGGCCATCGACGCGCCGGCGGCTTCCAGGATGGCAGCAACGTTTCGCAAGGCCTGGTCGGTTTGGGCCTCGATGCCCTCGGGTGCGACACCGGTGGCCGGGTCGATACCCGCGGTTCCGGAACAGAACACGAAGCCTCCGGCGACGATCGCTTGGCTGTAGGGCCCGAGCGCCGCCGGCGCGCGATCGCTGGAAATGGCCTGCCGGGTCATGGTGGGCCCCCTTCAGGGGTTGTGTGAGTCAGTCGATCGAGTGGGTAAGACGAGGTAGGCACGACGACCGCAGCCGCTCGGAGATCGGACCGCCCCGTCAGGGATACGTACGAGACCGGTCATGCGGGTCACCAGAGGAGCGTCGACAGCCAGCCGACGTCACCGACGCTCTGCGTTACCGTCCGGGGGATGGGTCTCGACCTGACCGATCCGGAGTTCATCGCCGATCCGTACCCGACATTCGCCGCCGCCCGAGCGGCCGCTCCGGTCAGCTGGGACAGTGCCCTCGGTATGTGGCTTGCCTTTAACCACGCCGCGAGCAACGCCGTGCTGCGGGATCGTCGGCTTGGCCGGATCTGGCGCGACCGGGAGCCGGCGGACACGTTCACGTCGTTCAACCTCATCCACCGAAACGCCCTGCTCGAGATGGAGCCGCCGGACCACACGCGGCTGCGACGGCTGGTCGCCGCCGCGTTCGCCCGCGGCCACGTCGAGCGGCTACGGCCGTGGGTCTTGGAGGTGGCGGGCAGCCTGGCCGACCGGGTCGCAGACGCCGGCTCCGACGGCAGCCCGGTCGACCTCGTTCCGCTGTACGCCGAACCGCTGCCGGTCGCCGTCATCGCGGAGTTGCTCGGCGTACCGGAATCGGATCGGCCGCTGCTGCGGCCGTGGTCCAACGCGATCGTGCGGATGTACGAGTACGAGCGGACCGGGGACCTGGAAGCCGCCGCCGAGCGCGCGGCGGCGGAGTTCGTGGCCTACCTGCGGTCGCTGGCGCTCGAACGCCGGCGCAAGCCCGCCGACGATCTGGTCAGCCACTTGGTGAGCGTCCGCGGCGAGGACGGGTCCCGGCTCAGCGAGGACGAACTCGTCACCACCTGCATCCTGCTGCTGAACGCCGGCCACGAGGCCACTGTCAACGTCACGGCGAACGGCACCCTCGCACTGCTCCGCCACCCGTCAGAGCTAGCCCGGCTGCGCGCGGACGTCGCGTTGGTCCCGTCGGCCGTCGAGGAGCTGATCCGGTACGACGGACCGCTGCAACTGTTCGAGCGGACCGCGGTCGAGGCCGTCGAGGTCGCCGGCGTGCGGATCGAGCCGGGGCAGCGGGTCGCGGCACTGCTCGGTGCCGCCAACCGGGATCCGGACGTGTTCACCGGCCCGGATCGGCTCGACGTGGGACGTGCCGACAATCGGCACATCGGCTTCGGCGCCGGCGTGCATTTCTGCATCGGCGCACCGTTGGCCCGGGTGGAACTGCAGGCCTCACTGCGGATCCTGGTGACCCGGTTCCCGGACCTCGCGCTCGCGGGTGAACCGCAGCGCCGGCCAGAGTTCGTGATCCGCGGACTGCGCTCGCTACCGGTCACCGTCTGATCCGTGATGATGGGTCACTGCCGGTCCTCCGGTGATGATCATGGGGATGTGCCGCCCATGACCGGTGAACGACCGAGATCATCGCCAGCCCACCGGCCACATCCCATGATCACGAACGCGGCGGGCCAGTCCTCGGGGTGACGGCGGCGGGCAGAGTTGGCACAGTGGCCGCATGCAGGCACTGGTGCAGGACTACCCGTTGACCGTGGACTCGATCTTCCGGCGGGTGGAGCGGCTGTTTCCCGACAAGTCGATCGTCACCGGGCCACCAGCCCGGATCCAGCGGACCACCTACGGCGAATGGGCCGGGCGGACCCGGCGCCTCGGCAGCGTCCTGGCCGACCTCGACATCTCCGCCGACGGCCGTGTCGGGACGTTCGCCTGGAACTCTGCCCGGCACCTGGAGCTGTACTTCGCCGTGCCGTGCAGCGGCCGGGCCCTGCACACGTTGAACATCCGCCTGTTCCCCGACCAGCTGACCTACATCGCCAACCACGCCGAGGACGAGGCGATCTTCGTCGACCGGTCGCTGCTCAAAGTGCTGTGGCCGCTGATCGACACCATGACGACGGTCAGGCACGTCGTCGTCATGGACGACAGCGAGGACGAGGTTCCCGACGACGAGCGGATCCTGAACTACGAGGAGCTGCTGGCCGCCGCCTCGCCGGTCGACTTCCACGTCGCCGACGAGTACCGCGCCGCCGCGATGTGTTACACGAGCGGTACCACCGGCAACCCGAAGGGCGTCGTCTACTCGCACCGCTCGACCTGGCTGCACTCACTCACTGCCACCACGTCGTCCTGCCTGGGTATCGACGAGAGCGACACCGTGATGCCGGTTGTCCCGATGTTCCATGCGAACGCCTGGGGCCTGGCGCAGGCTGCACCGATGGCCGGCGCGGCGCTCGTGTTCCCGGGACCTGACATGAGCCCGGCGGCGATCGGGCAGTTGATCCAGGACGAGAACGTGACCGTGACCGCCGGCGTACCGACGATCTGGCAGGGCCTGCTGCCGCTGGTCGACGACCTCGATCTCTCCTCCCTGCGGAGCCTGATCTGCGGCGGATCCGCCGTACCGGCGGCGCTGTCCGAGGCCTACCGCGAGAAGACCGGCAAGCCGATCGTGCACGCATGGGGGATGACCGAGACGCATCCGCTCGGCTCCGTCAGCCGAATTCAGTCCCGCGATCTCGATGCGTCCGATGACGATCTGGTCGCCATCCGGGCGCGGCAGGGTACGCCGATGGCCGGCGTGGAACTGCGCATCGTCGAGGCGGACACCATCGACGAGCTGCCTTGGGACGACAAGGCAACCGGCGAGCTGCAGGTGCGCGGCGCATGGGTCGCGCACAGCTACTACAAACCCGACGAAGGCGTGGAACTGTCCACGGAGGACGGTTGGATGAAGACAGGCGACGTAGCCGCCATCGACAAGTTCGGATCGATCCGGCTCGTCGACCGGACCAAGGACCTGGTCAAGTCCGGTGGCGAGTGGATCAGCTCCGTGCAGTTGGAGAACCTGCTGATGGGGCACCCGGCCGTGGCCGAGGCAGCTGTTATCGGGATACCCCACCCGAAGTGGGACGAGCGGCCGCTGGCATGCGTCGTGCTCAAGCAGGGTCAGACCGCGACGGCCGAGGAGTTGCTGGAGCACCTGCGGCCCCTCGTTGCCAAATGGTGGCTGCCCGAGGCGGTGGAGTTCATCGACGAAGTGCCGAAGACGAGCGTCGGCAAGTTCTCCAAGAAGGACCTGCGTAGCAAGTTCGCCGACTACCGCTTCCCCAACGCATAGCCCACCGGCGATGAGTTCGGCAACGCCGGCCGGTCGATACGGTGACCGGCAAACGACAGGAGGCGGGCTGTGTATCCATCGTTGACCTACCGCGACGTGAGTGTCGCATTGGCCTGGCTCGAGGAGGCGTTCGGATTCGAGGGCCGCGTTCTCGACGAGGTCGGTGCCATGGTGACGTACGGCGACCGGACCACCCTGATCCAATTGGACCGCCCCGAGGACTTGCACGGCAGCCACCTCGGGCAGGGCTGGGTCTACGTGATGATCGAGGACGCGGACGCCCACTACGAGCGGGCCAAGCTGGCCGGCGCCGACATGCAAGGTACGCCCCACGACTACGGCGAGGGCTACCGCGGGTACAGCGCCCGCGACCTCGACGGAAACCTCTGGAGCTTCGGTACCAGTCCCGTCACGTAGCGCCGCACTCCGGCGATGATCGAGCCCAACCCAAGGGTCAGGGGAGGGTGAACGGCGGGAGCAGTCCGCGCTGCACAAGGACCCGGTTGATCTCATCCAGGCCGTCCATGGCGGACACGGCGAATCCGCGAAACGTCCCCGCGACGAAGAAGTCCGGCTGCGCGAACTGCTCCTGTAGCGCGGACAGGATCAAACGGTAGTTCCGGTCACTGACGTCCAGGAGGCGCTGCTCGAACGTGTCGGCCGCCTCGCGCCGGGTCGCGCGCAGGAAGTCGCCGGGTTCGAGGTGGCGCAGGGAGTCATGCAAGGCCGTCAACGCCGCGGCGTGCGTCGGGCCGCTGTCGATGATGATGGAGCGCAGCGCGTCCAGGAGAACGCCCTCGAACACCGGGTCCGACGTGACCGCAGGAGCGAGGCGGGTGTATCGCTCGTCGACGGCCGCGGCGATAGCCGTCTCCCGTTCGAGCAGATGTCTGAGCTGAGCCGCGCTGGGCGGTTCGAGGGTGATCTGCGCGACCGTCTCGGTGGAGATGGTGGCGGCCCGCCCCAGTTGTGCGGACCGTCCGGCCTCGATGAGGCCGCGGTTGATCCCTTTCAGGTGGAACATTTCACCCTGCGCGAGGATCGACGCAGCGTCAGCGGCTTCGCGGGCCGGCTCGGTCGATGCTCCGCCTTCATCGGCCGGAAGGTCGTGCCCCAGCGCGCAACAGACCGACAGGTACTCCACGACCAGGGCGTGTTCGCAGGTAGCCAGGAATTCGAGATCGTCGAGGACCTGCTCGCGAGTCAGCGGCTTGTTCGCCATTCCAATCTCCCTCCGCCCCGCGTCGGTCCCGGACATTCTGCCCGAGCGGCAGCGCGCTGGACAGGCTGTTCACGCAGGCCGGCACTCGTCCGGAGGTCGAGGCGGCGCCGACCGCGATCGACTGGCGGGACAGCTCACGAATTGGCGGCTCTGTCACGTGGATCGTCTCGCGGTCGACGAGGTCACCGCTGAAGTGCAGGATGTCGACGAACGGCATGGGGTTCTGCGGACCGACCAGCGGGGTTGCAGAAGGTGTGACCGGCGGCGTGCTGTCGACCGGGTCAGTCGCTCGCTGAGCAGAGGCGGTAGACCGAAACGTGCGACCGTGATTCGGCGGTGAACTCGGCACCTGCCCAGTCCGCGTGCCTGGTTTCCAGCTCGAAGCCGGCGATCTGTGCCATCAGGTCGAGTTCGGCCGGCCAGATGTAGCGGTGCGGGCTGCGGAAGAGTTCCGCCTGCCTACCCTCGCCGAAACCGAAGTGGTGCGACACGACGCGCTGCTGCGGGACGTCGTAGGTGTCCAGGCCGATGTGTCCTGGTTCGGCATGCCAGACCATGGCGTGCTGCCCGGGCGGAAGCTTGCGCAGCTCGGGAACCCACAGCTCGATCACGAACCGGCCGCCGGGCGTGAGGTGACGCGCCGCGTTGCGGAAGCAGGCGACCTGCTCGGACTGGGTCAGCAGGTTGGAGATCGTGTTGTACACGAGGTAGACGAGTGTGAACTCTCCCGGGGCGTACGCGCTGGCCATGTCTCCGATGACGACGGGGATCGCGTCTTCATCAGTCTTTGCGCGCAGCACCTCGACCATCGGGGCGGACAGCTCGATGCCGCTGACCGGTACCCGCTCGGACAGGGGGACGGCCACGCGGCCGGTGCCGATGGCGAATTCGAGTGCCCCTCCTTGCCCAGCGAGCTGGGCCAGGCGGTCGACGGCCGGCTCCAGCACCTCGGGAGCGAACATCCCTGTGCCCGGCGTGTCGTACGTCCGGGCAGACTCTGCGTCCCAGATGTCCTCCTGTCGCATGCATCCACCTTGGCAGCCGATGTCCTGAGGACCGAGCGATTATCCCGAGCCAGGAGCAGCGGCTCATGGAGCGGCTGCGCGTGGAACCGATCGGCGGAAATAACGGCCGCTACGGATCCCTCAGCACGGTGACTGTGTCGTATCCCCTCGCTCGAACGATGTCCGCCTATGACGTTGGCTCATTGGGCTGCTGGTCCGGCGGCAAGCCGCGCGGCCTGCGCCCGTAGGTAGGCCCGCTCGGGAACGCTCGTCGTACGCCGCGCCGCCGACTCGTAGGCGGACCGCGCTGCGCCGACGTCCCCGGTCATCTCCAGCAGATGGGCGCGGACAGCGTCGACCCGGTGGTGGTCTGCCAGCGGGCCGTCGGTGTCGATGGTGGCGATCAGCTCCAGGCCTGCCAGCGGGCCGCGGGCCATGCCTAAGGCCACCGCGCGATTGAGCGTGACCATGGGGTTGGGCGCGATGCGCTCCAGCAAGCCGTACAGCGCGAGGATCTGCGGCCAGTCGGTGTCCTCCACCCGACCGGCTTCGGCGTGGACCGAGGCGATGGCAGCCTGCAGCTGGTAAGGCCCGACCCGGCTCCGCGACAGCGCGTGGGTGACGAGCTCGGTCCCCTCGTCGATGCCGGCCTGATGCCACTGGCCCCGGTCCTGGTCGGCGAGCGGGACGAGCGTGCCGTCGGCGCGGGTGCGTGCTGGGCGGCGGGCATCGGTGAGCAGCATCAGCGCGAGCAGACCGGCGACCTCCCCGTCCTCCGGCAGCAGGCGGTGCAGTTCACGGGTGAGCCGGATCGCCTCCGTGGTCAGTTCGACGCGGTGCAGTTCGGCACCGGATGACGCGGTGTAGCCCTCGTTGAAGATGAGGTACAGCACGTGCAGGACCGCAGCCAGCCGATCGTCGCGCTCCGGCTCGGGCAGTGGACCGAAGGTAGCGCCGGCTGCCTTGATCTTCTGCTTGGCGCGGCTGACGCGCTGAGCCATGGTCGGCACCGGGACGAGGAACGCGCGCGCAATCTGCGCCGTGGTCAGACCACCGACAGCTCGCAGCGTGAGCGCCACCTGCGACGCCGGGGACAGCGCCTGATGGCAGCACAGGAACAGCAGCGCCAACGTGTCGTCGGCGGCCGCCGGGTCGTCGGCGTCGGCAGCCGGTGCGAGGTACGCCTCGGCTGGAGCCTGGGCCGCCACCGTCACCTCGCGGTGGTGGCGGGCCGAGTCACTGCGCCACGGGTCGGTCAGCGCCGCGTCGCGACCGTGATCAGCCAGCCCATGGGGGTTCGCCGGGACACCCTGCTCCGGCCACTGCACCGTGGCCGCCAACAGCGCCTCCTGCAGAGAGTCCTCGCAGGCGTCGAAGTCGCCGTGATGGCGGACGAGCGCACCGAGACACGACGCCGCCAGACCTCGCAGCAGGGTCTCGACCTCGCCGTTGACGCTGCGGTCGACGTCGCTCACATCTCCAGGCCGGCGGTGTCCATCACGGACCGGACCTCCACCCGCTCGTCCTCGGCTCGGGCAGCCGGGATCATGGCAGCGACCGCAAGAGCGCGCTCGAGGCTCTCGCACTCCACCAGGAAGTAGCCGGCAAGGTGCTCCTTGGCCTCGAGAAACGGCCCGTCAGTGGTCGCCGCGACGCCGTCGCGCACCCGCACAGTCCGGCTGTTGACGGGATCGGCCAGTTCCGCGGAGACGATGAGCTCCCCGGTTTCCAGCAATGCCTTGTCCAGCGCCATGTATTCGGCGTACTCGCCGGCAGGCACGGCATCCCAGTTCTCCGGGTTCGTCCAGATCAGCAGCATGTACTTCACGTCGCTCCTCCCGATATGCCGCACCCGGCTGGGTACGCGCTCAGCAGACACGTCGGATCTGTCGGCGCCACCTCGACATTTCGACCCGGGAAGCGCCCTCGATCCAAACCATCCGCTGCGGATGTCGAGATGGCGCCGGCCGCCACGACGTACCGGTGAAGGGCAGCCCGCCCCCAACACCCGGCCGATCAGCCGCGGAGGAGATCGTCAAGACAGACCTGCTGTCCCAGGCACCGCCCGCCAATGCGTTGCATCGCCGACTGTTGCCCCTGTACGTCGCCACGTTCCTGCAGGGCTTCATGCTCTGGCCGCCGATCGAGAAATTGTTCATGACCGAGATCGGCTTCGATGCAGCCGCCGTCGGGGTCGTGGCTGCCGCGTACGCCGGCGCCGTACCGATCATCGAAGTTCCGTCCGGTATCCTCGCCGACCGCTGGAGCCGCCGGGGAGTGCTCGTCGTGGCCAGCATCGCGCTGACACTGTGTGCGCTGCTGGGTGGCCTGAGCAACAACGTGCCGACGTACATCCTCAGCGCCCTCGCCCTCGGGGTCTACTTCGCCATGTACTCCGGAACGATGGACTCCGTCGTCTACGACACCGTTTTGGAGGAGACCGGCGACAGCACCACGTTCGAGCACCGCATCGGCCGCGTCCGGCTGATCGAGAGCGTTGCCCTGGTCAGCAGCTCGCTGGTCGGCGGCTGGCTGGCCGGCGTGACCAGTACGCGGCTGACGTACTTCGTGACCATCCCGTTCGCCGCCCTATCGGTCATCGCCTACTTGCGCTTCCGCGAGCCGCAGCTGCACAAGGCTGCCGAGCCGTCCCCGCTACGGGGCCATCTCGCCCTCACCTTTCGCACCGTGACCCAGCGGGGCCGGCTTGGTGGCCAGCCTCGGGCTCGGGGGGCTCCTTGCCGGGCGTCTTCAGCTGGACAAACCGCCGACGGCAGGTGGCGTGGCCGCACTGATGGTCCTGGCCAGCCTGGCTTTGACCTCAAGCAGCAGCATGACCGTCGTCATGGCCGCGCAGATCTCGCTCGCCCTGCTGGTGGTGGTCGCCAGCATCCACGTCACGCGGCTCCTGCACGATGCGGTTCCCTCTACGATCCGCTCGGGTGTGGCCTCCGGCGTCGGCGCCATCTCCTGGCTGGCCTTCCTGCCGGTCGCGCTCGCCTTCGGCCTTGTCAGCTCCAAACACGGCGTGCACACCGCCGGCTGGATGCTCACCGTGGTCACCGTCATCGCGGGCATCCTCCTGGTCAGGCTCTCGCTCACCCGTCGCGCTGCGGAACGGGCCTAGAGCCGACCTCCGCACTCGACCCCGCCTACCTGTAGGTCCCGAGATGTCGAGAAGCGCTACGCAGCTCCGACATCCGCGAATGTCCTGCAGATGAACGATGGAGGACAGAGCCATGT
>Ga0136612_10000573_pt1 | contig 13485 bp, 14 predicted proteins | sample AntDryUQ224A2306_2_FD_106644 | JGI IMG/M metagenome (GOLD analysis project Ga0136612, IMG submission 106644) | Polar desert sand microbial communities from Dry Valleys, Antarctica - metaG UQ224A (23.06) | ecosystem: Environmental > Terrestrial > Soil > Desert | place: Antarctica: Dry Valley... | reverse complement strand
CGCGGCGAGGCCGGCGCCGTGCTGGCGGAGTGGCTGGTGGCCGACGTCGTCTACGCGATCGTCGTCGCGGTCGTGGTCGGAGCCGCCGCGGGCTACGGGATCGCGGCGCTGTTCGTGCGCCTCCGTGACGCCCACCTGCTGCTGCACGACCTCGACGGCTGGGCCGGCGTCGCGAGCGCGCTCGCGATCTTCGCGCTTGCCGAAGTTGCCGGCGCCTACGGCTTCGTGGCGGGCTTCGTCGGCGGCCTCGCCTTCCGCCGCTTCGAGTACGGGCACGAGTACAACCGCGGCGTGCACGACGGGATGGAGCAGGTCGAGAAGTTCCTCGAGCTCGCCGTAATCGTGCTGCTCGGCTCGATGCTCACGCTCGCGGGCATCCAGGCGCCGGGGCTCGCGGGCTGGCTGCTGGCGCCGCTGCTGTTGTTCGGCATCCGCCCGCTCGCGGTGATGCTCGCGCTGCCGGGCTCCGGGCTGAGCGCACGCTCGCAGGCATACCTGGCTTGGTTCGGCGTCAAGGGCGTCGCGTCGATCAACTACGCGGCGATCGCTATCGGCGCGGGCGTGCTCTCGGCCGGCGAGGAGTCGCTCGTCTTCTGGACTATCGCCGCCTGCGTGATCGTCTCGGTCGTCGTGCACGGCGTAAGCGCCGAGGCCGTGACCCGCCGCACGATCGCGGTGCCACAGGGAAGCGGCGCGCGATACTGAAGCGCGTGGACGGAGGAGCAGAAGGCACGCTGCGCGTTGCGCTCGCGCAGGTGAACACAACGGTCGGCGACATCGACGCCAACGCGGCGAAGCTCGGCGACACGATCGTGCGCGCGCGCGAGCAGGGCGCGCAGCTCGTCGTCTTCCCCGAGCTCGCCCTCAGCGGCTATCCGCCCGAGGACCTGCTGCTGAAGACGCGCTTCCTCGACGATGCCGGCGACGCGCTCGAGGAGCTCGCCCGGGGGTGCACGGGAATCGCCGCGCTCGTCGGCTTCCCCGAGCGTGCCGACGACGTCTATAACTCGCTGGCCGTGCTCGCGGACGGCGCCGTCGCCGCCGTCTACCGCAAGATGTGGCTGCCCAACTACGGCGTCTTCGACGAGCAGCGCTACTTCCAGGCCGGCGCCGAGCCGGCGCTGATCGAGGTCAACGGCATCCGGATCGGCCTGACGATCTGCGAGGACATCTGGGGGCCTGGTCCGCCGGCGAGCACCGAGGCGCTGGCGGGGGCGCAGGTGATCCTGAACGCCTCGGCCTCCCCGTACCACGCGGGCAAGGGCCGCGAGCGTGAGCGCATGCTCGTGCAGCGCGCGCGCGACTACCTCGCGGCAATCGTCTTCTGCAACCTCGTCGGAGGCCAGGACGAGCTCGTCTTCGACGGCGACAGCGTCGCGATCGACCCCGAGGGCAAGGTGCTGGCTCGCGCTCCCCAGTTCGAGGAGGCGCTGACGCTGTGCACGATCGACCCCGGCCAGGTCGCGGCCGAGCGGCTCCAGGACGCACGCCATCGCTCGGCCGTGCGGCGCGCGCGCGACAGCGGCGTCCCCTCTCCGCCCGTGCTCTGCGAGCTGGTCGTCGAGGCCGAGGAGAGCGCACCCGAGCAGGCCTCCGAGGTCGGTGGGCCGCGCAGCGAGCCGCTCGACGAGGTGGCCGAGGTCTACGCCGCGCTCGCGACCGGCCTGCGCGACTACGTCGACAAGAACGGCTTCGAGCGGGTCGTCGTGGCGCTCTCGGGTGGCATCGACTCGGCGCTCGTGGCGATGCTCGCCGCCGATGCGCTCGGAGCGGAGCGGCTGACCTGCGTGTCGATGCCCTCGCCCTACTCGTCGGAGGGCACCAAGGCGGACGCGCGCGCGATCGCCCGCAGTCTCGACGCGCGCTTGATCGAGCTCCAGATAGCGGACGCGATGGAGGCCTTCGACACGCTGCTCGCACCCGTGTTCGACGGCGCCGAGCCCGACATCACCGAGGAGAACCTGCAGGCGCGCATCCGCGGCAACGTCGTGATGGCGCTCTCGAACAAGTACGGCTGGCTCGTGCTGACGACCGGCAACAAATCCGAGCTGTCGGTCGGCTACGCGACCCTCTACGGCGACATGGCCGGCGGGTTCGCGGTCCTCAAGGACGTCCTCAAGGGCTGGGTCTACCGGCTCGTGCGCTGGCGAAACGCCGATGCGGGGCGCGAGCTCGTGCCCGCCTCGGTGCTCGAGCGCCCACCGTCCGCAGAGCTCCGCTACGAGCAGCGCGACGACGAGTCGCTGCCCCCCTACCAGCTGCTGGACGCAATCCTGACGGGCTACGTGGTCGAGGATCTCGACATCGATCAGCTCGAGCGGCGCGGCCTGCCGCGCGACGAGGTGCGACGCGTGATCGGGATGGTCGACCGCGCCGAGTACAAGCGCCGCCAGGCACCGCCCGGCATCCGCATCTCCACGAAGGCGTTCGGGCGCGACCGGCGGCTGCCGATCACCAACCGCTTCTCGTCCTAGCGACCGCGCCTGTTTTTCCTCGCTCGGAGGCGGGTATCGAACCGCTCGACCGAGAGTTCCGATCAAGGGAGCGACATGGCGGGAGAGCTACAGGGCAAGCGAGTGGCGATATTGGCGGCCGACGGGGTCGAGCAGGTGGAGCACGACCAGCCGCGCCAGGCGGTCGAGCAGGCGGGGGCCGAGACCGATCTGCTGTCGATCAAGGAGGGCGAGATCCAGGCCATGAACGGCGACATCGAGCCCGGGGACAAGATCGCGGTCGACCGCCTCGTCTCCGAGGCGTCGGCGGGCGACTACGACGCTTTGATCCTTCCCGGCGGCACGATCAACCCCGACAAGCTGCGCATGGACGAGTCGGCGATCGGCTTCCTGCGGGAGTTCTTCAAGACCGGCAAGCCGGTCGGGGTGATCTGCCACGGCCCGTGGAGCCTGGTCGAGGCGGACCTGGTCAGGGGGCGCACGCTGACCTCGTGGCCGAGCATCCGGACCGACATCCGCAACGCCGGCGGAAACGTCGTCGACGAGGAGGTCGTCACCGACCAGGGGCTTGTCTCGAGCCGCTCGCCCGACGACCTGCCGGCGTTCTGCGCCAAGATCGTCGAGGAGTTCGCCGAGGGCGAGCATCAGGTTCACGACGAGGGCGCGACCGCTCCGCGGCGTCGTAGGGGACGGTGACAGGCGGCGGCCTCGCCGGGATCAGGCCGCCGCTGCGGCCTAGCGCGGCTCGCCGAGCCGCGCCTCGGGGCGCAAGTCGTCCATCAACCCGTCGCCTAGCGCCGCCGCTGCCAGTGCGCGGCCGAGCGCCGGTGCCTGTTGCCGGGGACGCCGCTCTCGTACACCCGTACGCTCGCGCCGCGCTCGGCGAGCGCGTAGGCTGTGGCGAGGTCGACGATGCCCGCGCCGATCACGCCGACGTCAGGCACGCCGGGGCGCCTCATGCCACCTCAGGCCGCCGGCTTCTTGACGCGCTGGACCGCCGGGCCGACGTCCTCGACGATTCCCTGGTTCTCGTGCCCGAACACCATGCCCGGCTCCTTCATTTGAGCTCCTCGTCAGTCAGGTAGGAGTGCGGTCTGGTACACAGCCTGCGCGTTGTTTATGTGTTCCCGAGTATGGGAACGTCGTCCTTCGTGGCTCGTCACTCCCTCAATCCTGTGGGCGCTGCCGTCCGCGGCGTCGTCGCCGGCGCCGCCGGCACCGCGCTGATGACCGCGGCCCAGACCGCCTACTACAAGTACACGGGCAGCGAGTCGAGCTCGACGCCCGCCGAGGTCGGCGAGCGGGTGATCGAGGGCGTGCTGCAGCGCGAGGTGCCCGTCAGCGAGGACGCCCTCAACCAGGGCATGCACTGGGCCTACGGCACGAGCATGGGAGTCCCGTTCGGCATCGTCGCCGGCTCACGCCGCGAGCCGGCCTCCGTGCTCGGGAGCGGCATCGCGTTCGGGATCGCGGCCTGGGGCGCGAGCCAGGTCGAGCTCCCGGCGATGAAGCTCGCGCCGCCGCCATGGGAGTACTCGGCGTCGTCGCTCGCGACCGACGTCGGCTTCCACCTGGTCTACGGGCTCGGCGCAGCACTCGCCTTCCGCGTCCTGCGCTGAGCGCCGCTACGAAGGCGCCGGTCGCACAGCGATCGCTATACGCGTGGTCGCGCACAGCCGGCCCTCGTCGTCTGAGAAGTCGACGTCCCACATCCAGCTCGTGCGGCCGCGGTGGCGCCGGCGCGCGTCGGCGTGCACGGTCCCGCTCGTGATCGGGCGCAGGAAGCTCGTCTGGTTCGACGAGCCCATCGCGATCATCCCGTCGCGATGCACGGCCCTGAAGGTCGCGATCGAGGCGATCGACTCGGCCAGCGCGGCGTAGACGCCGCCGTGCACGAGCCCGAAGGGCTGGCGCACCCGGTCCTCGACGGCCACGCGTCCGCGGGCGTGCTCGTCGCCCACGTCGAGCAGCTCGAAGCCGAGCACGCCGTCGAGCGTGAGCCCGACGTCGAGCACGGTCGGGAGATCCTGCACGGCCTGCATCTACTCCGCGTCGTAGGTGACGAGCGAGTGCACGTCGTAGGGGCGCAGCCGAGCGCGGCCGTCGAGGAATCCAAGCTCGATCGCGAACGCGCAGCCGGCGACCTCGGCGCCTGCGCCCTCGACCAGGTCGCAGAGCGCCCTCGCCGTGCCGCCGGTCGCCAGCAGGTCGTCGTGGACGAGCACGCGCGCGCCGCCCGCGAGCGCGTCGCGGTGCATCTCGAGGGCGTCGACGCCGTATTCGAACACGTACTCGACCGACGAGGTCTCCGCCGGCAGCTTGCCGGGCTTGCGCGCCGGGATGAAGCCGGCCCCGACGCGGGCCGCGACCGCCCCGCCCAAGATGAAGCCGCGCGCCTCGGCGGCGACGACGTAGTCGACCCGGCGCGCAGCGGCGTAGTCGGCGATCAGCGCGACCGCGTGCTCGAGCGCCGCCGGGTCGAGTAGCAGCGGGGTCATGTCCTTGAAGACGATCCCCGCCTGCGGGAAGTCCGGGATGTCACGGATGAACGCGCGCAGGTCTACGCCGGCGCTCGCGGTGACGCGGCTCAACCCGTGATCCGGCGCAGGTCCCGCACCAGCAGCAGGTACTTGAGGTGCGAGGCGATCGTCGCCAGGTTCTCGAGCGCCTCGACCGCCTCGCGCCGCCGCTCGGGATTGCGCGAGCGCAGCGACGGAGCGAGGATCTGCTCGAGCAACGCGGCCTCACGGTCAGCGGAGGTGCGAAAGACGCGCAGGTTGCGCCCGTGAACCCCGAAGCGCGCGAGCTCGGTGACGGCGCGGATGATCTCGCGCTCGGTGTCGTCGTAGAACACCTCGCCGTCGCGCTGCTCGCCCTTGATGACGCCGAACTCCTCGAGCTCGCGGACGAGCGCGACCTCGGCGCCGGTCTCCTCGAGCACGTCGCCCAGCGAGTAGAGCGAGGCCTGCCCCTTGACGCTCACCGACGTGCGGCGCAGCGTGCGCGGCTCGGTCCCGTGGCCCTTGTCGTCCTCTGACTCGTCGCGACCCTGCGCGAGCTCCTGGCGGATCACCCGCAGCGGCAGGAACTCGTCACGCTGGAGACGCAGGATCGTGCGCAGGCGCGCGACGTCGCGCGGCGAGTAGAGGCGGTAGCCGCCCTGCGTGCGCCGCGGGGCGAGCAGCTTCTGGTCCTCCAGGTAGCGGATCTTCGAGATCGATATGTCTGGGAACTCGCGCTCGAGCTGCTTGCAGACCGCGCCGATCGTGAGCGACTTCGCGACCGGCCCGTTCTGCGGCGGGACCGGAGCGACGCCATCCGCAACCATGTCGATCTCGGCGCTCACTGCTCGAGGTAGGTGAGCTTGTACTTGCCTACCTGGAGCTCGTCGCCGTCGACCAGGCGATGCGAGTCGATGCGGTGGCGGTTGACGTAGGTGCCGTTGAGCGAGCCGAGGTCATCGACGTAGAGGCCGTCCGTGCGGCGCACGAGCATGGCGTGGTTGCGCGAGACCGTCACGTCGTCGAGGAAGACCTCGGCCTCCGGGCTGCGGCCGATCGTCATGCGCTCGTCGCTGACCTGGAAGCCCTCGCCGGCGCGGCCGCCGCCGGAGCGGATGACGAGCGTCGCGCCCTGGCCCGCGAGCCGCTCGAGGTCGACGGGGTGCAGGTCCCCGAGCTCGTCGACGCGGTAGGCGATCGTCGACTGATCGACCGCCGCGGAGGAGTCGGGGAGGAACGCACCGCACTTCTGGCAGTAGTTGGCGCCCTCCGCGTTCGCGTACCCACATTCGGGACAGTGCGTGGACATGCCCCTTGGGCCTTCCTACTGGCTCTCGCCGGGCGGCGCCGCCTTGCCCGACAGGATGTCCGTGAGCTGCTGCACGTCCGCGCCGGTGATCACGCTCTCGCCGTCCTCGTGCTTCTTGCGCAGCCGGTTGACGAGCTCCGCCCGCAGGATGTCGATCTTGCCGTGCAGGATGCGGCGGCGGTAGGACACCTCCTGCTCCTCCTCGGTGAGGTCGTTGATCAGATCCTTGAGCTCCTGGTCGCTGAGCGCGCCGAGGTCCGGAAACGTCTCCATATCAGCCTTTGGTCGAGTTCTGAAACGGTCAGTATACGAGGTTAAAGCGGAGGTTGAGGGTCAGGCGCGAGGCTTCGTCAGCGCACCCCGTGCCGGCGGGCCTCGCGGATCGAGATCGCCGTCGCCACGTACGAGAGCACGAGCCCGATCACGAGCAGCGCAAACGCGACGGGCGTGTCCGACAGCATCGACAGGAAGATCGAGAACATCGTCGGCCACACCGCCCAGCGCCCGACCATCGAGACCGAGATGTCGAGCCCGTGGTCGAGCGCGACCCGGCTGAGGATCAGCATCAGCAGCTCGCGCGCCACCAGCAGGCCGAGCGCCCAGCGCGGCAGCAACTCGAAGCGCCAGGCCACGAGGACCCCCGAGACGACGAGCAGGCGGTCGACGAGCGGGTCGAGCAGCACGCCCAGGCGCGAGTACTGACCGGTGATGCGGGCGAGGATGCCGTCCAGGTAGTCGGTCGCGCCGATCACGGCGTAGGCGACGGCGGCGGCGGTCGAGCGCCCGTCGCCCGAGGACATGCCGAGGTAGAGGAAGACCGGGATCAGCGCCAGCCGCGCGTAGCCGACGTAGTTCGGGATCGTCCACGGACGCAGCGGCTGGCCCCGCCGCGTCTCGAGCGGCGGCGGGCCCGAGCGGTCGAGCCCGAGCAGCCGCAGCTTCGTCAGTCGAGCCGGCGCCATCGCTCGATCACCGCCTCGGCCGCCCCCTCGAGCGGCAGCGAGAATCGCTCGCGCCCGCGGCGCACCTGAGCCTCGACCTCCCCCGTCTCGAGCCCGCGCCGACCGACCGTCACGCGCAGCGGGCAGCCGAGCAGCTCGGCGTCGGCGAACTTCTCCCCTGGGCTCTGGTCGCGGTCGTCGTAGAGCACGTCGAGACCTCCCGAGCGCAGCTCCTCGTACAGGCGCTCGGCGACCTCGCGGGCCTCCTCCCCCGGCTTTCCGAGCGCGACCAGCTCGACGTCGAAGGGCGAGATCGAAGGCGGCCAGGCGATTCCCTGGTCGTCGGCGCGCTGCTCGACCGCGGCCGCCATGATGCGCGCCGGGCCGATCCCGTAGGAGCCCATCCAGATCAGGCGCTCCTCGCCCTGCTCGTCGAGGTAGCCGGCGCCGAGCGGCTCCGAGTAGCGCGTGCCGAGCTTGAAGATGTTGGCGACCTCGATCGCGGGCTCGATCCGGATCTCTGATCCCGCCGGGCAGGTGTCCCCCGCGACGACCGCACGCACGTCGGCCCACTCGGGCTCGAAGTCGCGGCCCGGCTCGACCCCGCGCAGGTGGTGGTCGGGCTGGTTCGCTCCCGCGACCAGGCCACGCAGGCCGCGCAGCGCGACGTCGGCCACGACGGGGGCCGCCGCGCCGACCGGACCGATGTAGCCGGCCGGGGCACGGAAGAGCGCCTCGAGCTCTTCCGCGTGGGCGGCCCGGGCGGGGGCGCCGAGCGCGTTCTGGAGCTTGATCTCGTTGAGCCGGTGGTCGCCGCGCGTGATTACCAGCAGTGGTCCGCGGCCGTCGACGACGACTGGGAAGGCCTTGATCAGCGCGCCCGACGGCACCCCCAGCAGGCCCGCCACAGAGTCGATCGTCGCAGCGCCCGGCGTCTCCACGAGCTCGGGAGCCGCGAGCGGCTTCGGGAGGCCCTCGATGCGCCGGGGGCTCGCGCTCGCGACCTCGACGTTCGCGGCATAGCCCGCTTGCGACAGCGCCACCTCGTTCTCACCGGCCGCGCATGGCGCCATGTACTCGTGGGCGCCGTGCCCGCCCATCATCCCGACGTCCGCCTCGACGCGGTACCACTCGAGCCCGCTGCGGTCGAAGATGCGGTCGTAGGCCTTCACGTGGAGCTCGTACGAGGCGTCGAGCCCCTCCCGGTCGCGGTCGAACGAGTAGGAGTCCTTCATGATGAACTCGCGCGTGCGCAGCAGGCCCGCGCGCGGGCGCGGCTCGTCCCGCTCCTTGGTCTGGATGTGGTAGAGGATCCGCGGCAGGTCGCGGTAGGAGCGCAGCTCACGCGTCATGTGGTAGGTGATCGCCTCCTCGTGCGTCATCGCGAGCACGTGGTCTGCACCCTTGCGGTCCTTGAGCTTGAACAGCTCGTCGATCGCGAAGCGTCCGGTCTGTCGCCACAGCTCGGCGGGCTGGAGCACCGGCATCAGCATCTCGAGCCCTCCGATCGCGTCGATCTCCTCGCGCAGGATCTGCTCGACCTTGCGGTGCGAGCGCCAGCCGGCCGGAAGGAAGGTCCACATGCCCGCGCCGAGCTGGCGCACGAGGCCCGCCCGCACCATCAGACGGTGCGAGATCGCCTCGGCGTCGGCGGGCACCTCCTTGACCGTCGGCAGCAGGTAGGCGGACAGGCGAGTCATCCGAGCTCGCGGTCGAGCGTGAAGGCGGCCGAGATCAGCGCCAGGTGGGTGAACGCCTGCGGGAAGTTGCCGAGCTGCTCACCCGTAGGGCCGATCTCCTCCGAGTAGAGGCCGAGATGGTTGGCATAGGTCAGCATCTTCTCGAACGCGAGCCGCGCCTCCTCGAGCCGCCCGGCCCGCGCGAGCGCCTCGACGTACCAGAAGGAGCACATCGAGAACGTGCCCTCGTCGCCCTCGAGGCCGTCTGGCGACGCCTGTGGGTTGTAGCGGTAGACCAGCGAGTCCGACACGAGCTCGTTCGAGATCGCGTCAAGCGTGGAGAGCCAGCGCGGGTCGGTCGGGGCGATGAACTTGACGAGCGGCATCAGCAGCACCGAGGCGTCGAGCACCTCGGTCTCGTAGTGCTGCACGAACGCGCCGCGGCCGGGGTGCCAGCCGCGCTCCATGATCTGGCGGTAGATGCGGTCGCGCTGGGCGCTCCAGCGCACGATGTCGGCCGGCAGCCCGCGCTGGCGAGCGATCCGCACCGCCCGCTCGAGGCTCACCCACGACATCAGCCGTGAGTAGGTGAAGTGCCGGCGCCCGCCGCGGGTCTCCCAGATGCCCTCGTCGGCCTGGTCCCAGTTCTCGCACACCCACTCGACGATTCGCGAGAGGTCCTCCCAGGCGTCGTGGTAGAGCGGCGTGCCGTACTTGTTGTAGAGGTAGACCGAGTCCATCAGCTCGCCGTAGATGTCGAGCTGTAGCTGGTCGGCAGCCTCGTTGCCGATCCGCACGGGACCCGAGCCCGCGTAGCCCTCGAGGTGCGGGAGCGTCTGCTCGGGCAGGTCCGTGCGCCCGTCGATCCCGTACATGATCTGAAGCGGCCCGGAGGCGCACCCCTTGGAGTCGCGGAAGCGGTCCGTGAGCCAGCCCATGAACGCCTGCGCCTCGTCGGTGAAGCCGAGCCGCAGGAGCGCGAACAGGGAGAAGGCGGCGTCGCGGATCCACGTGTAGCGGTAGTCCCAGTTGCGCCCCCCGCCGAGCTCCTCGGGAAGGGACGTCGTCGGTGCGGCGACGATCGCGCCGGTGGGCGCGTAGGTAAGCAGCTTGAGCGTGAGGGCCGAACGGTGCACCATCTCGCGCCAGCGGCCCGTGTAGCGCGAGCGGTCGAGCCAGCGACGCCAGTAGGCGACCGTCTCCTCGAAGGCCGCCCGCGTGTCCTCCTCGTCGTATGAGCGCGGCTTGCGGCCTTCGAGCACGTCGTCGAGCACGAACGTGACGCTGTCGCCGGTCGCGACTTCGAAGCTCGCGCGAACGCCGGTCTCGGTGCGTTCGAGCGCGACCGGTGACGCGAGTGCGATCTCGAGCGCGTCGGTCTCGAACACCGCGCCGCGCTCGTGCATCCGGAGCTCGTGGCGCTCGCGCCCGTAGTCGAAGCGCGGCTCGACCTCTATCTCGAAGTGCAGGCGGCCGCGCACGCCGACGACCCTGCGCATGAGGCGGTGCGAGTTCTCGTGCGGTCCCTTGACCGGCATGAAGTCCTGCACCTCGGCGACCCCCTCCTCGCTGAGGAAGCGCGTCAGCAGGACATTGGTGTCTGGAAAGTACAGCTGCTTGCTCTTCCAGCCCGCGCGACTGGGAGCGATACGCCAGTGCCCACCGCGCTCGGAGTCGAGGATCGCCGCGAACAGCGACGGCGCGTCGAAGCGCGGGCAGCAGTACCAGTCGACCGTGCCACCGGTGCTCACGAGCGCGACCGAGTGCATGTCGCCGATCAACCCGTGGTCCGCTATCGGCGGGTAGCGCTCGGACGCGCCGGAGTCGTGGGGCCCCTCGAGCAGCGACTCCTCGCTGGTGCGAGCGGCGGCGCCTGTCACGCGCCCTCAGCGACGGCGATCACGTGCTTGATCCCTCCGGGGTGTCCCACGAGCAGCTTGCGGTGCTCCTCGATCGAGTGTCGCGCGGAGATCAGCGCTCGCACGGCGTCCGGCCAGCGCTGCGAGAAGTGCTCGAGGTCGGAGATCGCCTCCTCGAAGGAGTCGAAGCCCGCGTTGACGGTCCCGAGCGCGACCTGGTTCCGAAGCACCATCGAGCGCATCAGCGCGTCGGTGTCGACCTCGGCGAGCGGGCCGTGGCCCGGCACGCCCGTGAATGCGAGCAGGCCGTTCGTGCCGAGCACGCCCAGCACTTCGAAGGCGAGCTTCGACGCGCCCGAGCCCTCGTAGACGAGGTCGATGTTGCCGACCCGCTCGGCGAGCTCGCCCGGCGACACCTGCTCGGAGGAGACGTAGGTCGCGCCGATCGCGCCGGCGACGTCCGCCTTCTCGTTGGGCGCGGGCGAGCGCGAGTAGACCCAGGTCGAGAAGCCGCGGCGACGCAGCGCCATGGCGCCGAGCTGGGCCACGGGACCGGCACCGAGCACGACCGCCGAGAGCCCGCGGCCGGGCTCATCGGACGCGGCGCTCGGATCGGCCCACGGCAGGCGCCGCTGGATCTCCCACACCTGCGCGAGGGCCTTTTCGGCGATCGTCAGCGGCTCGACGAGCACCGCGCTCTCGCGCAGGCCGTAGGGGACCTGGTGCAGGTAGCGCTCTTCGTCGACGAACAGCTCCGTCATGAAGCCGTGCGCGAGCTTGATGCCACGCTCGCTGTAGTCGCCGGTCTGGCAGAAGTCCTGGCGCCCGGCGCGGCAGGGCCGGCAGTGAAGGTGCTCGCAGGGTCGGCGCACCATCGGCACGGCGAGGTCGCCCGGCGCGAAGCGCTCCACGTCGCGCCCTACCTCGACGACCTCCGCGAGCGCCTCGTGACCGAGCACGAGCCGCTCGTCACCGGGTGGCGGGGAGCCGTACTGGAAGCCCGCGATCTCGCGGTCGGTCCCGCATACGCCGACCTCGAGCGTACGCAGCTTCACGCCCGTGGCGGACGCGAGCGCGGGCTCTGGGATGTCGGCGAGGCCGATCTCCTCGCGGCCGGGATCGACCGTCACGGCCCTCATGCGATGCGGGGGCTGCGGGGGCGGGACATGCGCCCATTCTCACACGCGCGCCCGACCGCACCGAAACCTCGGGGCCCGTACTAGTTTTCAGCACCGATCGCCTTGCAGGTGCGCCGCCCCACGACCATGCGAATGCTGCCCGTGCTGGTGGCCGCGCTGGCGCTCGCGCCCGTCGCCCCCGCGGGGGCCTCGAGCGGCCAGGAGTCGATGATGGAGGACACCCAGGAGCTCCTCCAAGGCGGCCCGGCGCGGCGCGCCGCCGCGCTTGACGAGCTCGCAGGCCTCGGCGTCGACATCGTCAAGGTGCGTGTGCAGTGGCGGACGCTCGCCCCGAACGGCGCCTCCGAGGCACGGCCCGCGTTCAACGCCTCGGATCCAGCGGGGTATCCTCCGGGCGCGTTCGAGGCGCTAGACGACGTCGTCACTGGGGCGACGCAGCGCGGCCTCAAGGTCTTCTTCATGCTCAGCCCGCCGGCGCCCGAGTGGGCGACCAAGCGCGGAGAGCGCGCCGGCCACACGGGCGTGCTGCGAGCCGATCCGTCCGACTTCGGGCGCTTTGTCGAGGCGGTCGGGCGGCGCTACTCGGGCACGCGCGGATTGCCCGCCGTGCGGATGTGGTCGATCTGGAACGAGCCGAACCACCCGCAGTTCATCCAGCCGCTGTCGGAGCGCCTGGGAGGCAGGCTCGCACCGAGCTCGCCGCACCAGTACCGGCGCCTCTATGCCGCCGCACAGGGGGCGCTCGCCCGCTCGGGCCACGCCCGTGACACGGTCCTCTTCGGGGAGATCTTGCCGGTTGGCCAGGGGCGCCTCAGTGCCACGAGCACCCTGCGCCCGATCCTCTTCCTGCGGGAGTTCTTCTGCCTCGACCAGAGCTACCGCCCCTACCGCGGCGCCGCCGCGCGAGCGCGGGGGTGCACCCGCTTCCCGAAGCTGCGCATGAGCGGGCTCGCCTACCACGCCTACACCAAGCCTCGCGGCCCGCGCGTGCCGCTGCCGAGTCCCGACGACGCGACGATCGGCCAGGTGCGCCGGATCGAGGCCGCGCTCGACCGGATCGCCGTGCGCACGCGGCGGCTGCGCCGCGGGATGCCGATCTACAACTCCGAGTTCGGCCTCCAGACCGACCCCCCCGACTGCGCCGGCTTCGGCACCTCGCTCACCAACCAGGCGGCCTTCATGAACGAGGCCGAATGGGTCTCCTTCAGTCGCCCGCGCGTCAAGACCTACTCGAACTACCTGCTCGTGGACGACGCGATCCGCACGCAGTTCGAGCCGGGCACGAACCGCCGCTACCAGGGCTTCCAGACCGGCCTGCGCTACGGCCCGTTCGCCGTCAGGTGCGAGAGCCCCGATATCGCGCTCGCCTCGGGCTCCGCCAAGCAGCCGGGCTACGACGCTTTCCGGACCCCGATCTACGTGCGCCGGCTGCGCGGGGCGGTGCAGGTGTTCGGGCTCGCGCGGCCACGCAAGGGTCAGGCCCAGGCAATCGAGGTTCTGCGCGACGGGGCGGTCGTGAAGACGGTCACGACGAGCGGCTACTTCCTGACCAGCGTCCGCGGAGGCACGAGTGGGCGCTGGCAGCTGCGCTGGAGCTTCGGCGG
>Ga0136612_10000572_pt1 | contig 13489 bp, 13 predicted proteins | sample AntDryUQ224A2306_2_FD_106644 | JGI IMG/M metagenome (GOLD analysis project Ga0136612, IMG submission 106644) | Polar desert sand microbial communities from Dry Valleys, Antarctica - metaG UQ224A (23.06) | ecosystem: Environmental > Terrestrial > Soil > Desert | place: Antarctica: Dry Valley... | reverse complement strand
TTCCGCCTGGCCGCCGACGCCCTGCGGGTAATCGTGCCAAGAGACTCCACCATCGCCGGCCGCCAATAAGGGCAGAACCTTCGTCGCACGGGCGCCGCGTCCCCGCCCGACGGTCGCTCTCCGAGGAAGGTCGCATCGTCGCCACGACCTCGCAGACCTATACCTAATAGCGACGTTCTGGGAAGCACGAGGGCGATGACGAACGGGGCTGGCGCGACGACGGGGACATACGAGTACGACGTGTTCGGGGAGACGAGCTTCAAGTACACGGGGCGGCAGTCGGACGAGGGTACGGGGCTGTACTATCTGAGGGCTCGGTACTACGACCCGAACACGGGGAGGTTCCCGTCAACGGATCCGTTCCCGGGGCCGCCGGCCTCCCCGCAGACACAGAACCCGTACGCCCACGTGAGCAACAAGCCGGCGAACGCGACCGACCCCTCAGGCGAAGTGCCGCCGGTAGTGGCATGGTGCTTTGTTGAAACAGTAGCGGGTGCGGTCAGCCTTGTGAGCAGTGCAAATACTCTGAAAAATGACCACAGTGCCGGCAAGGAGGAGATAGCAATGCTGGGCCCATCACCTACCGGGAATGGGATGTGAATCCATCCCTCTCAAACGATAAGCGGGGTCTTGAACGCCTCGGCACGGGCAGCGACGGCTCGGCATATTACACGAGCGACCACTATCACACCTTCAGAAAGATGCGCTGATCATGACCAATCGCCACACTACGGACTTCGCGTTGGAGCGAATCAAGCAAGTCGGGCCACCATACATCCACCTACTTGTCGCTGACCCAGGAACAGCCTATGAAGGCTCCTGGCTACTTAAACAAAGAAGGACTGTGCGCACGGTTGATGCGTGCTAAACACATGAGGACGTTTGCCGGACTCTACACAGAAACGTCGGCAGCCCTGCAGTTCCCGGATTACTTCGGCTACAACTGGGCGGCCCTTGACGAGTGTCTGGCCGATCTGATGTGGCTCCCAGCAAATGGTTACGTACTGCTGATCACAGACGCAGCTCAAATCTTAGAGGAGGAGAAGGAGCTCGATAATTTTGAGGCACTCGTAGCATTGGCGACGGGCGCTGCGGATGAGTTCAGCCGTCCAGTTGAGTTAGGTGAATGGTGGGACCGACCGGCACTGCCGTACCATCTGGTGTTACAAGAGCAAACAGAGAATGTCTCGGCCATTGAGCAGCGGCTGAACGCAGCGGGCATCATCTTCACGAGGCTGAATCGCACAGAGCCCGAAGGTTAACCTGGCGCCAATAGCACATCTCGGCAGCCGCCAACTGCGCACCGACGCTAGCCTCACCACAGGCGTCGTCCTCGTTCCACCACATTTCGGGGCAACGACCAGTGGCTAGGAACGACCCCAGCCCACCCGATCTACAACCGGGAGCAAGGCCGGGTGGAGGCGTCGGAGCTGTAGGTCGGCGCGCACGTCCGGCAGGCAGACGGCAGGTTCGGAGTTATGAACAGTGTACGGGCGGCGCTCGACCCGCAGAGGATGTATAATCTCACCGTCGAGGGAGCCCACACCGTCTTCGTCGGGCAGGGCAAGTGGCTGGTTCATCACTCGGGTTGCACCGATTGGTTATACGAGATATGTATGACTGCCCACGGATGGGATCGCCTCCTCCAATGTGGATGGACCAAGGTCGATTACGACCTGGTCAAGCAAGGCGGTCGGGTAGCTACCCAAGCGGATGGTGCTTCCGTTTTCGTCAAACAGACAGAAAGGGGCTACCTTGTTCTGATCGAGAACGAAGCTGGTCAGGTCGTAAGCGCAATGCGCAAAGATTTCACAGCGAAGGAAGTGCAAGGCCTGGCGCAGGAATACGGGTGGCGTTACAGATGATGGAGCATATGAACTTACAGCCAGGTGTTCCCTTCTTGTAGCTCGGCGGACCTTGAAAGACCCCTTTGGGTCACTGGTGCGTTGCCCCCCCGGTACAGACGGTCGTTCGATTACCTGGCCATCCTTCGCAGATATGGAGTCACACGATAGATCGCAATATGCTCACGCCCATTGTACTCAGAGGAGTTTGCTTCACGCTCACACTCGAACCCTCGGGTTCTAAATCTAGACTTGATCGCTACAGACACTGGTTCGTGGGGGCGTTGACGCTAAGCTCCGACGTATCTGAAGACTTGCCCGATCTGAAGATTACCTCAGAGTTTCCTCATACAGATCTGGAACGCCTTTGCAGTCGGGCGGATGAGCATATGAGTGCCCTGGCAAGAAATCACAACCATGATGATCACCCGACTTGGGGTACACTGGACTGGGATTTCACGATTCAGTTTCTCGATGGAATGGTCGAGCGCCAGGAAGATACTCTTGATGGCGTGTTCAGCGTACAGGTCGTCCTTTTGTACGAACTCAGTCCCAACCCCGGGGACTGGTTGAAAGGTGGATATGAGGGACGAGTAAAAGTCGAGGAAATGATCAGATTCTGCGCATCAGTGCGTGAGTATGTCAACTCCTGGCGACAGGGGTGATAACCGACCCAGTACTCAGCGTGTTCTGCTCTGAGTATGGCTGGTCTGAGTTTGGCTAGATTGTAGTCGTGAAGCAGAACCGGTTTGGTGGACGTCAATCATCAAGTGCGAGCCGCTTGAGTCCACCCCCGCCCACCCGTTCTACAACCGCGAGCGAGGATGGATAGAAGCGTCGGAACCGTGGCCCGGCGCACACGTCAGGCAGGCGGACGGCGGGTTCGGCGCGGTGGACGACTTGCGTGCCACGGTGAAGCCTCAGCGGATGAATTGTCGTAACATTGAGGGCTCGCCCACCTTTCTTGTTGGCGATTGCGACCTCCTGGTTCACATCGAGTGGACCGACCGGCTGTTCGCGATTCATACCCCCAAGTGCGACCGGAATCATCCCTTGAAACGCCGATGGAAGTATGCAGACGCCCCTTGGTCATAGTAGGCCATCCAACGGCTAACCACCCTGTAGGGCGTCCGCATAGCGCCGAGCGGTTGCGGCGCGTGCGAGCGGTAGGTAGAATTATTTGGAGCGTCCGCGTCGGCAGGGAGCGACAGGGGCGCTCGGATCGTGTTTGGGAGCGCCGGCCCTTGCGTTGGAGGTGCGACAAGGGGACGAGGTGGGCGCCTTTCGATTATTCGGCGGGTGGCGCCCCGGCCCAGCGGCGGTCGTTAGGGAAGGGACAAAGCGTGCGGGCGACCGTACGGCACAAACTACCCAACCCTTGCCGTGGTTTTAACTCCCTCCATATCGTCGCGCCGTTTTCTTCGGTGCAGGAGGAGTCCCGTTTTATGTGCGGTATATTCGCTTACACAGGGCCCGAGACCGCAGCAGCTGAGATGATCCTCGACGGCCTGCGTCGCCTCGAGTACCGAGGCTATGATTCCTGGGGAATCGCTGTTCGTGACAACTGCTCGATACTCACCGAGCGCAAGGTAGGCAAGATCGGCGAGGCTCACGTAGACCTGCCCGCAAGCTCTGTTGGTTTCGGCCACACACGCTGGGCGACCCACGGCGGCGTCACTCAGGCGAACGCCCACCCACACACCGACTGCACCGGCAGGCTGGCTATCATCCACAACGGTATCGTCGAAAACCACTCCGAACTTAGACGCAGGATGATCGCTCAAAACCACGTGTTCGTGTCCGAGACCGATACCGAGGTGGTGGTCCACATGGTCGAGGACGCGCTCAAGGGTTGCGACGACGCGCCCGAAACCCTCATCGAAGCTGTGCGCGAGGTTTTCGCTGAGCTTGAGGGAATGAACGCGATCATGCTGCTCGATTGCCGCAACGATGCTCTCGTCGCGGTCAAGAACGGGTCCCCGCTCGTGGTCGGCTTCGGCAATGGCCAGAACTATATCGCGTCCGACGCGTCGGCGTTGCTGCCACACACCCGAAGGGTCGCGTTCGTGAACGACGGCGAGCTTGTCGTTATTCGACCGGAGCGTGTCGAGCTGGTGGACGCCGCGTCGGGCCGATCGCTCAACCCCGAAATCGTTACGCTCGATTGGAAGGTGGAGCTCGCCGAGCTTGGTGAGTATCCACACTTCCTCATCAAGGAGATACACGAGCAGCCGGCCATCGTGCGCTCCATCGCCCTCTCCCAGACGGGCCTGGTCGAGAAGCTCGCCGAGATGATGCGCGACTCGTACGGCACATTCTTTATCGGCTGCGGCACCGCTGCAAACGCCGCGCTCGTTGGGCAGTACCTGTTCTCGCGGATCGCTCGCCGCCACGTCAACTTCGAGGTCGGCAGCGAGTTCGGCTACCTCGAGCACTTCCTCACACCGCGGAGCCTCGTGATCGCCCTCTCGCAGAGCGGCGAGACGATTGACGTGATCGAGCCGCTCGCACGCGCCAAGCGGGAGATCGGCGTGCAAGTCGCCGCGCTGGTCAACGTCCTCGGCTCGACCCTGTACAGGCTGGCAGACTTCGCACTGCTGCTCAACGCCGGACATGAGAGGTCCGTCCTCGCGACGAAAAGCTACATCGCCAAGCTGGCGGTGCTCACGCTCACAGCATACGCAATGGACGACCGTTTGCAGGAGGGTCGCGACCTGCTGCTGCGGGCGGCGGACCTGATCAGCGAGCAGCTTTCGGAGGAGGCGACTGAGCGAATCGCCGAGCTCGCCGAGTTGATATACGAGCGGGACAACATGTTCCTCATCGGTCGCGGCTTGAGCTACCCGGTGTCGTTGGAGGCCGCGCTCAAGATAAAGGAAGTTAGCTACATACACGCCGAGGGATTCGCGGGCGGCGAACTCAAGCACGGTGTGATTGCCCTGATCGAGCCAGGGACGCCGTGCGTTGTGTTCGCACCCAACGATGAGACGCGCGGCGGCATACTTTCGGGCGCAATGGAGCTAAGGGCTCGCGGCGGCTACATCATCGGCGTCGCGCCGGAGCCGAGCGAGGCTTTCGACTACTACCTACCCGTCGGCGACGCCGGCGACGCTTCACCGCTCGTCAGCGCCGTACCAGCCCAAATACTGGCCTACAACCTGGCCCTGAAGCGTGGGACTGACCCAGACAAGCCTCGAAACCTTGCCAAGAGCGTAACGGTGAAGTAGGTCGCGTGATGACGAATCAACCTGACAAGCGCCCGACGGCCGATGGGCTGCGGCGGATGGAGGCGACTACAAGTGGCGCATGAAGCGAGACTCCGAAGGAAGGCGGCCGCCGTCCTGCCGCCGCCTGATCAAAAGGCCGCGTACGTGCGGGACATGTTCACCGACATCGCCCCTCGTTACGACCTGCTCAACGGCGTGATGAGCCTCGGTATGCACCACGTTTGGCGACGACACGCCGTCCGGCTCGCCGGGCTGCGGGCGGGAGACTCAGCGCTCGACGTCGCCACCGGCACAGGCGACTTCGCCTTTGCACTCGCCCGGCGCGTCGGGCCGGGCGGGCGCGTGGTCGGCGTGGACTTCAGCGAGGGGATGCTCAGACTCGCCGCACGAAAGTCGCACGCGGAGGGTGTCGAGCACTTCGTCTCCTTCGAGTGGGCCGATGCACTCGATTTGCCGTTCGAGGACGACGAGTTCGACGCGGCGACGGTGGGTTTCGCCGGCCGCAACGTTACGGACCTACGACGCTTCTTTTCGGAGATGCGCCGTGTGGTCCGCCCGGGAGGCAGGGTGGTGCACCTCGAGCTGTCCAAACCGACCACCCCCGGGTTCCGCACGATCTACGACGCCTATCTCCACTACGTTGTACCCCGCGTCGGCGGCGCACTCGCGGGCTCTCGGTCGGCCTACACGTACTTGCCAAACTCGCTGACGCCCTTCCCAGACCCACAGTCGCTCGCCGGCGTCATGCGCGAGGCGGGGCTCGAGCCCGTGCGTTGGCGCCCGCTCGCGTTCGGAACGGTGACGCTGCACATAGGAGTGGTCCGTTGAGACGAGCAGCCCCACGGGTGGTCTTCTTCGACGCGCTCGGCACACTGTTCAGGCTTACGCCGCCGCACGAGATCGTCCGCCAGGTGATGACCAGACAGAACCACCCAATGACTGAAAGCGAGGCGCTCTCGAAGCTCGAACGTGCGAACCAGTGGTGGCTCAACGCGGCCCGCCGGCCAGGTCGAACCGCTACAGAGGAGCTCGCTGAGCGCCGTCACTATATACGCCTGTTCCTAGAAGACTACGGACGACCGAGCGACACTGCCTTGGCCGCCCACCTACTGGAAGACGGTTACTGGGCGCGATGGGCCCGACCTTACGTAGATAGCCACCCGGTGCTCGCCACGCTCGCGGTGCGAGTCCGGTTAGCACTGCTCTCCAACGGCGGCCCATCCCTCCTTGACGCCGTGCGACACGCGGGGCTCGCCGACTTTTTCGAGCAGATGGCGGCGGGTTTGGAGGTTGGCGTGCAGAAGCCTGAACCTGAGGCGTACCTGCTCGCCGCCGCACGGATGTCGGTCGCGCCCGAGGACTGCGCACTGCTCGATGATACGCCTGAGAACGTCGAGGGCGCACTGGATTGCAATATGCGCGGCATCCTGCTCGACCGCGACGGCGTTCACGGCGACTGGCCCGGCGAACGGGTCGGCGGGCTCGAACGGCTACTCTATCTGCTCGGCGCCCACGACGAGGCCAACTGAACGACGGTCGGCGCGTCCTGCCGGCGCAGCCCAACGACGGGCTCGGGTTCAGCGCCGAGCACGGCGCGCGAAACACTATAGTTACGGAGGATAGGCAATGGCGCAACCAGTCACGATCTACACGACTCCGACGTGAGGATACTGCACCCAGGCGAAGAGTTACTTCCGCCAGAAGGGAGTTCAGTATGCAGAGAAGGACGTATCAAAGGACCAATCGGCCGCGCAGGACGTGATCAGGCTCAGCGGACAGCGCGGCGTACCGGTAATCACGATCGGCGCCGAGGTCGTGGTCGGCTTCGACCGCAGGAGGATAGACGAACTCATGGCTACCGATCCAAACCGAAAGGCGAGTCTCGGCCTCTCAGTGGCCGACGCAAGTCGGATCGCCCTCGAACACGGCGTCGTGCCGATCTTCGGGGCGTACGTAGGCCGGGTCCGGACGGGCGGGCCGGGCGAGCGGGCCGGGTTGCGGAGCGGGGACATTGTTACTGAGGTCAACCTCAGGTCGGTGCGCAACGCCGCCGATCTGGAAAAAGCTGTTAAAACCATCCCCAGCGGAGGTCGGGTCTCGATAACCTGGATCCGTGGTCACCAAACGATGCGAGCCGAGACCAGCTTGTAGCCGCCTAAACTGCGCCCCGTCGGGCTCGTCGGAGCGCGACCTAGCTGAGAGGATTCTATTGCCCAGGTTCGACACGCTCCAAACGTCGTTGGTGTGCGCCGTCACAGGGCCGAGCAGCGCGAACCGCACGGACGCTCGGTGGGATGTGTGGGGTACCGACCTCGGCCACATGTTCGAGCACAACGGGAGGGAGTACATGGCATTTGGCGACACCTACGGCCGGAACCGAAAACACCCACGAAGCAATGCGCTGGCACTGCTGGCCCCCGAGAACGACCCGAACACCGGACTGACCATCGAGAGTATGGAGACCGACGCGAGTGGGCGCGCTCGTCAGATCATCCCCAACCGGCTGCTGCACTTCGAGGTCACCGTGATCCCGACGTATGGTGTGTCGGTCGGCGACCGGATGTATCTGCACTACATGTCCGTCCGTCGCTGGTTGCAGCCCGGTCGCTGGCAGCTAAATCACTCGGGCCTCGCATACTCCGACGATGATGGGAGAACATGGCGGCGAGCGGGCGGGCGCAGGCCGGGGAACAGCGCCTTCAGCCAGGTCGCATTCGTCAAGGCGAACGGCTTCGTGTACTTGTTCGGCATTCCCGCTGGTCGCTTCGGCGCGCTCAAGCTCGCACGCGTGCAGGAGGACGCCCTCCTCTCGCCGAGGCTTTACGAATACTGGACGGGCGATGTTTGGTCCAACGACGGCGAGAAGGCGGCGACCACGCTCGTTCCGGCGCCCGTCGGCGAACTCTCCGTCGCGTGGAACTCCTACTACAGCCGTTGGCTGATGATGTACCTTGACGAGCGCACGGCCTCAATAGTCCTACGAACCGCCGACGTGCTCACCGGTCCGTGGTCCGAGGAGCGCACCGTCGTCACGGCGGAACATTACCCGCAGCTCTACGCGCCTTACATCACGCCACGCTGGAACGACGGCCCGGAAGTATACTTCACAATGTCGCTTTTCGGCTCGTACAACGTGTTCCTCATGCGCACCCGACTAGGGCAACACGCGTTTGAGCGCCCCTCCGGCGAGTCGTAGCCGGCTTCTCAGCAGAACCGTGCGCCCGAACCTACGCTCGCAACGGCCCGGATTTTGCAGTATGTCCCTGGACGACGACCAACTGATCAGTTGCTCTTGCTAATGCTTTCGGGACGACGCAGAGTCGCCCTGAACACCACGGAGAACTCAATGGATATTGAACTGGGCGGCCTGCATCACCTCACCGCAATAACGAGCAACGCTTCGCTCAACGTCGCTTTCTACACCCAGGTACTTGGGCTTCGGCTCGTCAAGAAGACCGTCAATCAGGACGACGTGTCCGCGTACCACCTGTTCTATGGGGACGAGGCCGGAAACGCCGGCACGGAGGTAACGTTCTTCGACTGGGAACACGCAGGCCGAAACCTACCCGCCGCCGGTTCGATCTCCGCGACCGCGCTCCGCGCGCCCGGGCGCGAGACAGTGGAGTGGTGGGCGCGGCGCTTTGACGACCTGGGCGTGACCCACGGAGAGATCGTGGAGCGGAACGGTCGCGCCGTTCTGCCCCTCGCCGACCCCGAGGGACAAAGCCTCGAGCTGGTTGACGACACCCGTGCGGACGGCGACGGAGTTGGTCCGGGCACGCCGTGGGAACAGAGCCCCGTGCCTTTGGACAAAGGCATCCGCGGGCTGGCGGCGGTCACGCTCACGGTCCGTACGCTGCACCCCACCGAGGCGATGCTCCTAGAGGTGCTGGGCTTCCGCAAAACCGGGGAAACCGACGAGGGCGGCGTGATGGTCGCCTACTACGAGGTCGGACCGGGAGGGCCCGGCGCGGAGTTGCGTGTCGTCGTCCGGCCGGAGCTGCGACAGGGACGCGGAGCGGGCGCCGGCGGCGTACACCACGTCGCGTTTCGCACGCCCGACGACGAGCAGCACTCCGCCTGGCAAGCTCACCTGTCGAGGCTGGGCGTCGGAGTCACGCCGGTGATTGACCGATTCTACTTTCGCTCGATCTACTTCAACGAGCCGGGCGGCGTACTTTTCGAGATAGCCACCGACGGCCCCGGCTTCGCGGCGGACGAGGACCCAGCGCACCTCGGCGAGCGGCTGGCCCTGCCTCCCTTCCTTGAGCCGAACCGGGCGGAGATCGAGGCGAACCTCAAGCCCATCACTCCGGTGGATCTCAGCACCGTACGGTAGCGCACGCGCCGCAGGGAGAACCGTAAGGTCGTTGGATCGAGCTGCTGACCATCGAGGGGGAGCAGCTTGAGACCACCCCCGCCCACCCGTTCTACACCCGTGAGCGCGGCTGGGTGGAGGCATCGGAGCTGTGGCCCGCCGCTCACATCCGGCAGGCCGCTGGCGGATTCGGCGTCGTGGACTCGGTGCGGGCAGCCCTGTACCCGCAGAGAATGTATAATCTTATCGTCGAGGGGGCTCACACCTACTTCGTCGGGCAGGGCAAGTGGCTGGTGCACAATTAGCCGTTGGAAGGACGCCTCGCCTACGTGATGGGCTGCGACATCGAACTGACGCTCGGCAGTCGCTCCGAATCGGTCGTGTTGCGCCGCCGTATGGTATACTAAGGCGATTAGTGAACGTAACAGTTGATACTCAGAGGAGGAAGAATGGCTATAGACGCCGTCGCCAAGGCGCCTGTCATAGAACAGTTTCGGCAGCACGACGACGACACCGGTTCGTCGGAGGTACAGATCGCCCTGCTGACCCAGCGGATCGCGCACCTGACTGATCACCTGCGTATGCACAAGCACGACAACCACACTCGGCGTGGACTGTTGAAGATGGTTGGTCGCCGCCGCCGCTTGATAGCATACTTGCGCCGCAACGACACAGAGAAGTACAGGTCCGTCGTACAAAGCCTCGGTCTCCGAGAGGGCCAGCGCCGCTAGGCGTCCCTCCGCTTGAGACCTATCAGTTCGCGCCGAACACCGGCGGCCGCCGACTACCCCGTGCGAATACACTGCGCGCGCGCGCATACTGTCTCGCCCCGCTTACGTCCCGCCGCCTCAAGGCGTCCAGGGATATGCATGTCGCTCGAGACCTGCGGCGGTTCGCACCGTCCGTCGCTCAGGGGAACACACCCTGGGTATTATTTTGAGGAGAGTTATACCCACGTATGGTAAGTAAACAAGAGATTGAGTGGGGGGGCAGCACCCTCACCCTGGAGACCGGCAGGCTGGCCGGTCAGGCGAGCGGCGCAGTGCTTGTTCGCAACGGCGACTCGGTAGTGCTGGCCACAGTCGTCCGCTCAGACCGTCCCAGCACGTTGGACTTCTTTCCGCTCACAGTTCAGTACGAAGAGCGGATGTACGCAGCCGGCAAGATACCCGGCGGGTTCATACGACGCGAGGGCCGGCCGTCCGAGAACGCCACACTCAGCGCGCGACTCACAGACCGACCCCTGCGTCCGCTTTTTCCGAAGGGCTACAAGTACGAGATACAGGTCGTCGTCACCGTGCTGAGCACCGACCAGCAGAACGAGCCCGACCTGCTCTCCATCATCGGCGCGAGCGCGTCGCTGGCCATTTCCGACATCCCATTCGCGGGACCGGTGGGTGCAGCGCGCGTAGGCTACGTTGACGGCGAGTACGTCCTGAACCCGAACGCCGAGCAGCGTGCAGAAAGCCTGCTCGACCTGACGGTCGCGGGTACCGCAGAGGCCGTCATGATGGTAGAGGGCTCGGCCAAGCAACTTCCTGAAGACGTCATGCTCGGCGCCGTCAAGTTCGCACACGAGGCGCTTCAGCCCACGATCGAGATGCAGCGCAAGCTGGCCGAGGAGGCAGGGGTCGCCAAGCACGAGTACGAGCCGCCCGCACCGGACGATGACTTCGCGGAGCGCATCCGCAGCCTCCTCGGCGACCGCCTGACCCAGGCCGTCAATAGCCCCGACAAGGCATCCCGCGAGGACGCCATCGCCGCGCTCAAGGAGGAAGTTGTCGAGCGGATGGCGCACGACGACCCAGAGGGCGTCGAGAACCTCGCCGCCCGAGGCGGACGTGAGTTCGAGGCACAGTACAAGGCGGAGGTTCGCAACGCCATCCTGACCGAGGGCCGCAGGCCGGACGGCAGAGGGCCAAAGGATGTTCGCGAGGTGAGCGCCGAGGTCGGCCTGTTGCCGCGAGCCCACGGCTCGGGCCTCTTCACCCGAGGTCAGACCCAGGTTATCAGCGTAACCACGCTCGGCACCAGCCGACAGGAGCAGATCATTGACGATCTGGGGCTGGAGAGCACGAAGCGATTCCTTCACCACTACAACTTCCCACCGTACAGCACCGGCGAGACCAAGCCGATGCGCGGTCCCAGCAGACGAGACATAGGTCACGGCGCGCTGGTCGAGCGCTCGCTCTTTCAGGTGATGCCCCCTGAGGACGACTTCCCCTACACCGTGCGGGTTGTGTCCGAGGTGATCTCCTCGAACGGCTCCAGCTCGATGGGCAGCGTGTGCGGCTCCACCCTCTCACTGATGGACGCAGGCGTGCCAATCATCGCGCCGGTGTCCGGCGTCGCCATGGGCCTGATCACCGGCGAGGGCGGTAGCTATGTCGTGCTCACCGACATACAGGGTATGGAAGACGCGCTTGGCGACATGGACTTCAAGGTCGCAGGCACCGAGCAGGGCGTCACGGGTCTCCAGATGGACATCAAGACAACGGGCATCTCTTACGAGATAATGAGCGATGCGTTCGAGCAGTCCCGCGAGGGCAGGGCGTTCATCCTCGGCAAGATGCTCGAAGCGATGCCGAGCGTGCGTGAGGAACTGTCCGGCTTCGCACCCCGAATCACAACGCTGAAGATTGACCCCGAGAAGATCGGCGCGGTCATCGGCCCCGGCGGCAAGATCATCCGCAGCATCCAGGATGCAACGGGCGCGCAGATCACCATCGAGGACGACGGCACTGTGCAGATTTACTCCTCCGACGGCCCGAGCGCCGACGACGCCCGGCGCCGCGTCGAGGCTATCACCAAAGACGTGGAGGTCGGACAGACCTACAACGGCAAGGTCGTGCGCATAATGCCGTACGGCGCCTTCGTCGAACTGCTTCCCGGCAAGGACGGCCTCGTGCACATCAGCGAGATGGCCGAGGGCCGGGTCGAGCGCGTCGAGGACGTGGCGGAGCTCGGCGACACAATCGAGGTGATGGTCACCGACATTGATCGCAACGGCAAGGTCAGCCTCTCCAGGAAAGCGATACTCACAGGCCAGATGCCTGCGCCGAAGGCCCCACGCTCCGGTGGTTTCGGCAGTAGCGGAGGCTCGCGCAGCGGAGGCGGCGGAGACCGAGGCGGGTTCCGCAGCGACGACCGACCTCGCAACGACGCACCCCGCGAGGAGCGCCCGCGCAACGACCGTCCCCGCGAAGATCGGGGCGGCTTCCGCAGCGACGACCGACCGCGCACAGATCGCCCCCGCGAGGAGCGTCCCCGCGAAGATCGCCCACGCCGAGAGCCCGCTGATGATCAGCCCGAGACGCCTCGCAGCGAGCCGGGCGGTCCGACCGGGTTCCAGCCCAGCGGCAGAGGGCGGATGGACGAGCGGGGCCTCCCGATCCGCAACGACGAATAGTCCTCACGGCGCCGGGCTAGCCACAGGCCGACGGACGGAACACTGAGTTCCCCCGTCGGCCACTCGTACTTCCACTCCGCGACGCCCGCGTCGTCGCGCCCGCCGACTCTAGCAGTTCCGAAAACCTGGATGCCGGCGGGCGACAGGGATCATTGCGGCCGACCCGCGAGTTGAGTTGCACGAAACGCGCTACGTGGGTAAGATACGCTCCAGATAAACCACAACCTCATCGCAGCACTGAGCACATGGAGGCAGTATGACACAGCAGCTCTCGACCCTCGACGGCGATTCCTCGACGGTTTCAACTGCGGAAGTCGTAACACTTCGCTTCGAACACCATCGCGACGCCGTCGGGGTGGGCGAGCCGACGCTGCGGCTTTCGTGGACCGTCGTCGCCGCAGCCGACGGTTGGCGTCAGGTCGCGTACCAGCTCGAGGCGCTCAGCACAGACAGCAGGCTGCGGGGCGCCACCGACCGTATCTCCTCGGAACAGAGTGTACTAGTGGACTGGCCGTTCGAGCCGCTGTCGTCCCGCGAACGCATTGCAGTGAGGGTGCGCGTGTGGGACGAGGACGGCTCGGCGTCCGCGTGGAGCGACCGGTCCACCGTTGAGGTCGGGCTGCTCAACGCCTCCGACTGGTCCGCACGATTCATCACACCCAGCCGAAGCGCCGCTGCCGAGGAGCGTCCC
>Ga0136612_10000571_pt1 | contig 13502 bp, 4 predicted proteins | sample AntDryUQ224A2306_2_FD_106644 | JGI IMG/M metagenome (GOLD analysis project Ga0136612, IMG submission 106644) | Polar desert sand microbial communities from Dry Valleys, Antarctica - metaG UQ224A (23.06) | ecosystem: Environmental > Terrestrial > Soil > Desert | place: Antarctica: Dry Valley... | reverse complement strand
GCGCTCATCGTCTTCGACGTGGACGACTTCAAGTCGATCAACGACAAGGTCGGTCACCTCGCGGGCGACCGCGTCCTCGCCCAGGCAGCCGATCGCCTGCGTGAGGCCGTGCGGTCGGTGGACGTCGCCGCCCGGATCGGCGGGGACGAGTTCGCCGTGATCCTCCCCGAGTCGAGCGCCGAAGACGCAGACCAGCTCTACCGCCGCGTGCAGAGCTCGATGCGTGGGACGTCACTCGGCCCGGCCGAGGATCGGTTGCGCCTCTCGGCAGGCATCGCCGAGCTGCAGCACGGCGACACGGCGGCCGGCCTCTTCGAGCGGGCCGACGGAGCGCTGTACCGCGCGAAGGACCTCGGCAAGGATCGGGCCGACGTCTCGCGCAGCGCGGATCGCCCTTAGCGCACTCCTACGTCGCGGGCTGCGCGACGAGCTTCGGCGCCTGGGTCGGAGCAGGCACGCCGCCCGCCTGTTCGATCGTGATCGCGACGACGGCTCCCGGCCTGATCGCCACCGACAGGGGTACCATCGTCTCGGCGCCGGCGAACACCGCGGCCGAGGCAGGCGCCTTGGCATTCGGCTTGATGACCCACGCCTGGTAGGCCTTCCCGGCCGGGGCAACTCCGAGCCCGTCGAGAATCAAGACCCCGCGGCCATTCGCTCCGAGGGCGAGGATGATCCGGCCACCCGAGTTGGCGATGGGCATCCGCTTCGTGCTCGGCTTCGCGAGGAGCGAGATGGCTTCGTCCATCTCGGACATCGTCGTCTGGACGGCTTCAGTGGAGTCGTCGGAGTCGAGGCTCGAGACGAGGGCCGTGGTGCCGAGGGCGATCGCGGCCACGCCCACCAGCGCCGCGAGCGTGATGAGCGCCGCAGTCGAAGCCCGGCGCTTGGGCGGAAGCTCGAGCGGCCCGAGGGTGCTCGTCCGCGAAGGACTCGAGCCGGGGCCGGGCACCGAAGTGGCCGACCCGTTCGTGTCGGGACGCGCGACCGCCGTCGGGGGTGCCGCCTCCACGGACGCGACCATAGTGACGGTCTCGGCCGGAGGTTCAAACGCAAACGGTGCGGGCTCGAAGCGCGCGGACGGGAATGTCGAGCCGGAATCCGGAGCCGGCAGCGGAGCGGAGATGGGCTTCCAACGACGGGAGCGAACACGATGAACGACGTACGCCGCGGCCACAACCGCCCCGAGAACGATCAGCGTTCGAATTCCACGCAGTCCTTCCACCTCCTCCGATCAAGCCCTCGTTGGGAATGCCGACCGGTCGACGCGATACTACTACGCTCGGGAACCACCGAAGAGGAAGGGGAAGTCTGGAGATGACGATCGCGGTCTACGCGGCCTCCGTTGCGCTCGCAGTGGCGTGCATCGTCCTCCTCTTCGTCGCCGTCCGGCGCCTGCTGGGCCGGCAAGAGGAGATCGTGACTGTGATGCTCCGGCGGTTCGACGACAGGCTCGCCGAGTTCGCCCAGACCCTGAACGACGCCGTCAACCGCCCGCCCCCGCCGCCTGTGCTGGTAGCCGAGGATGAAGCTCACGCGATTCCAGAACACGGCGTCATGCGGTTGCTCGAGCTCGCCAAGGAGCGCATGTCGGCGGACGCCGCGGTCGCAGTGGTCTCCGCGCCGAGCAAGGAGCCGATGCTCGCGACCGTTGGACTTTCGCAGGCCGAAGTTGCCCAGGTCGGACGCATGGGCGTTCCCGACTACCGAGGGGCGAGGGCGCTCCAGGTCGCCTTCAACGGCGAAGCCGCCACGCCTCCCGGAAGCACGCCCATCCGATCCGGTCTCGCCGTGCCGCTGCTCGACGTCGAAGACGGACAGGGGATGCTCGCCGTGCTCACGCGCGCACCCGACCGTCGTTTCAGCGAGCTCGACATCACGACGCTCGAGGATGTCGTGAGCGGAACGCGACCCGCGCTCGAAGCGTCTCTCGAGCTACGCGAGCCCGATGCCGTGCCCGAGCTCGACCCTCTCACAGAGCTGTACGACCGTCGCGCGTTTCACGCGCTTCTCGACCGCGAGCTCGGCCGCGCGCGAGGACGACGCGAGCCGCTGGCCCTGCTCATGCTCGATGTCGACCGGCTCACGACGATCAACGCGCGCATCGGTCATCTCGCGGCCGACGACATCCTCGTGCAGATCGCATCCTTGCTTCGTGACGTCGCCGGCCATGACGACCTTCCCTGCAGGATCGGCGGCGGCCGGTTCGGAGCGCTCGTCCCCGGTGGCGACACCCGCGAGGCCGAGCGGCTGTTCGAGCGCTTGCAGGCGAAGCTGCGCGAGCAACCCTTCGCCGAGATCGGGATCGTCACGATCTCGGCGGGCGCGACGGAGCTCATGCAGAGCGATGACGCCGCCGCGCTTCTCGGCCGCGCCGATGCGGCTCTCGGGCTGGCGAAGGTGTCCGGACGCGACACCGTTGTCGCCGCTGCTCATCACGCTGCCTAGCTGGCGCGCGAGATCCCTAAAGGCGTCCGCTTCGCGGCCGCGACGCTGTTCGTTCGCCAGCGGTCAGCGGACCGCCCCGCCGTCCATCCCAACTTCGTGCATGGAGAGAAACGGTGCGAAGCCCGAGAGTGACACCACCCCGTGCTCCGGTAGCCGGTCTCGCTCGCACACGAGCTTGCTCTGCGCGCCCTTCTGTTGGCGGATCGTCCAGGCGACGTAGGCGTCGGCCCGCCGTTCGCTCGTGAGCTCGCGGACGATGGCCGGCCGTGCGGTGGCGAGGGGCACGGCGCCGAGCGACGACGCGTCCTCGAGGGCGCGCACCGTGAACACCCCTTCCGCGGTCCGCAGCTTCACCGTTCGGCCGCTGGCCAGCTCGAACACGGTGGGCGGAGCGGACGTCGCGAGAGCGAGCCCGGTTCCCTCCGGCAGCCACCTCGGCGCCGGTGACACGACGAGCCCTCGCGCGGGAGCACCGGCGAACGTGGTCCGAAAGCGCGTGACGTCGGCCGTAGACGGCCTCGGGGTGACGAGACGCTCCTGAATTTCGGCGCGACGAAGCTCGTCGCCGATGATTCCGCGTGCAACGGAGAGGCTCGCGCCGTCCTCGGCAAGAGCAGCTCGATACGCCGCCCCGCTCCCGCCGAACCGAGCAGCGATGATCCGTCGCTCCATGGCGAGGATCTGCTCCGTTTTCACCACCGCTCGCTGACGCTCGACTGCTCGCACGACGAGAGCGGTGAGCGCGAGCTCGCGATCGCCCGTCATCTTCGCCAGCGCCGCGACAGCGGAGGCGGTGAGCGCTTGTCCGTCGTACACGCAACGGACTCCGGCAGGAAGGTCGATCTGGCCGGTCCGCCGGTCGGAGTCGAGCTCCTCGCCGAGGACCTCGGGCGCGTCGCAGAGATCTGGATCCCGCGCCCAGAGCCAGACGCACGCCGCAAAGGTCTTGTCCGGGTCGTTCGAGCGCTCGTTGCGCTGCGCCCAGCCCCACGACCAGACGTGGGTAAGGCGGAGCTCGCGGGAAACCTGCTCGGCTGCGAACGCCTGCCACTTCGCCACGTCGAACCACCGTGAACGCGGCTGCAATCCCTCGCGCCCGCCCGAGCCGGCCCCGGTTTGGAAGCCGATCATGAGACCGACGCGCGACGGCGGGATGCCGATCGAGAACAGCTTCGCCGCGGACGACCGATAGCCCGTGCGCAGGCGACGCGACCCGTCGACCGCGCCGTCACGCCAGATCAGGTTCGCGTTCGCGTACTTCTCGAGGACGATGTCGGACACCTGCCCGATCGCCCGCCACCACACGCCGGCGTCCCCGCCGGTGAAGGGCTCACTCGACACGAGCAGCGCCGGCCGGCCCCCGCGCTCGGAAAGACGGGTCACGAAGCGGAGGACGTTCGCGCGGTAGCGCTCTGCGGTCGGGGTCAGCGGTGTCGGCAGCGAAGCGCCCCAGAGCTCGTTGAGGGCGATCAGCGGCCGCTCACATCCGCTCACCGACACCGCGTACTCGAAGAGCGAGTCCGCGCGGCGCTGCATCGAATCCGGATCCGCGGGCTCCGACGGGGTTCCGACGCGCTTGCGGAGGTACATGTCCCAGTGCACTGTCGCGGCCCCGGCGCCGCGCGCCTCTGCGGCGAGGTCGGGACCCCCGGTGGCCACGATCACGCCCGGCCGCGCGAAGCGTTCGCGCCAGAAGGTGACGGAGCCGTCCGCGAAGTCGATCCATGCAGGGGGCTGCGGATCGGCGACCCCGCAGGAGAGCTCGTCGGGCCGTGCCGCCGCAGAGCCGACGAGGGAAGCGGGGACGCCGAGAAGACACAGAGCTGCGACGAGAAGCCGTTTCACGATCGGCTAGAGGTAGCAGAAAGAGTTGACGGAGCGTACGAGGTCGGGTGAGCCAAACCTCCTGCGCCCTGGTCGGAGAGAAGGGGGTCTGGCTGAAGCCAGACCCCCCTGGCGCCCTTCGGTCGGGAAGGCCGGGGTCGGGCTACAGCCAGACCCCGGCCCGTCCTACGACTCGTCTTCCGCCGGAGTCTCGAGCTCGGCGACGTCGCCGTCGCCGGCCGCCGGCAGGCCCTCGTCGAACGGAAGGCCGAGCGCGTCGAGATCGAACCCGTCGCCCTCGCCGATCTCCTCGAGCGCGGCCAGGAGCTCCGCCTCGGCCTCCGGTCGCGCGAACGTCACCGGAAGTGGCTCGGTCGGCTCGATCGAAATCTGCCGGTACTGCTTGAGCCCGGTCGCCGCGGGGATGAGCTTGCCGATGATCACGTTCTCCTTCAGGCCGAGCAGACGATCGGTCTTGCCCTCGATGGCCGCGTCGGTGAGCACCTTGGTCGTCTCCTGGAACGACGCCGCCGAGAGGAAGGACTCGGTAGCGAGCGAGGCCTTCGTGATGCCGAGGATGATCGGCTCGAAGGTCGCCTGCTCACCCTTCTCCTTCTTCACCCGCAGGTTCTCGCGCTCCAAGACGACGCGGTCGACGAGCTGGCCCGGCAAGAGCGAGGTCTCCCCTGCGCTCTCGACGCGCACCTTCTTCAGCATTTGCCGCACGATCAGCTCGATGTGCTTGTCGTGGATCTCGACGCCCTGCGACTTGTAGACGTTCTGCACCTCACCGACGAGGTACAGCTCGATCGCAGTTGCGCCCTTGAGCGAGAGCAGGTCGGTCGGATTCAGCGAGCCCTCGTTCAGCGCATCGCCGGACTCGACCAGCTGCCCGGTCGCGACCTTGAGCCGCGTCCGCCGCGGGAAGGCGTACTCCTTCGGATCCGGTAGCTCGCCCTTCTCGTCGATCGCGGTCGGGGTGATCGTCACCTTGATCGTCCGCTCCGAGTCGTCGACGTCGACCTTGCCCGCCACGTCGGTGAGCGTCCCGGCACCCTTCGGGTTGCGCGCCTCGAAGATCTCGACGACACGCGGGAGGCCGTGGGTGATGTCCGCTCCGGCCACGCCGCCCGTATGGAACGTGCGCATGGTGAGCTGCGTGCCCGGCTCCCCGATCGACTGCGCGGCGATGATCCCGACCGCGTCGCCGATCTCCGCAGGCCCGCCCGTGGCCAGGAACGTGCCGTAGCAATAGCGGCAGAGCCCGTACTCGCTGCGGCACTTGAGAACCGACCGGACTGGAATGGTGGCCGTGGTTGCATACTCGCCAAACTCGTCGACCAGCTTGCGGAGGCCGCTCATCGTGATCTCCTCGCCCTTCGAGATGACCAGGACCTTGCCCGGCTTCCCGTCCTTGATCGGCTTCATGATGTCGAGTGCGGCAACTCGGCCGGCGACGCTCTTGTTCGGAGACTCGTCGAGGATGAGAGCGAGATCGACGTACTCCTTGGTGCCGCAGTCGCTCGGGTTCTTGCCCGGCTGGTCGCGGATGATGACGTCCTGGGAGACGTCCACGAGCCGCCGCGTGAGATACCCCGAGTCAGCCGTGCGGAGCGCCGTGTCGGCGAGGCCTTTGCGGGCACCGTGCGTCGAGATGAAGTACTCGAGCACCGTCAGGCCTTCCATGAAGTTGGCCTTGATCGGCCGCGCGATGATCTCGCCCTTCGGGTCGGCCATGAGGCCACGCATGCCCGCGAGCTGGCGGATCTGATTGAAGGATCCGCGTGCGCCCGAGTTGGCCATCATGTAGATCGGGTTCGTCGGCGAGAGGTTCGCCATCATCGCGTTGGCCACCACCTCGGTCGCCTCGGTCCAGATCGCCACGATGCGCTCGTCGCGCTCCTCCTCGGTCATGAGACCGCGGTCGTACTCGCGTCCGACCTTGGACACTTCCTCCTCGAACCGGGCGAGGATCTCCTCCTTGGAGCCCGGGATGACGATGTCGTTCTTGGAGATCGTGATCCCGGCGCGAGTCGCGAACCTGAAGGTGAGCGACTTGATCACGTCGAGCGCGGCCGCGATCGTGTTCGGCCCGTAACGCTCGACAAGATCGCCGATGAACTGGTCGAGCTCACGCTTGGTGAGCGTCCGGTTGAGGAACGGATGGTCCTCCCCTTTACCGCCGGTCGCGTCGTGCAGCGCACGCTCGACCTCGGCGTTGAAGATGACCCGGCCGGGAGTCGTCAGCAGGCGCTCGTCGCCCCACTCGTACTCGATCGGATCCTGGAAGCGCATCTGCTCGGCCTCGACCGCGAACTCGACGTCCTCCTCCGTGCGGAAGCGCGGAAGACCGTTCTTCTTCAGCGTCTTCGCCAGGTCGGCGGCGGTCATCGAATCGAGGTCGTACTCGCAGTAGGTCAGGAAGTAGGCGCCGAGCACCATGTCCTGCGTCGGCGTGGCCAGCGGTCGCCCGCTCGCCGGCGAGCGGGCGACCGCTGGCCACGCCGACGCAGGACATGGTGCTCGGCGCCTACTTCCTGACCTACTGCGAGTACGACCTCGATTCGATGACCGCCGCCGACCTGGCGAAGACGCTGAAGAAGAACGGTCTTCCGCGCTTCCGCACGGAGGAGGACGTCGAGTTCGCGGTCGAGGCCGAGCAGATGCGCTTCCAGGATCCGATCGAGTACGAGTGGGGCGACGAGCGCCTGCTGACGACTCCCGGCCGGGTCATCTTCAACGCCGAGGTCGAGCGTGCGCTGCACGACGCGACCGGCGGTAAAGGGGAGGACCATCCGTTCCTCAACCGGACGCTCACCAAGCGTGAGCTCGACCAGTTCATCGGCGATCTTGTCGAGCGTTACGGGCCGAACACGATCGCGGCCGCGCTCGACGTGATCAAGTCGCTCACCTTCAGGTTCGCGACTCGCGCCGGGATCACGATCTCCAAGAACGACATCGTCATCCCGGGCTCCAAGGAGGAGATCCTCGCCCGGTTCGAGGAGGAAGTGTCCAAGGTCGGACGCGAGTACGACCGCGGTCTCATGACCGAGGAGGAGCGCGACGAGCGCATCGTGGCGATCTGGACCGAGGCGACCGAGGTGGTGGCCAACGCGATGATGGCGAACCTCTCGCCGACGAACCCGATCTACATGATGGCCAACTCGGGCGCACGCGGATCCTTCAATCAGATCCGCCAGCTCGCGGGCATGCGTGGCCTCATGGCCGACCCGAAGGGCGAGATCATCGCGCGGCCGATCAAGGCCAACTTCATGGAAGGCCTGACGGTGCTCGAGTACTTCATCTCGACGCACGGTGCCCGCAAAGGCCTCGCCGACACGGCGCTCCGCACGGCTGACTCGGGGTATCTCACGCGGCGGCTCGTGGACGTCTCCCAGGACGTCATCATCCGCGACCAGCCGGGCAAGAACCCGAGCGACTGCGGCACCAAGGAGTACGTCGATCTCGCTCTCATCCTCGACGAGTCTCCGAACAAGAGCGTCGCCGGCCGAGTTGCCGCACTCGACATCATGAAGCCGATCAAGGACGGGAAGCCGGGCAAGGTCCTGGTCATCTCGAAGGGCGAGGAGATCACGATGAGCGGCCTCCGCAAGCTGGTCGACGAGTTTGGCGAGTATGCAACCACGGCCACCATTCCAGTCCGGTCGGTTCTCAAGTGCCGCAGCGAGTACGGGCTCTGCCGCTATTGCTACGGCACGTTCCTGGCCACGGGCGGGCCTGCGGAGATCGGCGACGCGGTCGGGATCATCGCCGCGCAGTCGATCGGGGAGCCGGGCACGCAGCTCACCATGCGCACGTTCCATACGGGCGGCGTGGCCGGAGCGGACATCACCCACGGCCTCCCGCGTGTCGTCGAGATCTTCGAGGCGCGCAACCCGAAGGGTGCCGGGACGCTCACCGACGTGGCGGGCAAGGTCGACGTCGACGACTCGGAGCGGACGATCAAGGTGACGATCACCCCGACCGCGATCGACGAGAAGGGCGAGCTACCGGATCCGAAGGAGTACGCCTTCCCGCGGCGGACGCGGCTCAAGGTCGCGACCGGGCAGCTGGTCGAGTCCGGCGATGCGCTGAACGAGGGCTCGCTGAATCCGACCGACCTGCTCTCGCTCAAGGGCGCAACTGCGATCGAGCTGTACCTCGTCGGTGAGGTGCAGAACGTCTACAAGTCGCAGGGCGTCGAGATCCACGACAAGCACATCGAGCTGATCGTGCGGCAAATGCTGAAGAAGGTGCGCGTCGAGAGCGCAGGGGAGACCTCGCTCTTGCCGGGCCAGCTCGTCGACCGCGTCGTCTTGGAGCGCGAGAACCTGCGGGTGAAGAAGGAGAAGGGTGAGCAGGCGACCTTCGAGCCGATCATCCTCGGCATCACGAAGGCCTCGCTCGCTACCGAGTCCTTCCTCTCGGCGGCGTCGTTCCAGGAGACGACCAAGGTGCTCACCGACGCGGCCATCGAGGGCAAGACCGATCGTCTGCTCGGCCTGAAGGAGAACGTGATCATCGGCAAGCTCATCCCCGCGGCGACCGGGCTCAAGCAGTACCGGCAGATTTCGATCGAGCCGACCGAGCCACTTCCGGTGACGTTCGCGCGACCGGAGGCCGAGGCGGAGCTCCTGGCCGCGCTCGAGGAGATCGGCGAGGGCGACGGGTTCGATCTCGACGCGCTCGGCCTTCCGTTCGACGAGGGCCTGCCGGCGGCCGGCGACGGCGACGTCGCCGAGCTCGAGACTCCGGCGGAAGACGAGTCGTAGGACGGGCCGGGGTCTGGCTGTAGCCCGACCCCGGCCTTCCCGACCGAAGGGCGCCAGGGGGGTCTGGCTTCAGCCAGACCCCCTTCTCTCCGACCAGGGCGCAGGAGGTTTGGCTCACCCGACCTCGTACGCTCCGTCAACTCTTTCTGCTACCTCTAGCCGATCGTGAAACGGCTTCTCGTCGCAGCTCTGTGTCTTCTCGGCGTCCCCGCTTCCCTCGTCGGCTCTGCGGCGGCACGGCCCGACGAGCTCTCCTGCGGGGTCGCCGATCCGCAGCCCCCTGCATGGATCGACTTCGCGGACGGCTCCGTCACCTTCTGGCGCGAACGCTTCGCGCGGCCGGGCGTGATCGTGGCCACCGGGGGTCCCGACCTCGCCGCAGAGGCGCGCGGCGCCGGGGCCGCGACAGTGCACTGGGACATGTACCTCCGCAAGCGCGTCGGAACCCCGTCGGAGCCCGCGGATCCGGATTCGATGCAGCGCCGCGCGGACTCGCTCTTCGAGTACGCGGTGTCGGTGAGCGGATGTGAGCGGCCGCTGATCGCCCTCAACGAGCTCTGGGGCGCTTCGCTGCCGACACCGCTGACCCCGACCGCAGAGCGCTACCGCGCGAACGTCCTCCGCTTCGTGACCCGTCTTTCCGAGCGCGGGGGCCGGCCGGCGCTGCTCGTGTCGAGTGAGCCCTTCACCGGCGGGGACGCCGGCGTGTGGTGGCGGGCGATCGGGCAGGTGTCCGACATCGTCCTCGAGAAGTACGCGAACGCGAACCTGATCTGGCGTGACGGCGCGGTCGACGGGTCGCGTCGCCTGCGCACGGGCTATCGGTCGTCCGCGGCGAAGCTGTTCTCGATCGGCATCCCGCCGTCGCGCGTCGGTCTCATGATCGGCTTCCAAACCGGGGCCGGCTCGGGCGGGCGCGAGGGATTGCAGCCGCGTTCACGGTGGTTCGACGTGGCGAAGTGGCAGGCGTTCGCAGCCGAGCAGGTTTCCCGCGAGCTCCGCCTTACCCACGTCTGGTCGTGGGGCTGGGCGCAGCGCAACGAGCGCTCGAACGACCCGGACAAGACCTTTGCGGCGTGCGTCTGGCTCTGGGCGCGGGATCCAGATCTCTGCGACGCGCCCGAGGTCCTCGGCGAGGAGCTCGACTCCGACCGGCGGACCGGCCAGATCGACCTTCCTGCCGGAGTCCGTTGCGTGTACGACGGACAAGCGCTCACCGCCTCCGCTGTCGCGGCGCTGGCGAAGATGACGGGCGATCGCGAGCTCGCGCTCACCGCTCTCGTCGTGCGAGCAGTCGAGCGTCAGCGAGCGGTGGTGAAAACGGAGCAGATCCTCGCCATGGAGCGACGGATCATCGCTGCTCGGTTCGGCGGGAGCGGGGCGGCGTATCGAGCTGCTCTTGCCGAGGACGGCGCGAGCCTCTCCGTTGCACGCGGAATCATCGGCGACGAGCTTCGTCGCGCCGAAATTCAGGAGCGTCTCGTCACCCCGAGGCCGTCTACGGCCGACGTCACGCGCTTTCGGACCACGTTCGCCGGTGCTCCCGCGCGAGGGCTCGTCGTGTCACCGGCGCCGAGGTGGCTGCCGGAGGGAACCGGGCTCGCTCTCGCGACGTCCGCTCCGCCCACCGTGTTCGAGCTGGCCAGCGGCCGAACGGTGAAGCTGCGGACCGCGGAAGGGGTGTTCACGGTGCGCGCCCTCGAGGACGCGTCGTCGCTCGGCGCCGTGCCCCTCGCCACCGCACGGCCGGCCATCGTCCGCGAGCTCACGAGCGAACGGCGGGCCGACGCCTACGTCGCCTGGACGATCCGCCAACAGAAGGGCGCGCAGAGCAAGCTCGTGTGCGAGCGAGACCGGCTACCGGAGCACGGGGTGGTGTCACTCTCGGGCTTCGCACCGTTTCTCTCCATGCACGAAGTTGGGATGGACGGCGGGGCGGTCCGCTGACCGCTGGCGAACGAACAGCGTCGCGGCCGCGAAGCGGACGCCTTTAGGGATCTCGCGCGCCAGCTAGGCAGCGTGATGAGCAGCGGCGACAACGGTGTCGCGTCCGGACACCTTCGCCAGCCCGAGAGCCGCATCGGCGCGGCCGAGAAGCGCGGCGGCGTCATCGCTCTGCATGAGCTCCGTCGCGCCCGCCGAGATCGTGACGATCCCGATCTCGGCGAAGGGTTGCTCGCGCAGCTTCGCCTGCAAGCGCTCGAACAGCCGCTCGGCCTCGCGGGTGTCGCCACCGGGGACGAGCGCTCCGAACCGGCCGCCGCCGATCCTGCAGGGAAGGTCGTCATGGCCGGCGACGTCACGAAGCAAGGATGCGATCTGCACGAGGATGTCGTCGGCCGCGAGATGACCGATGCGCGCGTTGATCGTCGTGAGCCGGTCGACATCGAGCATGAGCAGGGCCAGCGGCTCGCGTCGTCCTCGCGCGCGGCCGAGCTCGCGGTCGAGAAGCGCGTGAAACGCGCGACGGTCGTACAGCTCTGTGAGAGGGTCGAGCTCGGGCACGGCATCGGGCTCGCGTAGCTCGAGAGACGCTTCGAGCGCGGGTCGCGTTCCGCTCACGACATCCTCGAGCGTCGTGATGTCGAGCTCGCTGAAACGACGGTCGGGTGCGCGCGTGAGCACGGCGAGCATCCCCTGTCCGTCTTCGACGTCGAGCAGCGGCACGGCGAGACCGGATCGGATGGGCGTGCTTCCGGGAGGCGTGGCGGCTTCGCCGTTGAAGGCGACCTGGAGCGCCCTCGCCCCTCGGTAGTCGGGAACGCCCATGCGTCCGACCTGGGCAACTTCGGCCTGCGAAAGTCCAACGGTCGCGAGCATCGGCTCCTTGCTCGGCGCGGAGACCACTGCGACCGCGGCGTCCGCCGACATGCGCTCCTTGGCGAGCTCGAGCAACCGCATGACGCCGTGTTCTGGAATCGCGTGAGCTTCATCCTCGGCTACCAGCACAGGCGGCGGGGGCGGGCGGTTGACGGCGTCGTTCAGGGTCTGGGCGAACTCGGCGAGCCTGTCGTCGAACCGCCGGAGCATCACAGTCACGATCTCCTCTTGCCGGCCCAGCAGGCGCCGGACGGCGACGAAGAGGAGGACGATGCACGCCACTGCGAGCGCAACGGAGGCCGCGTAGACCGCGATCGTCATCTCCAGACTTCCCCTTCCTCTTCGGTGGTTCCCGAGCGTAGTAGTATCGCGTCGACCGGTCGGCATTCCCAACGAGGGCTTGATCGGAGGAGGTGGAAGGACTGCGTGGAATTCGAACGCTGATCGTTCTCGGGGCGGTTGTGGCCGCGGCGTACGTCGTTCATCGTGTTCGCTCCCGTCGTTGGAAGCCCATCTCCGCTCCGCTGCCGGCTCCGGATTCCGGCTCGACATTCCCGTCCGCGCGCTTCGAGCCCGCACCGTTTGCGTTTGAACCTCCGGCCGAGACCGTCACTATGGTCGCGTCCGTGGAGGCGGCACCCCCGACGGCGGTCGCGCGTCCCGACACGAACGGGTCGGCCACTTCGGTGCCCGGCCCCGGCTCGAGTCCTTCGCGGACGAGCACCCTCGGGCCGCTCGAGCTTCCGCCCAAGCGCCGGGCTTCGACTGCGGCGCTCATCACGCTCGCGGCGCTGGTGGGCGTGGCCGCGATCGCCCTCGGCACCACGGCCCTCGTCTCGAGCCTCGACTCCGACGACTCCACTGAAGCCGTCCAGACGACGATGTCCGAGATGGACGAAGCCATCTCGCTCCTCGCGAAGCCGAGCACGAAGCGGATGCCCATCGCCAACTCGGGTGGCCGGATCATCCTCGCCCTCGGAGCGAATGGCCGCGGGGTCTTGATTCTCGACGGGCTCGGAGTTGCCCCGGCCGGGAAGGCCTACCAGGCGTGGGTCATCAAGCCGAATGCCAAGGCGCCTGCCTCGGCCGCGGTGTTCGCCGGCGCCGAGACGATGGTACCCCTGTCGGTGGCGATCAGGCCGGGAGCCGTCGTCGCGATCACGATCGAACAGGCGGGCGGCGTGCCTGCTCCGACCCAGGCGCCGAAGCTCGTCGCGCAGCCCGCGACGTAGGAGTGCGCTAAGGGCGATCCGCGCTGCGCGAGACGTCGGCCCGATCCTTGCCGAGGTCCTTCGCGCGGTACAGCGCTCCGTCGGCCCGCTCGAAGAGGCCGGCCGCCGTGTCGCCGTGCTGCAGCTCGGCGATGCCTGCCGAGAGGCGCAACCGATCCTCGGCCGGGCCGAGTGACGTCCCACGCATCGAGCTCTGCACGCGGCGGTAGAGCTGGTCTGCGTCTTCGGCGCTCGACTCGGGGAGGATCACGGCGAACTCGTCCCCGCCGATCCGGGCGGCGACGTCCACCGACCGCACGGCCTCACGCAGGCGATCGGCTGCCTGGGCGAGGACGCGGTCGCCCGCGAGGTGACCGACCTTGTCGTTGATCGACTTGAAGTCGTCCACGTCGAAGACGATGAGCGC
>Ga0136612_10000570_pt1 | contig 13505 bp, 13 predicted proteins | sample AntDryUQ224A2306_2_FD_106644 | JGI IMG/M metagenome (GOLD analysis project Ga0136612, IMG submission 106644) | Polar desert sand microbial communities from Dry Valleys, Antarctica - metaG UQ224A (23.06) | ecosystem: Environmental > Terrestrial > Soil > Desert | place: Antarctica: Dry Valley... | reverse complement strand
GAGCGCGTGTTCGGCATCTCCAAGAGCTGAGGCTCGGCCCTCTCGCCCGCCGCACCGCCGCCGGCAGCGGGCCTCAGGCGCTCAGAAGGCGGGCGTTCGCCTAAGCGGGATACGGGAATCGAACCCGTCTCTCGAGCTTGGGAAGCTCGCGTTCTACCGATGAACTAATCCCGCGGGGCGTCTATCTAAGCATGTCGCGCCGCGGGCACGGGCTCCTCGATCGAGCCCCCGACGGCGCCCGACGTGCGCACGACGACGAGCGCCCCGGCGGCCACGATGGCCAGGCCGCCGAGGACGACCGGAGCGGTCAGCGCCTCGCCGAGCACAACGGCCGCCAGCAGCGCGGCGGACACCGGCTCCATGTAGGCGAGGATGCCCGCCGACGTCGCCGGGACCCAGCGCAGCGCCGAGAGGTAGGCGATGCCCGCGAACCCGGTGAGCACCACGCCCAGCAGCACGAGCCAGCCCATGTCGGCCAGGGACACGTCGCCATAGTCGGCCCAGAAGAGCGCCGGTGCGAGAATCACGCTCGCGGTCACGTCGAGGAAGACGGCCTGGGCCAGCGGGTCGGTGTCGCCCGCCCAGCGCTTGAGCAGCACGATCAGCAGCGCCATCGACAGCGCGGCTCCCAGTGCGAGCGCGACGCCCAGCGGGCGCACGGCGCCGTCGCCCTCACCACCCGCGAGCGAGATTAGGGCGATGCCGGCCACCGAGACGGCCAGGGCGAGGATGGTGGCCGACGGCACGTGCTCGCCGATCAGCCGGGGCGCGATCAGGGCCATGAAGATCGGGCCCGAGTAGGTGACGAGCACCGCGCTGGCGATCGAGGTCTCCTTGATCGCCGAGAAGTGCAGCCCCCAGTGCAGCGCGAGCAGTGCGCCGAGCAGGAGGAAGACCGGGGGTGGCCGGCGCAGCGCCCCCGTGCGCCCCAGGACCACCATCAGCGCCAGCACGGCCAGCGCCGAGAAGATGACCCGGAAGGCCACGATGGTGAGCGCGGGGAGCGGCACCTCGCGCACGATGAGGCCGATGACGCCCCAGGACAGGGCGCACCCGGCGATCAGCAGCGATCCGGCGGTGTGACGCGACACGCCGACTACCCTAGGGACCGTGCTGCGCGCCTTCCTGCTCGCCATCGTCCTGTTCGTCGCCGTGCCCGCCTCCACCGCGCTGGGTGCCGGATCGGCCTCGCTCCCCGACGTCGAGGACGAGGTCATGTGCCCCGTCTGCGGGACGCCGCTGAATCTGGCGGAGGCCCCGCAGGCCGACGCCCAGCGCGCTTTCATCCGGGACCTCATCGCGCGGGGCGCAACCAAGCAGGAGGTCAAGGACGCGCTCGTGGCCGAGTATGGCGACGGGGTGCTCGCGGTGCCGCAGAGCAGGGGGTTCGGACTCGCCGCCTACCTCGTTCCCGCGGGGCTGTGGCTCATCGCGCTCGTGCTGCTCGCCCTGACCGTGCCGCGCTGGCGCCGGCGCGCGCGCGCCGCGCCGCCGGCCGCCCCCGAGCTCTCCAGCGCCGACGCGCGCCGTCTCGACGACGATCTGAACCGCCAGCCCCTCTAGCGGGGGGACGGGCAAAGAAAAACGCCCGCTGATCAACCTAAAGGGTCGGACCCTTCGGTTTGGCTACATCGCCTCCGGCGCGGCTACCCCGAGCAGGCCGAGCGAGCGCGCGAGGGTCTGCTGGGCGCTCGCCGAGAGCGCCAGCCGCCAGGACTCGACGCCCTCGGGCTCGGCTCCCACGACCCGGCAGTCGCGGTAGAAGGCCGTGAACTCCTGGGCCAGCTCCAGCGCGTAGGCGGCGATGCGATGGGGCGCCCGGCGCTCGGCGGCCTCCTCTGCCTCGGCGGCGAAGTCGATGAGCTTGCGCACCAGCGCCCGCTCGGCCGGGTGCAGCGCCTCCCCCGGATCCCCTCCGGCGCGGGCGCCGGCCAGCGCCGCGTCGACCCGCTCCTCCCCCGCCTTGGCGCGCAGCGACGCGATCCGGGCGTGGGCGTACTGGACGTAGTAGACGGGATTGTCGCTGGACTGCTCGCGCGCGAGATCGAGGTCGAGGTCGATCGTCGTGTCGTGGGAGCGCTGGAGCATGAAGAAGCGTGCCGCATCCACGCCGATCTCGTCGAGCAGCTCGTCGAGCGTCACGAAGTCACCGCGGCGCTTGGACATCGACGCGCGCTCCCCCCGCTCGACGATGTGGACGAACTGCATGAGGATGATCTCCAGCGCGTCCGGATCGGCCCCGAGCGCCCCGAAGAGCCCCTTCATCCGGCCTACGTAGCCGTGGTGGTCGGCGCCCAGCACGTCGATGAGGCGGTCAAAGCCGCGCGCGCGCTTGTGCTCGTGGTAGGCGACGTCGGCGGCGAAGTACGTGCCCTCGCCGCTCGAGCGGCGCACCACGCGGTCCTTGTCGTCGCCGAACGACGTCGTGCGCAGCCACAGCGCGCCCTCGTGCTCGTAGAGCTCGCCGGCCGCCTCCAGTGCGGCCAGCGCGCGGGCCACGGGGGAGGGGTCGCCCTCGTGCAGCGAGCGCTCGAGGAAGAACGTGTCGAACGGGACCCGGTAACGCTCGAGCGTCGCGCGGATCCCCCCCATCAGCCGCTCGACGCCGTCCTGGGCGAGTGCCTCCACGTCGGCCTCGGCGGCGCGGTCGATCGCAGCAGCCAGGGTCGTGATGTAGTCGCCCTCGTAGCCGCCCTCGGGCACGTCCTCCCCGCGGGCCGGCGCCCGGATCGACTCGCCGAGGAGGCGGATCTGCGACCCGGCGTCGTTGAAGTAGTACTCGCGCTCGACGTCATGACCCGCCAGCTCGAGGATCCGCGCGAGCGCGTCCCCGTAGGCGGCGTGGCGGCCGCCCGCCGCGGTCAGCGGCCCCGTCGGGTTGGCCGAGACGAACTCGATCAGCACCCGCTCGGGCGCGGGCGCCGAGCCTGAGCCGAAGCCCTCTCCTGCCGCGGCGATCGCGCCCAGGGCGCGACGGTGCCACGCATCGGAGAGGAACAGGTTGAGAAAGCCCGGGCCCGCGACCTCGTGGCGCTCCAGCCCGTCACCGAGGCGGCGCGTCAGCTCGTCACCCAGGCGCGCGGCGATGTCGCGCGGCGCCTCGCCGAGCACGGGCGCGAGCAGCATCGCCGCGTTGGTCGAGTAGTCGCCGAACTCGGGCTTCCGGGGGCGCTCCAGCGTGGGCACCGGCCCGCCCGCCTCGCCGTCGGGACGCAGGGAGGCGGCAGCGGCACCGACCGCGTCGCGCAGCTCGGAGAGCGGAGTCATGGCCTGAGCGTACGTCAGTAGTGGTAGGGCTCGCCGGCCAGGATCTTGTGCCCGCGGTAGAGCTGCTCGAGCAGGACCACCCGCGCGAGCTGATGGGGCAGGGTGAGGCGACCGAGGGAGAACCGGTGATCGACCCCGTCGAGCTCGAGCCCCTTGGGACCGCCTACCACGAAGCACGCATCGCGCCCGCTCTGGCGGCGCTGCTCGAGGAAGGCGGCGAAGCCCTCGGAGTCGTACTCCTTCCCCCCGCGGTCCAGCAGCGAGACGAAAGCGCGGTCGGGAAGGCGGCGCCCGACCTGCTCGTCCTCACGCAGCTCGACGAGCTCGAGCCGGGCGTGGCGGGCCAGCAGCTTCTGGTAGTGCTGGACGTCGTCCGCATAGGGCGGCCGCCTGCGGCCGACGGCCAGGACGATGATCCGCACCCTGCGATACTAGCCCGCATGAGCGAACCCGAAGACGGCCCCGAGCGCCAGATCAACATCCACTTCTCGCCGGAGATCATGGCCGGCGTCTACGCGAACTTCGCGAATGTCTCGCACTCCGACTACGAGTTCACGGTGACCTTCGCCCGCGTCGACCACGAGGTGGACGACGAGGAGATTCCCGGCGTCGTCGTCTCGCGGGTGAACCTCTCGCCGAAGTTCATGCGCGAGCTCGTCGACGCCATGGAGGACAACTACTCCAAGTGGCAGACCCGCGAGGGCATCAAGAACCTGCCGGAGTTCGGCTCCGAGGACGAGCCGCCCGCACCGCAGCAGCCCTAGCGCCGGCCGCGCTCGAAGGCCACGGCCGCGCCGATGCGCTCCAGCGTCGGCGGATGCGTGCCCAGGAGCGCCACGACCCAGCCGGGCGGGTCGGGATCGGACACGTTGCGACGCGCGATCCGCTGCTCGAAGGAGATGAACGGCTCGGGGGCGTCCGTCAGCCGCAGCGAGAACGTGTCCGCGCGCGCCTCGACGCGCCGCGACAGCTGGTTGGAGACGATCCCAACGCCTCCCGCCACCAGCGCCAGCGACAGGGCCGCGGCCGGCAGCACGGCCGGGGTGCCCGCCGCCCCTGGCGCCCAGCGCTCGCTCAGGCGCTGGATCGCGAGCATGGCGACCGGCGCGACGAGCAGGAGGTAGAGCAGGCCGCGCGGCACGTCGCGGTGGTGCACGTGCCCGAGCTCGTGAGCCACCACGAGGCGCACCTCGTCGCGCGTGAAGTTCTCCAGCAGCGTGTCGTAGAGGACGACCCGCTTCGTCGCGCCCAGCCCGGTCACGTAGGCGTTGGCCGCGGTCGTGCGCCGGGAGGCGTCCACGGAGTAGACCTGCCCGACCTTCACCCCGGCCTGCCGCGCGAGGGCGAGCACGTCGGCGCGCTGGCGCCCCGCGGGCAGTGGGTCAAAGCGGTTGAACAGCGGGTCCAGCAAGACCGGCGAGGCGTAGGTCATCGCCGCGCCCAGCGCCACCGCCGTGGCCGCCCCGGGCGCCCACCAGTGGCGCGGGAAGGGTCGCATCAGTCCCAGCAGCAGAGCGGCGCCCCCGCCCGCGAGCACGGCCGCGATAGCGCCGGCCTTTGCGACATCGGCCGCCCAGCCGCCCCAGCCCTGGGTCACGAGGCCGACGTCGATCGCCCGCTGGCGCAGGATCGCGTCGATCGGCAGCGTCGCTACCCCCACCGCCACCGACAGCACCGCGCCTCCCGCGGCCCCGGCCAGGACGGGCCGGCGGAAGGGCCCGCGCAGGCGCCGCGGCGGGCGCCTGACGAGCAGGATCAGCAGGCCACCCTGGACGAGCAGCGTGGCGCCGTAGAGCGCGAGGTTCGGGCGCCGGTAGTCGCGCGCCCGCTCGACCTCGGCGGCGCTGAAGTACGATCGGATGCCGACCGGGGCCGGGTCGACGACGCCGTCGCGTGGTCGCATCAGGAACACCGCAGCCTCCGCCACCACCACGGCGGCGACGAGCGCGATCGGCAGCCCGAGGCGTCCGCGGTCCATGCGGGTCAAGAGTAGCCATGCGCATAGCCGTTCTCTCCGACATCCATGGAAACCGCCCGGCCTTCGAGGCCGTGCTCGCGGACGTCGACGCCGCAGGCCTGGAGACGATCTGGTGCCTGGGCGACCTCGTGGGCTACGGCGCCGAGCCCGACGCCTGCGTGGAGCTGGCGCGCTCGCACACCGACATCTGCCTCGTCGGCAACCACGACATGGCGGTCCGCGGGGACCTCTCGCTCGACGAGTTCTCCCGCGGCGCCGAGCTCGCCGCCCGCTGGACCCAGGACACGATGGCCGCCGGGAACATCGGCTACCTCGAGACGCTCGAGCCCAAGCTGGTCGATCGCGAGGACATCGGGCTCTATCACGCCAGCCCGCGCGACCCCGTCTGGGAGTACGTCCTCTCCACCCTGCTGGCCGACCTGTGCCTGAACGTCCAGCCCCACCGGCTGTGCCTGGTGGGCCACTCCCATGTCGCGCTGTCGTTCTCGCGGGGCGAGGGCGAGACCGCGACCGGCGCCGCCCAGCGCGCCGGCGACGAGCTCGACCTCTCCGAGCGCGAGTGGCTGATCAACCCCGGCAGCGTGGGCCAGCCGCGCGACGGGGACCCGCGCGCCGCCTGGCTCGTGCTCGACACGGGGGCCTGGACCGCCACCTTCCGCCGCACCGCCTACGACATCGCGGCCGCCGCCGCCGCCATCCGGGCCGCCCGGCTGCCCGATTCGCTGGCCGAGCGCCTCGAGTACGGCCAGTAGGATGAGCCGCCGCATGCGCACTCCGCTCGTTCTCGCCATCGCGGCGCTGCTGGGCCTCTCGAGTGCGTTTCTCGTGGCCTGCGGAGACCGCAACAACCTGCTGCCGCGCAGCAACGCTGACGCGCTGCGCAGCGACATCGCCTCGGCCCGCGACAACTACGCCAGGCAGGAGTGCCGCGCCGCCGAAGGCAACCTCGCCGCCGCGCAGGACAAGGTGACCGAGCTGCCCTCGGACGTCGACCGCGACCTGCGCGAGAACCTGCGCACGAGCTTCGAGAAGGTCCGTGCCGAGGTCCAGACGCAGTGCGGCGCCGAGCTAACTGACACGACGCCCACGACCGAGACCACCGAGACCGAGACGGTGCCGACCGAGACGACCCCGACCGAGCCCGAGACCGACACGTCAGAGCCCGAGACCGAGACGACGCCGCCGGACGGTGGCGAGGACAGCGGTGGGACCCCGGCGGAGCCGGGTAAGGGCCGCGGCCGCGGCAAGGGCAAAGACTGAATGGCCGAGCAGCGCATCGCGGGCCGCTACCGGCTCGAGGGTCGCCTGGGCATCGGCGGAATGAGCACAGTCCAGCGCGCCTTCGACACGCGCCTGGAGCGCCTGGTCGCCGTCAAGCTCCTGGCCGAGCACCTGGCCGAGGACGAGACCTTCGTGTCCCGCTTCCGTCGCGAGGCGCTGGCCGCGGCGCGGCTCGTGCACCCCAACATCGTGCAGGTCTTCGACTTCGGCCTGGACGAGTCGACCGACCAGCACTTCATCGTCATGGAGCTGGTGGCCGGGCAGTCATGCGCGGAGATCCTGCGCGCCCGGGGGGCCCTGCCGGTGAACGAAGCGCTCGACATCGTCGCGCAGGCCTGCCGCGGCCTGGACCACGCCCACCGCAATGGCGTCGTGCATCGCGACGTCAAGCCCGGCAACCTGCTGCGCTCCGACGACGGCGTCGTCAAGCTCGCCGACTTCGGCATCGCCAAGGCGACCGAGCAGTCGAGCATCACCCAGGTCGGCTCGGTGCTGGGCACCGCCGCCTATCTCGCCCCCGAGCAGGCGCGCGGCGAGGAGGCCGGCCCGCCCGCCGATCTCTACGCGCTCGGGGTCGTGACCTACCAGCTGCTCTCCGGTCGCCTGCCCTATGAGGCGGCCTCGCTGTCGGAGCTCGCGCTCAAGCAGCAGCGCGAGGTTCCCGACCCGCTCGACGCCGCCAATCCCGACGTCGGCCCGGAGCTGGCCCGGGCGGTCGCGCGGGCGCTGTCCCTCTCCACCGCGGCGCGCTACGCCACCGCCACGGAGATGGCCGACGCGCTACGGGCCGGCGCGCGCGGGATCGCGCCGGCGCTGCCCGACGTTCCCGACGAGGCGACCGCGGCCACCCAGATGCTCCAGACGGGTGGCCACGACGCGACGGCGGCGACCCGCCTGGCACCGGCGAGCCCGCCGACGCCGACCCACCGCCAGCCCGCTGTCCCGCCCGTGCTCGAGCGCTCGGCCACACGCCGCGGCGATCGCGCGACCTCATCGCAGAGCCGCCGGCGCCCCCGCCACTCGCTCGGCCGGCGCCTGTTTCGCGCGCTCATGGTCCTGGTCATCCTGGCCGGCCTGATCGCCGCTGGATCGATCATCGCCGCCGACCAGCTCAGCGGCGAGCCGCGCCTGCTCCAGGACGTCGACACGAACGCCCAGCGCGCGATCGACCAGCTCGAGCAGCTGATCGACGACAACGTGCGCTAGCTCGTCACGCGTCCCAGGGCGCGGCGCCGTCCCGCAGCGCGGCGGTGGTGCGCGCCAGGGTCCCCGCCGTGACGGCGTCGCGTAGCGCGTCCATGACGCGCACGACGAACGTGAGGTTGTGCAGGGTCATGAGCCGCATCCCGGTGAGCTCGCGCTGGCGCAGCAGGTGGTGCAGGTAGGCCCGGGAGAGCCCCCCGGCGCAGGCGGGGCAGGGACACCCGTCGAGGATCGGTTCGGTCGACGCGCGCCGGCTGCCCTTGAGGAGGTCCACGCGCCAGCGCTGGGCGGGCTCCGGCACGAGCGCCATGCCGTGGCGGGCCAGCCGCGTGGGCATCGCGCAGTCGAAGGTGTCGATCCCCAGCTCGACCCCGCGGATCAGGTCGTCGATGTCCCCGATGCCGAGCAGGTGACGGGGGCGCTCCGGTGGCAGCTCGTCGATCGCCCACCCGGTCACGGCGTAGATCTGGTCCTTGTCCTGTCCCAGCGACCCGCCGATGGCGATGCCGTCGCAGGCCGAGGCGGCGACCGCCTGGGCCGAGGCGCGGCGGAGGTCCTCGTGGACCCCGCCCTGGACGATGCCGTAGACCGCCTGGCCGGCGGGGCCGTGCTCGGCGTGCCAGCGCAGGCAGCGCTGGAGCCAGCGGTGGGTGCGCTCGGTGGAGCGCTCGGTGTACTCGCGGGAGACGTGAAACGGCGTGCATTCATCGAAGACCAGCGCGATGTCGGACCCCAGCGCGGCCTGGACCTCCATCGAGGTCTCCGGCGCCATGAACCACACCGAGCCGTCCACGTAGGAGCGAAAGCGCACCCCGTCCTCCTCGATGGACAGGATCTTCCCGGCACGGTCCTCGCCCTGGGCGGCGCGGCCCTTCACCTCGTCGGCGACCGTGCCGTGGCCCATCGAGAAGACCTGGAAGCCGCCGGAGTCGGTGATGATCGGCCCGTCCCAGCCCATGAAGTCGTGCAGGCCGCCGTGGGCCGCGACCAGCTCGGCGCCCGGCTCGAGCATGAGGTGGAACGTGTTGCCGAGCACCATGTCGAAGCCGAGCGCGGCGACCTCGGCGGGGAGCAGCCCCTTGACCGTGGCCTTGGTCGCGAGCGGGACAAAGGCCGGCGTGCGCACCTCCCCGTGGGTGAGGGCGAGCGTGCCCGCGCGCGCGCCCGAGGAGGGGTCACGATGGGCGATCGACAGCAGCGGGGCCACGGGCGGACCCTACAAACGCGGCAGGCCCGCTCGAAGCAGCGGGGCCGGTACGGTGGACCACGTCGACGGGCTCACCCACCATCTGCGCCCGGCGGCCGGGGAGCCCGAGGGCGCGCTCGTGCTCTTCCACGGGCGCGCGACGAGCGAGGAGGACCTCCTGCCCCTGCTCGACGTCCTCGACCCGGAGCGGCGCCTGGTGGGGGTCACTCCGGGCGGACCGCTCTCCCTGCCTCGGGCACCGACGGCGCAGCCGTTGGTCGGCAGGCACTGGTACGAGATCCGCGAGCTGGGCTTTCCGGACCCCGCGACCTTCGGGGCCACCCACGCGCAGGTCTCCGGGTTCCTCGACGCGCTCGCGGAGGAGACCGGGATCGCAGCCGGGAAAACCGTGCTCGGCGGGTTCTCCCAGGGCGCGGTCATGGCCTACGCGCTCGGCCTCGGCACGTCGCGGCCCGCCCCCGCCGGCATCCTCGCGCTGTCGGGCTTCATGCCCACCGTCGACGGCCTTGCCTACGACCTCGAGGGCCGGGCCGGCGTGCCGGTCGCGATCGGCCACGGCACCCACGATCCGGTCATCGGCGTCGAATGGGGCCGCCGGGCCGAGCAGACCCTGACCACCGCCGGGTTTGACGTGCTCTATCGCGAGTCCCCGGTCCCCCACACGCTCGACCCGCGTGAGCTGCCCACGTTCACGGAGTGGGTGCGCCGGGCCACCGAGCGCGCCGCCTGACCCGCCGCGGCGCGGCTCAGCCCAGCAGCGAGCGGCCCGTCATCGCGGCCGGCGACTCGATCCCGATGAGCGCGAGCAGCGTCGGGGCCACGTCGGCCAGGATGCCGCCCGCGCGAATGGTCACGCCCGGTGCGGTCACGATCACCGGCACCGGGTTGAGCGAGTGCGCGGTGTTGGGCGAGCCGTCGGGCTCGAGCATGTGGTCGGCGTTGCCGTGGTCGGCCGTGATCAGGCAGACACCACCGGAGGTGTGGACGGCCTCGACGACCTCGCGCAGGCAGCGGTCCACGGTCTCGATCGCCTTCACGGCGGCTCCGATCACGCCGGTGTGGCCGACCATGTCGGGGTTGGCGAAGTTGATGATGGCGAAGGCCGGAGCCTCCGAGCTCCAGTGCTCCACGAAGGCCGCGGCGACCCCCGGGGCGCTCATCTCCGGCCTGAGGTCGTAGGTGGGCACGTCGCGCGGCGAGGGCACGAGCGCGCGCTCCTCCCCCTGCTCGGGCGCCTCCTCCCCGCCGTTGAAGAAGTACGTCACATGCGCGTACTTCTCGGTCTCGGCGACATGGAGCTGGCCCAGCCCGCGTGCGGCGAGCACCTCGGCGATCGTGACCTCCGGCCGCGCGGGCGGGAAGGCCACGGGGTAAGGCCAGCCCTCCTCGTAGGCGGTCATCGTCGCGTAGCGCTCCAGGGCCGGCGCGCCGCCCCGGTCGATCTCCGCGCACTCCGGGTCGGCCAGGGCGCGGGTGATCTGGCGCATGCGGTCGGGCCGGAAGTTGAAGGCGAAGACGGCGTCGCGGTCGGGGCGGATGCGCGCCTCCCGGCCCACGGCGGTGGGATGGACGAACTCGTCGGTCTCGCCGCGTTCGTAGGCGGCGCGCACCGCCTCGGCGCCCCCGGCCGCCGTGTGCTCGGCGCGCCCGTGCACGAGGAGGTCATAGGCCAGCTGGGTGCGCTCCCAGCGCTGGTCGCGGTCCATCGCGTCATAGCGGCCGACGACCGAGCCGATGCGTCCCGCCCCGGCCGCGGCGCACCAGCCCGCGACCGTCTCGAGGTGCCCCGCCCCGGCGGTGGGAAGCGTGTCGCGCCCGTCGGTGAACGCGTGGATCACGAGCTCGGGCACGCCGCGGGCCGCCGCGAGCTCGATCAGGGCGCGCAGGTGGCCCCAGCCGGAGTGCACGCCGCCGTCGGAGACCAGGCCGATGAGGTGGACTCGCTGCGCCGCGCCCAGGATCTCGCCCATCACGGCGTTGTCGCCCAGCCTCCCGGCGGCCACGGCGTCGTTGATGCGGGTCAGGTCCTGGGTGACCACGGCGCCGGCGCCGAGGTTGAGATGGCCGACCTCGGAGTTCCCCATCTGCCCCTCGGGGAGGCCGACGTTGCGCCCGTCGGTTCGCAGCGAGCCGTGCGGGTAGGCGTCCCACAGCTCGTCGAAGGCGGGCGTGTCGGCCTGCTCGACCGCGTTGCCCGGCCCGGGCTCGGCCAGGCCCCACCCGTCGAGGATGACCAGGCAGGCGCGGGCGACCGGCAGCGCCGCCGGGCCCGCGGCGATGGTCACGGCCTGGCGGCGGTCACGATCGCCGCGAAGGACTCGGGGTCCAGCGAGGCCCCGCCGACGAGCGCGCCGTCGACGTCGGGCAGCGCGAGCAGTTCGGCGGCGTTTCCAGCCTTGACGCTGCCGCCGTAGAGGATGCGAGTCCGCGCGGCCTGCTCGGGCGAGCGGTCGTTGACGAGCGCGCGCACGAAGGCGATGGCCTCCTGCGCCTGGTCGGGAGTGGCCACGCGGCCGGTCCCGATCGCCCAGATCGGCTCGTAGGCGACGACGACGTCGCCAAGCCGCTCGACCGGCACCTTCTCGAGCCCCTCCTGGACCTGGTGGCGCAGCTTGCGCTGGGTCTGCTCGGCATCGCGCTCCTCCTCGGTCTCGCCCACGCACAGGACGGGGAGCAGCCCCCCGGCAAGGGCGGCGGGGACCTTGAGCTTGAGCGCACGGTCGGTCTCGCCGAAGAGCCCGCGCCGCTCGGAGTGGCCGAGCACCACGCCGTGGACGTCGAGCTCGGAGAGCATCGCGGCGGAGACCTCCCCGGTGAACGCCCCCTCGGGATCTGCGTGCATCGTCTGCGCGTAGACCTCGACGCGCGAGCCGCGGGTCGAGTCGACCATCGCCGCCAGCGCCGTGAAGGGCGGGCAGATCGCGACGTCGACGCCCTCCGCGGTGGCCACGCGCGGCAGCAGGCCGGCGATGAACGCCTCGGCCTCGGCCACGGTCTTGTGCATCTTCCAGTTGCCCGCGATCAGCGGAACCCGTTCCGCGGTCATCGCAGGGCCTCCACGCCGGGCAGGGGTTTCCCCTCCAGGAGCTCGAGGGCTGCGCCGCCGCCGGTCGACAGGTGGGTCACCCGGTCGGCGAGGCCGAACTGGGTCAGCGCGGCGGCGGAGTCCCCGCCACCGACGACGGTGATGCCGGGCGCGGCGGCCACGGCCTCGGCCACCGTGCGGGTGCCGGCGGCGAAGGGCTCGAGCTCGAAGGCGCCCATGGGGCCGTTCCAGAAGACGGTGCCGGCGGATTCGATCGTCTCGGCGTAGCGGCGCGCGGTGCGCGCGCCGATATCCAGGCCCATCCAGCCGTCGGGCACATCGACGCCGTCGAGCTCCCGGCGCTCGGCGTCGGCCGCGAAGGAGTCGCCGAGCACCAGGTCGTCGGGCAGCTCGAGCGCGCAGCCGCCTTCCTGCGCGCGCGCCAGGGCGTCGCGGGCGGGTGCGACCCCCTCGGCCTCGCACAGCGAGTCCCCGGTCTCGTGGCCCTGGGCGGCGAAGAACGGAAAGCACATCGCCCCGCCGATGAGGATCGTGTCGGCGACCTCGAGAAAGCGGTCGATGACGGCGATCTTGTCGGTGACCTTCGCGCCCCCGACGAGCGCGACCAGCGGGCGGGCCGGGTCCTCGAGGATCTGCGAGAGGGTGCTGACCTCGCGCTCGAGCAGCCGGCCGGCGGCGGTCACCTCGACGTGATGGGTGACGCCCTCCGTGCTCGCGTGGGCGCGATGGGCGGCGCCGAAGGCGTCGTTGACGTAGACGTCGGCCAGCGCCCCCAGGGCGGCGGCCAGGTCCTCGTCGTTGGCGGTCTCCCCCGGCTCGAAGCGCACGTTCTCCAGCATCAACACCTCGCCCGGCTGGAGGTTGGCCACATGCGCGGCGACCGCCTCGCCCACCACGGCGGGAGCCAGCGCAACGGCGGTGCCGATCAGCTCGGCCAGGCGCTCGGCCGCCGGGCGCAGCGAGAGCTCGGGCTCGCGGCCCTCCGGGCGCCCGAGGTGGGCGACCAGGACGATCCTGGCGCCGCGGTCGCGCAGCGCCTCCAGCGTGGGCAGCGCGGCACGGATGCGGGTGTCGTCGGTGATCGCCCCGTCCTCGAGCGGCACGTTGAAATCGACCCGGACGAGGACCCGCTTTCCCTCGACCTCGACGTCGTCGAGGGTCCTCACAGCAGCTTCTGCACCAGGTCCACGACCCGGTTGGAGTAACCCCACTCGTTGTCGTACCAGGCCACGACCTTCACGAGCGTGCCGTCGATGACGGCCGTCAGGTCGGAGTCCACGATCGCCGAGAAGGGTGACTTCTCGATGTCGGAGGACACGATCGGGTCCTCCGTGTAGGCCAGGATGCCGGCGAGATCCCCGGTGTCGGCGCGCGACGAGAAGGCCTCGTTGATCTCCTCGACGCTCGTCTCGCGGTCGGCCTCGAAGGTGAGGTCGACCACGGAGCCGGTCGGTACCGGTGCGCGGATCGCGAAGCCGTGGAGCTTGCCCTTGAGCTCGGGGATGACGAGCCCGATGGCCTTG
>Ga0136612_10000569_pt1 | contig 13506 bp, 14 predicted proteins | sample AntDryUQ224A2306_2_FD_106644 | JGI IMG/M metagenome (GOLD analysis project Ga0136612, IMG submission 106644) | Polar desert sand microbial communities from Dry Valleys, Antarctica - metaG UQ224A (23.06) | ecosystem: Environmental > Terrestrial > Soil > Desert | place: Antarctica: Dry Valley... | reverse complement strand
CGAACCTCTGGGTTCGGGTCGTAGCGCTTGCCCGGCCGGACCTCGACGCCGATCTCGCCGGGCCGCGAGCGGTTCTCGTGGTTGCGGATGAGGATCGTGCGGTTGCCCTGGCCCGGGTAGGCGGCCATCCCGTCGAAGACGCCCGGCGTCGGTGAGCCGTCGCTCATCGGGTCGCCGCTGCGGGAGATCAGGCGGTACTCGAAGCCCTCGGGGAGGGCGAGGTAGGCCTGGCCCGAGTCGGCCTCGGGTGTCGGGCGCAGCGGGCCGTAGCCGATCGCGCGTTGGGCCGGCGCCCCCTCGGCGCTGCGAGCGGCGAGGGCGGAGATCGGCCCGCCGAGCGCGAGGCCGCCGCCGACGGCGGCCGAGCCCTTCACGAAGCGCCTGCGGGTCAGTTCGATGCCCATCTCAAGATCCTCCAGTGCGGTGTGCGACAGGTCGCCCGGATCTCTAGCGGCGCGTAGCCGTTCGGGTGTAGCCGGGCTGTGACCGGGGCAGATCGGCTCTAAGGTCCGCGCACAATGGCTGCGCACGACGCCTACGGAGCGCCCCCGCCGCGCCGGCGTCCCGACGAGGCCGGGGTCTCGCGCCGCTCCTTCCTCCGGTTGCGGCGCACCGCGGCGGCCCGCGCGGACATCGACTACGACGGCGTCACCGTCCGGGTGCGCAGGGCGTGGGCGCGCGCGCCCGAGCCCTGGCTGCGGGCCCTCGAGCCGGTCGCCCCGGTCGTGGCCGAGGCCGCGGCCGTCGGCCCGGGGCAGCGGGTGCTCGACGTCGGGGCGGGGGACGGCAACGTGGCGCTCGCGTGCGCGGCGGTCGGCGCCGAGGTCGAGGCCTGCGACCTCGCGGAGGCCATGGTGGAGCGCGGCCGCGCCCGGACCGGCGAGGCGGTCGACTGGCGCCAGGGCGACGCACAGGCCCTGCCCTACCCGGACGCATCCTTCGACGCGGTGATCTCGGCCTTCGGCGCGACGCTCGCGCCGCGCGCGAAGCGGACGGCACACGAGCTCGTCCGCGTCTGTCGCCCGAGCGGCCGGGTGGTCCTCGCCGCCTGGATCCCGCGCGGACTGCCGGGGCGTATGTTCGAGCTCTCGGAATCGGTGGCCCCGCTGCCGGACGGAGTGCGCTCGCCGGCGGAGTGGGGCACCCAGGCGGTCGCCCGTCGGCGGCTCGAGCCGCTTCTCTCTGAGCTCGAGCTGCGCACCCGGACCGTCGCGCTGCGATTTGCATCAGGCGACGCGCTGTTCGCCGCGCTCGACCCCTGGACGCCCGATTTCGCCCGGACCGAGCTCCGCGCCGGGTTCGACCGCCTCCTGGCCGCGCAGAACAACCGGCCGCCGGCCGCCGAGGTCGACGCCCGCTACCTGCTCGCCGTAGGCCGCCGGCCGGCGGAGTGAGGGACGCCGAGCCCTCCCGCGCCGCTCCCGGGACCGGGGTCGCCCTCGGGGTCACCTTCGCCACCGGCGTCGGCATCGCCGCGCAGGCGTTCGTCAACGGGCGACTCGGCGGCAGCCTCGACGCGGCGCCGCTCGCGGCCATGGTCAACAACGGCGTCGGGCTCTGCGTGCTGGTCGCGCTCGGGCTCGCGACGGGAGCGTTCCTGCGTGGCGGGCGCCGATTCAAGGTCGCCCCCCGACCGCGTGCGTGGCACTTCCTGGGGGGTCCGCTGGGGGCGTTCCTGGTCTACGTCCTCACGGTCGGCCCGCCGCGGGTCGGGGTGGCGGTGCTGACCGTCGCCCTCGTCGGCGGACAGACCGTCGGGAGCCTCGTGGTGGACGCCGCCGGACTGAGCCCCGCCGGGCATCGGCCGCTGACGCGGGCTCGCCTCGTCGGCGTCATGCTCGCCGTCGTCGCGGTCACCCTGGCCGCCACCGGAGCGAGCGGCGACCTCGAGCTCCCGATCCTCAGCCTGGCCTTCGCGACCGGGATCGGCACCGCCTTCCAGCAGGCCGCCAACGGACAGCTCGCGCACAGCTCGGGCGAGCCGGTGGTGGCCGGGGCGATCAACTTCGCGCTCGGGGGGATCGTCCTCACCGTCTTCGCGCTCTCGGTCACCGGCGGCGAGGCGCCCGGTGGCTGGTCGGCGCCTCCGTGGCAGTTCCTGGGCGGGGTGTTCGGCATGGCCGCCGTGGTCACCGCGGCCTGGTCCGTCGCCTCGCTCGGGGTCCTGCGCCTCACGCTGGCCATCGTCGCCGGGCAGTCCGCGGGAGCGCTCGCCTTCGACCTCGTCGCCCCGGCGCCCGGCGAGGCGGTGACGGTGTCCACCGTCCTCGGAGTGGTGCTGACCCTGATCGCGGTGGCGGCCAGCGGGCGGGGTCCCCGGCCGAGCTGAACCGCTACCGGGTGGTCATCAGCAGCGTCCCCGCCAGCAGGAGGAGCATCGCCGCCGATCCCTGCCAGCCGAGCGGGCTCCGCTCGAGGCCAAGCCAGCCGAACCGGTCGATGACCGCGGAGACGATGAGCTGCATGGCGACGAGGGCGGCGGCGACCCCGCCCGCTCCCAGCGAGCGCACGGTGACCAGCGAGACGAAGACGACCGCCGCACCGGCAACGCCGCCGAGCAGGTGCACGGGCCGGAACCCGGACAGGCCACTCAGCTGACCTGGGTCGCCGAACGCCACCAGCAGCACGCCCACGATCACCGTCGCGAGCACCAGGGAGGCGAACGCCGCACCCAGATCGCTGACGATGCGCGCCAGGAGGGCGTTCGCCGGCGGCTGCAGCGCGATGAGCCCGCCGACGAGCAGCGTCACGATGACGGCAGCGGCACGGTCCACGCCTGCACCGTTCCCTTCGCCCGTGCCCGTTCCTGCCGCCGAGCTCTCCCCAGCCGGCTGGTAGACCAGACCTCCGTGGCGATCCTGCTGGCCATCGCGTCCGCCGTCCTGTGGGGCGGCGCCGACTTCCTCGGCGGCATCGCCGCGCGGCGGCTCAAGGTGCTCGTGGTCACCTCCGGCTCGCAGCTCGCCGGCCTGCTCGTCGCGGTCGCCCTGCTGCTGCTCACCGGCGGGTCGATCAGCCTCGAAGGCGCCGCCTACGGCGCGGCGGCCGGGATCGTCGGGGCGCTCGCCCTCTCCGTCTTCTACGCGGCGCTGGCCGCCGGGGTGATGAGCCTCGTCGCCCCGCTGTCGGCGCTCGGAGCGGTCGTGCCGGTCTCCGTCGCGCTCACCCGGGGCGAGGACATCACCGTGCTCGCCCTTATCGGGATCGGTCTGGCCTTCGCCGGGGTCGTCCTCATCGCCCGCCGCGAGCCGGGCACGCCGGCGCTGACCCCGCGGGTGCTGGCGCTCGCCGCGGGGGCGGCGCTCGGGATCGGCACGGTGCTCACCCTCTTTCAGCTCGGGACGGACGTCCCCGGCTCCTCTGGGCTCGGCGTGGTCGCCGCCGCCCGCGTCGCCTCGATCACCGTCACCGGGCTGGCGCTGCTGGTGACCCGGACGCCGGTCCGGCTCGGCGCCGCCGACGTCCGGCGGGTCGCCGCGGTGGGAATCGGCGACACGGGCGCCAACGCGCTGTTCGCCGTCGCGTCGGAGACCGGCCCGGACGCCTTGGTGGCCGTGCTCGGCTCGCTCTACCCCGTCACGACGCTCCTGCTGGCCCGCGCGCTGCTCGCCGAGCGGCTCACGGCGCGCCAGGCGGTGGGCGTGCTGCTCGCCGTGTGCGGCGCGGCATTGCTCTCGACCGCATAGGCCTGCTAGAACTCCGCGCAGACGACCGCATGGCCTTCCGCCGCGCCCACTCCGCCCGCAGCACCCTCGTCGACGTCGTCGACGCGCGGGTCCTCGTCTATCGCGCCTGGCGATTTAGCTAGGCGCTCGGCCGGCCGCGCTCACTCAAGCGCGGATCCGCTGTCCGACTGGCCCTCAGGGCCGAGCGCCGCGTCACCCGCGCCCGAGTGCGCCACGCCACGGGCGTCCACCGCCCGCCCAGCTTCGTATCCCTCTTAGGCGCTTCGCCCGCTAGAAAGGCTCTCCAAGATGATGATCGTGATGAAGGCTTCGGCCAGCGAGGAGGAGATCCAGTCCGTCCTGGACCGGATCGAGTCCTGCGGCGCCCGGGCGCACCCCTCCCGCGGCGAGGAGGTGACCGTGATCGGCGCCGTGGGCGACCGCGAGCACGTCGCCCGACTCGGCCTCGAGGGGCACCCGGGGGTCGAGCAGGTGGTGCCGATCCTCAAGCCGTACAAGCTCGCGTCCTCCCAGCTGCGCACCCGCGGGGAGCGCACGGTGGTCGAGATCGACGGCCGCAAGATCGGCGGCGACCACTTCTCGATGATCGCCGGGCCCTGCACGGTCGAGTCGCGCGACCAGCTCCTCTCCACCGCACGGATCGTCCGCGACGCCGGCGGCTCGCTGCTGCGCGGCGGGGCCTACAAGCCGCGCTCGTCGCCGTACTCCTTCCAGGGCCTCGGGCAGGAGGGCCTGCGCCTGCTCGCCGAGGCCAAGGAGGAGACCGGCCTGCCGATCGTGACCGAGCTGATGGACCCGCGGGACATGGAGGCGGTGCTCGAGGTGGCCGACGTCATCCAGGTCGGCGCCCGCAACATGCAGAACTACCCGCTGCTCACGGAGATCGGTCGCTCCGGCCGGCCCACCCTGCTCAAGCGCGGCGCCTCGGCCACGCTCGAGGAGCTCCTGATGGCGGCGGAGTACGTCCTCAAGGAGGGCAACCCGAACGTGTTGCTCTGCGAGCGCGGCATCCGGACCTTCGAGACCGCCTACCGCTACACGCTGGATCTGACCGCCGTCCCCGTCCTGCAGGAGATGTCGCACCTGCCGGTCGTCGTCGACCCGTCCCACGCCCCCGGACGGAGGGACCTCGTGCAGTCGCTCTCGCTGGCCGCCGCGGCGGTGGGCGCCGACGGGCTGATCACCGAGATCCACCCCAACCCCGAGGAGGCGGTCTGCGACGGGCCGCAGGCGCTCTACGCGGACGACTTCGCCGCCTACGTCGAGCGGGTCGAGCGGGCGGCGGCGGTCGCCGGCAAGGCCATCTCCGTGGGGGCTGAGGCGGTCTGACCCCTTCGCGGGTCGCGGTCCTCGGCGTCGGGCTGATCGGCGGCTCGATCGGCCTGGCCGCGGCGCAGCGGCTCGGGGCGGACGTCGCCGGCTTTGATCCAGACCCGGCGGCGCTCGAGGCGGCGGTCGCCCGCGGCGCGATCGGCCGGGCGGCCGGCTCGGTGGCCGAGGCGGTCGCGGGGGCCGACGCCGTCTTCGTCGCCGTGCCGGTCGGGGCGCTCGCGGCGGTGATCGACGAGGCACTCGCCGGAGCGGGACCCGAGTGCGTGGTCTCCGACGTCGGCTCGACCAAGCGCGACGTCGTGGCGGCGGTGGGCGACCCGCGCTTCGTCGGCGGGCACCCGCTGGCCGGGGCGGAGACCGCGGGCGTCGCCCATGCCCGCGCCGATCTCCTCGAGGGCGCCACCTGGTATCTGACCCCGACCGCGCAGACCTCCGGCGTGTTGTACGAGCGGCTGTTCCGGCTGCTGCGCGACCTCGGGGCGCATCCGGTCGGGCTGGACGCCGGGACCCATGACCGGCTCCTGGCCACCGTCTCGCACCTGCCGCACGTGCTGGCCAACGTGCTCGTGGCGCAGGCGGCGCGGGTGCTCGACTCCGAAGGCGAGCGGCTGCCGGCCACCGGGCCGAGCTTCCGCGACGCGACGCGGGTGGCCGGCGCCTCGACGGCGATCTGGCGGGACATCTACCTCTCCAACGCCGAGGCGCTGATCGCCGCCCTCGACGACGCGATCGGCCGGCTCGGGCACGTGCGCGGCGCACTGGCCGCTCGGGACGGCGCGGAGGTGGCGGCCTGGAACGAGGCGGCCGCGCAGGACCGCCGGCGGCTGCTCGAGGCCGACCTGGCCGGCGGCCCCGTGCACGAGCTGCGGGTGGCGGTGCCCAACCGGCCGGGCGTGGTGGCCGGCGTGGCCCTGGCCCTCGGCGGCGCCGGTGTCAACATCCTCGACATGGCCCTGCACCCGGCGCCGGACGGCTCGACCGGCGTGGTGGCCCTGTGGATCGCAGGGGACGCGCTGGCCGCCGAGGCGAAGGCCCTCCTCGCCGGGCTCGAGTTCTCGGTCGCAGGTCCGGCGGACCCGCCCGCGCGGCCGGAGTCGAGCGCGTGAGCCGGTCCTTCTTCGGGGGGGCGGGGGCCCGCGTCCGCCTGCGCGGGACCTACCGGCCGCCCCCGGACAAGTCGATCTCCCATCGCGCCGCCCTGCTCGCAGGGATGACCGACGAGCCCGTCCAGGTGACGAACTACCTGCGCGCGGACGACACCCTGTCGAGCCTCGCCGCGATCGGGGCCCTCGGGGCGCTCGTCGACCAGGGGACCTCGGGAGAGGTGACGGTCCGTGGCGTCGGTCTGCACGCGGCGGCCCAGCCCGACGCGCCGATCGACGTCGGCAACGCCGGCACCCTGATGCGGCTCCTGCCCGGGTGGCTCGCCGGGCAGCGCACGGGCACGTGGACGATCGACGGAGACGCGTCGATCCGCCGCCGTCCGGTGGACCGCGTGCTCGAGCCGCTCGCGCGGATGGGCGCGTCCGTCGAGGCCCGCGACGGCCGCTTCGCGCCGTTCACCGTGAGCGGCGGTCCGCTGCGGGCGATCGAGTACGCGCTCCCGGTCGCCTCCGCCCAGGTCAAGTCGTGCGTGCTGTTCGCCGGGCTCTTCGCGGGCGGGGCGACTACGGTGATCGAGCCCGCGCCGAGCCGCGATCACACCGAGCGCATGCTGTTGCGGGCCGGGGTGCAGATCACCCGCGCCGAGGGCGGCCGGATCACCGTCACCGGCCAGGACGAGCTGGGGCTCGAGTCCCTGCACGTGCCGGGCGACCCGTCGTCGGCCGCTTTCCTGATCGCCGCGGCGGTGCTCGTCCCGGGCTCCCGTCTCGTGGTCGAGGGGATGGGGACGAACTGGACGCGGGTCGGCTTTGTGCGCATCCTCGAGCGGATGGGAGCGGTGGTCGTCGGGCCGCTCGAGACGGCCGGCGCACCGCTCAGCGCCGAGGAGCCGGTGGCCGAGCTCGACGTCTCCGCGGGCACGCTGGCGGCCACGACGGTCGAGCCCGACGAGGTGCCGCTGGCCATCGACGAGCTCCCGCTGGTGGCGCTGCTCGGCGTCTTCGCGGACGGGACGACGGTGGTGCGCGGCGCCCAGGAGCTCCGCCTCAAGGAGTCCGACCGGATCGCCACCGTGGTCGACGGGCTGCGCGGGCTCGGCGCAGAGATCGAGGCGACCGAGGACGGCTTCGCGGTGACCGGGACCGGCGTCTTGCACGGCGGGCGCCTGGAGGCCCACGGCGATCACCGGCTCGCGATGCTCGGCGCGGTGGCCGGCCTCGCCTCCCAGACGGGCGTCACCGTTGAGGGGATGGAGGCGGCCGCGGTCTCCTACCCCGGCTTCGAGGCGGATCTGGCCGCGCTGCTGGCCTGAGCGGCGGACGGCGCTCGTAGAGTCGCTCCAACATGGTTATCGCCATCGACGGCCCCGCCGGCGCGGGCAAGAGCACGGTCGCCCGCGCGGCCGCCGCGGCGCTCGGCTTCACCTACCTCGACACGGGCGCCATGTACCGGTGCGTGGCCCTCGCGTCCCCCGACGGGTCGGCCGCCGACGTCGCCCGGAGCGCCCGCATCGCGCTCGGCGAGCGCGTCCGGCTCGACGGCGAGGACGTCACCGACGCGATCCGCACGCCGGCGGTCACCGCCCGGGCGTCGGAGGTGGCGACCGACCCGGAGGTGCGGGCGGCGCTCGTCGCCCAGCAGCAGGCGCTCCTGGCCGACGGCGACTGGGTCGCCGAGGGCCGTGACATCGCGCTCGTCGTCGCCCCCGACGCGGCGGTCAAGGTCTTTCTCACCGCGAGCGAGGGCGAGCGGGCCCGGCGCCGCGCCGCCCAGACCGGGGTCCCGGAGGCCGCCGTGCTGGCCGAGCAGCGCGCGCGCGACTCGCGGGACGCCACCGGCGCGCGCTCGGTGAGCGCCCCCGCGCTCGACGCCGTCCCGGTCGACACCACCGGCCTCACGCTCGAGGAGGTGGTCGGGCAGATCGTCATGCTCGCCACCGAAGCCCGGTTAGACTGACCGGTATGACTTACCGGGTCGGACCCAAGGGACAGGTCGTGCTGCCCAAGGCGATCCGCGAGCGCCTGGGCATCGAGCCCGGCGATGAGGTCACGGTGGACGAGCGAGGCGACGACATCGTCATCCGGGCCGTGCGCCAGCCGGTCCGCCTGCTCGGGATGCTCGCCGACCTGCCGGGCCGGGGCACCGAAGCGCTTCTCGAGGAGCGCCGGCGCGAGCGCGGGCGCGAGGACGCCAAGGTCCGGAGGCTGCGCTCGTGATCGTCCTCGACGCCTGGGCGATCATGGCCCTCCTCAAGAAGGAGCCGGCCGGCCCGCGCGTCCAGCGCGCCGTCGACGAGGTCGACGTGGCGATCTCCGCGATCAACCTGGGGGAAAGCCAGTACGTCCTGACCAAGGAGGGCAGGGACGCGCCGACCGTCGAGGCCGCGATGGAGCTGCTGCGTCGGACGATCCGGGTGGATCTCCCCGACTGGCCGTTGGTGCGGGCCGCGGCGCGCATCAAGGGCGCTCGGGCGCTCTCCTACGCCGACGCGTTCTGCGTCGCCACCGCACAACGTCACCGAGCGGCGCTCTGGACCGGCGATCCCGAGATCCTTGCGCTCGAGGATCTGGTCGACGTCCTCGACCTTCGTGACGCGCCGTGAAGGTCGCGGTCGTCGGTTACCCGAACGTCGGGAAGTCCTCGCTGGTCAACCGGCTCACCCAGTCCAAGGAGGCGGTCGTCCACGAGCGGCCGGGGATCACCCGCGACCGCAAGGAGCTCCACACGGAGTGGAACGGGCGGCGGCTGACCCTGATCGACACGGGCGGCATGGACCTCGACGACGACGATCCGATGGCCGCGTCGATCCAGGACCAGGCCCGCGCAGCGCTCTCCGACGCCGAGGTGGCGCTGTTCGTGGTCGACGCCCGCGCCGGCGTGCGCCCGGGCGACGAGGAGCTCGCCGACCTCCTGCGCCGGGCGCACAAGCCCGTCGTCCTCGCGGCCAACAAGATCGACTCGCCGGGTGACCTCCCGCTGGCGCACGAGTTCCACCGGCTCGGTCTGGGCGACCCCCAGGCCGTCTCCGCCGCCCAGGGACTCGGCACGGGTGACCTCCTGGACCGCCTCATCGAGGTCGGCCCGCCGGAGGACGCCGAGGAGGAGGACCCCGATCTCGTCCGCCTCGCGGTGATCGGTCGCCCGAACGTCGGCAAGTCCTCACTGGTCAACGCCTTCCTCGGCCGCGAGCGCGTCATCGTCTCCGAGGTCGCCGGCACCACGCGCGACGCGATCGACACGCCGATCGAGATCGACGGCCGCACGTTGATCCTGGTCGATACGGCGGGGATCCGCCGCGCGGCCAAGGTTTCCGAGTCCGTCGAGTACTACACGACGCTGCGCTCCCAGCGGGCGGCGGAGCGCGCCGACGTCGCCCTCGTGGTCTGCGACGCCAACGACGGGGTCACGAGCCAGGACCTGCGGATCGCCGACCTCGCCATGCGCTCGGGCTGCGCGACCGCCTTCGTGCTCAACAAGTGGGACACGACGAGCGGGGACGAGTTCGACCTCGACCACGAGCGCGCCCGCGTGCAGCAGAAGATGCGCCTGCGGCCGAAGGTGCTGACCGCGAGCGCAACGACCGGCCGCCATGTGGCGCGCCTGCTCGTCGAGTCGCTCTCGCTGGCCGACCGCTACGGGCACCGGATCCCGACCCCGGAGCTCAACCGGTTCGTCGCCGACGTGGTCGCCTCGCGCTCTCCCCCCGCCAAGCAGGGCCATCGCCTCAAGATGCTCTACATGGCCCAGATCGGGACCCGGCCGCCGCGCTTCTCGATCCAGGTCAACTCGCGCCAGCGGGTGACGCGCGATTACGCGTACTTCATCGAGAACCGGTTGCGCGAGCGCTACGCGCTGGAGGGGATCCCGCTGGTGATCGACTTCGCCGAGCGCAAGCGTCGCCCGCCCGCAGGGCGGTAGGGTCCTTCACACATGACCTACAGCGACAACGAGTATCTCTTCACGTCGGAGTCCGTCACCGAAGGGCATCCCGACAAGGTGGCCGACCAGATCTCCGACGGCGTCCTCGACGCCGTGATGCGCGATGACCCCAACGGCCGGGTGGCGTGCGAGACGCTCGTGAACACCGGGCTGGTGGTCGTCTCGGGGGAGATCTCCACTGAGACCTACGTCGACATCCAGGACATCGCCCGCGAGACGATCCGCAAGATCGGCTACACGGACGCCGACCTCGGCTTCTCCGCCGACTCCTGCGCCGTCCTGAACGCGATCGACAAGCAGTCGCCCGACATCGCCCAGGGCGTCGACTCGGCCTACGAGCGCCGCACGGATCCCGGTGACGACGACGCGCTGGACCTCGCCGGCGCCGGTGACCAGGGGATGATGTTCGGCTACGCCTCCAACGAGACCGACGAGTACATGCCGCTCCCGATCTCGCTCGCCCACAAGCTGGCCAAGCGCCTCGCCGACGTGCGCAAGGCCGAGGTGGTCAACTACCTGCGCCCGGACGGCAAGACGCAGGTCTCCGTCCGCTACCGCGACGGCGTCCCGGTCGAGATCGAGAAGCTCCTGATCTCCACCCAGCACCGCGAGGGGGCGGAGTCGCTGATCGCCGAGGACCTGTGGGAGCACGTCGTGCTGCCGATCCTGCCTCCCGAGCTGTTCGACGCGAAGAAGCTCAAGAAGCAGTTCCTGGTCAACCCGACGGGGCGCTTCGTGATCGGCGGGCCGGTCGGCGACGCCGGCCTGACCGGTCGCAAGATCATCGTCGACACCTACGGCGGCATGGCCCGCCACGGCGGCGGCGCGTTCTCGGGCAAGGACCCGTCGAAGGTCGACCGCTCGGCCGCCTACGCCGCCCGCCACGTGGCCAAGAACGTCGTCGCCGCGGGGCTGGCCGACCGCGCCGAGGTGCAGGTCGCCTACGCGATCGGCGTCGCACACCCCGTGTCGGTCATGGTCGAGACCTTCGGGACGGAGAAGATCGGTCGCGCGCAGATCGAGCAGCTCGTCTCCGAGCACTTCGACCTGCGCCCGGGCGCGTTCCGCGAGTCGCTCAAGCTCCACCGCCCGATCTACCAGAAGACCGCCGCCTACGGCCACTTCGGCCGTGAGGACTCGGACTTCACCTGGGAGCGCACGGACAAGGCCGAGGCGCTGCGCGCCGCGGCCGGCCTGTCGGGCGAGCCCGTCAGGGCGTAAGCGGCGCTCAGGCGCCGGGGCCTCGCCCGAGCCGATCGCGCATCACGCGCACCGCCTCGGGCGAGGAGTCCATCAGCAGCGCCCGCCGCCCGAGCTTCGTCGCCACCGCGCCGAGCGTCCCCGAGCCGGCGAACGGGTCGAGACAGAGGTCGCCCGGGCGGGAGGAGGCCTGGACCATCCGGCGGACGAGGCCCTCAGGCTTCTGCGTCGGATAGCCCGTCTTCTCGCGGCCGGTGGGGGAGACGATCGTGTGCCACCACGTGTCGGTGGGCAGCTTGCCGCGCGCGACCTTCTCCGGCGTGACGAGCCCCGGCGCCATGTACGGCTCGCGGTCGACCGCCTCGGAGTCGAAGTGGTAGCGCCCCGGATCGCGAACGTAGACGAGGATGGTGTCGTGCTTGGCGGGCCAGCGCCGCCGCGCCCGCGCGCCGTAGTCGTAGGCCCAGATCAGCTCATTCAGGAAGCATTCGCGGCCGAACAGGCCGTCGAGCGCGACCTTGGTGTAGTGGGCCTCGCGGTAGTCGAGGTGGAGGTAGAGCGTGCCGGTCGGGTCGAGGACGCGGCGCAGCTCGGCCAGGCGAGGCCCCAGGAAGCCGAGGTAGTCGTCGAACGCATCGGCGTAGCCCGGGGCGGAGGCGATTTCCCGCGTGGCGTAGCGCCGGCCGCCGAAGCCGACCCGGTCCCCGTCGGAGGCGGCGGTGGTGGCGAGCGTGCGCCGGGTCTGCGTGCGGCCCGTGTTGAACGGCGGGTCGGCGTACACCATTTGCACCGAGCCGTCGGGCACCGCACGCAGCAGTTCGAGGTTGTCGCCGAGGCGGACCTCTAGCGCTGGGCGTCCCGCCACTGCACCAGCTCGCGAACGGATCCGAGGTCGTAGCCCGTGCGGTCGCCGCCCACGCCCATGATGAAGTGGGTCACGCCGGCGTCGCGCAGCGCGTCGGCCTTGTCGACCTGGCCCGCGTTGACCGCCCAGGTGCGCTCGATCTCCGCCGGGTCCCGTCCCTCGGCTGCGCAGTGGCCGGCCAGCACCTCGGCCTTGTGCCGGTGGACGTCGGTGTCGCCGAAGCCGTGCCAGGCGTTGGCGTGGCGGGCCACGAGCTTGAGCGTCACCTTCTCGCCGCTCCCGCCGATGAGGATCGGCAGCGCACCGACGGGCTGGGGGTTGAGCTTCGCCCGCCGGGCCTCGATGCGCGGAAGCGCCTCGCGCAGTGCCCGCAGGCGGGCGGGGGCATCGCCGAACTCGTAGCCGTACTCGTCGTAGTCGCGCTTGAACCAGCCCGCGCCGATGCCGAGGACCGCCCGGCCGCCGGAGACGTGATCGAGCGTCCGGTGGGCGTCGACCAGGTACTCGGGGTTGCGGTAGGAGTTGCAGATCACGAGCGCGCCCACCGTCGCGCGCTCGGTCACCTGGGCCATCGCCCCGAGCGTGGTCAGCGCCTCGAAGTGGGCGCCGTCCGGATCTCCGTAGAGCGGATAGAAGTGGTCCCACGTCCACAGGGAGTCGACGCCGAGCGCCTCGGCCTCCGTCCACGTGCTGCGCATGCCGTCGAAGTCCGTGTGCTGCGGCTGGACCTGGACGCCGACGCGCAGCGGGAAGGAGGACATCTGCGAACCGTACCGCGGAGCCGGTCGGCCGCCTGCCCGGCGGCGGCATAGTGACGATCGACGCCGGGACGGTGTCCGGCGACGTCGATCTGCTCATGCCCGAGGGCGTCGCGGTCGAGGTGCGGTCGCGGACCTCCTTCGGGGACGTGCGAGTGCGCTTGTCGCGGTTGAGGGAGCGGCTGTTCCGGCGCGCACCGACCCCATCGACCGCGCCGACCGCCGCAGCCACTAGCGTCGTTCCGCGTGTCCCGCATCGCGCAGGTCGAGCCCCTGACGACGACGCGGCGGCTCAAAGGGCCCTTCGACTACCGGGTGCCCGAGGGGGGCGTGGAGGTCGGCTCGGTGGTGCGGATCCCCTTCGGGCGCCAGGCGCTGCGCGGGGTGGTCACGGGTCTTGCGCACGAGAGCGAGATCGAGGAGGAGCGGCTGATCGCGCCGACGAGCGTCGAGCCCGAGTCGATCCCCGCGGACCTCGTCGAGCTCGCGCTCTGGATGGCCGAGGAGTACTGCTCGACGCCGGCTCGCGCTCTCGCGCTGGTGCTGCCGCCGAAGGGCCGGGCCAGAACGGCGCTGTGGGGCGAGCTGACCGAGCGCGGCGCCGCGGTGCTGCAGGCCGGGG
>Ga0136612_10000568_pt1 | contig 13524 bp, 17 predicted proteins | sample AntDryUQ224A2306_2_FD_106644 | JGI IMG/M metagenome (GOLD analysis project Ga0136612, IMG submission 106644) | Polar desert sand microbial communities from Dry Valleys, Antarctica - metaG UQ224A (23.06) | ecosystem: Environmental > Terrestrial > Soil > Desert | place: Antarctica: Dry Valley... | reverse complement strand
TCCTCACCGCATTCGACGACGACGACACCCCGGCCCGGGCGCGCGACGCCGGCGCCAGCGCCTGCCTCGGCAAAGACGCCAGCGAAGACGAGATCTGCGCCGCACTGCTCTCGGCGGGCGACAGCCCGCGCCCGCCCATCGCGGCCCACGGCTGAAGGGGCGCACGACGAAGCTCCGGGAGCGAGAGACGATGCTCCGAGAAAACGGCTACTGCAGGCCCGTCGTGCGGCGCGTCACCGAACTGTTGGGCACCGCCGCGGTGACGAAGGCGATGCTGTCGGTGGTGACGACGCCGGTGATGAGGAATCGCATGTCCGTGAGCATGCAGTTCACCGTCCCTCCAGCGTGTTGAAGCGCACGTCCTTGGCCCGGGCGCTGCCGGCCGGTTCGGCTTGGAAGGCGCGCATCTTGTCGTGTGCAGAACCGGGTTGGCGGTGGCGAGGATCCGCACGGCGAGCAGGCCGGCGTTGCGCGCGCCGGCGATCGCGACGGTGGCGACGGGGACGCCGGCCGGCATCTGGGCGATGGACAGCAGCGCGTCGAGGCCGTCGAGCTGCGCCAGTGGCACCTTTGAAGTGCGGAAGCTCAACGGGGGCGCTGGGCAATTGTTGTCTCCTGGTCGAGGATCTCGGCGAGGAAGTCGTCGATCTCCAGACCCCACTTCTGGTGATGGTGTGGCGTCATCCGATCGGCGGTGGTCCGGTCGCAGCGGCGGCCCGCTGCGCCCGATCACTCGGCCGGCGGATGTCGGCAGCGCGTCCCGAAGGGCAGGCTCTGTCCATGACCGCCGTCCTCTTCACACCGTCCGCACCAGCGCTCGACGCGGTCACGCCGAGCCGGGGGCCTCGGGCTCGTCCCGCCGCCGGGCTGACCGTCCTGGCGGTGAGCGCCGACGCGATCCCGCTCGCCGGCTATCTGCTGCGTCACGGCCCCGCGCTCGCGCTCGTCGAGCTTCCGCGGCTTCCGCTCCCGGTCGGCGCCGAGCTGGGGTGGGCGGCGGCCCCGGCATTCGACCGCGACGAGCTCGAGGCAGTGCGGTCGAGTGCGATCGACCGCGCGCTGACCGCGACGGCGAACGTGGGCTTCAGCGTGCACGCCGTCGAGACGCTTGCCCCCGGCGGGCTGCGCGCGCGGCTTTGCTCGCTGCGTGCGGCGGACGTGGCGTGCGTCGTGACGTGCGGTCGCGGCGCTCGCGCGGCCAGGGCACTCGCCCGGGCCGCGCAAGCGCCGGTGCTGATCCTGCCCGAGCGTGCCGCCGCGGCCGGCGGCCCGGCGGTCATAGACGCGCGTGAGGCCGAAACCCTCGTGCCGGCGGCGGCGCGCTGCCTGGCCACCGACCGCGCCGCACTCGTGGCGGGCTACGACCCCGTCCCAACCGGCACGCTGCTGCGCAGCGCGGCGCATCCGCTGCTGGTCCCGCGGCTCGAACAGCTGGCGGCCCAGCACCGCTTGGGCGAGCTGGAGGACGCCGAGCGCAGCGCAGACCTCGCGGCGATCGTTGCGGCGGAGGCAGGCTTGGCGGCCGAGCGCGCGGTCGTTGCTGAGCCCGACGCTCTGCTGAAGGTCGCGCGCCGGCGCGAGGGCCTGGTCGTCGCGGCCGACCACGGTGGCTGGCGGGCACCGCGCGCGCTGCGAGCCGCCCTGCGCGACCGCCGCGCGGCGCTGCTGGTTCCTGCCTGAGCCTGGCCGGAGGCTCGGCGCCGGCGGGCGGAGGCGTGGCGGCCTTACGTGTCGACAGCGAGCGCCGCGGCGCGGCGGTGCGCCTACGTCCGCTCGGCTTGCCAGCCGACCGGCGGTCCTGCGATCGGCGGTCCGGCCTCGCCGCGAGAGTCGCCGCCGGGCCGATCCTCGCGCCGCCCCCGGTGGGGCACGATGAGCGCATGACCAGCCGAGCCCCCTTCAGGTGGATCCACACCCGCCGCGGACGGCTGCTCCCGCGCATCGCGCATAGGAAGCGGTCCCGGCCGCAACCTCAGCGCTGTCTTTGCGCCGATTCGCCGCCGCGCTTTCGCGCGGGGCTGGCGACGCCGTACCCCAACTAGCGGAACTCTCGGCGGCTCGCTTTCGGGCGGGCCGCTTTCCGCCTCGACATCCGCCGAGCGCCCCGATGTTTCCACCGTCGCCGGCCGGGCCGGCCGGGACACGGCGTGCGTGTTGGCGCTTGGTCCTGTTTCCAGGCCAGCTGGCTCTGACCCCTGGCGCGTGCCGTCCGACCGAAGGACGCGCGATCGCTGCCCAAGTCGCGTCGTCGTATCCGCCGCCTGGCCGATCGCGCCCGGGCGCGCGGGAGAGCATCGTTGGGCCATGTCCACGATGAGCACACCGCGCCAGTCGCGACGCGCGACACAGAAGGCTCGCTGCGAGGGCAGCGCGCCGCGGGGCACGGCGCTTGCGGCGGCCGGGCTGACCGTGCTGGTCTTCGCGTGGATCGTCGCCGCGATGCTCGCGGCGCTGGTCGCTGCAGCGAGCGCGGTCGGCATCTACGAGGCGCTGCTGGCCGCCGAGCTAGGCGCCGCCGTTGTGCTGCTGCTCACGTGGCTGATGTGGCGGCGGCGCACGGCGCCGTCAGCCGACGACCGGGTGCGACTGCGGCGCGACCGCGAGCGCCGCGGCTTCTGAGAGGGGTGAACCGCGTGATCGAAGCGACCGACATCCGCGCGTCCAAGGCGCCGGACAAGGCACGGGCCGAGCGCAGGACGTGGAAAGTCCTCGTAGCGGTCGACGGGCTGGCGGTCCCCGGCGCGACCATCGGCCGCCTGGCGCCGCTGCTCTCAGGGCATCGCCTGGTCGTCGTCGCCACATGGCGCTCGGTCAAGCCGGTCGCCGGGATCGCCCGAGCCGCGATGCCGCGCGCGATGGTGGCCCTCGGCGCCGCGAGCATGGACGAGGAGCGCAGCCGGGCCGCCGAGCGGGTCGCGGCAGACGCGGCGGCGGTGGCGCGCGAGTGCGGTATCGACGCAGCGGTTCGCACGCTCCTGCTGACGGGAGGGTGGGGGCCGGAGCTCGCCGCCCTGGCCGAGCGTGAGCGGGTCGACGCCGTGCTACTCGCCCGCCCGTGCCGCGCGCTCGAGCGCCGGCTGCGGCACGCCGGCATCGTCACGCTGATGGCGGCCGCGGCGACCTGAACGCGCCGCCGTCGCTCAGCCGCCCGCAAGAGCGCCGGCGTAGACCTGCCAGGCGAGCGCCGACTTCGCCGCGAGGCTGAGCACGATGTAGGCCGCCTCGGCGAAGGCCGGGTCGCGCCAGCGGCCGACGCGGCGGTACTGGAGGACCATGTTGACCGCGAAGCTGTTGAACAGCACGAAGAGCGTGACGAAGATCGCGAAGACGAACCCCGGCACGTCGCCGCCCTCGCTCTCGGTGACCGCGAGCTGCAGGCCGATGACGACCCACGGCACGGCGCCGGCGAGACAGCCGTAGGCGAACAGGCGCCAGTCGACCTCGCGACCGGGGCGGTTGACGCGCTCCATCGCCAGCCCGAAGAGAATCATGGCAGCGTTGACGCCGAAGACGGCGACGAGCGCCGCCGCCTCGCTGACGCCGGCGAGCATCGTGATGAGCACCACCATCAGCGACGCGCTGATCGAGTACCCCCACCAGCGCGCCGGGTTGCGACCGGCCGCGACGTTCGCGGCGTACCAACCGGCCACGCGCGGCGCGGCGACGAGCAGGTGGTCGACGGCGGCCAGCAGCAGGAAGCCGGCGACGGCGGGGGCGAACGCGAGCTCGAAGAGCTCGGTCTGACCGTAGTCGCCGCTGCCCGGTGGCCCTTCGAGAAAGCCGACCGTCACGGGCAGGGCAGCGTCGGAGGCGATCGCCAGCAGGACGACCGCCTGCCCGGCGTGGATGAGCCCGACGACGACGTTGAAGAGCCGCAGCCGGCGTCGCGCGGAGGGCTGGAGGGCGGGGCGAGCGTCCATCGGCCGGTTACGCCCCGGCGCGCGCGGTCTCTCGCGCGGGTGCGCCATCGTCGGCGATCGGGCTGCGGCGCACGCGGGGCTTCGCCGGCGGCTGGTCTGCCTCGGTCGGAGCCTGCTCGCGGCGGGACGGCCGAGTGTCTGGCTCGTCGATCGCGCCCTGCCGCTCCCAGTCAAGCGCGCCGACGCGCCACTCGTAGACGAAGGCCACGATCAGCGCGCCGAGGAAGACGAGGATGGCGACGAGCGCGTCGAGACCGAAGGCGCGCAGCTGGACTGCCACCGGGTAAAGGAGGATCGCCTCGACCGCGAAGATGAGCGCGAGCATCCCGACGAGGTAAACGAGATCGGGAATCGCTCGCCGTGCATGCCCCGCGACGGCAGGCCGCACTCATATGGCTCGGCGCGGGCCTCCTGACGCGGTGTGCGGCGCGGCCCGAGCAGTCGGTTGAAGTTGACGACGAGCAGCCCGAGGCCGGCGCCCAGCAGCACCATGACCAGCGCGGGAAGGTAGGCCTGGAGCACCGGGTGCGGCCGGGCGGCCTCAGCTCAGAAGATCGCCAGCGCCAGCAGGAGCGGAGCCAGCACGAACGCGGCGGCGCTCATCGTCAAGACGAAGACACGCCCGATGCGTCCGGCGAGGTCGGTGAAGGGGTGGTCGGTCATGAGAAGCCTCCTGCGCTGGTCGGTTCGGGTCGATGTGGACGCTGCCACCGCGCGGGCGGGCGCGGTAGGCGCCGGGCGACCGAAGCGGCGGCGATGCGACCGCGCCCATCGGCGGTCCACCGATCGTCGCCCATCGGCCGCCCTCGCATCCTGCGACCGCCCGGCGACGGCCCGGTCCGCCGCGGTCAGGCTGCGTGGTGGAGGTCTAAATGCCACGTGCAACCGTCTACCGCAGGGCAAGGAGCTCATGATGAAGTCCCACGACGCGACGCTCGGCGTCGACGAGGCGGTGCTGCCGCCGCTCGAGCACGAGCCGCTGACGGTGCTGATCGCCGACGATCACCCGCTGTTCCGGGGCGGGATCGCCCGGGCGATCGAGCGCCATTCGATGCTGCGACTGGTGGCCGAGGCGCAGGACGGGGCGGAGGCGGTCGAGCTGATCGACGCGCTGGAGCCCGACGTCGCGGTGCTCGACCATCGCATGCCGGCGATGACCGGCGTGGAGGTATGCGCGCTGATGCATGCGCGGGAGGAGCCGCCCGGGACCGCGCTGCTGCTGCTCAGCGCCTTCGAGGACGGCGAGATCGTCGCCGACGCGGTCGGCGCGGGCGCGGCCGGCTATGTCGGCAAGACCGCGTCGCAGGCCGAGATCGTGGCCGCCATCGAGCAGGTCGGGCGGGGCGGCATCGCGTTCACCCGCCGGACGACCGACGGCTCCAACCGGGCGCTGCGGCGCCGGGGGCGGGTCGCATGAGGACCACGACCGAGTCGCTCGCCGACCGGCCGGCGGCCCCGCCCGCCGTCGCGGTGACGGTCGCCCGCGGCGACGGGATCGGCCCCGAGATCATGGACGCGACCCTCGCCGTGCTGGAGGCCGCGGGCGCGCGGCTGGCCGTCGAGGAGATCGAGATCGGCGAGGCGGTCTACCGGCGCGGGCACACGGCGGGCATCGAGCCGGCGGCCTGGGAGTCGCTGCAGCGCACGGGCGTGTTTCTCAAGGCGCCGATCACCACGCCGCAGGGCGGCGGGTTCAAGTCGCTGAACGTCACCGTGCGCAAGTCGCTGGGGTTGTTCGCGAACGTCCGCCCGTGCGTCGCCTACGCCCCGTTCGTCCCGACGCGGCACCCCGGCATGGACGTGGTCGTCGTGCGCGAGAACGAGGAGGATCTCTATGCGGGCATCGAGCACCGCCAGACCGACGACGTCACGCAGTGCCTGAAGCTGATCACCCGCCCGGGCAGCGAGCGCGTGTGCCGCTACGCCTTCGAGTACGCGCGCCGCCACGGCCGGCGCAAGGTCACGTGCATGACCAAGGACAACATCATGAAGCTCACCGACGGCCTGTTCCACCAGGTCTTCGACGATGTCGCGGCCGACTACCCCGGCCTGGAGTCCGAGCACTGGATCGTCGATATCGGCGCCGCGAAGCTGGCCGACACGCCCGAGGCCTTCGACGTCGTCGTGCTGCCCAACCTCTACGGCGACGTGCTGTCCGACGTCGCGGCGCAGATCGCCGGCTCGGTCGGGCTGGCCGGCTCGGCGAACGTCGGCGAGGCCTGCGCGATGTTCGAGGCGATCCACGGCTCGGCGCCGCGGCGCGCCGGCCAGGACGCCGCCAACCCGTCCGGCCTGCTGCTCGGGGCGGTGATGATGCTCGTGCACATCGGCCAGGGCGACATCGCCGAGCACGTCCACAACGCCTGGCTGCGCACGATCGAGGACGGGATCGGCACCTACGACGTCGTCGCCGACGGCGCCGATCCCGTCGGCACCCGGGCCTTCGCGGCGGCGGTCGCCGACCGGCTCGGCGCGGTTCCCGCGCGTCTGCCCGCCGCGCGCTACCCGTCCGGGCAGCCGCCGATCACGGTGACCGTGCGGCCGACCGTCCTGGCGAGGAAGACGATGGACGGCGTCGACGTCTTCGTCCACTGCCGCGGCCAGGACCCCGACAGGCTCGCCGCGCGCCTGCGCGATGCCGCCGAGGGCACCTGGCTGGAGCTGAGCATGATCTCCAACCGCGGGGTGAAGGTCTGGCCCGGCGGGCTGCCCGAGACCCTGCGTGTGGACCACTGGCGCTGCCGCTTCATAGCGCCGCGCCTGGAGTCGGCGTACCACAGCCACGTCGTCGAGTTGCTCGGCCGCCTCGACCGCGCCGGCGTCGACTTCGTCAAGACCGAGGGCCTGTACCGCTTCGACGGCGAGCCCGGCTACTCGCTCGGGCAGGGGCAGTGACATGACCCCCACCCTGAAACCCCTCACCCCGCCGCCCAGCGAGGTTCACCGGGGCCCGTGGGATCACAAATGGACGAACCCGCCGCCGGACATCGACATCCCGACGTCGCCGCCCGGCGGCCGGCGAGGGGCCGCCCGCGAGGTCGCAGGCCACATCGAGGTCGAGCTGGAGCGCGGGCGCTCGCTGTACTGCATCGTCCGCGACGCGCTCGTCGTCGAGCGGATCGGCGGCTTCGACGGCCGCGCGCTACCGCCGCAGCACCTGGAGGCGACATCGGTGGAGCCCCCCCGGACACGCTGGCCGCGAGAGCACTAGCCCTGGCCGAATGACTCCTCGCCGCTGGGTGACGGCGCTCCGGCCCGCGTGAGCGCGTGACGGTCATCGCGGCGGCCCCGGGCGTGGCCGACGTCCTGGTCGCGCTGTTCGTCGTGTTGCTCGTTGCCAAGCTCGGCGACGAGCTGTTCAAGCGGCTCGGCCAACCGGCGCTCGTCGGCGAGATTCTGGCCGGAGTGGTCATCGGACCATCGCTCCTGGGTCTGGTCGAGCCCGACGAGACGCTCGAGGTGTTCGCGGAGCTCGGCGTCGTGTTCCTGCTGTTCTGGGTCGGGCTGGAGACGCGACTGTCAGACATGCGCGACGTCGGCCTCACTACCGCTCGTGTCGGAGCGCTCGGCGTCATCGTGCCCTTCGCGGCCGGTTACGGCGCCGGCCTCGTGCTCGGCGAGACCGGCGCGACGAGCGTATTCCTCGGTGCCGCCCTGGTGGCGACCAGCGTCGGCATCACCTCCGCGGTGCTGATCGAGCTGGGCGCGCTCGCCACGACCGCGGCGCGCACGATCCTCGGCGCCGCCGTGATCGATGACATCCTCGCCATGGTCCTGCTGGCCGTCGCGGTCGGCGTCGCCGATCAGGGCGGCGTCGACGTCATCTCGATCGGCGTCGTCATCGCGCTCGCCGTCGGCTTCGTGGTGTTCGTGGCGGTCGGCGGCACCCGCCTGGTCGCGCGTTGGCCTGACGTCTTCCACGCGCCCAAATTCTCCGAATCGCCGCTACTGCCGGCGGTAATCCTCTGTCTCGGGCTCGCCGCGTTCTCCGCCCAGATCGGCCTCGCGGCGATCATCGGCGCGTTCCTGGCCGGCATGCTCGTCGCCGAAACCAAGGACCGCCACGACTTCCAGGAGGAGATCGCGCCGCTGTACGCCTTCTTCCCGCCTTTCTTCTTCGTCTTCATCGGCCTCGAGGTCGACCTCGGCGCCTTCACCGACGTCAGCACGCTCGGTCTCCTGCTCGCCATCACCGTCCTGGCCTTCCTGACGAAGTTCGGCGCCGCGTGGCTCGCCGCCCGGTCGATGGGCCCTCGCGATGCCGTGGTCGTCGGGCTGGGCATGGTCCCGCGCGGCGAGGTCGGCATCATCGTCGCCGGCATCGGCGCCACGGCAGGCGTGGTCGAGCCCGACCTGTTTGCGGTGATCGTCGGCATGTCGATCGCCACCACGCTGCTGATCCCGCCGCTGCTGCGTCGCGCGTTGGCTCGCGCGGCCGAGGACTGACCCACCAGCCCCTCGCGTCGCCCGGCAGCGACGCGACGGGCGCGCGCTGGATCAGAGCAGCACGACCAGCGCCACGATCGCGACGAGCACCAGGAAGGAGCGAGCGTGGCTCGTCCCGTGGAGTCGGTGCGAACCTCGGTCTTGCTGCGGGTCGTTTTGCGAGGCAGGCGGCATCCACTCGGGGCTCTCGATCGCCCGCCGCTCCTGCGGGGTATGCGGGCGCATCTCACTCCCTCCGGTTGGGTGAGTTGAGCGTCTCGCGCGTGCGCCCGCGCCGGGTATGGGGGCGCCGGGGGCGCCGCCATTTTCGCGGCCATCGATGGACGGCCTCGGCCACAGGGATGGCCCTGATCGATCAACCTCGGCCCTCGCAGGCGCCCCAGAACGCTTCTACGCGCCCGCACCAGAGCGCCAACGCGACCGGTCAAGTCCGAGGACGTGGTGTAACGGCGGCGCTCGAGCTCGTCGGTGATGCGGGCTGCGGCTCAGGCTATACGACACATGGTCCTCGCCATCGCTTTAGGCCGGCGGTCCGGTCGGCGGTCCGTCGATCGGTACTCCGAGCAATCCGAGGCATCCGGCCATCGGACGATGGGCCGGCGGAGCCCGTGCCCCGAGACTGACGCTCATGGATCACGTGACCGCCACGCGCAGCGAACTGCTTGCCCGTCGCGCCCGCATCGGCCTGGCGGCGCAGGGGCGCGACCTGCTGAGCGAGAAGCGCACCGCGCTGATGCGCGAGTTCCAGCGCATCGGCGCGTCGGTGCTCGAGCGCATGCGCGAGCTCGAGGACCGCGCGGCGGCCGGGCGCGGCGCGCTCGGCGAGGCGCTGGCCCTCGACGGCCCGGAGCGCGTCAGCTCGGCGGCGCGGGTGGCGGCGGCTGACATCCCCATTGCGCTGTCGACGCGCAACGTCGCCGGCGTACGGCTCGTCGAGCTCGAGCACGAGCCGGTCGTGCGGGCGCGGACGGCGCGCGGCTTTGCGCTGTCGAGTACGTCGTCGCGCATCGATGCGACGGCCGGCGCGTTCGAGCGCCAGCTCGACGGGCTGCTCGACCTCGTGGCGGTCGAGCTGACGCTGCGCCGCCTGGCCGACGAGATCGACACGACTACGCGCCGCGTCAACGCGCTCGAGCAGGTCGTCATCCCGCGCCTTGAGGCCGAGCGCGACCACATCGCGATGGTCCTCGAGGACCGCGAGCGCGAAGATCGCGTCCGGCTGATGCGTGCCAAGGGCGCGCGGGCGAGGGCGGCGGCATGACCGCCGCCGCGCCCGCGACCGACGCGCTGGGCGCCGTGCGCAAGCTCGAGCGCACGCTCGACGCATGCGAACGCGCTCGCGCCGATGCCGAGCGCATCCTCGAGCACGCCCGCGCCGAGGCACGGACGCTGATCGCCGACGCGCGCGAGCGTGGCGAGCGCGCGGCGCGCGAGCGCCGCGACGAGGTGCTCGCCGCAGCCTCCCAACAGGCCTCCGAGGCGCTGGCCGACGCCGAGGCGTTCGGCGCCGAGTTCGCGGGCACACTCGCGCGGCGCCAGGAGGCGATCGCCGAGGCTCTGCAGGCGATCGTCGTTCCCGAGCCCGACGGGACGCGCTGAGCCGTGCTCGTCGCGATGGCCAAGGTGCAGGTGCTCGGGCGTCGCCGCCACCTCGACGAGGTCCTCGAGCGCCTGTACGGCGCCCAGCGCGTCGAGCTCGTCGACGTGCGGGCCGACCCCGAGCTGAGCCTCGCGCCGGCCGGCGACACGGCCGGCCACGCCGAGCGCCAGGCCGAGCTCGAGGCCCTCGCCGCCCGCCTGGAGGCGCTGCTCGAGCTGTCGAGCACGCCGCCCGAGGCCCATCCGCGGCTGGCGCCCGACCCCGTCCCCGGCTCGGTCGATATTGCGGCGCTGGTGGCGACGCTCGACGCGGTGGCCCCGCGGCTGGCTGCGCTGGCCGCGCGGCTGGACGCGCTGGGCGACGAGCGCGCGCTGCTGCCGCGCTACGCCGAGCCGCTCGAGCAGCTCGCGCCGCTGATCCCCGAGCTGGCCGGACTCGACGACGACGAGCTGCGCCGGATCGGCCTCGACACCGTCGCGCTGGTCCTCGACACGACCGACGAGACGCTCGTCACGACCCTGCGCGAGGAGCTGCAGGTGCTGCTCGGGTCGCGCTTCGAGCTGGTCTGGACGCCGGTCGGAAAGGACGCGATCGGCTGCCTGCTGATCTTCCCGCACCGCGAGACCGAGCGCGTCCACGCCCTGCTCGGCCACGAGCACGTGCGTCACCTGCCGCTGCCCAGCGCCTACGAGGGCCTGTCGCTGCACGGCGCGATCGCCGCGATCCTCCGGCGCATCGAAGCGCTGCCGGGCGAGATCGAGGCGACCCACCGCGAGCTCGCGCAGGCCATCGATCCGCACGAGCGCGACTGGCGCACGGCGCTCGGCGGCGTGCGCGCCGAGCTCGAGCAGCTCGCCGCCGCGCGCGGCGCCGGGGTCACCGAGCGCACGTTCGCGCTGGTCGCCTGGGTCCCGCGCCCCCAGCTGGGCCGGCTGCGCGACGAGCTGGCCGACCCGGCGCTGGGGCCGGTCGTCGTCGAGGAGCTGGACTTCGAACGCCGCGACGCGCGCGTCCCCGTCCTCATGCGCAACGCGCGCCCGGCGCGGCCGTTCGCGTTCCTGACGCGCTTTCTCGACACGCCGCGGGCGTCGTCGATCGACCCGACCGGGCTGATGGCGATCTTCCTGCCGCTGATGTTCGGCGTCATGGTCGGCGACGTCGTCTACGGCGCCGTCCTGCTCGTCGTCGGCCTGTGGCTGCGCCGGCGCTTCTCCGGGCGCTCGCCGGTCGTCACCGACCTCGCGAGCGTGCTCGTCATCGGCTCGGCCTGGGCGATCGCGTTCGGCTTCGTGTTCGGCGAGGCGCTGGGCAACCTGGGCAAGGACGTCTTCGGCGACTTCTCGCTGTGGGTCTACCGCGGCGGCGCCGATGCGCTCGAGCCGCTGCTGCTGTTCGCGCTGGCGATCGGCGCAGCGCACGTTTTGCTCGGCGTGCTGCTGGGCCTGTGGCAGGCCCGCCGCGACCGCGACCGGCACGGCCTGATGGACCGCGGCGGCACGCTGCTGTTCCTGTGCGGGATGTTCGCGATCGCCGCCTACGCCGGCGGGATGCTGCCCGACGGCTCGATGACGCCGGCGGTCGCGGCGATGGTCGTCGGGCTCGCCGTGGCGATGGCCGCGCACGGCACGCTCGGGATCATGATGGGCCCGCTCGAGCTGCTCGGCGCCGTCGGCAACGTCCTGTCCTACCTGCGCCTGGCCGCCGTCGGGCTGGCCTCGGTGTACCTGGCGATCGTCGCCAACGAGCTGGCCACTGTCGGCCCGCTGTGGCTCGGGATCATCGTCGCCGCGTTCTTTCACACGCTGAACCTCGCGCTGGCCGCCTTCAGCCCGCTAATCCAGTCGCTGCGCCTGCACTACGTCGAGTTCTTCTCGAAGTTCTTCGTCGGCGGCGGCCGCGACTTCCGACCGTTCGGCACACGCCCGCACGACGCGCCGCAAACCCCCTGACTTACCACCAACCCACCACCGACAGGAGCCCCATCATGCAACTCGGACTCATCGCCCTCGGAGCCGGCCTGGCCGTCGGCCTGGCCGCCCTGGCCACCGGCTTTGCCCAGGCGCGCATCGGCGCCGCCGCGATGGGCGCAATCGCCGAGAAGCCGGAGATGACCGGCCGCGCGATCCTGCTCGTCGCGATCCCGGAGACGCTGGTCATCCTCGGCTTCGCCGTCGCCGCCATGAACATCCTGCTGCTCGGCGAGAGCTGATGGCGCTCGCCGAGCTTCTGCACGCGATCGAGACCGAGGCCGACCACGAGGCCGCGGCGATCGTGCTCGCCGCCGAGCGCGACGCGGTGGCGCTGCTCGACCGCGCGCGCGACGAGGCCGCGGCGGCCGAGTGCGCGCCGGTGCGCGAGCAGGAGCCCGGCGTGCAGGCCGAGGCCGCGCGGCGAGTGGCGGGCGCGCGCGCCGAGGCCGCCCGCCGGCGCCGCGCCGCGCACGAGGACGCCTACGCCCAGCCGATCGCGCAGCTCGTCGATGCCCTCGGGCGGGTGCGCGAAGCCGAAGACTGGCCCCGCCGGCTGGCCGTGCTGGTCGACGAGGCGCTCGGCGCGCTGCCGGCCGAGGCAGTGGCCGCAGTCCACGCCGATCCGCGCGACGCGGCGCTGGTCGAGGCGCACCTGGCGCGACGGGGCGTCGCCGTCGCCGTCGTCGCCGACCTCATCAGCGCCGGCGGCGTCGTGGCCAAGACCGGCGACGGCCGGCGCGCCGTCAACACCCTGGAGGCGCGCGCGGCAGCGGCCGAGTCCGAGCTGCGACGGCGCTTTGCCGCACTGGCCGGCGGAGAGGCGCGATGACCCTGCTCGCCTCATCGGCGGACTTCACCTACGGCAACACGCGCCTGCGCGCCCGTCGCGCCGCCCGCCTCTCGGCCAGCGAACTGCTCGAGCTGGCCGCGCGCGACATCGACGGCCTGTACGGCGGCTTGTCGGCGACCGCCTACCGGCCCCAGGTCGAGGCTGCCCTGGCGCGCGGCGGCGGGACGCCTCGGCTGCACACGGCGATCCGCGCGCACCAGGCGGCCGAGCTTGACGAGCTGCGTTCGTTCTACGACGGGCGCGCCCGCGAGCTGGTCGACCTGCTGCTGGCCGGCTATGACCTGCACAACCTCATCGCGCTGCTGCGCGCGACGCTCTGCGGCGACGACGGTGACGCCGCGAGCGCCGAGGTCGTGCCGATCGGCGCGTTCTCGGGCGCGGTGGTGCGCGAGCTGGGCCGCCGCCACGAGCCGGCCGCGCTCGTCGCGCTGCTGGCCGCGTGGAAGCTGCCCGACGCCGACACCGCGCGAGCCACCGCGCGCGCCTACGAGCGCTTCGAGCGCGACGGTGACCTGGCGCAGCTCGAGCACCAGATCACCGCCGCGCACGCGGCGCTCGTCGCCGGCCGGCTCTTCGGGCTCGCCGACCAGGCGCGCCCGCTGCGCGCCGTCGTCGCGCGCCGCGTCGACGAGCGCAACCTCGTCGCCGGGCTGCGGCTGCGCGCCGCGATCGACGAGAGCCCCGCCGCGACCGTCACCGCGCCGTGGCTGCCCGGCGGCGCGGTGCCGGCCGCGGCAC
>Ga0136612_10000567_pt1 | contig 13535 bp, 14 predicted proteins | sample AntDryUQ224A2306_2_FD_106644 | JGI IMG/M metagenome (GOLD analysis project Ga0136612, IMG submission 106644) | Polar desert sand microbial communities from Dry Valleys, Antarctica - metaG UQ224A (23.06) | ecosystem: Environmental > Terrestrial > Soil > Desert | place: Antarctica: Dry Valley... | reverse complement strand
CTCTTAAGGGATCAATAATTGCTGCTATGCCTTCGCTTTCAATAAAATAAGCTGCCTCGCTAAGGCAACCTGTATAAATTTGCTTTATGAACATATAAAGATAATTAGTACAAAGATAATGTAATAAAAAACGGATACTATATCGCACCCGTGTTACAAAACATAAATAAGTAAAGTTTAACCAACCAGCTTTGTTACAAATTCATCAATCGCTTCAACCCGTTGCTTATTAATGATATAATAAATAAATTTACCTTTCCTTTTTGTAGCCACTATACCAGCCTTACGTAATATGGCAAGATGTTGGGAAGCAACAGATTGTTCGAGCCTGAGCTTTACATAAATCTCTGTTACCGCAAGCTTTTCGTTCTCATTGATAATTTTAACGATTTGCTGACGAAGCTTATGATTTAATGAGCGAAGAACGAGCGAAGCTTTTTTTACATTGTAATAATTAATATGCAATGTATTTTCTCCTTCCTTACCGGCTTCCTGGTTAGCAAATTGTTGGTTAGATTCCGAAGACATAATAATGTTGTTTGGATATTGTAAAGATAAGAAACAGTAAAAAATATAAGAAATAATTAATCATCAAAAAAAGGCTTTTTAACAATTATTCCAATTTAGATGCAGTATAAAATTCCTTTAGATAATCAGGTGAGGAGGTGTAAATATCTGCAAAGTGCTTTTTTAGATAACTTTTATACGATAATTGCGCCATAGCATCAGAACCGATTTTTGTATCTAAAAAAACAGCTCTTTTGTTATCTTTAATTTCTTTAAATTTTTTAATTCCGCTTCCCGAAAAATAAATTTTATTGGTTTGCAGGGTATCATTAAAAGATTTATCACTTAAAACCATTGCGCAGGGTTCTATAATTTGTATAAGCTGGTAATCATATACTGCTGTGAATACCTCCATTCTTTTGGCGTCAATCATCGGGCAATACAAGGCTGATTTATCCTCTGTTTGTTTGAATGTAGATAACGCCATTACTTCCAGCGTATTAAGGGTTATCATAGGGATGTTTAACGCATAACACAATCCCTTTGCACTGGCCATACCAACACGTAATCCTGTATATGAACCCGGGCCTGCAGTAATGGCTACAGCATTCAATTTATTAATGGGGAGATGAGATTTTTTTAATAGATCTTTTATAGCCGGTTGCAGAAACGAGGCATGATCTTTTTGATTGGTGTTTGTAGCAGAATGAATTATCATATCCTTTTCAGATATACTAATTGAAGCAATTTCAGTAGCCGTATCTATATTTAGTATTAATGCCATTAATCGGTAAGTAATTCATTTTTCATTTCCGGAGCTATAGTGTAACTGTTGTTAGTTTCACTTAACTTTTGCAGAAGGCTATACACCTTTTTTAAACCTATCTTTTTGGCCCATTCAAATGGCCCATAAGGATAATTGGTTCCCAGTTTCATGGCAATATCTATTTCATCCTTACTGCTTACACCTTCACCTAATGCAAAGTATGCCTCATTGATTATCATTGATATAATCCTTGCTGAAACCAGACCAGGCTCATCAGCCACGGTTATATATTTCCACCCCATCTTTTGAAAAATAGTATTCACAATTTCTTTATGTGAAGTTGCTATCTCCCAAATATCCCGGTTTATAAAGGTTGACCAACCATTAATCCGGTTAAAATTGCCCGGTAAGTCAAGTTCGCTTAAAGTATGAATAGTAGAATTAATAAATACCGGTTTTGTTCCAAATACTCTATAAGTATCTTTATTTATGGCTTCTTCTAACAAAAAAAAAGAATCAATATTATCATAATTAATTTCATTATTTAAAAGGGATGATTGGTTTTCTATAAAGATTACCTTTATACCCTGATTTAATTTTTTATTTCTAAATTCCTGTTCAATCATCGCATCTGCCAATACCATTATCTGCATGTACAAAACTTTATGTAAAAATAGGTTTGTTAGTTGATGGAAAGTTTTGCAATTTTATAAACACCTTAAAACTCTTATGATTAAACAAATTATTAATACGCCTAAAGCGCCTGCCCCGATTGGTCCTTATAGCCAGGCAATAAAAACAGGTGATATGCTTTTTATTTCAGGGCAGGTTGCCTTAAAGCCCGGCACAGGCGAATTAGCAAATGCTGATATTATTGAAGAAACGCACCAGGTGATGAAAAACCTGAAAGCTATTTTATCAGAGGCTGACATGGATTTTAATGCTGTAGTAAAAACAACAATCTTTTTAAGCGATATGGAGCTGTTTGGAGATGTAAATGAGATTTATGGAAGGTATTTTGATGGAGATTTTCCTGCACGGGAAACGGTGGCTGTAAGAGGGTTACCCAAAAATGTTAATGTAGAAATTAGTATGATAGCTGTTAATAAAACAAATAATTGAAAAGGCTTGTAATTATAACATCAAAGGCGCACAATTATTTAACCTCCACATTGCAACAAAGAGGATACTCAATTCTGCACGCTGAAAAAATAAATTACGAGGAGTTATCTGCAATAATTAACCAGGCAGAAGGCCTTATTATAACAACAAGGCTTAAGCTTGATAAGGAAATTATTGATAAAGCCATAAAATTAAAGTGGATAGGCAGGCTTGGCAGTGGTATGGAATTGATTGATACTGCCTATGCAGAAACCAAAGGAATAAAATGCGTAAGCAGCCCTGAAGGTAACCGGAATGCTGTGGCTGAGCACGCACTGGGTATGCTTCTCGGATTAATGCATAAAATAACTTCCAGTTTTGAAGAGGTAAAAAATAATAAATGGATAAGAGATGCTAACCGCGGAATTGAGTTAAACGGAAAAACAGTTGGCATTATAGGATTTGGAAATACCGGCAGCACCTTTGCTAAATTACTGGCTCCGTTTGATGTTACCGTTCTCGCATATGATAAATACAAATTTGATTTTGGAGGTGATTATATCAGGGAAGCCAATCTTGATCATCTTTGTAAGTATTCTGATGTGATAAGTTTTCATGTTCCGCTTACAGATGAAACGCATCATATGGCAGATAAATCTTTTTTTAATTCACTGGAAAAGCAGCCCTATTTTCTTAATACCAGCCGGGGGAAAATAACAGATACAGCTGAGCTGATAAATGCAGTGCAAAATGGTAAAATATCCGGCGCCGGTCTGGATGTATTGGAAAATGAAAAATTTGAAACCTATTCTAACCTTGAAAATGACCAGCTTGATTGGCTTTTACTGCAATCTAATGTAATAATTACTCCGCATATCGCAGGTTACAGTAATGAAGCTTTTTACAAAATGTCAAAAATTTTGCTGGAAAAACTACAATTGGAATAATATAATTTTTCTATCTTTATACAAATACAACGCTTCAGTAAATATGGGGCGTTGTATTTTTTTTCGATACCCGAAAGACATAACTACCTATAAAAATGATTTATGAGCAGTGATACAAATTATGTAAAAAAAGAAACCTTTGAGCAAATGAAGGTTGAATTGCAACACATGAAAGGTGTTGAACGCCCCGCTGCTTCCAGGGCAATTGCAGAGGCAAGGGAAAAAGGCGACCTGAAGGAGAATGCTGAATATGATGCTGCCAAAGAAGCACAGGGAATGCTTGAGGCAAAAATTAAGCAGCTGGAAGGTGTGCTTGCTACAGCCCGTATTGTGGACGAGGAAAATATTGATACCAGCAAGGTTTCTATTTTAACCAAGGTTACCCTTACTAATCTTAAGACAAAGAAAAAAGTTACTTACCAGATAGTATCTGAAAAAGAAGCCGATCTGAAACAAGGAAAAATATCAGCGTTCTCACCAATTGGCAATGGATTGCTGGGGAAAATAGTTGGAGAAACAGCAGAGATACAGGTGCCTGCCGGGATAATTAAGTTTAAAGTTGAAAAAATTACTGCGTAAGGTTAATTAAGATAAATAAAGCAAGTACAGCAATAAGTATGGAACAGCTCACCATTACAGAAGCACAGCAAAAAGTAGATGAATGGGTTAAGACTGTTGGAATAAAATATTTCAATCCGCTAACCAACCTTGGTATTTTAATGGAAGAAGTGGGTGAGCTTTCAAGGTTGATGGTAAGGATTTACGGAGAACAATCATTTAAAGAAAGCGATAAGAATAAAAAACTGAGTGATGAGATGGCGGATATTCTTTGGGTATTACTCTGCCTTGCCAACCAAACCGGCGTTGACCTTACAGAAGCGCTGCATAAAAATTTTGAAAAGAAAAGTGTAAGAGATGCTGAAAGGCATAGGGGCAATGAGAAGTTGAGGTGAGTTTAATAGCTCAGGATAAATGATTGTATTTTTTCTTTAAGGTATATTAATGTTTCAACAATTTTATCTGGTAAACTTGAAGCAGTGATTATCGCCATTTCATACAGGTCATTTGATAAAGCCTCTTCATTAATATATAATTCAGATGTATTTCTTTCTAAAAATTCGTATAAAGCGACAATTGATATACGTTTATTGCCATTAATAAAAGGATGGTCTTTATTTAAAAGATAAAATAACATAGCTGCTTTTGTTGGAAAGTCTTTGTACAGCTCTTCACCAAAATAATTTGATTGAACCTGATCAATTATTGCTTCCAGCTTTTCGGGATATCTTGTATCAAATGAAGGTAGCTTCCTTACGAATGCCTTTAAATTTTTTGCTATCTTTTTTTATATCAATGAACCTACCGGTAGAAGCATTTCTTTTTACCCGGAGTCCTTTTTCTGGCTTATTTAAATGTTCTTTCTTTGACATAAGTAAAATTACAATTTTACAGGCAAATTCAATATGAGACTTATTGCAATAGCTTTATAAAAATTTGGAAAAGAAAGTGTTGGAGATGCTGAAAGGCATAAGGAACTGGTATAATAATTATAATATTTTAAATAAGAATGTAATGCTGAAATTAAAAAGAGTTTCCAAAGTCTTCCTTCAGGGAGAATTAGAGGGTGCTACTTATATTTGCAACCTTATGGCAGATGCAAATATTTTTCCGGCGCTGATAGCACATTGCAAAGAGTATGGTTATATTTTTCCTTCCAGCGAAATTTATGATGGGTTGAGCGCTGTATATGATTACGGGCAGAACGGGGCACAGTTAAAAAAGAACATCCGTGATCATTGGTGGAAGAGCATGACGCAAAGGCATGAGAATATAGTAGGCATTGATGCTGCCATTTTTATGCATCCTACAACATGGAAAGCCAGCGGGCATGTAGATAGTTTCAGCGATCCGATGATCGATAATAAAGACAGTAATAAAAGATATAGAGTTGACCATCTTATTGAAGGATATGCTGAAGAGCTGCAAGCTGCAAGCCGCAAGGAAGAAGCAAATTCTTTAATCTCTTCAATGGAAACACTGATTGCAGCTGATGATTTCGAAGGTTTAAAAAAACTGATTGACGATAATAAAATAAAATGTGCAATAAGTAAAACCTCTAACTGGACCGATATCCGTCAGTTCAATTTGATGTTCTCAACAGAAATGGGAAGTGTTTCTGAAGATGCTAATACCATTTATTTACGTCCTGAAACTGCGCAGGGAATTTTTGTAAACTTTCTTAATGTACAAAAAACAGGAAGGATGAAAATTCCTTTTGGTATTGCACAAACAGGCAAGGCTTTCAGGAATGAGATTGTTGCAAGGCAGTTTATTTTCCGCATGAGAGAATTTGAACAAATGGAAATGCAATTCTTCGTTCGCCCCGGCACCCAGATGGAATGGTACAACTTTTGGAAAGCTGAAAGATTAAAGTGGCATCAAAGCATTGGTATTCCTGCAGAAAAATTAAAATTTCACGATCATGTAAAGCTTGCTCATTATGCTGATGCAGCGGTTGACATAGAATTTGAATTCCCCTTTGGATGGAAAGAGCTGGAAGGTATTCATTCACGAACTGATTATGATCTTAGTCGTCACCAGGAATTCAGTAAAAAGAAATTGCAGTATTTCGATAATGAGATCAATAAAAATTATGTTCCTTATGTTGTGGAAACCTCTGTTGGCCTTGACCGTTTGGTGCTTACTATTTTAAGCCTTGCTTACGAGGAACAAAAATGGAATAAAGAAGATGGCACTGAAGACAGTCGTGTGGTATTAAAAATTCCTGCAAAACTTGCACCTTATAAATTAGCAATACTCCCTTTGGTAAAAAAAGATGGACTGCCTGAAATTGCAAAGCAATTAATGGATGATTGCAAACAAAGCTTTCATACTTTTTATGAAGAAAAAGACAGCATAGGTAAGCGTTACAGAAGGATGGATGCTATAGGTACGCCATTTTGTGTAACCATAGATCATCAGACCAAAGAAGATAATATGGTTACCATTCGTTACAGGGATACAATGGCCCAGGAAAGAATTACATTAAGTGAGGTGAGGAAAATTGTAAGTGATAAGATAAGCGAGTAATTACTCCACAATAGTTAATAAGAAAACAGATCTTTTTACAGCCTCAATTTTATAAGGAATGTTTGCATGAAGTACAAATAAATCATCTTCTCTAATCTCAACCGTTTTTTCGCTGCTGTGCAATTTTACTTTTCCATCTAATACCTGAAGGCTAAAAATATTTTCAGGATGCTCTGTCGTCATTTCTGCTTTTTTATGCATGGCAACAAGTATAATCCGCAATTTATCGCTCTTGAAAACGGTAATTGCATTTCGATCATTTTTATCCCATGCCTTTTCTTTTTTTATCTTTTTAATAAATTCCGGGATATTAACTACAACTACAGGAGCATCAACGGCACGTTCACCTTCAGGACGGTTGATCGTAGATTCATTATGTCTTTCTTCCATATAAAATTTTTTATTGGGTTATTGCAAAGCTATTCTAAAAACAAATTTTTTAACTTCAGCATTACGATTTGCTCCTGATCCACATAAATAAGCTAACAATAAAAACACCAATGCCTGCGCCGCAGGTTAAAAGTGTTACTACGTGAATGTTTCTAATGCATTCACTTCCGCTTAATCCCGTAAAGTTCCAAAAAGAGAGTGCAATGATAAAGAATGCAATTGCCATACCTTTTAGGGGGGATCTTTGTCTCATAAATTGTTAGTTTTATTTAGCCCTTTAGGGGGTTGGGTTTTAACCATATAATTCAAGATGTATTGCTTTTCTGTCGTAACCTAATGCAGTAATTTTTTGTTTTGCATCATCTATCATTGCTTTCCATCCGCATAAATAAAATTTCGCAGGCTTAAGCTCATGAATGTCTTCACATGCTTCTTTATTCTTTTTGCAAATTTCTTCATACAAGCTGTGTACATAGCCTTTGTGTCCATCCCAATCCTCACGACTTAGCGTTGGCATATAGGTAAAACCTTCTAAGTTGCCTTGCAGTGATTTCATTTCATTATGATATAAAAGATCTCTTTGTGTTCTGCAGCCAAATAGCAGATACATATTCTGATGCGGAACATTATGCAGTAGTATATAATTAAGCATACTCCTGAAAGGTGCAATGCCCGTGCCTGTGCAGATTAAGAACAGATCTTTGTCAATCGTTTCAGGCAAAACAAAAACACCCTGCGGTCCACGAAGCGTAAGTTCACTTCCTTCTTTCACCTCATTAAATAAATAAGTTGTTCCCAGTCCTCCTTCCAGCAAAACAATTAATAATTCAAATACATTGGTGCCATCGGGCCAGCTGGCAATGGAGTAGCTTCGCCAGCGTTTGTTTTTTTGTTCATGAATAGGGAGATCAAGTGTAACAAATTGCCCGGCTTTAAAATCAAACCTTTCAAGCTCCGGCACCTGTATCCAATATCGCCTGGTATTATAAGTTTCATCAACTATGCGGATAACCTTTCCTGTGCGCCAGGGTTCAACAGCCATAAGCCTTAATTTATGGTAAAATACAATTTTTTTTAAATAGGGCTGTCAAATGCATTAATTCTTATCAGCAGGTGTTCAGGCTGTTCGCTTGTAGCCTTCGTTCCTCAGGGCTACCGCTTCCATCCTGCAGCCATTCATCATAAGAATAAATCTCAACAAAAAAACTTTTTGTGAGTTATAAACTTTCCAAAAGTTGAATAGAATATCTTTGTATATCGAATGAATCTGGATGTGTTGTTGAGTAGTTATCAGAATGATCCCCGCATTTTTACAATTGCGGATAAAATCGTTTTTCCTCAACCTCAAAAAATAAATCTTGCAGGCTTGCAGGGCAGTGCTTCTCAATTTATTATTAATGCTGTTTTCAACCATCCTGCTGCATCAAAAATTAATCACCTGGTTATTCTTAGAGATGCCGAAGAGGCTGCCTATTTCCACAATACGCTGGAAAATATCAGCAATGCATTGAACATATTTTATTTTCCATCTTCTTTTAAAACAAAAAAAAATTATCGGCTATTAAATAGCAGCCATGTGATGTTAAGAACAGAATGTCTTACTAAATTTTCAACTGCTTCGCCCGGAGCAAAAGTTGGCGCTGTTATTACTTACCCTGAAGCATTGTTCGAAAAAGTAGTTCTTTCAAAAACACTTTCGTCAAATATCATTTCTTTTAAACAGGGAGAAAATATTGATGTTGATGGTATATTAAAGCGTTTTGTAGAATATGGTTTTGAAAGGACGGATTTTGTATATGAGCCCGGGCAGTTTGCTGTACGTGGAGGTATCCTCGATATTTATTCTTTTGGAAATGAAAAGCCATATCGGATTGAGTTATTTGGTAACGAAATAGACAGTATAAGAATTTTTGATCCTGAAAACCAGTTAAGCGAAAGAAAGTTATTACAGGTAAATATAATTCCGAACCTTGCCTACCGGCAGGCAGGTGTAGAAACGCAATTTGATTCAGGAGAAAAGGTTTCTCTATTGAATTTTCTACCAGAGAATATGGCAGTGTGGACAGCGGATTGGGACTTTATTAAAGAAAAAATTATTCAGCAGGAAGAAGACCTTGAAACATTTTTAGAGATTGAAAAAATAAACAAGCCCCAAGCTACAGGCAATAAGCAACAAGAGGAACATGATGAACTAAGTGAAAAAGCAATTGTTACAGAAAAAGATTTTGTAAAAGCAGGTGTTTTAGAAGAACAAGCTAAACAAAGGCACATAATTGAATTTGGAATTAGAACATACTTTTCAAAAACTGATAACAGCCAGCTGGCAACTGTCAACTTCAATACAAAAGAGCAACCTGCATTCAACCGCCAATTCAATCTGCTTATTCAAAATCTTAAGGAGCTTGAGCAAAAAAAGTATAACATCTTTTTATTTGCTGATAACCCGAAGCAGCTGGAAAGATTACACAGTATTTTTTCTGACCTGAAGGCAGAGATACAGTTCACACCAATACAAACTTCCATTCACGAGGGTTTTATTGATGATGATGCTAAATTAGCTTGCTATACTGACCACCAGATATTTCAACGGTATCATAAATACAAGGTAAAACAGGCATTCAGCAAGAATAAAGCGCTTACTTTAAAAACACTTCGTGAATTACAGCCGGGAGATTTTGTAACACATATCGATCACGGAGTTGGTGTTTACAGCGGTTTACAAAAGATTGTTCATAGGACTCCTGGAGGAGATGCAAATGGTAAAATGCAGGAGGCAGTACGAATTGTGTATAGAGATAACGATTTGTTGTATGTAAATATTTCTTCTCTGCATAAGATTAGTAAGTATAGCGGTAAAGAAGGAACAGTGCCAAAAATGAACAAGCTTGGGAGTGATGTTTGGAATAAACTGAAAGACAAAACTAAAAAGCAGGTTAAGGATATAGCTACTGATCTTATAAAATTATATGCACAGAGGAAAAGCTTAAAAGGCTTTGCACACTCACCTGATAATTACCTACAAACGGAATTGGAAGCATCATTTATTTATGAAGATACACCGGACCAAAATAAGGCAACTATTGATGTAAAACGGGATATGGAAAAGCCTGCACCAATGGATAGATTGGTTTGCGGGGATGTGGGTTTTGGTAAAACAGAGATTGCCATCCGGGCTGCATTTAAATCAAATCTTGATGGGAAACAGGCAGCAGTATTGGTTCCTACAACTATTCTTGCTTACCAGCATTATAAAACTTTTGGGGATCGCTTAAAAGATTTTCCCGTTACAGTAGATTATATCAATCGCTTTAAATCATCCAAAGAAAAAAAGGATACACTTCAAAAGTTAGCAGAAGGAAAGATCGATATCATCATCGGCACCCATGCATTACTAGGCAAAGATGTTAAGTTTAAAGATTTGGGAGTAATGATAATTGATGAAGAGCAAAAATTTGGTGTTGCGTCGAAAGAAAAATTAAAACAGATAAGGACAACAGTGGATTCGCTTACACTAACTGCAACGCCAATCCCCAGAACTTTGCAATTCAGTTTGATGGGTGCAAGAGATCTGAGTATTATTAATACACCCCCACCTAACCGCCAGCCAATACAAACAGAAATACAGGTATTTAACGCAGATTTTATAAGGGATGCAATCTATTATGAAACTGAAAGAGGTGGGCAGGTATTTTTTATTCATAACCGTGTTCATGGGCTGGCAGAGATGAAGGGGTTGATACAGGGGCTTTGCCCAGATCTCAGTATCGCATATGCACACGGCCAAATGGACGGTGATAGCCTGGAAGAAACTATCCTTGATTTCATGGATAAGAAATATGATGTACTGCTTTGCACCAATATTGTTGAGAGCGGAGTTGATATTCCAAATGTGAATACCATCATTGTAAATAATGCCCACCAGTTTGGGTTGAGCGATCTTCACCAGCTAAGAGGCAGAGTTGGCAGAAGTAACCGAAAGGCATTTTGTTATTTATTAGCTCCGCCAATAAGCACTTTACCTGCCGACAGTAGAAAACGCTTATCAACATTAGAACAATACAGTGATTTGGGAAGTGGCTTCCAGATTGCCATGCGTGACCTTGATATACGTGGAGCCGGAAATTTATTAGGTGGTGAGCAAAGCGGATTTATTGCTGAGATAGGATTTGAAATGTATCAAAAAATTCTTGATGAAGCCATAAGGGAATTAAAACGAAAAGAATTTAAAGAATTATTTAAAGAAGAAATACGGGAGCAGGATGATTTTGTAAAAGATTGTACAATCGATACTGATCTTGAAATTTTAATTCCTGATGATTATGTAGAAAGTATTACGGAAAGATTGAGTTTGTATTCAAGGCTGGATAATTGTGAGGCTGAAAAAGATCTTGAAGATTTTCATGCGGAAATAATGGACCGGTTTGGACCCATTCCTTTACAGGTAGAGGATCTTTTTACTACCGTTCGTTGCCGTAAAATAGCTGTAGAACTTGGTTTTGAAAAGATGCTGCTGAAAAATGAGAATTTGAAATGTTTTTTTGTAAGCAATCCTGAATCTCCTTATTTTCAAAGTGAGACTTTTACCGGAATTCTAAAGTTTATTCAAACAAAAACCAATAAGGCAAGGTTAAAGCAGCTGGGCAGAAACGGAATTTTAATTGTAGAGAATATAAAAACGATGAATGAGTTGTATGAATTTTTAAATCGTATGGAAGCCAGTATTGACTGAAAACTTCACTCTCAACATTTTATTTTTATTCACCAATCACTTTCTCAAAATGAATTAGCTTGCCGGTATTATCCAATCCTTGCAGAATGAGGATGAATTTTTTTGAAATATCATTATTATAAAAATTAATATTTATTGCAGGTGATTCGGTTGAAGTATTAGCATTGGGATTCCAGTACAATGTTATCCTTTTATCAGGTACGGAATGGCGGGGATCCTGAACTGAATAATCAGGATTATAAAATTCACGGGTAACAGAATATCCCTGTACCGAAAAATATTTAATGTTATTATCAGCTATTGCAGCAGGCATTCCTTCATCATCCCTTTTTAAATAAACAGCAACTGCTCCACCGGGAGCGCCGCTTCCTACTCCGCTAAAGCCAGCTTCATAAAATTTTATCAGCGCCACATCTTTCATACGTATGGAAGCAAGACTTGCAACAGAGGTTGGTGATTCATTCAGCAAAGTTTCAACCCGCCACATGCCACCGCCACCAAGACTGAAATTTTTTCTATTAACAAATCCTCCACCCGTTAGCTGGATGGAATTTATATTGGTCTTAATATAATCTACTACACTTAAAGAAGTTTCAGTATAAGGATGATTGATATTATCCAAAACAACCTTACCAGATGAACGAAACATACCCTTACTATATTCCTCGTTAACTTTATCAACAGGACGCATCGCCTTTTTCTGTACAACTACCTCAGGCAGTTGTGTTACTTTTTCAACCGGTATAATTGTGAAGCCCTGTTTTTGATAAATATTATTTTTAATTGGTGGAAAGGGCAAAGATGATTCCGGGAAGTTTGGTGCATAAAACCCTGTATCATTAAGTATTTTATCAGGAGTGATAACAGTATTGATTGCCTTGCCGGCATCTGTACTATACTTATAATATAATTTGGCGTGGCCGAATACTAACAGTGAATCCAGCACGAATCTGCCCGTTTTATCAACAGGTATTTTCACTTTTTGTGTTGTTGAATCCTCAGATACGATCCCGAAATCCAATGCTCCCTTACTAACTGCACGTCCTGTTTTTGCATCGTTAACAATGCCTGATACCGTTATTAAATATTTATCATTAAGTTGTTGAGCCGCTGTAGATTCTTTTTTTATATTATACCGGCTCCATCCATGTATCATCATGATATTATCAAGAGCTTCTTGGGTTTTATTATCATTATTTTTAAAATACCATGCAGGGTCATAAATGTATCCTTTAAGATCACCTGAAAGCAACAGACGTGAAAATATATTTTCTTTATCCGGGAAATCATTTGCAGCTGCATCTGTAATTGAAACGGAGCAACTGGTTTGTATGTTTTCAGGCAGACGAACAGTATATTTATTCATTCCTCGTTTAGCCATATCGGTACGTACGACTTCAAAAGATACATCACGTTTGTATTCGCCATTGTTTACAAATGATAATCTTTCAGCCAGTGGTAAACGTTGACTGTTTAACACAGTGAAATGTAAAATTCCTGATGGAAGATCTTTGGTATTAAGATGCCCTCTGAGTAGTAATTCATCGCCAAATGGTATTTGATTTTCAAAAACTATTTCATTATTTAATTTTACCATCAGGATTATATTTTCACTGCTGGTTTTTGTGTTTCTGGCGAGTTCATATACTTTTCCGTTGGGTTCATCTTCTACCTTTAAATTTATTCCGGAAGATTGTATTGCGGGCAATGGATAGGTAAATGTTTTTCCATTTATATCAATTTCGGCAAAATATTTCTGCCCCAGCTTTGGTTTAAAAATAAATCTTCCGATCCCGTTATGAAGGCTTCTGAAACTGCTTACTATTGCATCATTACCTGATTTTATAACACCGCTTACGTCTGCCGGATTACCATATTCATCGGTTGCTTTAAAGCCGACCTGCGTAAAAACACTATCTATTAAATTGCCACTTTCAGGGAAGAATTGAATCGATATTTTTTTTATGGTAATTGTATCTTTTGATCTTACTACAGGGTTGTGAAT